>Ga0307503_10000112_pt1 | contig 41801 bp, 40 predicted proteins | sample 17_S_MG_FD_194514 | JGI IMG/M metagenome (GOLD analysis project Ga0307503, IMG submission 194514) | Soil microbial communities from Populus trichocarpa stands in riparian zone in the Pacific Northwest, United States - 17_S | ecosystem: Environmental > Terrestrial > Soil > Riparian zone > Trees... | reverse complement strand
GAAGCCGCCCGACCCGAACCCTGTGTTTGATCGCTTCAGCGCTGAATCCCAGGTCGAATAGCTGACGTCGCGTGACCACTCCATGCTGTCGTCGCGCCAACTCCCAGGCGCGCGCAGACTGCATCTCCGAGATTCGGGGGGTCATAGCCCCCCAAAGCTCGGAGCGGCTCTCGTCTCGCCCCCTCTTTGAGGATTGAAGCCGGAAGCTGGAGGCGGGGAGAGGCGTTGGTGGGGTGATGGACGACGTTTGCGTGATCATCGTCTCCCACAACGGCAAGGGCTGGCTCGATGCGGCCCTCGGCAGCCTCTTCGCCCACGCCGGCGGTCTCTCACTTGACGTGGTGGTCGTTGACAACGGCAGCGACGGGTCGGCGGCCTATGTCGAGGAGCGCTTTCCCCGCGCTCGCACGATCAGCTGTTCCAACCGGGGCTTCGGGGCGGCCAACAACGTCGCGCTGGCGACGGCGGACGCTCGTTACGTGCTCTTCCTCAATCCCGACACCGAATTCGTCGGCGACGGCCTCGAGGACCTCGTCGCGGCCCTGGACAGCCGGCCCGGCGTCGGCCTCGCCGGGGTGCGGCAGGTCGGTGGCAACGGCAGCCTGGCGCCGAGCATCAGGCGCTTCCCCTCGACCTCGAACATGCTGGCCGAAGCGCTGGCGATCGAGAGGGTCCCGTTCCTCCAGCGCTTTCTCGGCGAGCGTGTCCTCGCCCCCGCGGTCTACGGGCGCGAGTCGCGCTGCGACTGGACCTCGGGCTCATTCATGCTCACCCGCGCCGAGGCCCTGCAGGAGACCGGCGGCTTCGACGAGCGCTTCTTCCTCTACTCCGAGGAGACCGACCTCTGCCGGCGCCTGAAGGACGCGGGTTGGGAGATCGTCCACCTGCCGCTGGTCACGATCCGCCACTTCGAGAGCGAGCGCTCGGCGAGCCCGCGGATGGAGGCTCAGGCCGCCTACGCGCGCCTGCAGTTCGCCCGCAAGCACTTCAAGCGCGTCGCCCCGTATCGCTGGGCGATGGCGCTCCGCTATGCGCTCCGCGCCCGGCGCGAGGGCGCGCGGGCCGCCTTCAGGGTCGTGCTCGGCGAAGAGCCGCCGATCAGCGCCCCGGCGCCGATCCCGCCTCAGGCGACGATCGTCAGGGCGCCCGGCGCGACCCTCAGCTCGACCCGCTCACGCTCGCCGATGTAGTCGCCGTCGACCTGGAGCGGGAACGGGCGCGGGGACCCGTCCTTGGCGGTGGAGTTGGTCTCGACGACGGCATGGTTGACGTCGTCGAAGTGGGCGACCTGCCTGTGGCGGGCGGCCGGCTTGTCCTCGCTGAAGAGGCGGCTGATCAGGGTCGGCATGTCGCGCTGGTTGGCGCGCTTCAGCACCGCCATCGAGAGCGTCCCGTCGTCGATTGCGATCCCCTCGCAGACCCGGATCGGGCGGCTGGCGAAGTAGGTGAAGGGGTCGGAGTTCTGGACGATCGTCGTCACCCCCTCGATCGGCTCGTGCCCGTCGACAGTGGTGCGGACCCGGATCGGGTTGACCCGGTACTTGCGGTAGAAGGCGGAGACACCCGCCCAGCTGTAGTAGTAGGGCCCGGCGCGCCCCTTCAGCTTCGGGTTGGCGTCGACCCGCCGCACCACCGTGGCGTCGATCCCGACCCCACAGGCGAAGACGAAGTAGCGGTCGTCGACCATCCCCAGGTCGATCTTGCGCGGCTGCCAGTCGTCGGCCAGCGAGAGCAGGTGCTCGGTCGCGTCGACGACGTCGTTGGGGATGCCGAGCGTGCGGCTGACGACGTTGGTCGAGCCGCCCGGCAGCACCGCCACCGGCAGCTCGGTCCCGGCGAGCCCGTTGGCGACCTCGTTCAGGGTCCCGTCGCCGCCGAAGGCGACGACCACGTCATAGCCGCCGTCCTGCGCCTCGCGCCCGATCTCGGTCGCGTGGTTCTGCGCCTGGGTCGAGACCGCTTCGACGTCGAAGCGCCCCTGCAGCGCATAGACGACCAGGTTTTTCAGCCGGTCGGAGACCGTCGTCGCGTACGGGTTGACGATCAGCAGCATCCGCTTCTTGTGCGGCTTGCGGCGACGGAGGGAGCGCAGCTGGGCAGACACGGGCTTGCACCCTAATGGGGCGACTGCGAATACCCTGCTGCCGGTGATCGACCGACGCGAGCTGGCCGCGATCTTCCTCGGTGGGGCGCTGGGGGCGCTGATCCGGGCGGGCCTCGCCGAAGCGCTGCCCGCCGGCGGGGCCGAGTGGCCGTGGGCGACCTTCCTGGTCAACGTCGCCGGCGCCGCCCTGCTCGGCTACTGGTTCACGACCCTGCCGCACACGAGCTACCGCCGGCCCCTGTTGACGACCGGGTTCTGTGGCGCCCTGACGACCTTCTCGACGGTGCAGTTGGAGCTGGTGGAGATGATCGACGCCGGCCGGGTGGGGCTGGCGGCGCTCTACCTCGGGGCCAGCCTCGCCGCGGGCCTGGCGGGGGTGCAGGCGGCGACCGCCGCCGCTCGCAGGGCGGGAGCGGCATGAGCCTGCCTGTCTGGATCGGCGTCGCCCTGCTCGGCGGCTGCGGGGCGCTGGCCCGCTTCGGGCTGACGCTGTGGGTCGCCGACCGCCTCCACCCGCACTTCCCCGCCGGCACGCTCGCCGTCAACGTCAGCGGCGCCTTCCTGCTCGGCTTGCTGGCGGGCGCCTCGGTCGACGGCGACGCGCGCCTCCTGCTCGGCGCCGGCGCGATCGGCTCCTACACCACCTTCTCGACCTGGATGGTGGAGACGCAGCGAATCGGGGAGGCCGGGAAACGGCAGATCGCCGTCGCCAACATCGTCCTCAGCATCGCCCTCGGACTGGCCGGTGCCGCGCTCGGCCGCGCTCTCGGTCAGCAGCTCTAGGCCTGTCGACTTTGTATGGCTATGCCTTACAAAGTCGACACTACGTCGCTTCGTAGCGGATCACGGCGCCGTCGTCGACTTCCCGCACCCGGCCCTCGTTGACGAGCAGGTCGGTGTGGCCGATCACCTCGGAGAGGGTGAGGAAGGCCTGGGTGACGGCGACGTTGCCCCAGAGCGCCTGCGCCAGCTCGTAGCCGGTGCGGGGGCGCTCGGCGATCAGGCGGAAGATCTTCTCCTTGCGGCGCTCGTGGCCGGCGAAGCGGGAATCGATCAGCTCCGCGTGGTCGGTGATCGGCTCGCCGTGGCCGGGGAGGACGATCTCCGCCGGCATCTCCCGCGTCTTCTTCAGCGACTCGATGTAGGTCGCCAGTGCCTGCGGCCGCTGCGAGGAGCCGTCGAGCGGCCGGGCGAGCAGCGGGTTCGAGGAGATCTTCGGCAGGAGATGGTCGGCAGCTATGAGGATTTGCCGCTCGGCGTCCCAGAAGACCGTGTCCGAGGGGCTGTGGCCGGGCCGGTGCAGGACTTCGAGCCGCCGCTCGCCGAGCTCCAGCGTGCCGCCGTCCTCCAGCGGCTTCGTCACCGTCACGTGCGATCCCCAGCTGCGGAAGCTGCGTGAGACGCTGCGCAGCGCCACGGTGACGTCCTCGGGGATGCCGTTGCGCAGCATCACCTCGACCGCGAACTGGTCGTCGAGCTCGGCGTCCTCCTCGAAGGCGGCGAGCCGCTGTGCCGCCGCCCCCAGCGCCGCCACCTCGGCGCCGGAGTGCTCGACCAGGATCTCGACCAGGCCGAGGTGGTCGATGTGCTGGTGGGTGACGACGATCTGCTCGAGGTCGGCGAGCGAGTGGCCGCGCTCGGCCAGCCGCGCCGTCAACTCGTCCAGCGCCTTGCCGGAGTTGGGACCGGTGTCGACGAGCGTCAGCGGCTCGTCCTCGATCAGGTAGCAGTTGACCCGCCCGACCGCGAACGGGGTGGGGATCGCGAAGCGGTGGATGCCGGCCAGCGCCGCCTGCTGGAGCGCTTGCTCCGGCGTCGCCGTCACGCCCGGATCAGTCCGAGAACCTCGTCGCGGTGGCGCTCCATGTCCTCGCGCGAGACCAGCGACTCGAGGTTCAGCCGCAGCAGCGGCTCGGTGTTGGAGGGGCGGACGTTGAAGTGCCAGTCGTCGTAGTCGACCGAGATTCCGTCGAGGTGGGTGAGCTTCCCGTCGGAGTAGCGCTCTTCGATCTCCTTCATCTTCGCCGCGGCATCCGCCACCTCGGAGTTGATCTCGCCGGAGATGAAGTAGCGGGAGCGGAACTCCTCCATCAGCTCGGCCAGGCTGCGGCCGTCGAGCGAGAGCAGCTCCAGCACCAGCAGCGCCGGGATCGTCCCCGAGTCGGCGTTCCAGAAGTCGCGGAAGTAGTAGTGGCCGGAGACCTCGCCGCCGAAGGCCGCCTCCTCCTCGCGCATCCGCGCCTTGAAGAAGGCGTGGCCGACGCGGGAGAGGCCGGAGCGGCCGTCCTCGGCCGCGACCAGGTCCGGCACCGCCCGGCTCGAGCGCGGGTCGTAGAGGATCGTCGCGCCGGGGCTCTTCTGCAGGACCGAGCGCGCCAGCAGGGCGCAGATGAAGTCGCCGTCGCAGAAGCTGCCCTCGCCGTCGATGAAGAAGCAGCGGTCGGCGTCGCCGTCCCAGGCGATCCCGAGGTCGGCGCCGCTCCCCTTCACCCGGTCGATGATCATCCGCCGGTTCTCCTCCAGCAGCGGGTTCGGCTCGTGGTCGGGGAACTCGCCGTCGGGGACGAAGTACATCTCCTCCAGCTCCAGCGGCAGCCGCTCGAGGATCGGCCCGACCATCGGCCCGCCCATCCCGTTGCCGCCGTCGACCACGACCTTCATCGGCTTCACGTTGGCGGGGTCGATGAAGGAGAGGGCGTGGGCGCGGAACTCTTCCCAGACGTCGACCTCCTCGGTCGAGCCGCCGCCCGGCGCCTCGCCGAGCCCGGCTTCGATCTCGGCCTTGACGTCGCCGATCCCGGCGTCGCCGGAGAGCGGCAGTGCCCCCTCCCGGACCAGCTTGACCCCGGTGTAGGCCTTGGGATTGTGGGAGGCGGTGACCATCGCGCCGCCGTCGAGCTCGCGCGAGCCGACCAGGTGGTAGAGCACCTCGGTCGCGACCTGGCCGGCGTCGATCACCGTCGCGCCCTCGGCGACGAGCCCGTCGCGGACCGCGCCCGCCATCGCCGGCGCCGTCAGTCGCATGTCGCGACCGAGGCCGACCCGCAACTCGCTCGGCTGCTTGCCCCGCAGTCGCCCCAGGACGCGCGCGAAGGCGCGGCCGATCGCCAGCGCCGTCGTCTCGTCCATCTCCGAGCCGTAGAGGCCGCGGATGTCGTAGGCCTTGAAGATCCCGGGCGGGGCGAGGGGGGACTGGTCGCTCAAAACGCTCCTTTCAGAGCTTCGTAGCTCTGCTCGATCGACTGCGGCATCACTTTCGTATCGGCGATCACCGGCATGAAGTTGTTGTCGCCGGCCCAGCGGGGGACGACGTGCATGTGGATGTGGTGCTCGACCCCGGCGCCGGCGACGCGGCCCTGGTTGAAGCCGACGTTGTAGCCGTGCGGCTCGTAGGCGGACTCCAGCCGCTCCATCGCCCGCTGCGCCAGCGCCATCATCTCCGCCAACGTCTCGGCCGGGATCTCCTGCAGGCGGCCGACGTGGTCGTAAGGCGCCACCATCAGGTGCCCGTTCGTGTACGGGAAGAGGTTGAGGATCACGAAGCAGCGCTCGCCGCGGTGGACGATCAGGTTCGCCTCGTCGTCCTCCGCTGCCGGCTTGGCGCAGAAGATGCACTCCTCCTCGATGTCCTTGGACGCGTCCTTCACGTAAGCGAGGCGCCAGGGCGCCCAGATGCGGAAATTTGCCACGGGCGATTCATCCTATGGAAGCGGGAGAGGACCGAGGAGGGCTAGAGCCACTTGCGCTTGCGGAAGTAGGCGATCAGCCCGACCAGGACCAGCGCCATCACTCCGAGGACGACGAAGAACCCGGCCGCGTCGCCCTGGTCGGGGACCCAGGTGTTCATCCCCATCACGCTGGCGATCAGGGTCAGCGGCAGGATCACGACGCTGATCGAGGTCAGCACCCGGAGGATGTCGTTGAGGCGGTGGGAGATCACCGACTCGTTGGTCTCCTCGAGCGCCTCGGCGACCTCCTTGTAGTTCTCGAGCATGTCCCAGATCCGCTCGTGGGCGTCGACGATGTCGTCGAAGTAGATCTCGAGGTCGAGGTCGGAGGCGAGGTAGCGCTGCTTGACTCGCTCCAGTTCGCGCAGGACCGGGCGCTGCGGCCGGATCACTTTGCGGAAGTTGATGATCTCCTGCTTGACGTTGGAGATGTCGCGCACGACCTCCTCGGCCCGCTCTTCGAAGATCTGGTCCTCGAGCGCGTCGAGCTTGTTGCCGATCTTGCGCAGCATCGGGAAGCAGTAGTCGAAGCTGTCGTCGACCAGCCGGTAGAGCAGGTACCCGGAGCCGCGCGAGAAGAGCTGCTCGCGCAGCTCCTCTTTGGCGCGGCAGCGCTCGAATAGGTACTCGATCGGCTGCAGCGGCATGTTCGGGATCGTCACCACGTAGTCGGGTCCGACGAAGACGTCGAGCTCGCCGGTGCCGAGCCGGCCCGCTTGCGGGTCGAAGACCGGCAGGTGGAGGACGATGAAGAGGTAGTCGTCGTAGACGTCGATCTTCGGCCGCTGGTTGCGGGAGAGGACGTCCTCGAGGTCGAGGGCGTGGAAGTCGAAGTGCTCCTCCAGCCAGGTTCGCTCCAGCGACCCCGGCCACTCGATGTTGACCCAGCGCAGGCCGTCGGAGTCGATCTGCTCGACGTTGGGCTTCTGGGGCTCAGGCGCCGCCGGCTGAGAGACGAGCTCGCCACGCCGGCCGCGGGGCCGCCGCAGCCTCGGTTTCGGAAGGTTCGGCATCGGCCGGCCCTCGCGTGATCTCGTGCGGCAGCGTCATCTCGTCGCCTAGGTTAGCCACCTTGCAGGCAGTGGAAGCAGTCGAGAGTGCCTGGTAAGGTTTCACCCACATAAGCGCCACATCTAGAGGAGCGGAGGGATCTGGCCCCGTGAAGCTCCGGCAACCACTTCGGACCGCAAGGTCGAGGCAGGTGCCAAATCCAGCAGACCGAGATGTCGAAGGAGGGTCTGGAAGATGTGGGGAGACGTCCGACCGGACCTCTGCCCCACAAGGCGGAGGTTTTTTTCGTAGAGAGCGGAAAGAGGATCGGATGTCAGTTGAGAGCTTGAAGTGCAAGGAGTGCGGGACCACCTACGAGCTGGATGCCAGCTACGTATGCGAAAACTGCTTCGGTCCGCTCGAGGTCGCCTATGACTTCAGCGGGCTGGACGCGGCCGAGGCGAAGCGGCGAATCCAGGCCGGGTCGCAGGGGATATGGCGCTACCGGGACTTCCTCCCCTTCGAGGGGCGGGCGAGCGACCCGCTGGAGCCGGGCCTGACGCCGCTGCTGAAGGCCGATCGCCTGGCCGAGCGGCTCGGGGTCGGCGCCGAGATCTGGATCAAGAACGACGCCGCCAACCCGACCCACTCGTTCAAGGACCGGGTCGTCGCCGTCGCCGTCGCGAAAGCGAAGGAGCTCGGCTTCGAGACCGTCGCCTGCGCCTCGACCGGGAACCTCGCCAACGCCGTCGCCGCCCACGCCGCCGCCGCCGGCCTGGACTCCTACGTCTTCGTCCCCGCCAACCTCGAGGAGCAGAAGCTGCTCGCGACGGGCGTCTACGGGACCAACCTGGTCGGCGTCCGCGGCAACTACGACGACGTCAACCGCCTCTGCACCCAGCTGGCGGAGACCCATCCGTGGGCCTTCGTCAACGTCAACCTGCGCCCCTACTACGCCGAGGGCTCGAAGACGCTCGCCTACGAGACGGTCGAGCAGCTCGGCTGGAAACTGCCGGACCGGGTGGTCAGCCCGATCGCCTCCGGCTCGCTCTTCACCAAGCTCGGGCGCGGCTTCCAGGAGTGGCTGGACATCGGCCTCGTCGAGGGCAAGCAGCCGGTCTTCAACGGCGCCCAGGCGCAGGGATGCAGCCCTGTCGCGACCGCCTTCGCCGAAGGCTGGGAAGTCTGCAAACCGCAGCGGCCGGAGACGATCGCCAAAAGCCTCGCGATCGGCGACCCTGCCGATGGCCCCTACGCGGTCGAGCACGCCCGTCGGACCGGCGGCGGCGTCGACTCGGTCACCGACCAGGAGATCCGCGAAGGGATCAAGCTGCTGGCGGAGACGACCGGGCTCTTCACCGAGACGGCCGGCGGGGTGACCGTCGGGGTCCTCCGCAAGCTGGCCGAAAAGGGCGAGCTCGCGGACGGCGAGCGGGTCGTCGTCTACATCACCGGCGAGGGCCTGAAGACGCTGGACGCGACCCGCGATACGTTCCAGATGCACGAGATCGATCCCGCCCTCGATAGCTTCGAGGCCGAGTTCCCGCAGGAGGTAGCCGTCTAAATGTCAGTCACCGTGAAGATCCCGACCCAGCTGCGCGCCGCCACCGGCGGCCAGGCCGAGCTGGAAGTCGACGGGGCCACCGTCGGCGAGGTTCTCGACGCCGTCTTCGACTCCCACGAAGGCCTCAAGGACCGGATCACCCAGGACGGCGACCTGCGCCGCTTCGTCAACGTCTACGTCAGCGGCGAGGACATCCGCTTCCAGCAAGGACTCGAGACGCCGATCAAAGACGGCGACGAAGTGACGATCCTGCCCGCAGTAGCCGGCGGCTGACGCTGTCTCCGAACTTCGGGGGGCTATAGCCCCCACAATGTCGGAGTCCATGAAGCCACCTGTCGTAATTCTCTGCGGAGGCCGCGGGACGCGGCTGCGCGAGCGGACCGAGTCGGTGCCGAAGGCGCTGGTCGAGATCGGCGGCCGGCCGATCCTCTGGCACGTGATCCAGATCTACGCCGCCCAGGGCTTCGACCGCTTCCTGCTCGCGACCGGCTACATGGGCGAGGCGGTCGAGGAGTTCGCCGCCGCCGAGCGCTGGCCGCAGGGGGTGCGGGTCGAGTGCGTCGACACGGGCCTCGATACGCCGACCGGGGGACGGGTCGCGGCTCTGGCCGAGCGGCTCGCGGGGGAGACCTTCTGCGTCACCTACGCCGACGGCGTCGCCGACGTCGACCTCGACGCCCTGCTCGATTTCCACCGCGGCCACGGCGCCTGCGCCACCGTCACCGTCGTCCGTCCCGACCTGCAATGGGGCGTCGCCGAGCTCGCCGGCGACGAGGTGACCGGCTTCGTCGAGAAGCCGCGGAGCGAGCACTGGATCAACGGCGGCTTCCTCTGCTTCGAGTCCGAGGTGCTCGGCTATCTCGATCGCGAGAGCGTGCTGGAGCGCGAGCCGCTGGAGCGCCTGGCGGCGGACGGCCAGCTGCACGCCTACCGCCACGAAGGGTTCTGGGACTGCATGGACACCTACAAGGACGCCGTCGTCCTCAACGACCTCTGGAGCGCCGGCCGCGCCCCCTGGCGAATCTGGGACGCGGCGGGAGTTGAGGCGCCGTGAAGCGCTCGCTGGTCACCGGCGGTCACGGCTTCGTCGCCTCGAACCTGGCGCGGGCGCTGCTCGAACGCGGCGACGCCGTCACCGTTCTCGACCTGGCGCCGCCGCCGCGCTCCGGTCTCGCCCTGCAGGGGATCGACGCCGAGGTGGAGCTGCTGGAGATCGACCTGCGGGACGCCGCCGCGGTCGAGGCCGCGATCGCGGCGGGCGAGTTCGACGTCGTCTTCCACCTCGCCGCCCAGACCCTGGTCGGCCCGGCGATGGCCGACCCGACGCAGACCTTCGAAGTCAACGTCCGCGGCACCTGGGGCCTGCTTGAGTCCTGCCGTCGCGCCGAGGTGCCGGCGGTCGTCGTCGCCTCCTCCGACAAGGCCTACGGCCCGAGCGAGGAGCTGCCCTACCGGGAGGAGATGCGCCTGCAGCCGGCCTCGCCTTATGAGGCGAGCAAGGCCGCCGCGGACGCGATCGCCCTCAGCTACCGCCCCGCCTACGGCCTGCCGGTCGCGGTCACCCGCTTCGCCAACATCTACGGCGGCGGCGACCCCAACTTCTCGCGCCTGATCCCCGAGGCGATCGCCGCCGTGCTGGACGGCCGCCGCCCCCAGATCCGTTCCGACGGCAGCCCCGAGCGGGACTTCCTCTACGTCAGCGACGCCGTCGCCGCCTACCTGGCGGTCGAGAGCGCGGTCGGCGCCGGTGGGCCGGGGGCGGGGGAGGCGTTCAACGCCGGCGGCGAGCGGCCCTTCTCCGTCGCCGAGGTGCTGGAGACGATCGTCGCGGTCTCGAGAACCGACCTGCGGCCGGAATTCCTCGGCACCGGCAATCCCGACGGTGAGATCGACCGCCAGTTCGTCGACTCGACCAAGCTGCGCGAGATGACCGGCTGGCGGCCCGAGGTCGAGCTCCGCGACGGCCTGATCCGCGCGCTGGACTGGTATCGGGACCACGCCGAGCTGCGCCCTGAGGCAATCTCCGGCTAGGCGGTAAGAGTAATACCTGTAATACTCTTACTTTGTGAAGATTACGAGCAAAGGCCAGGTAACGATTCCGAAATGGCTGCGGGACGATCTGGGTTTCCTCCCTGGGACCGAAGTCGAGTTCTTCGAGGATGGCAGTGAGATCAGACTTCGCAAGATCGCCGGTGGCAGCAATAGGGGCAAGGAAATCGTCGATCGACTGCGCAAGGCGGGGGGCGGCAAATACCGGCTTTCGACCGAGGAAATCATGCGCATGACCCGGGGAGAGGATTGGGGGACCGGACGCTTAGAAGAGGATGACGGCGACCCTGGTTGACTCCAACATCCTCATCGACGTGCTCGATGAGGACTCTTACTGGTCCGATCGCTCTTCAGCCGCCCTCCAAGTCGTAGGGGCGGCCGGGCCGCTGGTCATCAACCCGGTGATCTACGCAGAGGTGTCTGTGCGCTACGAGGACACGGACGAACTCGATCGCGATCTTCCCCTGGAGGACTTCCAGCGGGAGCAACTCCCTTGGACTGCTGCCTTTCTTGCCGGAAAGGCGTTCGCTGACTATCGACGGCGCGGGGGCCTTCGTCGATCCCCGTTGCCGGACTTTTTCATCGGAGCCCATGCGGCCGTCGCAGGCCTGCGCCTCCTAACGCGCGACGCCTCCCGCTACCAGACCTATTTCCCGACCGTCGAGTTGATCGCCCCGGAGTGAGCGTCCCGCCCGGCTAGTCTGAAGCCCCATGTGCGGGCGCTTCACCAACACCACCAAGGACACCAAGAAGGTCGCCGACCGCTTCGAAGTCGAGCTGGAAAAAGCTCTGGAACGGAAAGCGGGGGCGGCGGCGAAAGAGTCCGCCAAGGACGGCAGTGAGGCGAAGCAGAAAGCGCCGGCCGGGTTCGGCCGCTTCAACGTCGCCCCGACCCAGGAGGTGCTGGTCGTCCGCGCCTCGCCCGAGCCTGAGGAGGCAGAGCAAGGCGAGCGCGAGGCGCGGCTGATGCGTTGGGGCCTGGTCCCGGTCTGGGCCAAGGACCTAAAGGTCGGCTACCGGATGATCAACGCGAAAAAAGAGAACCTGCTGAAGAGCCGCGCCTACGGCCCGCTGGTCGACAAGTACCGGCACCGCTGCCTGATCGTCGCCGATGGCTTCTACGAGTGGATGAAGGCCGAGGACCCGAAGCAGCCGCGCCAGCCCTGGCACTTCCAGGTCGACGGCGGCGAGCCCTTCGCCTTCGCCGGCCTCTGCACGCGCAAGGAGTGGCCCGACCCCGAGGAGCGCGGCTACGACGACGGCTACCTCTACACCTGCACGCTGGTGACGACGACCCCGAATGACGTGGTGGCGCCGGTTCACGACCGGATGCCGGCGATCCTGCCGAGCCCCGAGGCGGAGGCCGCCTGGCTACGTCCCGACCTCAGCGCCGAGGACGCGGTGGCGATGTGCGGGCCGCTCGACCCCGGCCGGATGTCGAGCGCCCCGGCCAACCCGGCCCTGAACAAGGTCGGCAAAGGGACGACGGAGGGGCCGGAGCTGCTGGTGGCGCCGCAGGAGAGCCTCGACGTCTAGCCGTCGTCGCCCGCTTCGGCTTCCTCTTCGGCTTCTTCGCGTTCTTCGGCTTTGAGTTCTTCGGCTTCTTCGTCGATCGGCGGTGAGCGGTCGAGTAGCGAGGCCTGCGTGTTGGCGGTCGCCTCGCCCGCGCTCGTTTCCAGCGTGCAGGCGATCTTCGCCGAGGGGACGTCGGTCGTCCGCCAGAGCGTGAAGAAGGGGAGGACGAGGTCCTGTTTCGGCTTGCCGGCGACGAAGTACTTGATCCGCTCTTCGCCGATCACGAAATCCGGCCATTCGACCTTGACGCCCTGTTCGGTGGTGAAGAGCCGGGGGCGGTCGGGCACTTCCAGCGAGGCGAGTTCACCGCCGTGGGAGCTGAAGTCCATCAGCACCGTTTCCGGCACTTCCTGGCTGTAGATGCCGTCTTCGGAGGAGCGCGGGTAGGTCGCCCGCAGGTCGCCGCCGCTCTGCGCGACTTCGGTCCCTTTCGGCGCCTTGACCGCGCAGAGGATGCGGCTGTCGCCGATCGGCGAGCCGGCGGAGACGGTCAGCGAGGAGGAGACGATGTAGAGCGAGTAGCCGCTGACGTTGGTGCCGGTGGCGCGGATGTTGGTGTCGGTCAGCTGCATCTGGCCCTTGCCACCGGGCACGGGGACCACGGCGGAGTCGGCTCCCTCGGCGGACTGGACCCATTCCAGGTTGGCCGCTTCCCCCTCGCCCTTGCCGGTGGTCGCGAGGGCGGCGACGAGGCAGGCGACGAGGCCGACCGCGATCACGATCAGGGCGCCGCGGGGCGGGCGGGTGTCCTTGGTGGGGGACCCTTGGGGGGCGTCGCTCACAGCGCCACGGTATTGGAATCGGTCACGGATTCGCCGCGCTGCGATACCTCGACCGCCTTCCTGGGTACGTTCTCTCCGTGCCGGGCAAAGTGACGCGCTTGAGCAGGGCCGAGGCGAAGCCGCGGACGGTCGACGTCCACGGGCAGTCGATCAACTTCATCGAAGCCGGCTCCGGGCCGGTTCTGCTGCTGATCCACGGCATGGCCGGCACCTGCGCCAACTGGGAATCGGTGATCGAGCCCCTGGCGATCAATCACACCGTGATCGCGCCGGACTTCCCCGGCCACGGCTCCTCGGCGCCCGGCGGCGGCGACTACTCGCTCGGCGCCCTCGCCAGTTCCCTGCGCGACCTGATGCTGACCCTCGGCCACGAGCGGGCGACGCTGGTCGGCCACTCGCTCGGCGGCGGCGTCGCGATGCAGTTCACCTACCAGTTCCCGGAGATGGTCGAGCGGCTGGTGCTCGTCTCCAGCGGCGGCCTCGGCCCCGACGTCAGCCCGATCCTGCGGGCGGCGGCGCTGCCCGGGGCGGAGCTCTTCATCTCGGCGACGGCGGGCGTGGGGAGCCGGATCGGCTCCGTCGTCGGCCGCGGCCTCGGCCTCGTCGGCCTGCGTCCCAACACCGACCTCGCCGAAGTGACCCGCGGCTACGCGACCCTGACCGACCCCGACCGCCGCAAGGCCTTCGTCGCCACCCTCCGCTCGGTCGTCGGCATGGAGGGCCAGCGCGTCGCCGCCCTCGACAAGCTCTACCTCGCCGAAACCCTGCCCCTCCTCATCGTCTGGGGCGAGAACGACCCGATCATCCCGGTCGACCACGCCCGCGAGACCCACGCCCAGCTCCCAACCAGCCGCCTCGAGGTTTTCGAGGACACCGGCCATGTCCCCCAGCTCGAGCGCCCCGGCCGCTTCATCGCCACCCTCGAACGCTTCCTCGCCGAAACCGACCCCGCGGAGTTCGACCGCGAGGAGTGGCAGGCGAGGTTCAAGGCCGCCGAGAACTAGGCGGCACGAAGAAGACGCGCCCGGCAGGATTCGAACCTGCGGCCTACGCCTCCGGAGGGCGTCGCTCTATCCAGCTGAGCTACGGGCGCGTGTCCGCAGCTTAGCCAGTTGAGGGCTCTGAGCGCTCCAACGAAGGGTTCCGTCTGCTGTAGACAATAGATTGCAGACATGTCGAGCGCCAGAAGGGGAAATGAGGCGGAGGCGGCGGTCCTCAGTGAACTCGTCAAACAGGGGTACGACGTGGCAGTTCCCTTTGGCGAGGGACAGCCCTATGACTTGATCGTCGATCTGGGCAGTCGGGACTTCCTACGGGTCCAATGCAAGCGGGCCTGGCCGCTGCAGGGGTGCGTGGTTTTCAATACTCGCTCGACTGACCATGGCCACGGTCCTCGGTCCTACATCGGGCTCGCCGACATCTTTGGGGTGTACTTCCCGCCCGCCGAAGCCGTCTACCTGGTCCCGATCGAAGCCGTGGCTTCGTTTGAGGGTCGCCTCCGTCTTGAGCCGACCCGGAACAATCAAAAGCGTCTCATTCGCTTCGCGGTCGAATTCGAGATCGACCGATGGAGCCCCGAGTCCCTCCGCGATCTGGTCAGGGCGGGTCAGCCTGAGCGGGAACCTAAATTGAACTTCGCGTAGGCTCGCCGCCGATGGATTTGGCGGTGACTTTTCTCGGGACCGGGGGGTCGGTGCCCTCGGCGCGGCGCTCCACGGCGAGCGTCCTGGTGGCGCGTGGGGGAGAGCGGCTGCTGTTCGACTGCGGGGAAGGGACGCAGCGGCAGATGCAGCGGTCGCTGGGACTGGTGCAGGCGGACGAGATCTACCTGACGCACTTCCACGCCGACCACGTGCTGGGGATTCCGGGGCTACTGAAGACCTATGACCTGACCGACCGGCAGGTGCCGCTGAAGATCTACGGCCCGACGGGGCTGACCGAGCTCTTCCAGGTCTTCTCGCCACTGGTCGGCCGGCTGGGGTACGCCCTGGACCTGGTCGAGCTGGGGCCGGGCGACGCCGTCGAGCACGACGGTTACAAGGTGTGCCCGTTCGAAGCCTCGCATCGCAACGCGCGCGCCAACGGCTACGCCCTGGTCGAGGCCGAGCGCCCCGGTCGCTTCGATCCCGCCGCCGCCGTGGCCGCCGGCGTCGCCGAAGGCCCGGCCTACGCGGCGCTGCAGCGGGGCGAGGCGGTCGAAGGGGAGGCGGGAGAGGTCACCCCCGATCAGGTGATGGGCCCGAGCCGGCCCGGCCGCACGGTCGTCATCACCGGCGACACGGCGCCGAGCCCGGCCACCGTCTCCGCCGCCGCCGACGCCGACCTGCTGATCCACGACGCCTCCTTCGCCGAGGAGGAGGTGCAGCGGGCCGCCGAGACCGGCCACTCGACCCTCGGCCAGGCCGCCGCCGTGGCCGCCGAGGCCCACGTGAAGATGCTCGCCCTCGTCCACATCTCCTCCCGCTACCACGTCGGCAAGGTGGTCGAGGAGGCGAAAGCGACCTTCGAACCGACCGTCGCCCCCAAAGACTTCGACGTCATCGAGCTCCCATTTCCCGAGCGAGGAGCACCCCAGCTCATCCAAAACGGAGCCGTGGACCGAGGCGGGGAGGGGTAGGGCCCTCGCCGGACCCTCCCCGCTGTTGTCCGGCGAGGGCCCTACCCCTCCCCGCCGCCGCCAGTGCTACCGTGCAGTCGTCCTTTAACCCGGTCCCGCGAGGCCAGGAAGGAAGCAACCGAAGTGAACGAGAAGGTCGTGCTGGAGCACGACGACCTGAGGCGAACGCTGCGGCGGATCGCCCACGAGATCGCCGAGAAAAACCCCGATTCGGGACACCTGGCGGTCGTCGGCATCCACACCCGCGGCGCCGTGCTGGCCCGCCGCCTCCACGTCTTCCTCGGCGAGCTGACCGGTAGCGAGCTGCCGATCGGCGACCTCGACATCTCCTTCTACCGCGACGACGTCGGCGCCAAGGCACCCGCCGCGCAGCCCGTCGTCCACTCCTCCCACATCGACTTCGACCTCAGCGAGCGCACCGTCATCCTCGTCGACGACGTCCTCTACACCGGCCGCACCGTCCGCGCCGCGATCGAGGCCCTCTTCGACTACGGCCGCCCGCAGCGGGTGCAGCTGGCGGTCCTCTGCGACCGCGGCCACCGCGAGCTTCCCTTCCGCCCCGACTACGTCGGCAAGAACCTGCCGACGGCCCGCGAGGAGCGGGTCAACGTCCGCCTCGAAGAGATAGACGGCACAGACGAGGTGACGATCTCCGAGCCCACTCCCGTGGAGGTGAACCGATGAAGCACCTGCTCTCGATCGAGCAGCTCTCGCGAGCGGAAATCGAGGCCATCCTCGACCGCGCCGAGAGCTTCGCCGAGGTCGGCCGCCGCGACATCAAGAAGGTGCCGACCCTGCGCGGGCGCACCGTCGTCTCGCTCTTCTACGAGTCGAGTACCCGCACCTCGAGCTCCTTCGACCTCGCCGCCAAGCGGCTCTCGGCCGACCTCGTCTCGGTCAAGGCCGCCGGCTCCTCGGTCGACAAGGGCGAGTCGCTGAAGGACACCGTCGCCACTCTCTCCGCCTACGACCCGGCGGCGATCGTGATCCGCCACCCCTACGCCGGCGCCGCCCAGATGGTCTCCGGCTGGACCTCGGCCGCGGTCGTCAACGCCGGCGACGGCAAGCACGAGCACCCGAGCCAGGCGCTGCTGGACGTCTACACGCTGCGGCGCCGTCTCGGCTCGCTGGAGGGAGCCCGGATCTGGATCGTCGGCGACGTCCTCCACAGCCGCGTCGCCCGCTCCAACCTGATCGCCTTCGGCCGGATGGGCGCTGAGGTCACCGTCTGCGGCCCGCCGACCCTGATTCCGCGCGGGATCGAGGAGCTCGGCTGCGAGGTCTCCTACAGCCTCGACGGGATCGGGGAGGCCGACGTCGTCTACGCGCTGCGGATGCAGAAGGAGCGGATGAGCGAGAGCTTCGTCCCCTCGCTGCGCGAGTACGCCGCCAACTTCCAGATCGACACCCGCCGTCTCAACCCGCGCCAGTTGCTGATGCACCCGGGGCCGGTCAACCGCGGCGTCGAGCTCTCCGGCGAGGCGATCGACTCGCCGCAGTCGCTGATCACCGAGCAGGTCGCCGCCGGCCTGGTGGTGCGGATGGCGATCCTCTACGAGTTGCTCGCCGGCAGCGAGGGACAGACGCCCGCCGGCGAGGGCGAGGCCGGCAAGCCGACCCCGATCGGAACCCCGGCATGAGCCTGACCGACGCCCTTGACGTCCGCGCCGGCGAGCCGGCGCACCTCGTCCTGCGCCGCGCGAGCGTGCTCGACCCGGTCGCCGGCATCGACTCCGTCTACGACGTCGTCGTCCGCGACGGCCAAATCGCCACCCTCGCCGGGCCGGGCGAGGCCGATACCGACGGCGCCGAGGTGGTCGAGGCCGAGGGCTTGCACGCCTTCCCGGCCTTCTTCGACCCGCACGTCCACCTGCGCACCCCCGGCCACGAGCACAAAGAGGACGTCGAGACGGGCACTCGCGCCGCGGCCGCCGGCGGCTACTGCGGAATCCTGGCGATGGCCAACACCGAGCCACCGGTCTCGACCGCCGCCGACGTCACCGCCCTGCGCGAGCAGGCGCAAGCCGGCGCCTCGGTCCCGGTCGGCTTCCTCGCCACCGTCACCAAGGGGATGCGCGGGGAGAAGCTGACCGAGATGGTCGAACTGCGCGAGGCCGGCGCTGTCGGATTCTCCGACGACGGCCTGCCGATCGTCGACGCCGGCGTCATGCGCCGCGCCCTTCAGTACCAGCGCCTCTGTGGCGGCAACATCGCCCTCCACGAGGAGGACCCGGCGCTCTCCCGCGAGGGCGCGATGCACGAGGGCCCGGTCTCGGCCGCGCTGGGGATCGCCGGCATCCCCTCGGTCTCGGAGTCGACGATGGTCGCCCGCGATGCCGCCCTGGCCGGCTACGAGGGCGCCCGCATCCACGTCCAGCACCTCTCCGCCGCCGAGTCGGTCGAGGTCGTCCGCGCCGCCAAGGCGGCCGGGGTCCAGATCAGCGCCGAGGCGAGCCCGCACCACCTCTGCCTCACCGACGAGGAGGTCCGCGGCCTCGACCCGCACTGCTCCAAGATGAACCCGCCGCTGCGCGAAGAGCGCGACCGCCAGGCCCTGATCGAGGGGCTGCGCGACGGCACCGTCGAGTGCATCGCCACCGACCACGCCCCGCACCAGCCGGAGGAAAAGGACGTCCCCTTCGAGCAGGCGGCGATGGGGGTGACCGGCCTGGAGACCGCTTTCGCCGCCCTTCACACCGAGCTGGTCCTGTCCGGCACGATCGACCTGGCGCTGCTGGTCGAGCGACTGGCGGGGGGTGCCGCTCCCTTCGACCTCGAGCGCCCGACCCTGGCGCCCGGGTCGGAGGCGAACGTCGCCCTCTGCGACCTCGGCGCCGAGTGGACGGTCGGCGAGGACGGCTACGAGAGCCGCTCCGCCAACTCCTGGTGCGCGGGCAAGACGCTCACCGGCCGCGTCCTGATGACCGTCGCCGCCGGCCAGGTCGCCTACCGGTTGCGGTCCTTTTCCCTGGGGGTAGCAGCATGAGTCGCATTCAGTTGTTCCTTCGAGTCGCCATACGACCAAAAGGAACAGGCGAATGAGCGCGTATCTGCTCCTCGAGGACGGGACCCGGCTCGACGGGCTCGCCTGCGGCCACGACGGCGCCGTCACCGGCGAGGTCGTCTTCAACACCGCCATGACCGGCTACCAGGAGTCGGTCACCGACCCCTCCTACGCGGGCCAGATCATCGTCTTCACCTATCCGCTGATCGGCAACTACGGGGTCTCGGCGACGGCGATGGAGTCCGACCGCGTCCACGCCCGTGGCGTCGTCATGCGCGACGCCAAGAACCGCGAGGACGTCGCCACCGCAGAGGGCGGCTGGCTCGACTGGCTGGGCGACTGCGGGGTGCCCGCGATCAGCGGCGTCGACACCCGGGCGCTGGTCCGCCACCTGCGCGACCAGGGCTCGATGCGGGGCGGCATCTTCCCGGTCGAGATGCCGGAAGCCGAAGCGCGCGAGCGCATCGCCGCCGAGCCAGCTATGGCCGGCGCCGACCTCGCCCGCCAGGTGACGCCGCCCGAGCCGGTCCGCTTCGAGGGCGACGGCCCCCATGTGGTCGGGATCGACACCGGGGTCAAGCTCAGCATCGTCCGCCAGCTGCGCGAGCACGGCTGCCGGCTGACGCTGCTGCCCTGCACCAGCACCCCGGAGGAGGTCCTCGCCGAGGACCCCGACGTCGTCTTCCTCGCCAACGGCCCCGGCGACCCCGCCGCCCTCGACTACGTCGTCGACACCGTCCGCGGCGTCATCGGCCAAAAGCCGGTCTTCGGCATCTGCCTCGGCCACCAGCTGCTCTGCCGGGCCGTCGGCCTGCAGACCTACAAGCTGCCGTTCGGGCACCGCGGCGCCAACCACCCGGTCAAGGACCTGGAGACGGGGCGGATCGACATCACCTCCCAGAACCACGGCTTCGCCGTTGTCGGCCCGGGCGGCGAGCCGAAGATCGAGGGCGACGAGCCGGTCCGCTGGGACACCGACTTCGGCGTCGCCGAGCTCTCGCAGCTGAACCTCTACGACCGCACCGTCGAGGGCCTGGTCCTGCGCGACGTCGCCGGCGCCACCGTCCAGTACCACCCCGAGGCCGGCCCCGGCCCCCACGACGCCCGCCACCTCTTCGATCGCTTCCTGGAGCTCGCCGCGTGATCTGGCCGCCGCCGGAGGTGCCGCTGGAGGGAGGGCTGGTCCGCCTCGAGCCGCTCGTCGAGGCCCATCGGGAACCGCTGCGCTCGGTCGCCGGCCATCCCGAGATATGGCAGTGGATGGATCGCCGCGTGAGCGAATCCGCGGAAGGCTTCGACACATGGTTCGACGGTCGCCTCCTCGCCCGCAAGATGGGAGAGGAGAATGCCTTCGCGACCCTTACCGCCGGCGGCGACCCGCTCGGCAGCTCCTCCTACCTGGCCCCGCGCCCGATCCACGACGGCGTCGAGATCGGCTGGACCTGGCTGACCCCCTCGGCTTGGCGCACCGGCGCCAACGTCGAGGCGAAGCTGCTGATGCTCGAGTTCGCCTTCGCGGAGCTCGGCTGCATGCGGGTCGAGCTGAAGACCGACGCCCGCAACGAGCGCTCGCGCGGCGCCATGGAAGCGCTGCCGGCGCGGTTCGAGGGCATTTTCCGCAAGCACATGCTGATGCCGGTCACCGGCGTCCGCGACTCGGCCTACTTCTCGATCGTCGACGACGAATGGCCGTCGGTCCGTCAAAACCTGGAGCAGCGCCTGGCAGGGGCGCGGGAGGTGGGCAGTGCCTAAACGCGAGGACATCCAGAAGATCCTCCTGATCGGCTCGGGGCCGATCGTGATCGGCCAGGCGGCCGAGTTCGACTACTCCGGCGTGCAGGCCTGCAAGGTCCTGCTCGAGGAGGGCTACGAAGTCGTCCTCGTCAACTCGAACCCGGCGACGATCATGACCGACCCGGAGTTCGCCACCGCCACCTACATCGAGCCGCTGCTGCCCGGCCCGGTGACGAAGATCATCGAAAAGGAGCGCCCCGACGCGCTGCTGCCGACCCTCGGCGGCCAAACCGCGCTGAACATCGCGATGGCGCTGGACGAGGACGGAACCCTGGAGCGGTTCGGGGTCGAGTTGATCGGCGCCAACGCCGAGTCGATCAGTCGCGCCGAGGACCGCGAGAAGTTCCGGACGACGATGAACGCCGCCGGGATCCGCATTCCGTGGTCGGTCACCGTGGAAAGCCTGGGTGAGATGGAGGCCAGTCTGGCCGAGGGAGACATCACCCTGCCGGCGATCGTCCGGCCCGCCTTCACGATGGGCGGCCAGGGCGGCGGCATCGGCCGCTCCGAGACGGAGCTGCGCCAGGTCGTCTCCGAGGGCCTCGCGGCCAGCCCGATCAACCAGGTCCTGGTCGAGGAGTCGGTGATCGGCTGGGGCGAGTTCGAGCTCGAGGTGATGCGCGACCGCAACGACAACGTCGTGATCATCTGCTCGATCGAGAACGTCGACCCGATGGGCGTCCACACCGGCGACTCGGTAACCGTCGCCCCCGCCCAGACCCTCACCGACCCGCTCTTTCAGGACCTCCGCGACCAGGCGATCAAGGTGATCCGGGCGATCGGGGTAGAGACCGGCGGCTCCAACGTCCAGTTCGCGGTCAATCCCGAGGACGGCGAGATCGTCGTCATCGAGATGAACCCGCGCGTCTCCCGCTCCTCGGCGCTGGCATCGAAGGCGACCGGGTTCCCGATCGCGAAGATGGCGGCGAAGCTGGCGGTCGGCTACGCGCTGGAGGAGATCCCCAACGACATCACCCGCGCCACGCCCGCCTCCTTCGAGCCGACGATCGACTACGTCGTCACCAAGATCCCGCGCTTCGCCTTCGAGAAGTTCCCCGGCTCCGAGGGCCGGCTCTCGACCTACATGCAGAGCGTGGGGGAGGCGATGGCGATCGGCCGCACCTTCCGCGAGTCCTTCGCCAAGGCGATGCGCTCGCGTGAGCTCGACAGCGCCGCCGAAATCCCCGAGGCCGACGAGGAGCTGCTGGCGGCGATCGCGATCCCGAGCGCCGAGCGCTTCGATCTCGTCCTCGCCGCCTTCGGCCGCGGCCTCGACGTCGAGGCGGTGCACGAGGCCTGCCTGGTCGACCGCTGGTTCCTGCGCGAGCTGCAGGCGCTCGCCACCGAAGGCGACGGCACCGACGGCCTCGCCCGCACCTACAAGGCGGTCGACACCTGCGCCGCCGAGTTCGAGGCGGCGACGCCCTACTACTACTCCGGCCACGAGCGCCGGCGCCACGACGGGACGCCGCCCGCGAGCGAGATCCGCCGCGGCGACAACGACTCGGTGGTGATCCTGGGAGCCGGACCGAACCGGATCGGCCAGGGGATCGAGTTCGACTACTGCTGCGTCCACGCCGCGATGACCGCGCGTGAGCTGGGCCGCGACGCGGTGATGGTCAACTGCAACCCGGAGACGGTCTCGACCGACTACGACACCTCCGACCGCCTCTACTTCGAGCCGCTGACGGCAGAGGACGTGCTCGCGGTCTGCGAGCAGGAGCGCCCCGAGGGCGTGATCGTCCAGTTCGGCGGCCAGACGCCGCTGAAGCTCGCCCGCACCCTGGAAGAGGCGGGAGTGCCGCTGCTGGGGACCCCGGTCGACGCCATCCATCTCGCCGAAGACCGCGGCCGGTTCGGCGAGCTGCTGGAGCGCCTCGGGGTCGAGGCGCCGCCCTACGGCACCGCCTTCTCCGCCGAGGAAGCCACCGCGGTGGCGGAAAGGGTCGGCTTCCCGCTGCTGGTCCGGCCCTCCTACGTGCTCGGCGGCCGGGCGATGGAGATCTGTTACTCGACCGAGGACCTGCAGGCTTACCTCAGCAAGCACGTCAAGGCCGACCAGGAGCACCCGCTGCTGCTCGACCGCTTCCTCGAGAACGCGATCGAGGTCGACGTCGACGCGCTCGGCGACGGCGAGCGGGTCTACGTCGCCGGGATCATGCAACACGTCGAGGAGGCCGGCGTCCACTCCGGCGACTCGGCCTGCGTGATCCCGCCGCTCAGCCTCGGCGAGGAGATGCTGGAGCAGATTCGCGCCACCAGCGAGCGGATCGCGCTCGAGCTCGGCGTCGTCGGCCTGATCAACATCCAGTACGGCGTCGCCGGCGGCAGCCTCTACGTGATCGAGGCCAACCCGCGCGCCTCCCGCACCGTCCCCTTCGTCTCCAAGGCGATCGGGGTGCCGCTGGCAAAGATTGCCTGCCGGCTGATGCTGGGCGAGAAGCTGGCCGAACAGGAGTTGCCCGAGGGCCCGCTGGAGCACGTAAGCGTCAAGGAGGCGGTGCTGCCCTTCGCCCGCTTCGCCGGCGCCGACTCGGTCCTCGGCCCGGAGATGAAGAGCACCGGCGAGGTGATGGGCATCGCCGCCGACTTCCCGACCGCCTTCGGCAAGGCCCAGGCCGCGGCCGGGGTGCGGCTGCCGGAGTCGGGCTCGGTCTTCATCACCGTCACCGACACCGACAAGGCCGCCGCGACCCAGCTCGCGACCCGCTTCCACGACCTCGGCTTCGAGGTGATCGCCACCGCCGGCACCGCCCAGGCGATCGAGCGGATGGGGGTGCCGGTGACCCCGATCAACAAGCTGCAGGAGGGCTCACCCCACGTCCTCGACCTGATCCGCAAGCGCGAATGCGACCTCGTCATCAACACCCCGACCGGCTCCGGCGCCCGCACCGACGGCTACGAGATCCGCTCCGCTGCCGTCCGCCACGGCATCCCCTGCGTGACGACGATGACCGGGGCCACCGCCGCCGCCCGGGCGATCGCCGCCGGCAAGGAAGTCGACGCCGAGGTGCGCTCGCTGCAGGAGATCCACGAGGGGACCGTGAGGACGGCGCAGCCGCGATGAGCGCCCCCTTCGGCCGCCGTCTCTGCGAGGTAGCGGAGAACAAGGTCTCCGGCGGCTACCGGATCTTCTCCCTGCGCGACCGCGAGGGACCGACCCCCGAGCCCGGCCAGTTCTACATGCTCGCGAGCGAGAAGAGCTGGGGGGAGGGGGGAGGGCGCCCCTATCTGCCCCGGGCGATCTCGGTGGCTGAAACCGCACCCGCAAAGGAAGGCGTTCGGCTCGACTTCCTGGTCGAGGGCGTCGGCCCCGGCACCGACCGCCTCTGCCGGCTGGAGGCGGGTGAACGCGTCTGGCTCACGGGCCCCCTCGGCAACGCCTTCTCGACGCCCACCGAGGTCAATCCCGATGCCGCGGGAGCGATCCTCGTCGGCGGCGGCATCGGCATCGCCCCGATGGCGATCTGGCGCCGCCACCTGGTAGAGCGGGGAGTCCCTCTCCGCGTTCTCCTCGGCTTCCGCAACGAAGCCCACTCCGGCGGCCTGAACGAGCTCTTCTGCGCCGGCGGCAGCCTCTGCCCCGACGTCCGCCTCGCCAGCGAGGATGGCCACGCCGGCCACCAGGGCTACGTCACCGACCTCCTCGCGGCGATGCTCGCCGGCGACGACGCCGCCAGCGCCGTCGTCTATTCCTGCGGCCCGCCGGCAATGCTCGATGCGGTTCGAGCCCTCTGCGAGGACCGCGGCGTCAGCTACCAGCTCGCCGAGGAGAGCCCCATGGCCTGTGGCTTCGGAGCCTGCTTCGGCTGTGCGGTCCCGAAACCAGGCGGCGGCTATCTCCGCCTGTGCGTAGACGGTCCCGTGACCGGCTCCCTTCCGGTGGGTGGCACGGTAGGGGGGACCCCCCCTGAGGAAGCTTTAGCTACCGGAAGGGGGGGTGGGTCCCCTGCCGTGACAGGACCCGCCGGTCGAGTGGCCGGCGTCGATTTCTGCGGCATCGAGCTAACCCACCCGGTGATCAACGCTTCGGGCACCTACGACGCGATCGCCGCCCGCAAGGTCTTCGGCGACGAGCTCCTCCGTGACTTCCCCTTCTCCGCCTTCGTCTCGAAGACGATCACCCCGGAGCCGCGCGCCGGCAACGAGCCGCGACGGATCTGGGAGACCCCGGCCGGGATGATCAACTCGATCGGGCTCCCGAACAAGGGTCTGGAGGGATTCCTGACGGAGGACCTGCCGCAACTGGCCGAACTGCCGGTGCCGCTGATCGTCTCGGTGATGGCGACGAACCGGGAGGACTTCTCGCGCATGGTCGACGCCGTCGCCTCCCGGGACGAGGTCGCCGCGATCGAGCTCAACGTCTCCTGCCCCAACGTCCACTCCGGCCTGATCGTCGGCGAGCAACCGGGCGAGACCGAGGCGCTTCTGGAAACGCTGCGTCCTATCACCGGGAAGCCCTTGCTCGTGAAGCTGACCCCCAACGTCGCCGCGCCCGAGGCGGTCGCCGTCGCGGCGGAGGAGGGCGGAGCCGACGCCGTCTCCCTGATCAACACCCTGAAGGCAAGCGCGATCGACCCGGCCACCGGCGTACCGGCGATCGCGGCCGGCCACGGCGGCCTCTCCGGGCCCGCCGTGCGGCCGATCGCCCTGCAGCAGCTGCGCGCCGTCAGGGCCGCCGTCGAGCTGCCGCTGGTAGGCATGGGAGGGGTGTCCAGCGGCGCCGACGCGGCCGAATTCCTCTCCGCCGGGGCGACCCTGGTGGCGGTCGGGACCGAGAATTTCCGCGACCCGCGGGCGGGCCTCCATATCGCGAATGACCTGGAAACCGGCGTGTCACCCCCGACTCCACGCGTGGAGGCCCTACACCTCGACTAGAGGTAGAGACGAATTTTGGGGCTTTTGGCCGAAGTCACCTTGCACGGCCCCGAGGCGCGGCTATACTCGCCGCCCACATGACGGCCTCCTCAGTCAAGTCCACCTCGCTCGCGGCCCCCGAACGGTCTCTCGATCAGAGGATGGAGGCGCTCAAGCGCGCGAACGACATCCGCACCGCGCGGGCCAAACTGAAGAAGGACCTGAAAGCGAGCCGGGCCAGCATCCAGACGATCCTGCTCGATCCTCCGGAGTACGTCCTCACCGCCAAGGTCTTCGACATGCTCCTGGCGGTCCCGAAGTACGGCCGCGTGAAGACGAACCGGATCCTCAACCAGTGCCGGATCTCGCCTTCGAAGACGATCGGCGGCCTCTCCGAGCGCCAGCGCACCGAGCTGATTTCCCAGCTTCGTCGTTAGCGACCGCCGCAGCGGTCAATATCCGCGGCCGCATGGCCAAAGTCTTCGTCATCACCGGTCCCTCCGGCGTCGGCAAGGGGACCCTGATCAGAGAGCTGCTGGGGGCGGTGCCCGACCTCGAGCTGTCCGTGTCGGCGACGACTCGAAGCCCTCGGGCGGGAGAGGAAAACGGGCGCGACTATCACTTCCTCACCCCGGAGCAATTCGAGCAGCGGGTCGAGGAAAAGGACTTCCTCGAGTTCGCCAGCTACAGCGGCAACCGCTACGGCACCCTGCGCAGCGAGGTCGAGCGTAGGCTCGAGGCGGGGCACTCCGTCGTCCTCGAGATCGAGGTCCAGGGCGCCCAGCAGGTGCGGGCCGCAAAACCGGACTCGGTTCAGATCTTCATCGCCCCGCCCGACCCTGCCGTCCTGCGCGAACGACTCGCCGGTCGCGGCACCGACTCCGCCGCGGCGATCGACGAGCGGCTGAAGGTCGCCGAGCAGGAGCTCGCCGCGCAGGGCGACTTCGACCACCGCGTCGTCAACGACGAGGTCTCGCGCGCGGCGGAGGAGCTGGTCAGGATCGTCCGCTCCGAACTCGGCCCGGTCCCGGGGGCCTGATCATCTAGACTGCCCGCAGATGATTAAACCTCGCGTAGACAAGCTTCTCGAGCACGCCGATTCTCATTACGCCGCCGTCGTCGTTTCGGCCAAGCGCGCTCGCCAGATCAACAGCTACTTCCACAACCTCGGAGAGGGTGGCTTTGGGGAGTACCCGCCGCCCATGGTCGAGACCAACGCCGAGAGGAACTACCTCTCGATGTCGCTCGAAGAGCTCGCCGAGGGCAAACTGAAATACGAGTACCGCAGCTAGCTCCTTCAGCGCCCCGCCGACCGCGGGGCGCTTTTATTAGGAGCCCATGGCCCGACTACTCCTAGGCGTCAGCGGCGGCATCGCCGCCTACAAGGCCCTCGAGCTGGCCCGGCTCGCCACGCTCGCGGGGCACGGCGTGCGGGTGGTGATGACCGAGACGGCGACCCGCTTCGTCGGCCCCGCCTCCTTCGAGGGGATCGTCGGGGCGCCGGTCCTGATCTCCGAGTTCGAGCGCGACCCGATGCGGGGCGCGTTCCCCGGCGAGGAGCAGGCCGGCCACGATCCGATCGGCCATCTCGAGCTGGCCGCCCGCTGCGACGCCTACCTCGTCGCTCCCGCTTCGGCCAACACGATCGCCAAGCTGGCGACCGGCGCCGCCGACTCGATGCTGACGACCTCCTTCCTCGCCTGCACGGCGCCGCGGCTGGTGGCGCCGGCGATGAACGACCGCATGTATGACGACGCCGCGACCCAGGCAAACGTGGCGGTCCTGCGCGAGCGCGGGGTGGAGGTGATCGAGCCCGAGGTGGGCAAGCTCGCCTCGCGGGGCGAGCACGGCCGCGGCCGCCTGCCCGACCCCGAGCAGCTCCTGGCCCGGGTCGAGGCGACCCTTCCCGCCGGCGATCGCCCCTGGGACGGCCTGCGGGTGCTGGTCACCGCCGGCGGCACCCGCGAGCCGATCGACCCGGTCCGGTACATCGGCAACCGCTCCAGCGGTCGCATGGGGATCGCCCTCGCCGCCGCCGCCGCCGGGCGCGGCGCGGAGGTGACGCTGATCGCCGCCAACGTCGCCCTGCCGGCGCCGCCCGGGGTCCGCCGGGTGGACGTCGAGACCGCCGCGCAGCTCGCCGCCGCCGCCGAGCGCGAATTCGCCGCCGCTCAAGTGCTGCTGATGGCTGCCGCCCCCGCCGACTTCCGCGCCGCCGACCCGGCAGAGGGCAAGCTCCGGCGCTCTGGCTCCCTCGAGCTCTCGCTGGAGCCGACCGAGGACATCCTCGCTTCGCTCGCAGCCAAGCGACAGCAGGGGCAGACGGTGGTCGGCTTCGCTGCCGAGCACGGGGGGGAGGCGGTCGAGCGCGCCCGCGGCAAGCTCCACCGCAAGGGCGCCGACCTGATCGTCCTCAACGACGTCTCCGACCCGGAGATCGGTTTCGAGAGCGAGCGCAACGCCGTCACCCTGATCGGAGCGGCGAGCGAGACCGAGGTCCCGATCGACTCCAAGGACGCCGTCGCCGAGGCGATCTTGGACGAAGTCGCCCGCTTGCGGGAGAAACAGAGCCAGCCGGCAGGCTGAGCGGGCTATACTGACTTCAAGCTTTTCTGTCCCCTATGCGTGTCGAGAAGTGGGCCTGGCCCACTTTTTTTACGCCTCCACCCCAAACATCCAGGCATGAACGACCCCACCGAGCAGAACATCCAGGAGCAGTTGTCCGAGCTCGACAGCGAGATCGATCTGGTCGCGCTCGAGAAGCCCGGGACCGACGCGCTGCGCCTGTTCGTCGACCACCCTGACGGCGTCGACCTCGCACTTTGCGAAAAGGTCACCCGCCACCTCAGGCACCTGCTGGTCGATTATTCGCTCGAGGTCTCCTCGCCCGGCCCGAAGTACCGCCGCAACGCCACCACTTCCGAAACCAAGGAGTCCGCGCAGTGACCAAAGAGATCGTCGACGCAGTCAAAGCGCTCGAGCAGGAGAAGGGAATCTCGGCCGACAAGCTGATGGACGCCCTCGAGGACGCCCTCCTCTCGGCCTACAAGAAGACTCCCGAAGCGGCGAAATACGCCCGCGTCGACCTCGACCACGAGACCGGTGACTTCCGCGTCTTCGAACTGATCCTGCCGCCGGAGCTGGAGGAGAAGCTGCTGGCCGAAGCCGCCGAGCTGCAGGAGGAGCCTGAGGTCGATCCGGAGACCGGCGAAATGAAAGAGCCGGAGGACCCCGAGCTCGACCCGGAGATGATCGCTCCCTACGAGGATCAGATCGAGACCCGGGACGTCACCCCCGAAGACTTCGGGCGGATCGCCGCCCAGACCGCCAAGCAGGTGATCCTGCAGCGGATACGCGAGGCCGAGCGGCAGATGATGTACGACGAGTACCAGGACCGGGTCGGCGAGCTGATCACCGGGATCATCCAGCAGTCCGACAAGCGCTACACGCTGGTCCAGCTGCGCGAGCGGGTCGAGGCGCTGCTGCCGAAGTCCGAGCAGGTCTACAACGAGCGCTACGACCACGGGATGCGGGTCAAGGCCGTGATCACCGACGTCTCCGACTCGACCAAAGGCCCGGCGATCGTCGTCTCCCGGCGCAGCCCGGAGCTGATCAAAAGCCTCTTCGAGCTCGAGGTCCCGGAGATCGCCGACAAGCTGGTCGAAATCGTCGGCGTCGCCCGCGAGCCCGGCTACCGCTCGAAGATCGCCGTCGTCTCCCACGCCGACGGGGTCGACCCGGTCGGCGCCTGCGTCGGCCCCCGCGGCTCGCGCGTGCGGATGGTCGTCTCCGAGCTGCGCGGCGAGAAGATCGACATCATCCCCCACAACGACGAGCCCGCCCGCTTCGTCGCCAAAGCGCTCTCGCCGGCGCGGGTGCGCGAGGTGATCGTCGACGACGAGGAGCGCCAGGCGACGGTGATCGTCCCCGACGACCAGCTCTCGCTGGCGATCGGCCGCGACGGCCAGAATGCCCGCCTCGCCGCCCGCCTCACCGGCTGGCGCGTCGACATCAAGTCCGAGACCGAGTTCGCCTCCGAAGAACACGAGGTCGAGGTCGAGGGCGAAGAAACCTTCGACGGGCGCTGCATGGCCGTGATGACCACCGGTCGCCGCTGCCCGAACGCGGCGCTGCCCGGCTCCACCTACTGCGGCCTGCCGCAGCACCAGGCGCTCTCGCGCTTCGAGACCAGCCAGGTCGCGATGCTGGCCAACGTCTCCGAGACCGAGGTGGCGATCCTCGCCGACCCCGACGCCGACGAAGGCCAGGTCGAAGAGATCGTCGACCGCGCCGTGAGCGAATTCGTCGAGCCGGAGGATGCTCCGGCCGAGGAGGAGGCCCCTGCGGAGGAGGAGGCGCCGGCAGAGGAGACCGCCGACGAAGTCGCCACCGAGGAGGCCATCGAAGAGGACATCCAACAAGAGGCGACCGAAGCTGAGGAAGTCGACGGTGAGACCCTCGGCGAGGACGACGAAGCGGCGGAGCCGGTCGCCGAGGAGGCGGAGCAGGCTTAGTGGCAAAGAAACGGGTTCACGAGATCGCGAAAGCGCAGGGCGTCAGCTCCAAGGAGCTGCTCGCCGCCTTGAAAGCCGCCGGGGTGGAGGCGAAAGCCGCCGCCTCCAGCGTCGAGGAGGCCGACGCCGTAAAAGCGATCTCGGCCGCCAAAGGCAACGGCGGCGCCGGGACGGCGAAGGCGGCGCCCCAGGCCGCGCCGGCGCAGCCGCAAGCGGCCGCCGGCCCCAAAGCCGCTGCCAAACCGGCAAGTCCGAAAGGCCGAAACACCTCGACCAAACCGGTGCGAGCCGGCGGCGCCCAGCAGGGTGGCGGCGGTGGCGGCGGCGGAGCGTCTTCGAAAAAACGGCGCGTCGTGATCGATTCGCAGGCCTCGCGCCGTGAGCAGGGAGGCGGTCCGCCGCCGCAGCGCCCGCCTCGCCGTCGCGGCGGTCGGCGCCGGCGTCCGTTGCTCGAGGAGCCGCCGGCGACGCCGGCGACGCCGGCAGAGCCGGAGGCGGTCAAAGTCAACTCCGGCGCCACTGTGCGGGAAGTCGCCGAATCGCTCGGCCTGGCCCCGGCCGAGGTGATCAAAAAACTGATGATGATGGGTGAGATGGCGACGCTGACGCAGACCCTCACCGACGACTCGGTGAAGGCGATCGCCGACGAGTACGACCGCAAGGTCGAAATCCTCCACGCCGCCGACGAGGAGCCCGAGGAGCCGGAGTTCTCCGACGCCGACGAGGACCTCGTCGACCGGCCGCCGGTGGTGACGATCATGGGGCACGTCGACCACGGCAAGACCTCGCTGCTGGACGCGATCCGCGAGACCGAGGTCGCCGCGGGCGAGGCCGGCGGCATCACCCAGCACATCGGCGCCTACCAGGTCCACCACGACGAGAAGACGATCACCTTCCTCGACACCCCGGGCCACGCCGCCTTCACGGCGATGCGCGCCCGTGGCGCCAAGGTCACCGACGTCGTCGTCGTGGTCGTCGCCGCCGACGACGGCGTCATGCCGCAGACCAAGGAGGCGATCGACCACGCTCGCGCCGCCGATGTGCCGATGCTGATCGCCGTCAACAAGATCGACAAAGAGGGGGCCAACCCGGAAAAGGTCCGCGGCGAGCTTGCCCAGATGGAGATCAGCCCCGAGGAGTGGGGTGGGGACACCGTCTTCTGCGAGGTCTCGGCGAAGACCCATGAGGGCCTCGACAACCTGCTCGACATGATCCTCCTCGTCACCGAGCTGGAGGAGCTCACGGCCAACCCGAGCGCTCCCGCCTCCGGCCACGTGATCGAGTCCCAGCTCGACCCCGGCCGCGGTCCCGTCGTCACCGTCCTCGTCGAGCGCGGAACGCTGCGCGTCGGCGACTCGCTGGTCGCCGGGCCGCAGTGGGGCCGGGTGCGGGCGATGCAGGACTTCACCGGCACGGCCGTCTCCGAGGCGGTGCCGGGAATGCCGGTCGAGGTGCTCGGCTTCGACGGCGTCGCCGACGCCGGCGAGTTCGTGCAGACGGTCGACGGCGACCGGCAGGCACGGCAGATGGCGGGGGAGCGCGCCCACCGGCTCAAAACCGAGGCGCTGGCACGCCGCCAGGGCCGCAAGATCAGCCTCGACGAGGTCTTCGCCCGCGCCCAGGAGGGCGAGATCAAGGAGCTCAACATCGTCCTCAAGGCCGACGTTGCCGGCTCCCTGGAGGCCCTCCAGGACGAGCTCGCGAAGGTGCCGCAGGAACGGGTGGCGATGAACATCATCCACTCGCAGACCGGCGGCATCAACGAGTCCGACGTGATGCTGGCCTCGGCCTCCGACGCGATCATCATCGGCTTCAACGTGCGGCCTCTGCTCGACGCCAAACGGGCCGCGGCGCGCGAGGGAGTCGACGTCCGCACCTACTCGGTCATCTACAAAATCACCGAAGACCTGCGCAACGCGATGGAGGGCCTGCTGGACGCGGTCGAGGTCGAGGAGACGATCGGCGAGGCGCTTGTCAAACAGACCTTCAAAGCCTCCAAGGTCGGCCGCATCGCCGGCTGCATCGTCGCCGAGGGCAAGGCCGTGCGCACCGCCAGCGTGCGGCTGATCCGCGAGGGCACGGTTATCTGGACCGGTGAGCTCGGTTCCCTGCGCCGCTTCAAAGACAACGTCCAGGAAGTCGAGGAGGGCCAGGAGTGCGGGATCGTCCTCGAGGGGTACGCCGACGTCAAGGAGGACGACGTGCTCGAGTTCTTCCAGACGAAACAGGTCGAGCAGACCCTGGAGTAGCATGGCCGGTTCCCGTATGCGGCGCATCAACGAGGTGCTTCGCGAGGTCGTCGGGGCGGCAGTTTCCACCGAATTGAGTGATCCCCGTATCGGCTTCGTGACCGTGACTTCCGTCGAGACCAGCCCCGACCTGCGCACCGCCAAGGTGTTCGTCAGCGTGCTCGGAACCGAGGAGGAGCAGGAGGCGACGCTGGAGGGCCTGCGCTCCTCCCACGGCGTGATCCAGTCGCGGATCGCCGCCGAGACGCGGATGAAGCGCACCCCGACGCTGACCTTCCATTACGACGACACGATCGAGCAGGGCGTCCGCATCTCAGAACTGCTGGAGGAGGAGGAATGAGCGCGGTGCCCGACGTCAAGACCACCGATCTCGAGCGGGTGGCCTCCGAGCTGCGCAGCCGCGATCGCTTCCTGCTGACCGCCCACGAGGGCCCCGACGGCGACGCCCTCGGCTCCCTGCTCGGCCTGCACAAAGTCCTCACCTCCCTCGGCAAGGACTCGGTCATGTTCATGGCCGCGAAGGAGTTCCCGCTGCCGATCGAGTACCGCTTCCTGCCGCTGGAGGAGGTCTTCCACGAGCCGCCGGCCGACATGGCCGACCGCACCGTCGTCTTCCTCGACTGCGGCAACATCGACCGGATGCCGGTCGAGTGGCTGACCGCGGGCGGCAACGACATCATCAACATCGACCACCACCACGACAACACCCGCTTCGGCGACATCAACCTGGTCGAGGTGGGTGCCTCGTGCACGGCGGAGATCGTCTACGACCTGGCGCTGTTGCTGGAAGCGGAGGTCACCCCCGAGATCGCCTCCGCCCTCTACGTGGGCCTGATCACCGACACCGGCAAGTTCATGTACGAGAACACCAACGCCCACACCCACCGGGTCGCGGCGGACCTGATCGACGCCGGCGTCAACGTCGACGACACCTACCGCCGCCTCTACGAGCACGTGCCGCTGCCGAAGCTGCGCCTGGTCTCGCGCGCCCTCGACGGGATCTCGAGCCACTGCGACGGCCGCCTCGCGGTCAGCTACATCACCACGGCCGACTACGAGGCCACCGAAGCCGGCGAGGAGATGACCGAGGGCCTGATCGACCACCTGCGCTCGATCGACGGGGTCAAGGTGGCGGCGGTGATCCGCGACCTCGGCGACCGGGGCCGGGCGGCGCGCAAGGTCAGCCTGCGCTCCAGCGCGGGCGAGATCGACGTCTCGGCGATCGCCCGCGTCAACGGCGGCGGTGGCCACAAACGCGCCGCCGGCTTCTCCACCGACCTCGAGTACGAGCAGCTGGTCGAGTTCCTGGTCAAAGAGGTCTCGGCACAGCTCGACTCCTGAGCATGGCGATAGATTCAGGCACGGTGCTGCTCTACGACAAGCCGGCCGGGGTCACCTCGCACGACGTCGTCGCCGCAGTCCGTCGCGAGCGCGGCGAGAAAACGGGCCACGCCGGCACGCTCGACCCCTTCGCCACCGGCCTGCTGCTGATCCTGCTCGGCCGTGCCACCCGCCTGCAGCGCTTCCTCGTCGGCTTGCCGAAGACCTACCTGGCGACGGCTCGGCTCGGCTGGCGCTCGAGCACCGGTGACCCCGACGGCGAGCTGACCGAGACCGGCCGCGTGCCGGAGTCCCTGGGGCTGCCGACCGGGACCGTGCGCCAGCAGGTCCCGATGACCTCGGCGGTCCGCGTCGGCGGCGAGCGCCTCTACAAGAAGGCCCACCGCGGCGAAGTGGTGGAGACCCCCGTCCGCGACGTCCAGGTCCACCGCGCCGAGCTGCTCTCCAGCGACGGCGAGCACGCCCACTACGAGATCGAATGCTCGGCCGGGACTTACGTGCGGACGCTCGTCGAGACCCTCGAGGACGCCTACTGCTCGGACCTGCGCCGGGCCGCGGTCGGTCCCTTCCGGGTCGAGGACGCCGGCGAGGAGCTGAGCGCCGCGCGGGTGGCGAAGCTGGTGCCGGCGGTGGGGGAAGCGCTGCGGTGAGCATCAAGGTCACCTCTCTCCCCGACGTCGAGCCGCGGCCCCGCAGCGTCGCGATCGGGACCTTCGACGGCGTCCACCGCGGCCACCAGGCGGTGATCGACGGCGCCGACACCGTCCTCACCTTCGACCCGCACCCGCTCGAAGTCCTGCACCCGGCGGCGACGCCGAAACTGATCATGCCGTTCGAGGTCAAGCGCGACGTGATCGAGGGCCTCGGAGTGGAGGAGCTGGTCGTGATCCCGTTCGACAAGGAGTTCGCGCAGCGCAGCGCCGAGGACTTCGTCGACCACGTCCTCGAGGAGAAGCTCGACGCCAAGCGGGTCTCGGTCGGGGAGAACTTCCGCTTCGGCGCCAAAGCCAAAGGGGACCCGGCAATGCTGGAAGCCCATCCCGAGTTCGAGACCCGCGTCGTGCCGCTGGTCGAAATCGACGGCGAGACGGTCTCCTCGACCCGCATCCGCGCCCTCGTCGCCGCCGGTGACATGGACGGAGCGCAACGCTGCCTCGGCGCCCCCTTCATGGTCGAGGGAGAGGTGGTGACCGGCGACCAGCGCGGCCGCGAGCTCGGCTTCCCGACCGCCAACATCGTCCCCGACGACCGCCTCGCGATCCCCGGCCACGGCGTCTACGCCGCCTTCGCCAACGGGGTCCCGGCAGCCGTCAACGTCGGCGTCCGCCCAACCTTCGAGTCCGGCCGTGGCGTCCTGATCGAGACTTACCTGATCGACCACGAGGAAGACCTCTACGGCAAGACCCTCCGCGTCGCCTTCGTCAAGCGACTCCGCGGCGAGCGCGCCTACCACGCCGTGGACGAGCTCGTTGCCCAGATGCACCGCGATGTCGAGGACGCCCGGCGCGTCTGCGGGGCGTTTACCTCCTAATCCACGAGCAGCCGCGAGTCGTTCTGCTGAGTTCGAGCGGCGATCGAGAAACACCTCAACCTGGTTGTGGAGCTCGAGGGGGCGGAGGCGGTAGTGGTCGGCCGCTCGAAGCTGGTCGGCATTCCGGTGGCGCGCCTCTTCCCGCAGGCGAACGCGACGGTGACGATCTGCCACTCCCGCACGAGAGGCCTAGCCGAGACCTGCCGCCGCGCCGACGTCCTAGTCGCCGCCGTCGGCGACGGGCCGCAGCGATCACGCCCGTCCCCGGCGGGGTGGGCCCGATGACGATCGCGATGCTGCTTTCCAACACGCTGGAGGCCGCACGCCTGCGCAGCGCGCCTTGCTGAATACGACATAAGTCTCTAAAAACTCACGAATTTTTGACGGGTTCTCCTCAGTCTGGTATGGGTACGACTGCGTATAGCCCGAAGGGCTGCCGCTCCTAGGCAAGGCAGCGCTTCATCCCACCGGACGCCCAGGCGCTCGCTGGGGATGATCCTGCGCCGGAGCCTTTTTAAGGGCTCCGGCGCAGCGCGATATAGCAAACCGGCACCCGGGTGCCGGCTCCAGGGGAGAGGATACCGACAAGGAAATGTGGCAAACGGTCACGATCTCTTGACTAACGCATCAACCTCTGTTATTGGTACCTCTGGGTATCTCGTTACGCGATAGCGATGTACCTGCCCCGGAGCCCGATGGCCCCGGCGCAAGCGATAAATGCAAGCCGGCACGGGAGTGCCGGTTCCACAAGGAGATGACATGAAGCACATCAAGACCCTCGGCCTGCTGGCCGTTTCGGTCATGGCCCTGACGGCTGTCTTCGGCACCGCCTCGGCCTCAGCCGCGCCGAAATTCACATCTAGCGCACTCGGGCTCAACCTCAAAACGACGACGCTCGTAAACCATGCGTTTTCGGTGACAGGTGCGAAAACCGAATGTAAAAAAATTACCTTTGCGGGGGCGACCGAAACGCTAAGCGGTCCCTCGCAAAATGTTCATCCGGCCTACGACGAATGCACCGCATTCGGACTCCCGGCTAAAGTAAAAGTTACAAACTGTAAGTTTACAATCAATGCTGACGGTACGGTACATCTCGTCAAGACAGACACAAGTCCAGGCGCGGAACTGTGCAGCATTCATATCGAGGCGGAAAGCATCTTTGGGAAATGCAAAGTCACAATCACAGAACAAACAATTTCCCTCGGTGTCTCGTTCACTAACGGGGAAGGCGACATCAAATTGAAAGTAAATGGCGAAGCAAATATCGCCGACCACGTAACTGAATCAACCGGTGTCTGCCCGCTCACGGTTGGCACACACACCAACGCTCACTACACTGGCGAATCGACAGTGCAGGCAGAAGGCGGCACCATCCAGTGGGATAAAGAATAGGTAGTTGTCTGTGCGCGCTGACAGCGCACGTTGACAGCCGGAGGGGGCGGGGAAGTACCCCGCCCCCTCCGGCATTTGACCGGTGCGGTCTATTCGGCTATGGTCATGCCTATATGGGAACGCGGGGGGTCTTAAAGTTGGTAGCCAGCTTGGCCGTGGCCACGCTTCTCGGCACTGCGCCAGCGCAGGCGTCCATCGGACCAGAAGTTGTCCGCTTCGGCAGCTTTGGCTCAGACGCTGGAGAGATCGCTTTCGGAGGGGTGATACCCGGTGGCCTCGGGACCAGTAAAGGGGGTGGGATCGCAGCGGATCCCACGACCGGGCATATCTTCATCTCCGATATCGGCAACAATCGGATCAGCGAGTTCACCGCTTTCGGCGGGTTCGTCAAGGCTTGGGGGTGGGGGGTGGCCGATGGCTCCACGGCGGCTCCGCAGACTTGCACCACCGTTTGTTTTGCGGGCAAATTGGGCTCAGGGGCCGGTCAGCTAAAGATGCCCAACGGGATTGCCCTAGCGCCAAGCGGTGATCTTTACGTCTTCGAACGGGAAAACCACCGCGTCCAGGTCTTCGACCAGAGCGGCAAATTCGTGTTGATGTTCGGAGGCGGCGTAAACGAAACCGATGGCACCGACATCTGCACCGCTGCCTCGGGGGATACCTGCGGGGAAGGCTCGGTCGGCACCGGCCAAAGCGAATTCTTCGAAGCCGACTTCACCAATTCGTTCCGTACCGGTAGCGATTACATCGACTTCGGCCCCAACGGACTGCTCTATGTCGGCGACAGGGATCGGATACAGAAGTTCGAAGCCGATGGCGACTACGTCGGTTCGCTGCCGCTGCCTAAAAACGGCACCCCGGGGATGCTCGACGTTGACCAGGTCAGTGGCAACGTCTACTTCGCCTTTTCCAACCCTCCCGATGCCTTCAGGCTCGACGAGACCACTGGGGCTGAGATCTACCAGTTGCCGACGACGGCTGTGGAAGGGATGGCTACTGATCCGGCCGGAACACTGTTCGTCTCCGACGACCCCGAACCACTCTTTAACACCACTCCCGAGGATAATCCGCTCCTGCGGGAGATAGATGATACGGGGAAAATCATCGAAAGCTGCTGTCCGTCAGTTTCACGGGCTGACGAAGTCAACTTCTTGCCAGCGGTGGCCACGAATGTGGTCACCGGAGCGGGCGGCATCGACCTCTATGTGGCCCACGTAGCTCTTGCCGATAAAGTCTCCTTTGTCGAAGTGCGCGGCCCCGGCCCCGACAAGTGGGACCCCCCGATCGATCCACCTGACATCGAAGGCCAGTTTGCTTCTGATCTCGGGGAAACCTCGGCAACCCTGAAAGCCGAAATCAACCCCAACTTCTGGGATGACACCGAATACTGGGTCGAATATGGGCCGGCTCCCTGTTCTGGTGGAGGCTGCATCGAAACGCTCGCCACCGAACTGGGAGCCGGAGTTGTGAAAATACCTGTCACCACCGACGGCGTTGAGCTGACGAATCTAGAGCCGAACACGACTTACCACTACCGCTTCGTCGCCAAGAGCGGCGGAGGCGGGCCGACGAACGGCCCCGATCAGACCTTCACCACCTCAACGTCGGCAGTGCTCCCGGGCCCTTGCTCGAACGACAATTTCCGCACCGGCTCCTCGGCCGACCTCTGGGAGTGCCGCGCCTATGAGCTGGTCTCGCCGGTCGACAAACTCGGCGGCGACATCCTCGTCGTCGGCAACATCAACGGCACCCCCTCGCGCCTCGATCAGGCAACGCCCGAAGGGGACAAGGTCACCTACTCCTCCTACCGCTCCTTCGGCGACGCCGAGTCCGCCGGCTACTCCACCCAGTACGTCGCCTCGAGGAGTGAAGGCAGCGGCTGGTCGACCCACGCGATCTCCCCGCCCCGGGAAGGCCGCGTCTTCACCGGCCCGACCGGCCTCGACTCCCAGTTCAAAGCCTTCAGCGAGGATCTCTCCTTCGGCTGGCTGGTCTTCGACACCAGCCCGGTGCTGGCGCCGGGCGGCGTCCCCGACTACCCGAACCTCTACCGCCGCGACAACACGGCGGAGAGCTATCAGGCGATGAGCACGGCCAAACCGACCCCGACCGGCGCGGCCGACTTCAACTTCGAAGTGCAGGGCGCCTCGGCGGACTCCACCCACACGGTGTTCAGAGCAAACGGCAAAATCACCAGCACCGCCTCCAACCAGGCGATCTATCAGGTCTATGAGAACGTCAACGGGACGCTGCGGCTGGTCAGCGTGAAACCGACGGTGGGGGGGCCGATCGCGGTGGAAACCTCGGTCGGGTCGGTCGCCAACGGCCTCAACAACGGCCGCGAGGTCAACGTCGAGCACGCGGTCTCGCGAGACGGCGCGAAGATCTACTTCACCGAAGTCGGTGGCTCGGGCAAACTCTACGTCCGCGTCGACGGCACGACGACGACCCAGGTCTCGACCGGCGCCGCCACCTACTGGAACGCCACCCCCGACGGCGAAGAGGCCCTCTACACCGAAGCGGGCAACCTAAAGCTCTTCGACCTGGGGACGAAAACCTCATCGATCCTGGCCGAAGGAGGCGTCGGCGGGGTGATGGGCGCGAGCGAGGACCTGACGCGCGTCTACTTCGTCTCGACCGCCGACCTGGCCGGCGACGCGGAGGCGGGTGCGCCCAACCTCTACCTCTACGAAGAGGACGAACCGCTCACTTTCATCGCGACGCTGGGAGCGGGGGACGCGACGCTTCCGGTCGCACTCTCGCCGTATGCACTCTCGCCGCGTAAACACGTCGCCCGCGTCTCCTCCGACGGCCAGGTGGCGATCTTCGCCGCTCGCGGCGCCCTGACCGGCGAGGACAACCTCGACCAGGCAACCGGCGAACCATCGGCCGAGGTCTTCCGCTACGACGCCAGCGCCGAAGAGCTCGCCTGTCTCTCCTGTCTGGGCAACGGCGCTCGCCCGGCGGCCCGCCAGCTCAAACAGGACAACCTGTTCCGCAATTACTACTACGCCTCCCTCGTCCCCGGCTACGAATTCCTCCACGCCACCCGCGCCCTCTCGGACGACGGCGCCCGCGCCTACTTCAACAGCCTCAACCGCCTCGTCCCCCAGGACGAAAACGGCGCCCAGGACGTCTACGAATGGGAGGCGCCCGGCAAAGGCCAGTGCACCACCGCGGCCCCTAACTACCGCCCGGCCTCGCAGGGCTGCGTCAACCTGATCTCGACCGGCCAGAGCCCCAAAGACTCCGAATTTGTCGATGCCTCAACCGACGGACGAGACGTCTTCTTCTTGACCGAACAGAGCCTCCTCTCCCAGGACCCCGGCCAGTTCGACCTCTACGACGCCCGCGAAGGCGGCGGCTTCGCGCCCCCGGCAATAGAAAAAGACCCCTGCGCCGAGGAAGCCTGCCTGCCGCCCCCGACCCCGGCCCCGGCCGCCCCGGGAGCGGGAGCCAGTCAGGGCCCCAGCTCCGGCAACGTCAAGCCGAAGCCCAAATGCCGCAAGGGCTTCGTCCGCAAGCACGGCAAGTGCGTCAAGAAGCATAAAAAACACAAACACAAAGCCGCCAAGAACAAGAAAGGAAGCAATTAGATGACTCGCTTCCTGAAGACGCTCGCCCTGGCGGCTCTCGCGGCACTCGCCGTGGCGGCCCTCACCGCTCCCGCGGCCTCCGCCGCCTTCGGCCTAAAAGAAGCCGACGTCCACTACGAAGAAGAAGACGGCTCGCCGGCCACCCTGGCCGGCTCCCATCCCTTCCAGGTAACGACCCGGATCACCTTCGACACCACCACCGACGGGGTGACCGAATCCCCCGACGGCGCCCTCAAGGACATCACCGTGGATCTTCCCACGGGCTTCGCCGGCATCCCGGCGGCGACCGCGCGCTGCAGTGCCGAAGACTTCACCACCCTCGACAAATCGCTCGAACCGACCCTGCCCTCCTGCTCGGATGATGCCGTCGTCGGCTATGCCTCGGTCGCGGCCTCCTTCAACCCCTTCGCCGTCGGCAACCTCGAATTCGCCGCCATCCCCCTCTACAACCTCGCCCCGCCCCCGGGCGCCGTCGCCAAATTCGGCCTCGTCTTTGCCGACGTCCCCTTCACCGTGGAGCTGAAGCTCTCCGAGGAGGCTCCCTACCACGTCGAAGCGCTGGTCCGAAACGCCCCCCAGCCGCTGCTCGTCTATGGCTCAGAACTAGTCGTCTGGGGCTATCCCGCGGACCCCGCACACGACCCCTTCCGCGGCCGCTGCTTCAACGGCACCGCCCCCGACGGCACCCCGCTCTCCAAGGGCAGCGAATGCCCGGTCTCCCCCGATGCCCCCCAACTCCCCCTGATCACCCTGCCCCGCGCCTGCGGAGCCCCGCTGGCGACCCTCTTTGCCGCCGACTCCTGGCAGCAGCCGGCCACGATCGTCGAAAAAGCCTCCGAAAACCCCCTGGAGCCCGAAGACTGCGAGAGCCTCGGCCTCGACGCGCCGATCGAAGTCGCTCCCACCACGCAGAGCGCGCAGAGCCCGAGCGGGCTCGACTTCGACCTGGAAATGAAAGACGAAGGCATCGCGGATCCGGACAAACGCGCGGGCTCGGACCTGAAGCGCCTGGTCGTCAGTCTGCCCGCCGGGCTAGCCGTCAACCCCTCGGCCGCCGACGGCCTACAGGCCTGCTCCCAGGCCCAATACAACGCCGAAGCGCTCGCCTCCGAACCGGGCGATAACTGCCCCGAGGCCTCCAAGGTGGGCTCGGTCTCAGTCCACACGCCGTTGCTCGACCAGGCGATCGAAGGCTCGGTCTTCATCGCCACCCCCGAGGAGAACCCCTTCAACTCCTTCCTCGCCACCTACCTGGTCTTCCGCAGCAAAGTGCTCGGCGTGATCGCCAAGCAGGCCGGGAAGCTCGAGGCCGACCCCGCTACGGGGCAGCTGACCGCCACCTTCGAAGACCTGCCGCAGATCCCCCTGGGCAGGGTCGAGACCCACTTCCGCTCCGGAGCCCGCGCCCCCCTCTCTACGCCTCCCACCTGCGGTGAGTTCACCGCTCTGGCGGTCGAGACCCCGTGGGCCAATCCCGACGAAACGCTCCTGAAGGAAGACAGCTTCGAGATCGCCTCCGGCTCGGGCGGCGGCCCCTGCCAGGGCGCCGACCCCGGCCCCTTCGCCCCCTCCTTCACCGCCTCCACGGCCTCAAGCCAGGCCGGCGCCCACACCCCGCTTACCATCCACCTCACCCGCACCGATCCCCAGGCAGAGCTCTCCCGCCTGCAGATCGAGATGCCCAAGGGCCTCTCGGGCACGATCGCCGGCCTGCCCCGCTGCTCAGAGGCCGAGATCGCCGCTGCCCGGGCCAAGACCGGCCGCCAGGAGCAGGAGAGCCCCTCCTGCCCGGCCGCCTCGCGGATCGGCCGCCTGGAAGCCGGCGCCGGCGTCGGCCCCTCCCTCACCTACGTCGACGGCGAGATCTACTGGGCGGGCCCCGCCCAGGGGGACCCCTTCTCGGTCGTCGTCATCGTCCCCGCCGTTGCCGGGCCCTTCGACGCCGGCAACGTCGTCCTGCACCTGCCCCTGGCGATCGACCCCAATACCGCCCAGGTCTCGATCGACGCCCAGAAGGCCCCCGCCGTCCCCCGCATCCTCAAAGGCATCCCCACCCGCCTGCGAGACCTCCGCATCTACCTCGACCGCCCCGGCTTCATCCTCAACCCGACCGG
>Ga0307503_10000111_pt1 | contig 41987 bp, 45 predicted proteins | sample 17_S_MG_FD_194514 | JGI IMG/M metagenome (GOLD analysis project Ga0307503, IMG submission 194514) | Soil microbial communities from Populus trichocarpa stands in riparian zone in the Pacific Northwest, United States - 17_S | ecosystem: Environmental > Terrestrial > Soil > Riparian zone > Trees... | reverse complement strand
GGGAGAAGTAGATGCCGCCATGCTGGATCAGCCCGTTCGGATAGAGCAGCAGCGCGCCGACCACAGCAGCCGGGTTACCGAAGCTGTCCTGGGTGCCCTGGAACTTGGCGACCCAATCCTCGGTGTCGATCTCCACGTCGGCGTTCATCAACACCGCGTCGCGCCCCTCGGCGAGCGCGATCTCCAGACCCACGTTCACAGTTCGGCTGAAGCCTTCGTTCTTTTCCCTACGAATCAGGTGGAAATTCAGACCCTCCTGCAACGCCTCTATCTCATCGACCAGCTCGGACTTCGGCGAGCAGTCGTCAACGACCAGCGTCTTGACTTGGCCACTCGCGGTTTTCTCGATCGACTCCAGCGCATCGACCAGCGTCTTCACGTCATCGGGCTCCGTCGAATAGTTCGGGATCACGACCAGCGGCTCAGTGGACATCGGCTGCAATCCCCTCCGCTGCCTCTCCCGCCAGGAAGTCGGCCATTTCGTTGTAGGTGCTCCCATTGTGGCCTTTCACCCACTTGAAGACGACCTTCCGATCCTCCATGAGGCGAGCGATCTCTTTCCAGAGCTTGCGGTTCGCGACCTCGCGCGCCTTGCCGTTACGACCCTTGCGCACCCAGCCGTTGTTTCGCCACTTCTGCATCCAATGCATTGCGCCTTCGACTACATAGCGCGAGTCGGAGATCACCGTGACATCGACCTCCGGGAAGGCGGACAGCGCCTCGATCGCTGCCATCATCTCCATGCGATTGTTCGTGGTCTTCGGCTCGGCCCCCGCCGCTTTCGCGATCACTTTGCCGCGCGCCACAGCGACATAGGCCCAGCCGCCGACACCCTTCGCTTTCGGGGTCGCGCGCTTGATGCAGCAGCCATCAGTCCACAACTCGATCATGCGAACAGCTCCTCGACCAGACCGATGACCATCACGCCGCCTTCATCCCACTCCTTCAGGAGGCCGTTCCGTCGCAGGGTGGTCAGCGACACTGAGACGGTCGAGCTGTTGATGGAGTAGCCCGCCTCGCGGGCTAGGACTTCTCGGGAGAGCGGCTGGGGGTTGCGCTCGGCGAGTACGTCGAAGAACGCCAGCGCCGCGCCGCTGAGAGCCCTGCGCCAGGTGGCGACCAGCTCGCCCGGCCCCGGTGGTGGCGGCACTTCACCGATCTCATCGAATCCGGCCTGGCTCGGCCAGAAGAGGCCATCCCCTTCTTCGATCACCCCGGCGTTGCGCATCGCCGTCAGCGACACAGAGACGGTGCTCGACTTGACGGAGTAGCCCGACAGCGTGGCGAGCTGGCTCCGGCTCAGCTTCATCGGATGCCGCTGCACCAGAGTCCGCAACATTTTGGCTGCACCCTTCGGCAATTCGCTCGTCCCTGGGTTGTCCCTGGGTTTTTCCGGGGCCGGAGCCGGAGACGGGCTATCTCCTGACGCGCGTCCAGACTTAGGAGTTGCGGAGGGGGGGTGGCGAATTTTTCCTGGGGCAGGATCGAAGGTGCCGTTCTCGATTTCCGCTATCAGAGGCTCGGCGGCGGTGGAGATGCGGCGGAGCATGGTGAGGACGCGCTCCTTCAATTCGTCGGGGAAGACCGGGACCTCGACGGGAACCTCGACCACCCTGGGCTCGGGTTGATCCGGTCGCTCTGCGAGCTGCTTGCGGAGCGCGGCGATCTCTTTGCGTAGCTCCTCCGGGTCCTCCTGCTTGGCCTTTTCGACCGCCTTGGCCATCCTCTCCTCGACGGCCGCCAGGTCTACGTCAGCGAGCTTGGCGGCGGGGCGCGAGCCTTTCAGCGTCGGGGTTTCACCGGAGTCGTAGGTCTTGCGGCGGCGGAAGCGCAGGCGTTCCATGAGCTTCAACTTCTGTGGCGACCAGAGCCAGCCTTCGCCGTCTTCGAGCGTGTTCAACGAGTCGATCAGCTCTTTCCCAATTCCATGCGCCATCACCCATTCCTCGATCGCCTTGCGATCGCGAGGCGCGGTGATCCTCATCGGGATCAGGGTGTCGATCTGGTTCAGCGCATCCTTGTTCAGAGCGGCCGAGCGCTGCGAGATCAGGGTGACGAAGACGCCCCGGAATCGACCGCGCTTGACCAGCTTCGTCCAGGCCCCGACACACTTCGCCTCTGACGACATAACTCGTTGGGGCAGGTAGTCGTCGGCCTCCTCGCAGAAGACCATGAGCGGGTCGCGGTTCTTCTTCAGCAGCGTCTCGGCGAAGTCGGTGAGGAAGCGAAGCTGCGCCGCCTTAGAGGAAAACTCGCTCACGTCGAGGATGCAGGTGAGGCGGGTGTCCGCAATCAGCTCTGCGACCTCCTTGCCCGCCGTCTCCAGCAGGGGAAGGTCACCTTGCAGACCGCCGAACACCGGCACCGCCAGCCCAGGACCCTTGCCATCAGACGAGGACCGGATGCCCCACCAGTCCCCCTTTGGATCGATCGCGACCCAGGGGACGCTGTTCTCGAACAGCTCCTCGGCCATGACGACGGCGGTGTTGCTCTTTCCCGCCCCGGACATAGCGAGGATGCCGAAGCGCTGAAGCGCCTGCTCCGGCTTCAGCCGGATTTTCGGGGGTGCCAGTTCAAGCAAGCCCATCAGTCTCCGTTCTCCCGCAGACAGGCGAGGATGTTTTCGTATTTGCCGATCCACTCGATGTGGACATCAATGCCACCTGCATACTTCTCGAAATCTGCGACATAGGCTTTGCACTCCTTACAACCACACCTGAGCGCGTGGCCCAGCCACTCAACGCATTGTTCATGCGTCTTCCGACCGTACAGCGCATCCTCGATCGCCTTCTTACGATCGCTCATCCCCCGCTCCCCGGTGGCGTGAGATCAAGGTCATCATCGGTCCAGGGTGCTTCCTTGCCGAATCGCTCATCCAGCTCCGCGTTCTCCGGCGCGGGGATCGATTCGGTCGGTGAAGCTGGCGGCGGCGCGGCGGGCTCGGGCTTCTCACCCTCCTCGTCAGGCAGTTTGAAGTTCAGCGACGGCATCGGTTTGTAGCCCTGGGTCAGCGCCCAGGCGAGCAGGTCCTCCATCTGCTCCTCCAGCTCGCGCAGGCGTTTGAAAGAGTTGCGCTTCGGCGGCGTCAGGGTGTAGCTGGTGCCGTACTGCGGGTGGTTGTAGCGAGTGATGTCGTACTCGATCGCCACCCCCTCCTCCAGCTCGGCGAAGGTGCGCAGCGGCTCCTCGATCGTCTCTCCGTTCTCGTCGGTCGCATAGACCTCATAGAGCGTCGAGGAGCCGCCGCTTTTCTGACCGACCTGAGCGATCGGCTTCTGACCCGTAACGATCAGCACCCTTTTTCCTGAATCGGCCATCAACGTTTCCGGATCGAATCGCGAGGGTCCCCGGCCATCCGTTTCGCGATCTCTCTGTGGTTGTCGCAGGCGAAGATGAACTGGCCGGTCCCCCAGGTCGCTCCTCCCCTGCCGCCTTTGATCCTGCGTTGGAACTCGAAGGAGCAGGTGGCAGGGTCGGGGCACCACTCGCAATTCTGGTCGGTGATATCTCCGCCCTCCACTCTGTCTCCCTCGATCCGGGTCTGTCCCTTGAACCGCTCGGGATCGTTAGCCGACCTCGACGGCATAGTCTTCTTTTTTCCGCCCCTTGACCTCCTTCGGGTTCCAGTAACCCGTCGGGACTGCGACCAGCGTCATGGTCTCCTCGGCCGACTCGGCGAGGGCCTTGTACGCCTCCTTGATCGCATCGTCACCATTCCGCGCCTTGACCGGAGCTTTCAGCGGCAGCGCGAGAGCGTCGCCATCGATGCGGATGATTTCGTATTCACGGGACTGGGTTTTCGGGGCTTTTTTGCCGGATTTTTTCGCCGGTTTTTTCGGCTCCTCTACCGGTGGCGTTACCGGTGGCTGTTCGGCCGTTTTTTCGGCGGGCGGCTCCTCGTCGGGCTCGGCCGTCTTCTCGGCGTCCTCCTCCGCCAGGGGCTCGGCGAGATCCGGCTCCTCCGGTTCCTCCAAGACCTCTCCTGGTCCGGGCTCGCCGATCTCCGCGCCCTCGCCACCCAAGCGCTCCTCCTCCGGGGCGGCGCTCACGTCTTCGATCGGCTCGGCCGGGATTCCGGCTAGTGGGTCCTCGGCCCCAGTGGCCGCAGCCTCTCCGCCACCGAGATCGAGATCGTCGCTTCGTTGCTCATCGTTCATTCAGGTACTCCTTCCGGACAATCACATTCGATCGGTGACCGTCATCGTTTGGGGTTCAAAGTGAAAGGTGGCTATGCCATCGTGGCTATGCCGGTTCTTCCGCCAGATCATCTCGGCGTCGGTTTCGTAAACCTGGCCGCCGTTTTTCGCCTGGTCGGTCGCATACATGAACGGCCGATAGACGAAGCTGACGAAATCTGCGTGCGCCGCCACGAGACCCGAGCCTCGCAGATGCGACAAAGTTGGACGCCGGTCAGCACTTGACTCGATCCCCTTCGTGGTGTGCGCGAGGCAGATCACCGCGACGTTCAAGTCCTTCGCGATGTCCTCCTTCAGGAAGCGCGCCTTTTCCTCGTCTTCCTGGATCGGGTCGCGGACGCGGCGATCGAGATCGAAGTAGCGGAAGTGGTCGATGATGACCAAGCCGACGTTGTGTCTGCGGATCGCCTCCACGATCAGGGCGCGAAGCTGGGAGGCGCGAAGATTGGAGGCGAAGTTGAACCAGAGTGGAATCTCCTTGCGCCTGCCCCACTCGTTGATGATCTTCGCCAGCTCGGTGCGGCTCTGTTTCGCCTCGCGCAGCGTGCCACCATCGATTTTGGTGAGCGCCTGGGCGATCCTGACCTCGGAGTCCAACTCGCCCATCTCCAGCGAGAGGACGAACGCGCCGACGCGGCGGTCCGGCGGGTTTTTCGCGAACTGCCGCTCGGCGAACCTGCGACCTGCGTCCCAACATACGGCCGACTTCCCGGCGCCGGGCTCGCCGCCGCAAATCCACAGCTCGGTGGGGCGGAGGCCGCGCAGGAAGTTGTCCATGAAGTCCACCCCGAAGTAGGCCCCCAGCTCGATGCCCTGTTTGCGGGCCATCATTTCCCGTTCGGCCTCGCGGATGTAGCGGCGGCCAATGTCCCCGAAGGAAAGAATCTCGCTGGTGAGGAGAGTGTTGGTGGCGATCCGCATCGCCTCCTGGGAGGCTGACGCGCCGATCTCCTGCGGGGTGTCCTCGTCGGCGGCGACGGCCGTCTCGATCGATGCGGCGACCTGAAGGAGAGCGCGCCGGTCTGAATCTTCCTTGATGATCTTCGCGTGGTCGGAGACCTTGCCACTGAACTTCGTCCCGATCGCCATGTCGCGCACGCGGATGATCGCGGCGTCCTCGTCGCAGTTCCAGAGCTTCGTCAGCCGCTTGCCGCACGCCTCCCCGATAACGATCGGATCGACAGGCTCGTCGGCGTAGTAGTGCTCGACCAGTTTTTCGAAGATGGCACGGTGGCCGGAGGAGTAGAAGTCGCCCGGTTCGAGAAGGGTCCCGATGACGCCGCCCGCAACTTTCGGGCCGCCCGCCATGATCTGCCCGAGCACAGAGCGCTCGGCCTCGGGGGTATTGGGCGGGGCCTGCATCGTCATCCGGGGTGCGTCCCCTTGTAGGTCCGATAGATCGGTTCCTTCTCCTGGCCCATGAAGTCGGGCTCGGCGTCGCAGCGGACAACGCCACCGAACCGCTCCACGTACTTTTTCCACTCCCACCAAGACCCATCCGCGATCCGCAGGAAGCCCCAGTCGCGCCCGGTCTTCGGCCCCATGAGCACGACAGTCCAAGCGCCCCGATCGCCCGTCTCGGTGATGTGCATGTGCTTGGCGCTGCGGAAGACGAGCCTGCCCCGGCCCAGCCACTCGATATTCAGCATGAACTCCTGGCCGGGGAGATCGATCTTCGCCCATTCCGTGTTCAAGTAGCCGCCCTTGACGATCAGGGAGATGAAGGGCGAGGGGTGATCGTGCGGGTCTCGGTCGCTGACGTTCGGCGGGAAGTGATGGACCAGCAGCTTGCCCAGGCCGAACGGGAACTTGACGATCGTCCACCGCCGCATCAGCGGGCACGCCTCCTGGCCGATGACCTCGGTCACCCAAAATCGTTCCAGCAGAATTCGCAACGCGCGTCGGATCATCGGATTCCCTTCGAGTCGAACTTCTCGGGCTGCGTGTCAGAACGCAGGTAGAGCGGGTGCTTTGGATGACCCGCTTTAGTAGTGCCGAGGCAGAAAAGCTGATCGCCAAATCGTTCGCCGACTTCCTTCGCGCGTGCTGCGGCAAAAGAATGTGCGCCCCAGGCTGCGATGCAGACCTTCGACTCCCGGATCACCTTGTCGAGCCAGCCGTCGTTCACCGCGCCGATCGGCTCGTCCGCCGCCTTCAACGCCTTCGGATCGGTGGCTCGAAGGGCAAAGAGATTTGCCACCGCGATGCGCCCGTAACCCCAGTGCTGAGCGAAGCCGATGCAGCGACGAATGGTGGGATCATCCTCGCGATGATCGGCGGTCGAGGGGTTGAGCATGATGAAGCCGAGTTGATCGCCGCCCAGCGACCACTCCCTGGTCAGCAGGTACCGGTAGACCCCGTCGGAGGAGATCACTGCGTCTCTCTTCATGGCTTCGCCCGCTTCCTCTCTTGTGCTTTGACGATGCAGCTCGGACAGACCCGGTGTTTGGCCTTTCGAGGTCGGAACGTGCGTTTACACCTACGGCAACGACGGGGGCCGAGCCCCGAAACGTCGGCGCCGCCCTGTGAAGTCCGCCATCCTCGCCAACGCATCGGCCCCGACCGCGCCATCAGCCATTTCCTCCACTCGGCCAGATCGGATAGCCGTCTGGTTTGCGCTGCGTGACGATGCCCTGTTCGGCCAGCCATTTCTCGGCGGCTTTTGCATTCCGCTGAGCTTCGGGAGAGCCTTTGAGCCGGTGACCGCGACGCACTTCGTCCTTTTTCTGGCCGACGATCGCCGGGTCCGCGCTGGAGGAGACGGAGCGTCCAGATGCGATCGCTTTCCCTCGGATGTCGAGGAACATGTCGATCTGCTCGCGCGTCGTCTTTTTACCGCGCTTGCCCCGGAGGATGTGGCTGATCGTGTTGTACTTCCTGCCCTGCGGGTTTTCGCCCATGTGGTAGTTGGAGAGACGGCACCCTTCGATCGCGTGGCAGCACTCGTCCTCGCTCGCGACTTTGAGGGCGGCCCGGATGATCTTCCGTTCCTCTTCGCCCGCGATGGTCGCGGTCGGCTCCATGTGCTTAACGAACGCGGCCCAGATGCGATCGACCTGCTCGCGGACGGCCTGGTTGCCGCGAGACGCAGGGAGGGGCGGGGAGTCGAAGGGCTCGTTCCCCCTGGAACCCCCTTCGGTGGGAGAGGTAACATCCCCCCCCTTTCCCCCCGAGGCGGCGGCGAGGTTATCAGACGCCTGGAATCGCGTGAAGCCTTTTTCGGGCGACCAGGTGTAACACTCGATGCCAAGCGTCTCTAGGACGCCCATGACGAACTCCTTGTCCGTCCGCAAATTGCGGCCAGCCGAAGCAAGGACCTCGACCGCGATCATTTTGTCCGCACGTTGGGCAAAAAAGGTAGGCCACCCTCGACTGGTGAGGGACCAGCCTTTTGCGAGCGCGAGGTCGAAGAATTGTGCCTGCGCAGGATTTTTAGGTCGCCGAGTTTTCGCCACGATTTGTTGCACCTTCCTACAGAGCTGTGCTACTTTCGCTACCTGTCTCGGTTTCTCCCAGTGAAGCGTTCGTCATGTCGCCAGTGCCGCGCTTCCAAAGAGGGACCAATGCGATTGACAGACGGCTAGACAGGGCCTCCGCTACCAGCCAAAGGAAGAGGGGGTCTCCTAGCCGTTCGTTCGTCTCAACTGCGTGCCTGTCTCCTCCTTCCGCGCGAGCGCCTTGACCTGGCCGAGGCGAGGATCGTCATCGAAGAGTTCATCGAGACGTTTCTTCGTGATGCCGACGAGCAGGTAGAACTCCTCTCCCAGCAGCTCGTGCATCTGGCGCATCGCCTCCGGCGTGAATACGTCGGAATTGCGCGAGGAGAGCTTGAAGCCCATTCGCTCGCGCTCTGAAGTCGGGAGCTTCTTGATGATGCCCCGCACCCGGTCTCGGAACTCTTCGAGCGCCTTTTCGGCGTCCTCGACGGAGGACAGTTTCTCGACATAGGTTTCGAACGGGGTGGCATCGAGGCCGACCTTAGCGGCGTCCTCCTTGCTCGGGGTGAGCACGGCGATCTCCGACCGTGCAAAGTCCGACAGATCGTCAACGACAGAGCACGAGCCCAGGATCGGGCAGTAGGGGCACCACTGGTTGAAGCGCGGCTTGAGCAGCCCGTCGGCCTGAAACGATTCGTCGGCGAGGATGGCGCGGACCTGTTCGCGCAGCCACTCTGCGACGGCTTCCCGCTGTTCCTCGGACTTGCGCGTCGTGATCGCGCCGAAGCGGAGCTGGTCGTAATGCTGGATCAGCGTCGCGCACTCCGGGAAGAAGCTGTGGATGCCCCAGTTATAGGCCCACATCTGGGTGTCTTTGTGGACTTCGGCCTCGCTCTTGCGGTGCTTGGAGGACTTGTAATCGACGTGCAGGAAGACCGACGCGTTGTCGATGCGCTGGTAAAGGCGGTCCAGCTTGAAGCGGAAGTAAATCGTCCTGCCTTCATGTTGGAGCAGGGGGACGCGGAATTCCTGCTCGACGGCGAGCGTGCGGACGCCGATGAAGTCGCGTTCGCGATAGGTCTGGATGTCCTTCTTCAACTGCTCCAGGTCGTCGGGCTCCAGCGCCCAGGCCCACTTGTCGAAGGCGGCCTGAACGGCAAGTTCGTCGCTGAGCCCGTTTTCCTCGATCGCCTGGAACACGTCGTGGATGCAGGAGCCATAAGCGTGCTCGATCGCAGCCTCAGGCGGCTCGCCCTCCTCGGTGTGTCGTTTCATGCTGAAGCTCATGCGGCGCCCGCAATCTCTCCATGCGTTGATGTCAGAGATGCCTATGGAGTCGTTCGGAAGCTGCATTTCATCCGTCCCCTTTGCTACCTTCTGACGTGCGTTCGGAATTCTCCCCAGAACCTTTGGACGCGGAGAAGTCATCGAAAGGGCCGCCTACCAGCCAGGGCGGCCCTTTCATTTGGTGACCTCTAGCCGCACGATGGTCTTCGGGGGCTTCCCTTTCGCGATCTTCTCGAAGGTGACGGCGCCGAATTCGTAGTGCTCGGGATCGTCGTCATCGAGCCAGCCGAGCTGCAAGGCGTCGCCGCAGCACTTCTCCAGGATCGTCCGGTAGTTGCCGACATCGCGTTTGCGGTTCGTGGTGAAGAAGAGCGTCGCCGAGGCGCTGACGAAGGAGAGCTTGCCCTTCGGGACCTTGGCCTCCAGCAGGGCGACGGTGAAGTAGCCGTCCCAGAGGCGCTTGGCGCGGCTCCAGTTCCAGCGGTTGCCGGTGTGGCCGACATCGTTGAACGACGGCGGGGTGCCGGGGAGGGTGATCTCGTAGACCGCGTCAGGCATCGGCGGCCTCTTCCTCGGCGGCGCGCTCTAGACGTTCGCGAACGCGACGCTCCAGGCGGTTGGCCAGCGGCGTGCTGGCAAGGGCTCGACCCTTCGCGCGGTGCCGCTGCGCAGCGCTGGCGCCCCTGGGGATGCCGTTGGAGCCGACGCCGGAGGCTTTCTCGGCGGCCTTCTTGCTCGCCGATCGCGCTGCGAGCTTCGGCTTTTGGGCCGGTCGAGGTCGAGGCTTCGGTTTGGGCTTCGGCTCAGGCTTGTCCGCGCCGCACTCGCGGCAGCTCTCCATCCCCGGCCGGTTGAACCGGCGGCAGGAGCGGCACATCCAGGTGCCCGGCTCTCGGCCCCCGCCCCTACTCATCCTGCTTCGGTGGCGCAGCGGCCCCGGCGGCGACGACGGTGGCGGCTTTCCGCGCTTCATCGAGTTCCTTCTCGACCTTGCGGATGATGCCCTTCAGGGCTGCCTCATCCAGCTCGCTGACTTTCGCGAATTTGCGCTCCTGACACCAGGCGAGGAATGCCTTATGCCGGTCGGGGAACTCTTCTTCAAGCTCTTTGATGAGCGCGACGGCGCGCGGACGCAACTCCTCCGGCGTCGCCGACTGGACGGCGCTGGTCGCGACTCCCGGCAGGGCCGCCTGAGGGCTCTCGCCGACGGGAACGGTGCCCTCCAAGCCCTGCGCCTCTTCCATGTCCTCGGCGGTGGCGACGCCAGAGCCCGGCGCGACGAGCATCCCGGCGAACCCGAGCGCGCGGCCGACCGCGCCCGTCTCGGCCTTCATCACGGCGTTCGGGTCGGACCAGCCCTGGCGGGTGAGCAGCGGCACGGCCTTCACGGCGGGAGCACCGTCGATGATGACCTCCCCGATGCGCCGGGTTTCATAGAGCCCGTTCCGGGTATCGATCGCGACGCGCTCCTCTTTGACGGTCCCCTTCTTGTAGACGGTGACCTTCATCGAGCAGCAGACGTAGGTGATCTCTTCGCCGTTCTTCTGTTTGACCATCATGCGGAAGAAGCCGGGGGGCAGGGAAGGGTTGGGCTCCTCGGGCACGACCGGCTCGATGAAGCCGACCCACTCCTCGCGGTTCTGGCCCATCAGGTCGTGGAAATATTTGACGCGCGTCTCGACCTTGACATAAGGCACGAAGATCGAGTGCTCCATCTCCTGGAGGATCGGCGATCCGTTCTCGCGGAAGCCGATCGCTTCCTTCACCTTTTCGGTGCTGGAGATCAGCGTCAGGCCAGAGACGTAGTTGACGATGTCCAGGCCCTCGGCGACCTGCACGTTCTTCTCGAACCAGGCGGCGACATCCTCGCCACTCGGTCGTTCGTTCACCCAGCGACCGCCCTCCTGGCCCTGCCGCTTCGTCCCCTGTGCCGTCTGCTCCGCCATTTTCTCGGTCCTTCCGATGTGTGTTCGATCATCAGACAGACTAGGTCCGGTGCCGGACGGTAGAGTGGCCGCCGGACTAGTCCAATCACCGAGTAAAGGAGATACAGATGGAGATCAAGGTCACGCGGATCGAGGATGGCCCAGCCAGGGTCGAGGTCCACAACCCGGCGACCGGCGAGACGATCAGCTCGACGGATGTGAACGTCGGCGAAGAGGTCGTCCTCACCGCGAGCACCGCCCATGAGCCGGGCGACATCCTGGTCGGCGCGGTCGTCCCGACGGCGGCCGATGCGGCCGAGGGCGAGCAGGGCGACAAGGCCGAGACCGGCCAGGGCGAGGAGCCCGGCGAGGCCCAGCCCGGCGAGGAGCCCGGCAGCACCGAGTAGCGCCTGTCGCACCAGCAGCGCCCGAGGGGGGGTGGCTTCGGCCGCTCCCCCTCTTTTTTGTTCAGCGGCCGACGACTGGACGGCGGCTCGGGTGGGAGCCGACTCGAAAACTCCCCGGAACGACGATCCCCGGAGGCACGTCGATCTCCTGGCCTCTTTCTCCAGTGCCGCCATTGCAAGCGAGCTGGGTAATCACGAGTGTTGGGTTCCATCGATAGAGGTAGAACTCGCGAAGCCGTTCGTGTTCTGCGACGGTTTCGGGGAACTGTTCCGTTAGCGTCACGCTGGTCTGTGCGATCAGGGTCACGAAGCGATAGGTCACGCCTTTGCATTTGCGGGTTTTCGAGAAGTTCGCGGCGTTGACGGTGACCGAGCCTTTGAACGTGACCGGTGGAGCGCCACCGCCTTTTGCTGCGTCATACAGGCCATATTCCCCGACTGGTTCCCCTCCGAAGGCTTCAACGATTTCTGGCGACATCACGGTCTTGTCCCATGCCGGATTCACCAGAACTTCTTCCACGCCACCGGGCGCTTTTTTCTTGATGAGCAACCAGCTAATGACGGAATCGTGGTATTGGCTGAGGAATGATTTCGGCGCGAAATACGGCGGCGTAAACAAGTCTGCGGTGACCGTAAACTCGTAGCTGAGAACAGTGCCGTCTTTCAACCACCCCTCGAAGAGTGAGGCGTCGAACGCAAAGCTGTCATGCGCTTCGGGCACATCGCCTGCGATATTGGCGAACGACGTGGACCAGATGCCATGACGACCCAATGACCCCGCCAAGTAGTTCAGGACGCCTTTGGCAGGCGGAGCGAAGGGCTCGCCCTGGGCGAAGATGTCGAGGCTGGAAAGGCCGGGAACCTCTTCTTCGCCTTCTCCGAGTTCTTCGCTGACTTCGACTTCAGGGATCGCCGCCCGGAAGAGGCGCCTGAACTCGGGGAAGGCGCTATAGGGAATTCGTTTCTGGGTGCGATTCGGAAAGACCCGATGACGACGCGGTAGGAATGCCTCCTTGAACGTCTCTGCAATGCCCTCGATGATCCTGTCCTCCCAGGGCTGACTATCGGGACTGAGTTCTGAGATGTCATCGCTTTTCGCGCCGAATAGTGCCGCGATCGCAATCCGCGCTTCCTGCGGCAGCGCCGCGAAGAGCGAGTGACCAAGCTCGTGAGCCGCAGTCTCGTTGTAGTGAATGTCGGCGTTGTATTTGAGCCCCATCGAGGCAGCAAGTGCTTCAAGCGTTTTCCGCTGGCCGTCATAGCCAGGAGCGTCGTTTCTGACCTTCGTCGTTGACGACGTTGAATCGTATTCCCAGGTGGTCGCTGCGAGATCAGTATGACCGTGGCCAGTGACTTCGCTCGGCTCCACGAAGCTGACTTCAATGCTGAGCGGCATCGAATCCATCGGGAGCGAAAGTAGATGCTGAATGGCCTGTCGCCACTGGGTCTGTTGGCGACTGGTCCCATTAGCGAACGTCAGTTTCATTTCGAGAGCAGTTCGCCTTTGACCAGAATCCAGCGTTTCACTTCTTTAACCACTCCACCGATCAGCACCTTGACGAATTTCCCGCTCAGATAGGGAATTGGCGGTGCTTCTTCAAGGACAGACGTTTCTTTGCGTTCGGTCTGGTTCGCCGTGCCAACGAGGTCCAGCAGTTCTTCAGCGACACTCGCCTGCTTGAACTCCCACAATGCAATCGGAGCAGGGGACATCGTAAGCCATGCTCCAATGCTTCCAGCGCTTACCAGTTCTTCGATCTGTTTATCAGTGAGATTTTGGGCGAATACAGCGATCGCAGCGATGGCGCCTTTATATGGTCCGATCGCGTTGAGTTTGCCGCCGAGCCGGTATTTCGACCAATTAGCTTTACTGCCTTCCCCTTTGTTTTCGTTCTGGTCCCTATGCGTGAAGACTTTCGTTAGAAAGTTGTATAGATGCTGGCGTGGTTTAACAGTCCCCGCTCCCTTGCCAACTGCGACAAGACTCCAGCTCCCCGATGGCGGCAGGATTTCTTCAGTAGCAAACCCTCCCCAACCCAGCAGAGTGCCACCATTGATCGCCATTGTTGGCCCGGCTAGCTCTTCATCGAGCGCATTCAGCGTTCTGATGATGTTGCCGTTTCCTTCGTACTTAATGATCGCAACAAGAGTGTGGGCGCCTTCGACAAGGCTTCCGATGCTGGTGAGAATTTGTGACGCTGGAGTATTGGTGAACTGCCGAGTAAATTCGGCCATGCGTTATGGCCCTTCTTCGATCCAGATGTCGAATTCAGCCATGTTCGTCGGTTTTTCTTTGCAGTACCAGGTGTACTGCTTGAACGCTTTCGGTCGTGCCCGCCCCTTTTCAGACGTTTTGCAGATCAGCACGCCCATCCCCTCATTGGAGAGAGTGACGGCCTGACCCTCCAAGACGACCTTGGCGTTTTTACCGGATGGTTCGGTCTCTTTGACGTTCACTCCGGCCGAACCGATGAGTTCAAGTTTCTCGATCGCGGCCACGGATGCCCCGGCCGCAGCGGAGCCGCTGCCGAAGATCGTGATGGGGGAGAGACCACTGGCCATGATGGTTATCCGCGCCTCTCCCGGAGTTGGTTTCGCGAGAGTCACCTGAATGTTGCCCGAGCCGACAAAGGTCAGCTTCTCGACTTCATTGACGGAGCCGGGATTCCCACTCGCAGCACTCGCGATCAACACCGGAGGCGATTCCATCACAAGCCGCGTCCATTCGGATGGCCCGGCCGCCGATGCAAGTGGTGAGAGGACACCGAACAGCTCGCCCGTGTCAGTGGTGAGCTTCACGTCTCCCAGGCTGCCGGACCCCAGCAACCCAGAGCCAGCTACCGGTCGCCTCCAGTGGAAGTCCAGCAGCTCGTCTTCGGGATCGATTTTGTCAGCGCCACCATAGGAGCGGTTCACATCCGGGGGCTGGCTGTCGAGGAATTCGAGCGACTGGAATACCGGGGCGGCCCCGGCGCTCGCGATCGGGTATTGCGCCAGTAGGGATGATTCGGCAAAGCTGCCGGTGGTCGTCGCATAGACGTTTATGAAGGTCGCATCGCTGGTGAGCCCGCTGGGGATCGTCACCTGAAGCGTGTTGATCTTGTTCGTGGTGTTCACGTTGTCGGTCGGTGGATGCGTGTCGCAGTCCGGAGAGACCGAGCCGTCGTCGGTGAACGTGTCTTCGCTTCCATCTCCCGTCGCCAGCAGCACGAACTCCCCGCCGCCTCGCGCCCGGAAGAGGCGCCAGCCAGTTGCCCCGGCTTCTTCGAGCCCGGTGGTCAGTCCAGAGAGTTCCATCTGCGCGTTGGCGAAGCCAGGGTCTCTGGTGATAAGGGTCGTCGGCCCCAGCGGCGTCTCCCCGCCCTCGCCATCGACGTAGGTGATGCCGTAGGTGTAGCTGTCGATGAGAAGGCTGCCTTCGGTGTAGTTGGGGACGGCCACTGGGGCATTCAACGGCACGTCGAGCGGCACGGGAGTCGAGGCGACGGCCAGTGGCGAGATCAGCGTCTCCCCGCCAGCGGCATCCTCCAGCGTGTAGCCCACCGTGATCGAGACGCCCGAGTCGATCGTGCCGCCGGAGGCGATGATCGCGGCGCTGGGCGCTTTGGTCGGGTCCACAAGCCCGGCTAGGCCGGTGTGCCGGTGCGTCTTGATGCCGATTTTCAGGCCGCGATCGATCTCGTCCCGATCGCGGGTGGTGAACGCTGCCCCGTCGGCGAAGATCGAGTCTTCTGGACCCAGGACCGTCAGGCCCGAGAACGTCGTCTTTCTCATCGTCTACTCCTCATTCCCCGATGTCCTCGGGAGTGTTCGCCGGGGCCTGTCCGTAGCCCTGGAAGGTCAAGTTGACTCGGCCGCGTACTTTGACGGCCTGGTCGGTCGAGAGAATCCCGACGGCAACAATCACGCCGACGGTTTCGCCCCGTTCGTTGATGCGGTACCTCATCACCGCCGCCAAAACCCCGACGGGCGTCGGAGTATCGAGCACTACCCCATAAGTGAAGTGCGGCCGGTCGAACGGGGAGTCGCGTTGGCCAGTGGCGTCCACGAAGAACTGGTCGAACATGAGTTCCGCTTCCTGCCACTGAGCGAACTCCTGGGCGACGCCGCTGAAGTCGAGCCAGAACTGCTGTTCGACCTCGCGGAGCCCGTCCTTCTGACGCAGCTCCTCGAAATCCTGGAAATCGTTGATGACGCCGATCGTTAATCCCTGAAGGGCCTTGCCAAGTCGGTCTGCGTCTGACTGCCGCGCCATCAGGGGAAGAAGTGGGGTTCGGTCCAGGGGCCGCGCGCGATCGGCGCGGGATTGAAGCCGCGATCGTTGAGGACGCGACGCAGCTCCTCGCGGGTATCGCGCACATGGTCGATGTCGATCATCGACCCGCTCAGCGTCATCGAGAACTGGCGATCTTCGCCCGAGCGGAATTCCCACTGGCGGCTCGCGATCCAGATACGGGTACTGGTCCCGCTGCCCACGTCGTACACGCCGATCTGGTGATCCAGGGCAATGGGCGGGAAGAACGGCACCTGAATCTGAGCCTTCGCTGACTCCAGCGCCTCGCGGAAGGCGATGTAGAGGCAGGCGACCTTTGCCTCGTAGTTGGAGACGATCGAGTCGTCGTAGTGGACCGCGTGCTTGCGAAGTCCTGCCGCGCGTGAGGAGTTTTCTCGCGCCCAGACCGGCCGGTAGTTGTAAAAGTAGCGCTCCATCCCGGCCGCCCCCGATTTGACGGTGACGCTGGGACCGACGCTCGGGCTCTTTTCGTTTTTGAGACGGCCCCTTGCCCTGATCGATTGCGCCAGAGGCTCACCCGAGAACTGCGGCTGGATGCCGGTGAGCAGATCGGTGTCACGGACGAGATAGCGCTTGTCGAGCGGCCGCTCCTTCATCGCATTGTTCTGGCGGAAGATCGCGATGCCGAGGGAGAGGTTCGCTTCGTTCCCGACTGCGAGGTCGTCCATGTCGAACGATTCCGGCGGCTTTACGTAGAAGATGTGGGAAGTCAGTTTGGCGACGTGTTCGATGATGTCCACCAGGAAGGTCTGGCGATCGAAGGAGATGGGCCTCTTCAACCGTGCGCCAACGGACTCGATCTCCCAGTCTTTAATCCCGACCCACTGGAGCACCGTTTTGACGATGTCGCTCACATCATCTACCAGAATCCAGTGGCTTTTCACCGCATCCTCTTTCCGGTTGCGGTCGAGCACTTCGAGAGTCTTGACCCCGGCCTGGTAGAGCCAGCTCTTCTGAGCCGGGATTTTCTTCAGGTTCCTGAACCAGATGCGAACACGGGAGTCATCACCGATGACGTAGCCACCGCCGCCGTCACGGATCGCATAGCGGACCGTTTTCTCCTTGATCGTCGGGATTTTCCTGGTGTAGGGAATCGTCGTTCCGGGCACCTGGCCAAGTCCCTCGTTAATCCAGCCCCCTCCTAGGCTCTCGCCACTGGTGCGCCGTGCCGGGCCGCCGTTCTGGACGTTGGTGTTGGTGGCGTAGACCGAGATATACATCTCCAGGCCGCCGAAGGCGGGGAGAAGCTGAAGGTCCTCTATCCGGCTCGGCGGGACATGAACTTCGATCCACTCCAACTCATCGGGGCCGTCGTGGCCCGCAGAGAGCCAGGTGGTGGTGTCATCCTGGTCGAGGACGAAGCGAGGGATGTGCGAGCCGTCGCTTGACTTTGCCTCGGCCCCCCTGCCGACATCAGTCACTTCGTCGGCCACCTGGCGATCGCAGAAGGTGATTGGGTCTTTGACGAACAGGTGCTTGGCATCCATGAAGGTGTGCTGGTCGCTCACGAACTTGCCCATGTTGCGTGCCGTCACGGTGATGCGGTCTGGCTGGGAGGTCAGGTCGGCGTCATCGAGCAGGCCGAGGAAGACAGGGAAGTACGCCTCTCCGTAGCCGCCCATCACCATGATCTGGGCGGCCTGGTCCTTCCAGACGTTGTGCCAGGCATTCTGGAGCCCCGTGGTCAGATTGTTGAAGCCGGAGTCCCCGCGCAGCGGCGCCATGAAGCCTCGCTCGATCGAGTGAAAGACGCCCGCGAGTCCGGACTGTTCCTCCATCACAACGTTGTCGATCTCGACCGAAAGCTGCTCGACCCCTTTCTGCTCGAAGTCCTGATCGCCTTTCGCCGAGAGGAGATTGGGTACCTCCATGTAGTCCTCGTCGGGCACCCATTCGCCGTACCAGACCGCGTTCGGCCCGAGCAGGCCGGGGACGAAGGAGAAGACTTCATCGTCGGGAAGGTTTTTGTATCGGCGCTCCATATGGCCCCGGCGGACGAAGGCACGCATGGTCGGCTTCGCCACTCCGACGTGGTCACCTGAGAACCAGCGCTGCTCCTGCTCGGCCAGGCTCGACATCTACACCACCCCGGTCCAGATGCCCGAGCGCACGTTCACGACTTCCATCTCGATTTCATAGGTCCAGTACCAGAGCGGCGCGTTTTTGAAGTCGCGAGGGTTACGGATCGTCCGGTGCCGGATCGGTTTGAAGGAGGTAATCAGGACCTCATATTCGTCCCCGGCGAAGTCCTTGAAGTAGATCGTTTGGGTGGAGCAGAGGTTGTACCAGCCGATCATCTCCGTCACCTGATCCTTGTGGAAGATCGTGCCGGTGTATTTGAAGGTGAGTGGCTGGTCATCGGCCTGCTGGCGCACCAGCCCGCCGCCGGTCTTCGCACCGTGCTGGACCGAACGCGCGACGCCCGTCTCATTCTCCTCGGAGTGATTAACCGGCCAGGGATATTTGTCGGCCGTTTTCGGATCGATGAATTCGTTTGGAGTTCTCATCGCGTTGGGATGTGGCCTGCCGAGCGTCGGGCGCTCTTGTTGCCACGGTTGAGGGCATTGTCCACTTCCCGGAACAGAGCATTCCGCTCGCCACCATTGACGGTGATATGGACCGTGGTGGTGGACTGATCGTTGTACTGCGATCGGTTCGGCCCCGCGCTGCCGCCGATCGCTCGCCGGATGTCGTAGATCGTAGGGAGCTGGATATCCCCAACGGTCAGCTCGAAGTCCCCGGTTTCGGCGTCTTCCGCGCGCAGGTCGTGAAGCTTTCGCCTTAACTCGCGACGCGTGTCACGACTTAGCGTGAGCGTGTGGAGGAGGCGTTCGTAGGCGGCGATCTCCTGCTCGTGGCTGATTTTGCCGATGTCGGCCTGGAACTGGATGTCTTCGATCCGGGTCTGAGCGACTGCATCGCGCTTATCGCGGATCGCCTGCTGTTTCGCGGCCTGTCCTTCGAGTCGTTCGAGTGGACCCTTGGCGTATTTGAGCTGCACTTCGGCCTCGCGCAATTTGATCCGGGCCTGCGCGATTGGATCGTCGGTCTGCGCCGCCTTGAGGGCGAGTCGCGCCAGCGCGATTTCCGCATATGCCTTGTCGAGGTTGTTCTGTGCTTCGATCAGCTCGGCCAGGGCGGAGCGGCGCTCGGCGACGGTGCGGGCGGCGCTCAACTGGGCCTGGGCGCGGGCGATGTCAGCCTGGGCCTGGGCGATCGGGTCACCCTGGGCCTTCGCCTTCGCGAGCTGCTGGGTGGCATCGGCTAGCTCACTCGCTTCCTGGCGGACTGCGTCGGTCAACTCCTGACGCGCGTTAAGAACTGCGAGGAGAGCCTGCCGGACTTCCTGGGGGGTTCCGCTTTTGCTGCGAACCAGGGAAAGAACCCGCTCGGCCGCGCGAAGACCGACCTGAGCCTGACCGACCGGATCAGTGTCGCCGATCCGTGCCGATTTGATTTGGCTGGTTTCCTGGATCGCGCTGACTTCTTCCTGGAGGCGTTCGCGTTCCTGTGCGGCGATGAGAGCCCTGATCTGGCGCAGCTCGTATTTCTGGGTTTTCGAGAGGTTGCCGATCGCTTTGCGCAGGGCAGCCGCTCGTTCCTTGAGCCGGGCGATGACGGGGTCGGGGCCGCGTGAAGGCTCGACCCCGAAGGAGGGGCCTCCCGTGTAGTCGCTCTGTTGGCGGCCTTTGCCTTCGGCGTATGCCTTGCGCAGGTCCTCTTCGGTTTTCTGGAGCTGGTTGGTCAGGTGTTGACGGTTGCTCCCAAAGGAATGTTGGAGCTGTTTGGCCGAACCACGAAGCAAACTGATGTACCGCTGGTAGGCGGCATAGCGCTGGTCCTGGGTCCGGGCCAGGTCGAGGCTGGTCTTCAATTCCTCCTGCCCGTAAGCCTCCAGCGCGTCGGGGAGTTCGGTGAGGGTTTGCGCCCCTTTGGCCTGGACGCTCGCCTTCGGGGACTGAAGATCGCGGATGCCGCGCACCAGGCTCGCCCGCACGAGCGCACCCACGTCTTTGCGAGAGCCGAAGGTCGGGCCACCCTGAACGAGGGAACTGAGGTTTTTGATCTGTTTTTCCAGCAGCTTGTCCGCGAGCGCCTGGAATTGGCTGAAGAAACCCGTGACCTGCGTCGAACTATTTAGAGCTTTCGCGCCAACGAGTTCGAGTTCGCGTTTGACACTTTTCAGTTCCTTCGGGTCGCTGGCGCTATTGGCGTAGCGCAGCTCCTCCTGGACCCGACGGAATTCCTGGTTGAATTTGCCGGTGCCAGCCTGGTAATCGCTGAGCCCCTGAACCTGGTTGCGGAGCTGGTCGGGGAAGAGGTTTTTGCCTGCCCGCCCTTGTCGGTGTGCGATCTTCTGGTTGCGACTTTCGAGCTGCTGTAGATATGCCTCTTCGGCATCGAAATACTCGGGCAGCCCATCCAGGTGAAGCGTTGGGAGCTGCGTCTGAAGCTGTTTCAGGCTGAGCCCGGCCTCCTCTGCGAGCCGTTCGTACTGGTGAAGGAAGCCTTTGTTCTGGGCGCCCGTGGTGACGTGCTCCGTTTCGAAGGAGTTCATCTTGTCGATGACGTTCTGGCCGCCCGCCAGCGCCCGGCCAAGGTCGTCGCCGTACTCGATCGCCAGATAGGAGCCGATCAGCAGCGCCCCGAGCGGACCGCCGATCAGCCCGTAGAAACCACGTCCGAGGGAGGCCATCCGGGCTCCGGCAGTCGCCAACGCCGGTCCAAGCCGGGAGACCCCGAGCACAGCGGAGCTGACCGTTTTGCTGCTCGCGGACAACGCCGTTCCTGCCCGCCCGACGGCATCGCGATAGGAGGCGCCGGGCTGCGCCAGGCTGATCTCCGTCAGCGCAAGATTGCGCCAGGCCCCGCCCGCGCCGCGCAGGCCCGACTGCGCGGCGCGGGCGCTTCGGTCCGCCTCTGCCGCTACCGCCGCGCCCGCCGCCGCCGAGGGACCAGCGCCGGACCGCGAGAGGCCGTAGGAACCGTCGGGGTTCGTGACCACGGCGTAGCCGCGCGCCTCGGCGGCCTGACGCCCGCTGACGGCGGCCCCCTGGTCGAAGCTGGTCGGCACGATGTCGCCGTAGCGCGCCGCAAGGACCCGCGCCTCGGCGTCGTTGCGGGCGGCGACCAGCGCGGCCTTCTTGTCTTCGACGGCGATCTGGGTGAGCAGCAGCTCTTCCTCGGCCAGCTCGGCGGCGAGCTTGCGCTCCATCGCCGCGTTGCGCTGCGTTTCGGCCCTGACGATGTTGCGTTCCTGGGCGAGGACCGCCTCGGCCGTCGCGCCCTGGGACACCTTGAGCGCTGCCAGCTTCTCCTCTTCCTGCAAGACCCGAGCGTTGGCGACGCGAACGCCGGTCGTGGCCCGGCTCGCCTGGGTGGCGGAGCGGTCGCGCTCCTGGGTCAGGAAGCCGACCTGGCCGGTGTAGCTCTCATCGAGCAGCCGCTTGTCGCGGTTCGGGCCAGAGAGGACCCGGCGGCCAAGCGAACCGGCGGCGAAGGAGTCGCCGAGGTTGAACTTCCGCAGCACCGCGACGACGCCGTACAGCTCCAGCATGATCGCGAGGGTGTGGGTGAGCGGAGCCGGAAGCTTGTTGAAGAGTTCGAGCAGGTCGTTGACACCGCTGAGGAGCTGGTTGAGGACGATGACGCTCTCCCCGAAGATGTCGAGGAAGCCAGCCTGGGCGAGCCCCGACCCGATGATTTCGATCTGGGTGATGACCCGTGACAGCTCCTCGCTCATCGAGGCGAGCAGGGTGTTCAGCTCTCGCTGGCCCGAGTTGCGGGTTTTCTCTTTGCTCGTTCCAGCGAAGACTTTTTTGTAGAGGTCGTACTGTTGGAGGAGTGGGGTACCGATCCGGGCTCCGTACTGCGGGCCGAAGATGGCCGAGGCCAGCTCGCCGATCTGGTGGCCGCTCAACCCCTGCGCGACTTTGAACGCTTCGTTGATGATCTGGTTCAGGTCGCCGCCAGCATCGATTCCGTATTTTTTGAGGACGGCCTGGTTGTTGGCCTGTTTGAGGAAGTTCGGCGCGCGCTGGATCGCGGTACCGACGACCTGACCCGTCTGGCCGGTCGCCTTCTGCGCGGTGGTGATGAGGGCCAGCAGCTCGTGGTATTTCTCCAGCGGGCTGCCCTTCGTCGTCGCGGCGTTGAAGGCACCGGACGCCTTGGCGAGCCCGGCCTCGACATCGTTGATCGAGATGCCGAACTTGTTCTGCGCGCCGTTGAGCTGGTCGAAGACGGTGACCATCTGGCTCGCCGGAAGGTGGAAGCCGTTGATGATCGCGATCAGGTAACGCGACGCCGTGGCGGTGTCCAGCTCGCCGACTTTGACGGAGTACAGGACGGCTTTGGAAGCCTCCAGCGCTTCGTTCTGATCGTGGAAGATTTTGCCCATTTCGTAGGCAGCGCTCGCCACATCGCCGATCGGCAGGTTGAACTGCTGGCTGTACTGGCGGAACCCGGCCTGGGCGGTGCCAGGGTCCACGTTGTTGATGACACGCTGGAGCTGGTTGACGCCGCTCGCAGATTCGATCGCGCCGTGGCCGATTGCCTGAACCGCGCCGAGGGCGGTGTAGAGGAGGGAGCCTGCCGCGAGCCAGCCGCCGAACTTCCCGATCGTCGCCGTCGTCTGGCGGCCAAGCTCCTGGATGGTGGTCGAGCCGCGCGCCGTGGCCGCAATCCACTCGGTGCTGAGCGCGCCGTAGCGAGAGAACTGCGTGTTGGCCTGTTGCTGGATGAACAGGTTCTCGCCGAGGCTGCGGCCGAAGCGGACATTCGAGTCGGCGGCGGCGCGCTGGGAGCGCTGGTATTGGTCGTAGCCGCGCGAGGCGCTGGCGGCCTGTTTCGCCTCTTCCTCCAGGTAGCGGCTGCCGCCGACCGTCTCGCCCGGCGAAGGCAGGCCGAGCGGAGGCCGAGCGCCGGGGCCGAGCTGTAGCGGCGGCGGCGGCCCGGGCGGGAGCTGGCGCTGGCCAGGGTACTCGTAGTAGCCACCGGGCGGGCCGGGTGGGAGACGGCGATTGGGCGGGACGCTGCCGGGACCGGCGAGCGTCGCCTCGGTGAAGGCGGCGGGGCCGACGGCGCGGATGCGGCGGATCATCCGCTCCTGTGCCGAGAGGGCCTGGGTCTCCCGCTGGATCAGCCTCTCGCGTTCGCGGCTCTGGTTGGTGATCGCTTTCTCGTCATCGAGACGGCGGCTGACGCGATCGGAGGTTCCAGCCTCACCGGAACCCGGCTCGCCGCCGCGCCCCGACCGGCGGGCAAGCTGGCGCTCGCGGGCGGCCTGGCGCTCGAATTCCTCGGCCCGTTTAAGGGCCTGCTCCATGCGGCTGACTAGCCGCGCAGCTTCGCGCTCGCCTTTCGCGAAATCGCTGTCGAATCCGTCGGCCATCTACTCCGCCATCAGCATCTTGGCCGCCGGGTTCTCCACCGGGTCCTCGATGGCCTGAGACTGACCTTTCTCGTCGTACTTGTATTTTTCTTCCTGCCGCTTTTCGACGGCATCGAAGTGAGCGCGTAGTTTTTCGTCATTGAGCCATATCCCGCGCCGGGGCCGATCTTCCTTCGGCAGTTCCTCGAAGCGAAGGAACTGGAGCCCCATGACGATGGCGTCGTGCAGGTGGTATGGGAGATCACCGAGCGACGTGATACCTCTCGGGAAGAGGCTTGACACGTCGCCGAGGTCACGAGCGATGCGGACAGTGTCAAGCCACTCATCGCTCGTGACTAGTTTCCCTCCGCCCTCACGGCTGCCCGGTTGGCGAATTCACCCTCCAGCTCGGTGAACATCGCCTCCAGCGCCACGACGACCTCGGGGGCTTCCTGTTTCATCTGCTCGACGGAGCCGAAGCACTTCTCGTTCGGCACGCCCTTGTCTTTCGGGCGCGGCCGAAGGGTGCAGGCCGCCCACTCCTCGGCCGAGTAGATAAGCATGTACTCCTGGTCGGCTTCGGTCTTGATCCGTTCGTCACGGATCAAGTCGATCAGGTCGTCCTCGCTGCGGGCCTCCAGGCTTTCGCGCTGGGGACGCTGGTGCTCCTCGCGGACGCGATCGACTTCCTCGTTCCATTTGTCGAGATGACGGACCAGCTCGTCGTACTCGTCTTTGGGCCGCTCCTCCTCCGACATTTCGGTCAGCTCTTTGAAGCGGAGCTGATCCTGTTCGATCGTGGCGAAGGGGCTCTCGTCCTGATCGTCCTCGGGCTCGGCCAGCTCTTTCATCGCCGCCAGGTGGTCGCGCCAATAGGTCCGAGACAGGACCTCTTCGACCAACGCCTCCTTGCCTGCATCGCGGATCGATTCGAGGTCGCCCTCCAGGATCGCGTGCTGGTCGGCCTCGGGGTCCTTCAGCCGCCGGATCGCCCGAGCTTTCGCGGCCTGCGACTTGGTGCGGATGGCCGCCATCTGGAATTTGTTCGGGAGGCGGCACCAGGCGTGGAAGTGCAGCGGGTCGCCGCAGGTGCCGTCCTCGCCGTCCTCGCAATCCGCCGCGCCGGGGCCGACGTGGACGTAGCCGCTGTAGCGGAACATCCGCTCGGCGGCACGGCCGTCTACCTGGGAAGTCGGGACCTGCGTCGTGTTTTCCTCCGAGGCCGGAGGAGTCGCATCTACATCGCTCTCCGGCGTCGGCGCGGCATCGCCTTGCGGCTGCTCCTGCGTCGCGCTCTCGTCGGGCTGTTTTGCTGCTGCCGGTGCGTCGCTCATTCCATCTCCTGTCTACTTCGCCTTTGCCTGTTCCGCTCCACTGGAGCACCGAGTCCGATCGGGCGCGAGGCGAGAGCCCCGCTATGTCTGCTGCGAGTTGGTCCTAGGCGGGCTCGCCCTTGACCTCTACGAAGTTTCCGCTGATCGACTCCCAGCCCATCGCGAAGTCCGTCGGCTGGTTGACCCGAGCCGGGGTCCCCGGGGGCTGGAACTTGGCGTCTTCGACCAGGATCGTCTTGATGATTTCGCCGGGGTTCTTCGGGTTCTCGATCTTCACGGCTAGCTTCACCGTGTTGTTGTTGAACCAGCCGTAGATCTCCGATTCGGAGACGCCGGTCACTTTGGTCAGCAGTTTGAAGAAGGCGTCCGAGTCCTTCGAGCGGACCGTGAACGTGCCTTTCGCATCCGTGCCGCTGACCGAACGGCCGGTGATGTCGGTGTTGCCGAGTTCGCGCTCGACTTCGCCTTCGACGCTGGCTTCCAGCTCGAAGGTCTGGCCGCCCGTGATCCGCTCGTCATCGATTTCGATCTTGATGTTCCGGCCTCGGACTGCGCCCGGCTTGGTGACCGTCGAGGGGTGGACCGGCTGCGGGAAGGCCCGCGCGGCATCCGTGAAGTAGCAGAACTTGACGACCGCGCCGCTCTCCGGCGCTTCGGTGAATTTGATGATGGCCGGGGCGCCTTCGCCGCCGGTAACTTCGAAGTCTTCGTCGGCGACCTGAAGCTCGCCATCCACGATCACACCGAAGACGCTCTGGAAGGTCGTGCCCTCCACGCCGCCCTCGCGGTATTTGATCGCGTTGTCGTCGGTTTCGAAGTCGGTGGTGCTGCCGTTGCCGGTGGCGTACTCCTCGACCGGCGCGAACTTGCCGTAGAAGAACGCGCCGCCCGACAGCTCGACGGTGTACTGCGCGTTGTCGGTGACCCCGTAGCGCTGGGTCATGCGGGTCGGGTAGTAGGAGGGGATCAGGTGCCCGGCCTCCACGACCCCGGCGGACCCCGACTTCGGATCGGTCCAGGGCGAGGCGATGTTGACGAAGATGCAGTCGAGCCAGGAGTACTGCGTGCCGTCCGGGTCGGCGGCACCGGGGGCGGCGGCAGAGGCGCTGAGCGAGGCGGCGACTTTGCCAGTCAGCCAGGCCATCGTGTCAACGCCGACATCGAAGGATTCGAGGGTGAACGTGAAGTCGGGCTCGCCGGGAACCTTGTCCACGATCTCGCGGTTGCCGGTCTCGCGGATGATCTCGATCGGCAGACGCACGTCTCCCAGACCGGCGGACTGGATGCGATCGACAACGCTGTTGCCGCCAACGTGGATGATGGAACCGGCGTGAACGCTCATCTATCTCTCCTCGATCCGGGGCGGGGACTCGTCGGGGTAGATTGAGTCGCGCACCGCGACTGCGGCCCCGTTGATCTCCGTGTCTGGTTTCAGCTTCATGATGTCGATGGCGTCCGCTGCTAGTGCCCCAAATTTCCTTCTGACGAAGACCTTGAATTCATCGGCTACGTCCTGCGGAATTCGGGGCTCTATCTTCTCCTCGAACTCCCGCAGGGTTTGGCCCATGTAACGGCCTCTCCTGGTGCGGACAAAATCGAATTGATCCATGCCTGTCTTACTTCGCCGTGCCTGTGGCCCTAATATACGACCGGCGTCGGAAGTTCTAACGGCGCCGCGAGCCGGTAATCGCCGCGATCTGCCGCATCCGATCGACGGCCACCGTCTCGGTCGCCTCAAAGCGACGCCGCCGGTAGAGGTAGGCGTCCCAAGCGCCCTGCCGGAGGAAGGCACGCTCGGGGATCGGCCGGGTGATCCGCATCGGGTAGGCACCCTCGGTGCTGCTGCGCGTTTCGAAGACGGGGTGGACCCGGCTCTGGCCGCCGTCGGGGGCGACGCCGCCGGGCTGGAAGACGCCGAGGATGACCCGGCCGACGTTGTGCGTCGAGCCAAACTCCTGCGCGCGCCAGTAGTAGGGCGTCTTCGAGTTCACCGATGGCCGCAGGGTGGCCTTGATCAGCCGGTCGATCTCGGCGATGCCGACCGCGCCGCCGCCGGGGAGCACCGATGGCACTGGCCGCGACTCGATGCCACCGATCAGGGAGGACTGGCTGTTCTTGACGCCGAGCGTCGGGGGTCTCACCCGCGTCGCTTCGATCCGAGCCCGGATGAGCCGATCGGCCTCCAGCGCCGTGGCGCGCGCGTCGAGGTCCACGCGGTTTTTGGTCGCGAGGATGAGCGCGTCGATCTGCTGGGCCTGTGCTTTCCCGCTGAGGTCGGGCCGGACCCGCGCTAGCTCACTCGCCCGCAACAGCAGCTCGTACATCCGGATCAGGTGAGGCGGGACACCGAGGACCTTGAAGTAGGCGCGGCCGTCGGGGGCGACCTCTTCATAGGGAGGCGGGATCAACGGCACTCGCCCAGGATAACGACGGCCTCACCCTCCACTTCCGCCCCGACCGGCCCGCTACCCACACCGCCGGTCCCCCGTCTCTAAGTTTCCAGTCGGGAAACTTACCGCCCCAGGAAGCCCTCGATGTCCGCCATCTTCGGAAGGGCCGCCCTGATTTTCTCGTCAGGCCACTCCCACCAGGCGATCGCGAGCAGGCGCTCGATCTGGTCCTGGCTGAATCGAAGCTTCTTCACGACGCCGGGGTTGCCAGCAACCATCGCGTAGGGCGGCACGTCCTTGACGACGACGGCCGAGGCGGCGAGCACCGCGCCGTCGCCGACCCGCACTCCCTCCATGATGGTGACGCCCTGGCCGATCCACACGTCGTTGCCGATCACGACCTCGCCGTCGTGGCGCGAGGGCGGGTACTCGCCCCAGCCGTGTTCGCGGAACGGGAAGTGAGAGACGCAGGGGAAGGCGACGCCGGGGTGCTGGCCCGAGACGATCGTGAGGCCCGAAGCGATCGAGCAGAACGACCCGATCTCCAGGTCGATGAAGCAGTTCAGGTCGGCGGGGACGAGAGTGTGGCGGCCCGGCGAGACGGTCATCCGCTCACGGTTTGCTCATGAAGGCGATCGCTCCAAAAAGTGATAGTCGCAGACTATAACTTTTTCACCCCGAATGGAGTGTTTACCAGTAGATGCTCAAATGCGCTCCTGACGCGCGTCAGGACTTACTTACCCTTGACACGCCGATTACGCTCGTACAGGTAAGGCTCGCCGCCGGGACGGGGAAGCTCTACGCCAGCGAGGAGTAGTAAACGTCTTCGACGCGGCAGGTCGTGAGCCAGACCGCCTCTTGGTAGGGCGCGGGGTCCGGCACCACCATCTTCTCCGCCTTGCAGCCGTCCACGATCAGGGAGTCGATCACGGGGGCACCGATCTCGCCGATGTCCTTCAGCGGCACGACCTCTTCGGCGTCGAGCGCAAACTTGATCTGGTTGGCGATCGCTTTCGCCTCCAGGGGGCTGCGGCCGAAGACGAAGAACTCCAGGGTGTAGATGCGCTTCTTCAGGTCAGAACCCATCTCGGCCGCTTTGCCTTCGTCATCGAAGTTGAACCCGAAGGCGACATAGCTCTTGTCGAGTCTACCTTCGAACTTCTCATAGGGGAACTCGTCCAGGATCGACAGCCGCTCCTCGCTCCAGCCCTTGTCGCGCAGCACTTTGGTCGCGTGGTCCTGGACGCTCTGTTCGACTTTCGCCTCGCGCGTGATCGCCATCAGTACCCCACAGCTTTGCGCATCAGAAGTGCGAACGCAGGTTGGCCGATCTTCCCCTGGTAGGTGGCCCAGCCGTAGCGGTAGCCGTCGGCGGCGAAGGTCAGCTCCCAGACCGTCTCGAACTCGGGGTCGAGGGCGCGGTGAACGCGGGCGGCGTCGAGGTTGACGGCGTGGCAGGGATGGGGGTTGGTCAGGGCGTTGTTCTCGGCGCACATGATCGCGGCGAAGCCACCGGGCCGCAGGACCTTGCGGATCGTGTCGAAGACGGCGGGCACCATGTCTTCGGCGACGTGGTCGAGCGCATTCGTGCAGACCACCAGGTCGAAGCGCTCCTCGAACTCGTCGCCCATCTCCTCGGCCTTCATCGCCAGGTGGTCGGGGCAGGGGAAGAACTCGCGGTAGTCCTCGGTGCAGGGATCGACCACCCAGCGCGAGGCGAAGGGCAGCAGGTCGCTGAGCGGGATCGGGCCACCGCCGATCTCCAGCACGTCCATCAGGTGCGTGTCGAGCTGGTCGAGGAGCAGGTCGCGGATCAGCTTGTGGTGGCGGATGCGCTCGCGCTGGACCTTCTCGTGCCGCCGCCGGTCATCGGCGATGCACCAGGTCTTTGCCTCCTCGGCGTCGCGGTCTACGAACGTGGGCGGTGTTGGCCCCATGCGGTTCCCTTGTTGGCGACGACGTGCTCGTCGCCGTGGTCGAGCTTCTTGTCGAGGAAGTGCTTCGAGTTCGGCCCCTGATCGATCGTCGTTTCAGGATGCCACTGGTGGACGACGACGATGCTCGGATCGTTCTTCCCCTTGTGGCCGATGTTGCTGAGCCGCGTCACCAGGTCGGTGTCGTCCCAGCCCCAGTTGTCGGGGAAGCTCTCGTCCCAGCCGCCGACCTCCAGGAGCCAGTCGCGCCGGTAGAGGCAGCAGTGGGTCGCCCACCATTCGACCAGAGTCTCCTGGCCGCCGCCGTTGCGCATCTTGTGGACCGTCCCTGCGTTGATGAGCAGGTCGGGGAACTCCTCGTGCAGCGCGAGCATCTGCGCGATCACGTCGGTCTGGAAGTAGACCTCGGGCTCGCAGGTGATGACGATGTCAGCGGCGGTGAGTTTCAGGCCGACGTTCCGGGCCTCGCTGCACAGGGTGGCGCCGGGATTGTGGTGGTAGATGTAGCGGACCGGCAGGTGCTCGGCGGCCTCGCGGCAGACCTGCTCGGTGTCGTCGGTGCCGCCGTCATCGATCACAAGGATCTCGTCGGGAAGCGTGAAGTCTCCGTCCGCCAGCACGGCGAGGCTCTGCCGCAGCAGCGGCCCCCGGTCCATCGTCGTGACGAGGAGGCAGGTGCTCACGTCCAGGAATCCATCATCCGCTCGCCCCAGACGAGCGTTCGGTAGTTCGAGCCGATGCCGTCGTCCTTGGTCTGGGTGATCTTGAAGTGGTCGCCCTTCGCGTCGAACTCCGTGGCGTCGGCGATGATCGGTTTGTCGTCCACGCCCATGATGAGGACGACACCGCCCAGCTCGATGTTGCCGATCGGCGTCTCGGCCGTCTGGTCGTTCAGGCCGCTGACCGGCCGAGAGGCGATGTTGCAGCGCACGGCGGCCGAGGAGAAGCCGGAGGCGATCGGCTCGATCAGCGGGTCGAACGGCCTGCCGGTCTGCGGGTCGAGTACCGCGTCGGGGGGCCACTCAGTGCCGGTCGGCGTGTAGAAGATCACGTCCTCCCCGGTGAATTTGCGGAGGCGGGCCTGGGCGTCCGCCATCCCCGCGAGATCGGGGCCGTCGGTCACTTGTGCTCCACCGCTTCCAGGGCGAACGCCTGCTCCAGCTCATCCTCGGACTCCGGCATCGAGACGAAGTAGTGCTGGTAGGGCGGGTCGGTCGAGCCACGAACCTCGGGCTCCCGACGGACGTGACCGAGGGGGATGAGCTTCGTCATCGACTGCTGAACGGTCGGGTAGGAGATCGAGGGAAGCTGCCACTCTCGATCGTCACCGCGTTCACGGCCTTCTTCGTTCCAGCGCTCGCTTTCCTCCAGGTCGATCGGCGAACCGTCGGCGATCTGCTGCATCGTCGCGCCGGGATGGTCCCGGAGCCAGATCAGGATCGCCTGCTGGCGCATGGTTAGTTTGCGGGCCACCCCTAGCCCCTAATTCGAGACGCGCGTCGGAAGTTCAACGCTAACGCCTCGGTTCGAGTTCGAGGCCGCCCAGGCCGCGACCGGGGTCGGTCCAGGGCTCGATCACCGATGCCGTCCAGGTGTCGCGCACCGACAGGAAGCTCTCCCACGCCTCGACCGGCGCCGCGCCCTCGGTCACCCGCGCCAGCGCTTCGTCGCGGGTTTTGCGCAGATTCTTCAGGTATTCGGTCAGCGCGTTGGCGGAGAGCTGGTAGCTCCACTCCGTCGCCTCGTCGCGGATCGTCTCCTGGACCTTCAGCCCCTTCAGCATGAAGAAGAAGTAGTTGAGCTGGGCCTGGGCGACGATGATGCTGATCTCGTCCTCCCGCAGCTCGGGTTCCACGAACCAGGCGATCGGGGCCATGTAGCCGCCGTCTTCGCGGGCGGTGACGACGAGATTGTGGCCGAAGAGCCCGCCCGTGTAGAGGATGCAGTCGGCGATCGCGTCGGCGATCAGGGCGTTCGCCTCATCGTCGGTGAACTGCGATTTGGCGACGTTCGCCGAGCCCGTGCCGAGAGCGCCCTCAAGCCCGCGCCGGACGCGCGGGATCATCACTCGGGTGTCGCGGAGGTCGGTTACATCGCTCATCCGACCAGCTCCCCGTTGGTGATGAAGCCGTGCCACTCCTTGCCGGGACCGTTGCCCTGGCCACTCCAGATCGAGCCGCCGCCCGCCGAGCAGGTTGAGCGGCCCGGCTCAGGCGTCTTATCGATCGTGAGGTTGGGCGCCTCTCCGTGGACGCACCAGCAGTCGTGGTCCTCGCCTTTGCGGTCGCAGTTGGTGGCCTCCGAGCCGGGGATGAAGTCGGCCCCATTGGGCAGCTTGATGATGAAGGCAGGGCCGGTGCCGCCGTTGACACCCCAATGCTGGCGGGTCATCCAGGTCGCCTCCCAGATCGCACCGGGCGGCGCCTCCCGCAGCGTCATCTCGCGGCCATCCTCGGCACGGTAGATCGGGTCCTGGTTGACCTGCCATTGGTCCTCGCTGGTGAAGACGTAGGGGCACTTCTCGCAGGTGACCGGCCAGCGCTCATCCTCGGCATAGTCCGAGGGGTCGAGCGAGGCGATCATGCCGTGCTCGGCGAGGATGAGCGGGACGGTCCCGATCTCGATCGAGGCGCTGTGGTAGCTGCGCTCAGTGCCGGGACAGTTCTCCTCGCCCTCCTCGGCGAAGTGAAACCGGCGGAGGCTGCGCTTCGCCTGCGGTCCCTGCCTGATGAGGAAACAGGCGACGCCCATGCGCCTACTTTTTCTGAGCGGAAGGCGTCCCGACCTGCTCGGTGGGTCCGCGCTTGCCCTCGGGCTTGGCCCCGGCGGCGGCGACGGCCTCGGGGGTGGCGACCCGCTCGGGCGTCGGCTCCGGCGCGGGCGGCTGTTTCGTCGGGATGGCGCGGGCGGCGGCGGCCTTGGCGTTGGCGGCCGTGATCTCCTCGGCGGTCATGTCCTCCTCCGATTTCTGGGGCGGCGTGGCCGGGGCCTCGGGCTCGGTAGGGGGCGTCTCGCCCTCTGGGGCACCCTCGGGCTGGCCGTCGCCCTGGGGGGCCTCCGGCGGCGTCTCCGGGGGGGTTGGAGCCTGGGGCTCCATGCTGTCCCCGATCGGCCGCCTGTTCTGCATCTCCTGCTTGGAGGCGGTCAGCTTCAGGTGGCCGTTGATGAAGGGATTGTCCTCCGGGTTACGGGGCCGGTTGGCCGTGACCGTCTGCTCGTCCTCATCGAGCCAGACGCGGGCGCCGGGACCGAGTCCGATGCCCTTGAAGCCGCTGCGGCGGGTGTCGTCGCGGACCTGAACTCCGATCCAGCCCCCACTGACGTTTTCGAACTCGCTCTTCTCGGTGGCCATTTTCCTGTTCCCTTTCTCCGGTTCCGGTGGTGCTACCTAATGTACGACGACCGCACAGAAACTACGACGGGAGTCGGACGAATCCGACCCCCGTCTGGGAATCCGCAGAGACGCGGAGAAGAGCTAGGTGAGGCGGATGCGGCCGAGGCGGCCCTTGTCCACTCCGAAGAGCAGCATCCCGGCGTCGCGGGCCGTCTCCCAGCGCTGCATGAAGGACGGCTGCTTGAGAATCTGGACCTTGGCGTTGTCACCGTAGTAGGTGAGGCGACCGCAGTTCTGCCCGACGACCATGATCTCGTCGTTCGGGATCACGAAGTCCCCGATGAAGTCCTCGTGATTTTCGATCTGGAGGACCTGGTAGCCCTTGTAGACCCCGATCTGGCCCGTGTTGAAGATCTTTTCGGCGACGTTGTTGCCGAACTCCAACCCGATGCCCGCCAGGTGCCGGAGCGCCGGACGGGTACCGATCAGGGTGGCGTTGCCTTTGGACCGCAGGGCAACTTCCTCGATGATCGGGTCGATCTGATCGTCGGTCAGGCCGCTGGCCGGGAACTGCCCGAAGGTGTCCCCGGAGACCAGGAGGGTCTGGATCAGTTCGAGGAGCCGTTCCGTCGGGAGCTGGCCCAGCTTCTCGCGGGCCTGCGCCACCAGCTTCTCGAACGTCCCCCAGAAGTTCGTGGCGATCTCGTCGGCGTGCAGGTCGATGGCGGCGACCATCTCCTCGCGGGGCATCTGAGCCCGCTCGTAGCGGATGATGTCCGAGCGAATCTGGCCGCCTTTGCCCTGCCAGTACGCCTTCATCCCGCGCAGGTCTTCTTCGATGTAGTCGGGCTCGGCGAGGCCGACGTTTTTGACCTGGATGATCCGAGGAACGATGTCCTCTTTCATCGCATCGGCCCAGACCCGGTTCAGCAGGTCGAACGCCAGCTCCTCCAGGTCCGCCGGGGTCCGCTCGAAGTGGCGGGCCAACCGGTCGTTCGTTTTGGCTTTGAGGACAGCCAGTTTCTCGGCGTCTTTCTCAGCGCCACACTGACGGAGAATTGCGTGAATCTCTGGGTGCATAGTGCTCGTCTTCCTCCGTTTCTAGAACTGGCCTCTGAGGCTTGCCACCGTCAGGATCACGTCCCCGTCGGCTCCAACTTTCCGGACTTCCTGAACCTCGAACACCGAGTCGATGTCCGCGTTCGCGTTGGGAGCCCAGGACCCGACCCCTTCGGCCTTGCCTTCCGGCCGCTCGCCGTCCGCGTCCCAGCCGATGAGGGTGCCCTCTTCGTAGGTGCGGCGGGGGTCAACGAGGGTCAAGTGGAAGACGCCGCTGCGGTAGCGGTGGACGTACTCGCCGTCCTCGATCGTCCGGTTCCTGATCTCGTTCGGGCCAAGTTCGGCAGGACCCGTATTTGGGTCCGGAACATCGACCGTCCGAAGAGCGATGCAGAGCTGGGTGATGGAGTCGCCCGCCTCGGCGACCCGCCAGAGCGACTTGCCCGCCGAAGCGACCGGGACGATCGCCTCACCCGGAACGATGGAACCGGATGCCTTGCGATCGGACCAATGCTCGCCGTTGAACGCGACCGAAACGTTCGGCAGCTTGGCTACGCCGGTAAGCGGGAAAGAACCGTGCTCTGGCATTTCTGATCTGTCTCCTTGCTATCCGTATAGCCGTTTACTTGTCGCTGCTCGACCCGCCGCCGAGCAGGTTGCCCATGACGGCGGAGCGGGCCTCCTCGGTGGGCTCCCCGCTCGCGGCACCGCTCGTCCCCGAGCCGGTGTGCGAGGCGGTGATCTCCTCGGGGGTGAAAGTCTCCTCGCCAGCGGTGGACTCGCCGGGCTCGGTGCCGTCGTCGGCCTTTTTGCCCAGCGTCTCCTCCAGCTCGGCGACCCGCTCCGTCCAGTCCTCGTCGGACATGGTGGCGGCGTCGGCCTTGACGCGCTCGGCGGTCTTCTCGCCCATCGCGCCCTTGAAGCCCTTGCCGAGCTTCCCGAGGCGGTCTCCGGCGAGTTTGGTCTGCCGCTCTTTCTCCTCGAAGTCCTTGACCTTTTTGTCGGCCTCGGCTTTCTCGGTCTCCGCTTTCTTCTGAGCGGTCTCGGCCTCCTCGACTGCCTTGTCGGCGGCGACTTTCGCGGCTTCGGCGTCGTCGGCACGTTTCTTCTCGGCGGCGAAAGCCTCCGGGGTCGGACGCTTCTGAAGCTCTGCGTACTCCTCGCGACTGATGTCCAGATCACCCATTGAAGTTCTTCTCCTGTGCTTTCGCTTGCCAGACTCTCGGTGCGTTTCCTGGTGGGCTGCGACTACCTCTTCCTGGAAGACCTCCAGATTCGCGTCGCTGTATGCCCCCTTCGCGCCCCGGCTTCCGAAGATCAACCCGGTCCCCGTGAACGTGACGCCCCCTAATATACGACCAGCGTTCGGACTTTCCGCCAAGTGGCTGCACCAGTTCTTCCGCTCGGCCTGATCGGGCAACGTGTGGAAGTTCTGGCCGCAGGTCTTGCAGGCGTAATAGGGAGCCATGCACTCCATCGACTGCATGAGCATTCCCTGCTCGTAGTTGTGGGCGATCTCCTCGGCGATATCCCGGAAGCGATGAGCCCAGATCGCGAGCGTGGTCTCGATCCGAGCCCTCGGCACTTTGTCGGCCTCCGGGGTGAGGAGCCTGGTGTCGGCGATCAGCCCGACGGCGGTCCGAGGATCGTGCATCACCGTGACCGGGCAGTACATCGGGGTCAGCGACTTGATCGACAATTCCTCGGCGGTCCACTCGTCACCGTTGGAGTTGGCGTTGTCGGCCTCGACGTAGTTGCCCTTCAGCCAGAGGAAGTTCGGATTCGGGACGCCTTTCTTCAGCTCCTCGGCGAAGGCGAATTTCTCGATGTCGGCATCGCCCGGAGTGAAGGGGCTGACGGGCGCGACGAAGTAGATCTTGTCCCCGCGCTCGAAGACCTGCGGCTGGATACCACCCATGCGGCTTAATCTACGACGCGCGTCGGCGACTAAGGCTTCGGGTCCGGCTCGGGCTCGGGCTCGTCGGGATCAACCTCTTCGACGGCGACAATGCGATCGTCCTTGTCGCGGACGATCTTCAGCTTCCGCGTCGGCGGCTCTTTGCCGTCGGCGGCGGTGTGGATGTGCAGCTCCAGTGGTTGCGCGGGCTCGGGCGGGTCGGCAGGCTCCGGAGGATCGGCGGGCTCGGGCGGCACAGCCGCGATCTCCTCGCCGTCGGGAAGGAGCGCGAGCGGGAAGCCCCAACGAGCGACGCGCGTCTCGGCCTCGCGGGCGGTGAACTCCGACTCGCGGAAGCAGATCGCCTTCGCCATGATCGCGCCGTCGTAGGTGCGCTCCCCGACGATCATCGACAGGCCCTCGCGCAGCCGGACCGCCTTCAGGTTCTCGACGGGCACGCCGAGGTTGACCGGGACGATCGCGACGGGACCTTTCTGGACGGCCTCTTCGGCTTCGATGGCTTCGCGCTCGTAGTCCTGGACGCGGCCCTCGCTTTTCGTCTCGACAAACTCCTCAAGGATCGCGTAGGTGACCTCGCCGACGCGGATAGTGAGATTCAGCCCCTCATCGAACCAGGCTTTGACCGTCTCGCCTTTGTTTTTCGTGATGGTTTTCTTCGGGGCGAACTTGTCTTTTTCCGAGCCATCGCCCGAGCCTTTCGGCCGACCTTCGTTGTTGTCCTGGGGACCGGCTTCTTCGGAGGAGTGCGGGACTGAGCCCGGCTGCATGATCTCGTCCTCGCCGCGCGCCAGCTCGCCCTTGCGGACCTGGACAGCCGCCTCCCAACTGAACCCGGCAGCGGCGACGGCCCAGGAACGCGGGATGTCACCACGGTCACGGAGTTTGAGCACGTAGTCGGTGAAGTAGCGAGTGCCCTGGAGGATGATCTTCGGGAACCACAGCGTCGCTCGACCTTTGGCGAAGAGCCGTGGATTGCGCCGGACGATCTCCTGGTAGATATTCCCCTCGACGTGGCGCTTGATGTCGCGCCGGTCGGATTCGATGACGCGCGGCGCGATCTCTGCTTCGAGCGATTCGCTGCTGCTGCCGGACTCCTGATCGCCGGACTCGGGAACCCGGAGCATCGTCATCGCGATCTTCCGGCCGAGCAGACGCCGCTTCTTTTCGTTCAGCAGCTCATCCAGTTTCGGGGTGATGATGTCGAAGTCGAGCCGGTGGTCGCCGACGATCACTCCAGTTCGAGACGCGCGTCGGACGACTTCGCGGAGGTTGGCGACCTCCTCCGGCTGGGCCGGGCGCTGGTCGGAGCCCTTCTTGGCGACGACGATGAAGTTCGAGCCACCCTGGAGGAGGGCGTAGTCCATGATGTTCAGCAGCCGCTTGGCCTCCAGTAGGGCGAAGTTGGCGGTGAGGATCGGGCGGGGGTATTTCCAGGAGCCCTTCGGCATCGTCGTCCGCTGACACATCCTCGGGTTGAGGAGGAAGAGCCTGTAGTGACCCCAGTCGCCAGGCTGATCCTCGCGGGGGTCGAGGGGATCGACGTTGTGGACGCCGACGAACATCGCCGCCGAGAACGGGTCCTGCCGCCGCATCTCGGCTTTCCTCGCGGCGGTGGTCGCCTCGCCGAAGAACTCTTCCAGCCAAATCCGCAGTTTTTCGGTCGGCGGGTCATAGGCGAGCTGGGCTTTCCCGAACATGTCATTGCCGACCACCCGGATGTTCTCGGACGGCAGCACCCCGATATAGGGGGCCAGCATCGGCTGGCCGAGCCGCCGGTTGCCGGTGCTCGGGTTGATGTCGAGCTGGGTCCGGGTGAAGGGGATCGCCGTGGTGAACTGAGCCGCGATCAGGTACTCGCGGTAAATCTCTTTCAGCCGCCCGTCCATGTTCGAGTACTCGCAGATCGCGTTGAAGGCGGCACGGCTCCGCTCGTCTTCGTGGAAGTTCTCCATGCCTTCGCTGAAGGCAAGCGCGATCATCGCGCCGATCGTCTCCCGCACGTCATCGTCGCGTTCGGCCAGATCGCGGGCGAGTTTGATCTCCTCGATGATGTTCGTCGGGGCCTGATACTCAGCCCGCGCCAGCAGGGAGCCCGAGCGGTTGTTGTACATCTGGAAATCGTTCTGGCCCATCGCCATCGCCGAGCGCTCCTCGAAGAAGGTCCGCGTGGCGCCCATCACGACCTCGTCGGGGAGGCCGGTGTCGTTGACGACGGTGCCCATCCCCGGCGGCAGATGCTCGTCGTCAGCGAAGGCCCCACGCCCGCGCGGACTATCGCTGTACATGGCGGGGACGAACAGCCCGCTGATCGTCTGGGTTTCGATCTCCGGCACCGCGTCCTAATCTACGACCGAACTCGGCCGGGTAAGGATGCTGGGATGGCGAATAAGGGTGCCGAGACGGCGAATAAGCAACGGGCGGGGGCGGATAAGTGCGGGGGGGAGGACGCCCCAGCGAGATGACCTCCCCCCCATCTCCACCCCGCGACCGAGGCCGCGATCTTCGACGGAAGGCATTGTATCGATCGCATACAATGCCTTCCGCTCATGCTGCCCGTCGAAGGAATGGGGTGTCCGGACACCACCGACTCCGATCGCCAGCGGATACCGGCGATGCGGCTCCTTCGGGAGCCGTTCGTCGTTTTGCGGTGAGAGCGCGCAGCAGGAGGTTCAGCGCAAGGCCCTGGCGGGTACTTGCTCGCGACGAGAGCCTGCTGCGCGCTTCGGGATTCCCATCACCCCCTTAACGTACAGCCACCTTCAAGCTCCGACGTTCACGGTTCATGAAGGGTGAAGTTGCTGCACGCGACCCTAACCTTGCGCCGCGCAGAGCGGCGAAGGTTAGGGCGGGGTTCGGACCGGAAATTCCGGGCTTCCCGTGGGGGCGTCCTACATGAGCAGGTATGCTCGCGCGATGCTCAGCGATCAGAACTGCATCTCCTTCTGGCTCCCGAAACTTGAAGCTGCCGGGCTGCCCGTTCCGGAGACGACGATCATCAAGGCCGAAGGCGAGCGCGACCCGGTGGCGCTACTCGACGGCAAAGCTCCGGAGGGCTATCAAGAGCTGTGCATGGAGATCAGTGATGCCGCTGTGAAGTTCGGTTACCCGGTCTTCCTGCGGACCGGCCATGGCTCGGCCAAGCACCAGTGGGCCGAGACGTGCTGCCTCAATCGCGACGATGAGGTCGCCCGTCACATCCTCGCCCTGGTCGAATGGAGCCACGTCGTTCACCCGATCGGGTTGCCGACTCACGTCTGGGCGGTGAGAAAGATGCTGCGCACCGATCCGCTCTTCCGAGTTGCGGCCTGGGACGAGTTCCCGGTCACCCGCGAGTTCCGCTTCTTCGTCTTCGACGGCGAGATCGTTCACCGCCAGCCGTACTGGCCACCCGAAGCGCTGGCCGATGCGATCGAGCTGGGGCAGCCGACGCCGGACAACTGGCGCGAAAGGCTCGGACGCGCGTCCGAGCTTAGTGATCGTGACCTGGACACCTGCGACGAGCTGGCGAAGCGGGCGAGTCTGGCGGTGCCGGGCTTCTGGTCGGTGGACCTGCTGGTCGATCACTATGGGAGCTGGTGGATCACCGACATGGCATTTGGCGAGGAGTCCTTCCGCTGGAACCCCGAGACCGGCGAGGGCGCTGAGCCCCAGGCGCACGATCCCAGCAAGTACGACCGGGCCGACTCGTGAGCGTCCAGGGTCACGACATCGCCTTCTACGAGAAGCTGAACCTCGGGACCACCAAGCCCACGATCTTCGACGTGGGAGCGAATGTCGGCGACATGACCAAGCTCTTCCGCCGCATCTGGCCGAACAGCCGGATCATCTGCTTCGAGCCGAACCCTGCGGCCTACCGCCGCCTGGATGAAGAGACGTTCGACATGGAGAACGTGCAAGTCCACGGCTGCGGCCTCTCCGAAGAGCCTGGCGTCGCCAAGCTCCACTTCGCCGGGGGTCCCGACGAGTCGGCGTCGCTCCACCGTCGCGACCTCTCCTACGCCGGAGTCGAGCTTCACCCGCACATCGTCACCGTCGAGATCAGAGCGCTCTCCGAATACCTCGGCGGCGGCGAAGTCGATCTACTGAAGCTCGACGCCGAGGGTCACGAGCTGGCGATCCTCCGGGGCGCTGGCTTCCTCCTGCGACCGGATTGGGTGAAGCGCATCGCCTTCGAGTTCAACTCGTGCAACCTCGACAGCCGGACCTTCCTCAAGGACTTCTGGGACCTGCTGGTGGTGGAGCGCGGTTACTCGCTCTTCCAGATCGACAGCGGTGGCGAAGTGACGTTGGTCGAGAACTATGACCCGTCCCTGGAGGACTTTGCCGCACACCGCGAGTTCATCGCGACGGGCTAGCCGCCGGAGATCAGGGTGTAGGCGCGCGAGATCGTCTGCTCCTCGTCTCGCTCCAGTCGCCTGATCTGCTCACCCAGGCGCTCGATCAGGAACTTGCCCTCTCGGATGCCGTCATACAGCTCCGGTCGCAGGGTGCGTTTCGCGGTGACCACGGCCTGCTTGGTTTTGCCATCGGCGACGGTCTGCCAACCCTCGATGTCCTCCCACTGGTCTTCGAGCTGCCGGGTGGCGTCATTCATCCAGAGCCGGGCCTCATCCAACGCGCACCGCCAGCGCGCGATGACGAACAGGTGGTCCTCCATCTCCTCGATTTTTTCGCGGGCCGTCGGTTCCTCTTTGCGGCCCCTGAAGCGCGGCACCATGATCTTGGCGACGCGGTAGAGGAGTTCGCGGACTTCCTTCGGGGTCACAGCGCGAGGTCCAGGACGGGAGCCGGGCGATCGACGGCCATCGCCTCTTCGACTTCACCAGCTTTGAAGCCCATCGCCATCCCCCGGAAGGAATCGAGGATGTGGAAGGCGTTCGGCTTATGCAGTTTGGTTCGTTCGCCGACCGATTTCACCCGCTGCTGAGTCTCGCCCTGCATGTCGGTGGTGATCTCCGGGTCGAACGGCAACATGAAGAAGCCGCTGTCCACGAATTCGCGCAGGTAGCGAGTGCCCGCCTCGATCATCGGCATCGTCACGACGAAGCGCTCCTGGCCCCACTCGTCGGTCTCTTTCTTCACGGCCGAGCCGTACTGGTCGCGAAGATTGCCCTGGGTGTCCTCGGTAACGGCGCCCGCCTCGATTCCAACCGGCACCTTCGCGTTGAAGAAGTAGCCGCGCGTCACGTCGATCAGGTGTTTGGGCGCAACCTCGTCCTCCTGCATCTCCTGCCAGATCGGGTTGCCGAGCCCGGTGGCGTCGATGCCGTTGGCCATCAGCTTCGCGCCGAAGTGTGAGCCGAGGGCGTAGAAGGTTTCGCGGATGCGGCGGCTAGTGAAGCGGTGGAGTTTGTAGAGCCGGATCAGTTTGAGGCGATCGACGTTCTTGACCTTCTCGTGCGAGAAACAAGAGATCACCGTCGGCGAGTCGTTGAGCCCGAGGTCTGCGCCCATGAAGATGGGGCCGTGGTCGCCGGGGAGGTCGAGTATCTGGCTGATCGGCAGCAACATGTCCTCGACCTCCTCCCAGCGAAGGTCCTGCTTGACGTACTCCAGCGAGTTGTATTTCGAGTCCTCGGGGCGACCGTTAGGCGGACCCTGGTCCACGCAGGCCATGAGGCGCGCGGTGACGAAGAAGGCCGAGGCGGCGGCTCCGGGCTCGCCGTAGATGTTCCGCCGGTAGTCGGGGTTCGAGGTTCCGCCATAGGCGGCCTTCGCCGCATCCTTCTCCGATTTCCCCCAGCCTGGCCGCTGGATCGCGGTTACGGTGACGAGCTTGAACGAGCCGTCGTTGATCCGTTTGAAGAAGCCCGAGTCGCGCGCACCCGAGTGAACGCCGTAGAACATGTAACGGAAGTCAGGATTTCCTTCACGATCGACGTGATCCTTCATCACGGTCTCGTGGACCTCGACCCACCCTCGCTCGGGATAGTCCTGGGCCTCGTCAATCATCAGGTCCGGCTGGTGCTGGCCCTTGACGCCGGTCCCGGTGAGCCTCGGAATGCGGCCGACAATCTTCGTGCCGTCCAGGAACTCGGCGCCGAACGGGCGGTGGGTGAAGCCGGTCTTGCCGCCGCGCGTGTCCAGGAACTCGCGGGTGAGCCGGGTGTCCTGAAGGCGCTCCTCGATCGCGTCGGTCAACGGCAGCAGGTGGATCAGCTCGGGCGCGGTGACGAGCAGGTTCTCGGCGGTGCGGCGGAAGACGTGGCTGAAGGCGCGGGCCTTGATGCTCTCCGTCTTGCCGACCGATCGCGCGCACGCGAACCCGGCGTAGGGATCGGTGACGCGGAAGAGCGGGTACTGGTAGTCGCGGACCCGGTAGCACCCGGCGAACTCGTGGTTCGAGGGGTCGCGCCAGCACAACTCGGGCGCGAAGATGGGGTCCTGGAGCAGGGCGAGCAGGAGCAGGTCCTCTTCATTGAAGGTCCAGGCACCCTGGCTGATCATCACCGGGTCGGTAGCCATCCCGGTCCCCGACTTGTGTCGGCGCTGTTCGGCCCATCCGTGGATGTGACAGAGCTTCGATTCCGCCGCTGCCATCAGAGCCGCCCTACAAAGACTTTGCCCTTCTCATCCGCGAAGTCCTTATCGACCTGTTCGAGTTTCGCCAGCTCGTTGCGAGACCACTCCAACACTTTCTCCTCGGACACGTCCTCGTAGGCTTTGTCCTCGTCGTCGGCGTTGGCGAGGATGCGCAGCTTGGTCCGCAGCTCCATCGCGAAGGCTTCGTAGGCCAGCACCCGTTTGGAGATGTGAACTCCGAACTGGAGTCCGGCCCGCTTCAGCTCGGCAATGTAATCGGCAGTCGTCTGTTTGCCGCCGGAGTCGCGAGTCTTCTTGTCGATGCCGAGGGTCGTCTCCAGCTCGCGAATCTCTTTCGAGGCCCGCATGACGACATCCTGCGCCGCTTTCAGCTCGGTCGGTTTGAGGGCCACCCGTTTGTACTTCCCGGTCGGGAGGTTCGCGCCGTCGAACTCGGGTTTCATCCCGTTGACCTCCTGCTGTGCGCGGAAGAGCGCGAGCTGCTGGGTCAGGATCGCGCCGAGCAGGACAAGGTCGTTGGCCTTGTCGAGGGCATAGTCGTGGCGGTAGTGCTCCTC
>Ga0307503_10000110_pt1 | contig 42044 bp, 45 predicted proteins | sample 17_S_MG_FD_194514 | JGI IMG/M metagenome (GOLD analysis project Ga0307503, IMG submission 194514) | Soil microbial communities from Populus trichocarpa stands in riparian zone in the Pacific Northwest, United States - 17_S | ecosystem: Environmental > Terrestrial > Soil > Riparian zone > Trees... | reverse complement strand
CCAGAGCTTCATGCGGCCGTAGCTGCGCGAGAACATCATCTCGACGGTGAAGCGGCCGGTCGGCTTGTCGTCGTCGTCGAGCACGGGCACCTCCTCCTGCCGGATGTTGCGGTAGAAGATGAAGCGACCGGAGGGCAGGATCATCAGCAGCGTGCCGCCAAGCAGATGCGGCAGGTACTTGAAGGCGACGCGGCCGATCATGATCGGGTCGCTCTTTTCCGGCTGCTTCATCGCCAGCATCGCGCCGTCCCAGAGATCCCGGCTGAAGTCGACCGCCCACGCATTGGCCTTGCGCCAGCGGTCGACGATGACCTTGGCCTCGCTGTCGGGGATGTTCATGCCGTAGTTGGCGGCCATGCTCTGCAGCGCGCCGACGCCGCCCATGAACCCCAGCGCCAGCTCCGCCACCTTGCCGCGCTGCCTGATCGGTTTCGTCACCTGCTCTACCGGCAGGCCCGACAGGACGGCCGCAGTGCGAGTGTAGATGTCGGGCACGCGCGGGTCGGCGTCGACGGCGCGGAAGATGTCGAGCCGCCGGACGGCACCCCAGCTGCCCGGCCCGCACAGCCACGGCAGCACGCGGGCCTCGATCTGTGACCAGTCGGACCAGACGAACACCCTGTCCCCTCCGGGAACGAACGCGGGACGGATCAGCAACGACAACTTGCGGGACACCGGCGTGTCGTCGCCGAGGACGTTTAATTCGGTGTATTTAATCGTATTTAATAGCGCCTCGATGGCGTCGTGCTCGTACGGCAGCACGTCGCGCGCCAGATTGTGGATCTGGACGCCGCGCGAGGACGCGCGACCTGTTTGTGGCGCGCCGTTGAAGACGTATTGCCCGTAGAGCACGTCGTCGACGGCCTGCAGGTCCATCTTCCTGAACTTGGACGGGGTCTTGCTGCCGCCGTAGAGGCGGATCTGCAGCACGCGCACGATCTCGGGCGGCATGCCCTCGTCCTCCGCCATGGCCAGCAGGCGCTCGACCTTGCGCCGGGTCAAATCGAGCTTCGCCGGCCGAACCAGCTCGCCCTCCTCGCTGATCTCCTCCTCGCGCTTGACCAGAACCTTGGCGCATTCGTGCGACAGGCGCGGCAGCAGCCAGAGGATCATGCGCTGGATCTGGTCGACGCTGGTCACCTCGCCGCCGGTCAGGCGGCGCAGCTCCTGCGCCGACAGCACCTTGTCCTCGGCGGCGAGCCGGGCGGCGCTCCTGACCATCTTGGTGTCGATGAAGACGCCGCGCTCGTTGACGGCTTCCATCGCCCAATACTCCTCCCACTCGCGCCGGGTCAGCTGCAGCGTACGGGAGAACACCGAGCGCATCGCCTCGACGTCGGCGACGGCGTAGCGGATGAACGTGCCCCACGCCTCCGGGTGGCTCTGCGGCGTGGCGTCACCGCCGGCGCAGAACAGCTTGATCAGCTCCTTGCCCTCCTCCAGCTTGAGGACGGCCTTGGCCTGCTTGGCGGCCATGGCGAGGTTGGCGGCTAGGCCGTTGCTGGTGGCCTGCGCCATGGCGTCGATGATGTGGCGCGGTTCGAGGAGCGGGAAGCCGTCGACGGTGGCGAAGTTCCAGACCGCCTTGTCGAAGCCTGCGTTCCACGCGCACCATACGGCCTCCCCGGCCACCACGCGGGCGTGGTGGGCGTGTATTTCACGCGGTAGCTCATCCCAGTGCAGGGCGCGGCCGAACTCACCCACGGCCACCGCAGAGGCCGGGGAATGGCCTATGGCGTACGCCAGCACGATCGCGTCGGCCTCCAGTGCGTAGGCGTAGGCACCCAGCTCCTTCAGGTCGGCCTTGGACCGGGTCTCGAAGTCGATGAACCCGATGTCTGATATGTCGAAGGCTGGACTGTAGGACATGGTTGGCCTTTTGAACGGTTTGAACGATTTGAACGGCAAGTCCGAGCCGGACCCCTAATTGCAGTGCGATAGGGGTCCGGCCCGGTAATTCGCGGATTTAGCGGGCCACCGGGCGGCGGCGCTGGCCCTGCACCTGCTTCTGAGCCTCCGCCGCGCGGGCGGTCTGCGCCTCCAGCACGGCCGGATCAGCAGCCACTTCCTCCGCCAGCGTGGGCTTGCGGGAGCGCTTGGCGACCGGCTTGGCGGGGGCGGCGTCGGCCGCCGGGGCGTCGTCGATCGCGGTCTTGGCCTGACCGGCGATGTTGCCCTCGGCGTCGGCCCACGCCACCACGTTGAAGATCGGGTTCCATATCTCGCCGTAGCGCTTGTGGTCGTAGCTCTCCGCCGTGAACGTCAGGATCGGCCAGTAGTAGCGCTGGTCGGTGACGTAGCGGCTAGCGATGTCGGAGCAGAGCTGGTCGAACGCCTTCTTGAAGCCGTAGCTGTTGTTCTTGTACTGCGCGTTGACGCCCTTGTCGGTGCCGGTCAGGCAGACAATGTCGAAGCCGAACTGCTCGGCGTACGCCGTGCCGTTGACCGGCGCGGGCTGCGGCAGGCGGGGTGCCTGCACGCTCGCCATCACCTGCCCCTGCAGCTCGCCGTCGATCCAGCAGACCCAGCCACGGCACATCGAGGCGAGGTTGACGGCCCAGCGCGAGCCGTCCTGCACCTCCTCGTTGCCAGCACCGAAGACGTAGGTTCCGTCCCGCAGCAGGCGGAAGAACGGCTTGCCGTCGGCGACGACGATCGCGGCGCGGGTGTCGGCGAGGCCGCGCATCAGGTTTGCGCCGAAGTCGGCGGGCAGGTTGGCGTTGGTTTTCACAATGTCAGTCATGGTTATGTTCTCCGGTAGATTGACCACGCATTAGCGGCTGGTGGTCGTCGCCGTAATCTGCGCCAGCGCGGCGCGGAACTGGTCGGATGCGACTGCCTTGGTGACGACAGGCGCAGGGTCGTCGGTGCGGCAGACCGTGGTCTCGGTGGAGGGCGGCGCGACGCGCAGCTCCTCGGGGATCTTGACGCCGAGGCGCTTGGCGGTCTTCTCGGCCGCAGCAAACGTCACCAGCTTGCGGGTGTAGATGTCCTTGGTGTCGAAGCCGACGTCCTCCAGAGCGTGCTCGACAATCTCCTCGTCGACCCACTGGCGCTGCTTGGCCTTGGCCTTCAGACGCCAGCCCGGCACCTGCTCGCCAGCCTCCAGAAAGGCGTGCAGCTGCTCGTTGACCTCCTTGATGTAGCCCTCCGCGATGTCGGACAGCGCCTTGGCCTTGGCGAGGTATTCGCCGAACACGGTCGGCGTGATCTCCGGCGCGGTGATGTCGGTGACGCCCATGAACTCCAGCATCGGCCCGGTCCAGAGCGGGCACGACACCTTGCACGGCGCGAAGCGGCAGTGATCGCCCCGGGCGCGCGGCGGGTTCGGCGACGTCGCGGTGACGATCGCCTTCTCGATGTCGGCGCGGAAATACTTGATGTCCTTCGGGCCGATCGTGGTGTGCGTCAGCGGCGTCGCGGTGCGCGGCTGGATGATGGCGACGGCCATCTTGGGGCGGCCCCGGTACAGGTGCCGCGCGCTGTGCTTGGCGGCCGTCGCGTAGAACAGCAGCTGCGCGTTGACGGTCTCGGTGTCGCCGTGGACGTAGGCGGCCTTGACCGGGACGCCGGAGCCGAACTTCCAGTCGATGTGCAGGACGGTGTCGGAATTGCCGAGCACGAGATCCATGGTGCCGAACGCGCCGGGGACGGCGGGGAAGCGCACGCGCAGCTCGATCGCGAGCACCTTGAAGCCGCCGCCGTAGGTCTGCTCCAGCTCCCACAGCGCATCGATCGCGGGGCCGATCATGTCCTCGATGTGCGACAGCGTCACCTCGCGATCGTGGACGTGCATGCCGACGAGGTTGACGGCGTCGGCCATCATGTAGTCGTAGGCATCGGCCCACGCCACGCAGTGCTGCATGCGGTGCTTCATCACGATGTCCATGCAGGCGTGGGCGAACGTGCCCTCCTCGGCATAGACAGATGAGATCTCGGCGGTGGCGGGAAGGGCGAGCGTGGCCTGATAGCTGCCGGGGCAGGCGAGGCGCATAGCGGCGATCGAGCCGCCGACGAGGGGCGAGTGCTGGGACATGGTTACCTTCTGCGAATATCGGTTATGGTCTGGCATCTATTGCACGGGAGCCATTAGATGGTCAAGCCACTGGAGAGCGCGATCGAGACCGAGCTGGTGATGCGCGTCCGCGCAGCCGGCGGAATTGCGGAGAAGACGACGGTGATCGGCAGGCGCGGGTTCTTCGATCGGGTGATCGTGCTGCCGGGAGGCCGCGTGATCTTCTGCGAATTGAAGCGGCCGTCAGGCGGCCGCGTCAGCATCCACCAGATGCAGCGGCATCGCATCTACAGCGCACTAGGTGCAGTGGTTGCCATCGTCAGGACATCGGCAGATATTGACGCCCTCCTCAACGAAAAAGGGGCCGCGTGAGCGACCCCTTTCCCTGTAGTGCCAACCGACAAGCAAGCAATACTGACATCGACCCCTCGTCCAAAAAGGACCGACCCATGACAAATAGCAAGAAGACCGACACCGCGCAACCCGAGCACCTCGTCACGTTCTTCGACGACAAGTTCGCGAGCGTGAAATACGAAGACACGCTGACGCTGGAGGATCTCGCCGACGAGATCCGCAACATGCGCGACACCAGCAAGAAGAAGCTGCCGTGGCTGAAGCTGGCGCGGTTCGGCGATCAGCGCAGCAAGAACAACTGCCTCCGCACCGACAAGAACCTGATCGAGATCCACGGCGTCGAGATCGACTACGACGGCGGCACAATATCGTTCGACGTCGCGGTCAGCCTGCTGCTCGTGGCTGGCATCAAGTGCATCATCTACACCAGCGCCAGCCACACGCCTTCGAGCCCGCGCTGGCGCGTGCTGGCACCGACAGCGAGGGGGACGATCCCGAAGCTGCGGGCGGATCTGGTGGCGGTGCTCAATGGCGTGCTCGGCGGCGCGATCGCGCCCGAGAGCTTCGTGCTGTCGACGGCGTACTACTACGGCTATGTCGGCGAGGGTCAGCACCACCGCGTCGAGGTGCTCGGCGGTCGTCATATCGACGAGTGTGGCGACCTCTGGGGCAAGCGCATCTACAAGCAGCCGAAGGAGGGGGGTGCAAAGGCCGCTAACTCCGCACCCCACAAGCCGGGGGAAGCGCCCGGCTACGACGAGGCCGACATCCGCAGCATGCTGGAGCAGTGCAGGAAGAGCCTGCCGGACGGCTCAGGTCAGTGGCACAACATCATGCTGGCGGTGACGGCGTCGCTGGTGTCGAAGGGCTGGACCGACAAGGCGATCTACGACCTGACGGCACCGTACTGCGATGCAGGCTGGGGTGACGGCGATCTGGAGAAGCTGATCGCGGGTGCGCGGAGCAAGTGGCGCGCGCCGGACCCTGACCAGCAGCCGGACCTGTCGGAGACGATCGGCCCCGCGATCGGGGCGGCGAAGGCCGACGCCGAGGCGGCGGCGAAGCCGCTATTCGGCGACGAGCCGGACTGGCGCGAGCGCTACGTCACGGGCAAGCCTAGGGCGTCGGCGTACAATGCTCGCCTCGCGATCGAGCACAGTGGCGTGGAGTGCTCGGAGGATACGTTCCACGGCAGGCTGTGGCTCGGCAGGTCCGACGCGGCCGCGCCGGGCGAGCCGAAGCCTTCCTTCCTCGGGGAGATGACCGACAAGGCGCTGCGCGCCCTGCGGTTCTGGCTCGGCGATCGCTACGGCTTCGACCTCGGCGAGAAGCATGTGCTGGACGCCGCCATGGAGCTGGCGCGAGAGAACCAGTTCAACCCGGTGTCGGACATGCTGGCGGAGGCGCAGGCCAGCTGGGACGGCGTGCAGCGGCTCGATCGCATGGCGGTGGACTTCTTCAATTGCGCCGACACGCCCCTGAACCGGGCAGTCGTTCGCAAGACCATGATCGCGGCGGTGCGGCGTGTCAGGCAGCCCGGCTGCAAGTTCGACACCATCCTGACGATGGAGGCACCGGAGGGTCTCAACAAGTCCTCGGCGTGGCTGGTGCTGGCAGGAGAGGGCAACTTCAGCGACGAGCCGATCATCGGTAAGCACGGCAAGGAGGTGCAGGAGCAGCTGTCCGACATCTGGATCCACGAGAGTGCGGATCTGGCGGGCCTCGGCAAGCGGGAGGTGGAGGCGGTCAAGGCCTACGCCTCGCGACAAATCGATCGCGCGCGGCCAGCCTACGGCCGCCTGCTGGTGTCGCAGCCGAGGCACTCGATCGAGGTGGCGACGACCAACAGCGAGAAGTACCTGTCGTCGCCGACCGGCAACCGGCGGTTCTGGCCGATCCGGGTCGAGCGCTCGATCGACATAGGCAAGCTGCGCGCGGCCCGTCTCCAGCTCTGGGGCGAGGCGGCGAAGCTGGAAGCCGACGGCGAGAGCCTGACGCTGGACCCGGAGATGTGGGCGAGCGCGGGTGTCGAGCAGGAGGCGCGCCGCCTGCGGCACCCGTGGGAGGACAAGCTGGCGGAGCTGCGGTCGACGCGATCGGCCGTGCCGGGCGTGGGCGAGGTCGGGAACGGCATCGTGCATCTGGTTGGAGAGGAGGAGCGGGTGACGTCGGCGGTCATATTTGAGCATGTTCTCCGGGTGCCGAACGGACAACTGCACAACGGGCATGCCAAGGTGCTGGCGGAGATCATGCACCTGCTCGGATGGCGCAGCGGGGTGTTCGAAATCGACGGAAAGACCACTAGAGGGTATGTACGTACCGTTCTTACATGAACTTACATGTAAGTTATCGTTTTCTAGGAAGCCTCTAAATGTATGTCGCTATAGTCAATATAGTCTACGTGTCTACGTCATATATCTACTAGTCTAGGAAACACATGTAAGTCATGTAAGTGGTGTAAGGAGACTGAAATGACTAAGGAAATTAGCTTACAGGTACGTGTAAGGACGTGTAAGCCTGAAACCCCCTCCGGGGCCTCGATTTCACCGAGCACGACAGTGCAGGAGTACGTGCGGTTGACGGGTGTTTCCGCCACTGCGGCGTACTTGGCGCTGTGCGCAATACGACCCGGCAAACCATAGGAGACGACATGACGAACCAACATAACAACCTGCTGCACGCGATCGAGGGTGACCTGAGCCAGCCGCCGGTCGTGGCGACCCTGCCAAGCCTGCAGGAGCGTACCGCAGACCGGCGCGAGAGGCTTACCCGTGCGCTGGCTGAGATCAGGGACATGGATGAGCAGACGGCTGGACTGAAGGGCGTGGTGGACGCCCAGAAGCAGCGCATCGGGGAGCTGGAGGCGATGGTCGCCTTCCTCGACAAGCGGGTCGAGGCGCTCGATCGCGACCGGCTCACCTACGCCAAGCAGGCGTTCTCGCTGGCGCGGCAGATCCGGGGCATCCGCGCCCTGACCGAGGAGGCGGCCCAAATAGCAGACGCCGCCGACCAGCTGGAGCAGGTCGGCGGCGCTGAGGCAGGCTAGGTTAGATCTTCCCGGCGCACTCCGGTCCGAACCCGGAGGCGATCGAGGACGGCACGGTCAGCTTGCGATTGCAGCGGCCGCAGCGGCCCTCGTGCCAGATCTCCAGCACGTCGGGGAGCCTGTCCTGCATCAGGGCCTGCCACGCCCATGCGAAGGCCTTGGAGGATGGCGCATCCGGCCCGGTGTCGCCCGGCTTGGGGGTCTTGCGACCGGCCCAGAACACCGAGCGGGCGATGCGGCCGAGGTAGCTGTAGTCGGCGGTGTTGTCGGCACCGCGTAGCAGCGAGACGAAGAACACCTCGCCATCCTCGCTGGCGCGGATCTTGTAGGTGAAGCGGGTGCCGGTCTTGAGCGAGACCATCGTGATGGTGGCATTGCCGCCGATCATGAAGGCGCGGGCGTCGGCGGCGGAGGCGAACTGGTGGGTGTGGAAGGTCATGGTTGATGGCTCCTGTTGCGATGACCTCTTGTATCGTCTAAGTGACAACCCTGTCAAGCGGTCAATGTTGTATAAGACCAGTTGACAGGGCTGACTGACAGTCTATAGTCGGCGGTGTTCACACAACAGGAGCTACCCATGACCAAGAAGTGCAGCACCACCCTCGGCCCCATCCTCGACGGCGGATCTGTCGAACACGGCTTCAACGACAAGGCGGATCGCAGCGTCGGCTACCAGTGGACGATCCGGCAGGTGACCTACACCGAACTGACCGAAGAAGCTGGTGGTGCCTACAGCTATCGCTTGCGCCGGGACGACCAGCCTATGCTGGTGTTCAAGATGAACGGCTCGCCGACCCGCGACGGCAGGCGGTATGGCCCCGCCTTCAACGACGTCGAGTTCGCCTCTCTGGAGGATGCCCGCCGCCACGCCGTCAAGCGCGTCGAGCAGGCCCGCAAGCGCGACATCAAGAAGTTCGGAAAGGAGGTGGCGGCATGAGCGCCAGCTGGCAGGTCCGGCGCATGTCGCCGGTGGAGTACGGGCGGGCGATCGCCCGCCTCGGCCTCAACAAGGCGCAGGCGGGGCGGTTTCTGGGGGTCTCGACCCGCACCAGCCACCGCTATTTCGACGGCGATGCGTCGATCCCGGTAGCCACCGTGCTGCTGCTGCGGTCGATGGTGCACCATGGCGACGGTCCGATCGTCCCGGCTTGGAAGCGGGGCGACAACTAGTTCCAGTCTGGACGGCCGCCTGAAGGGCGCGTAAGTTCCCCAAATCGGGGGCTTATGCGCCCTTTTTGCGTTGGGGAGGGGTTCCAGCCAAGTGTCGAAGGTTAAACCAAAAAAGAAGCTGACGATGGACCTCAAATCGCTGGCCCGCGCGTACACCCAGCTGTCCATTCAATCGCTCGGCGGCATTGTGCAGAACGGCGACACCGACAGCGCACGCGTCAGTGCTGCGCGCGAGCTGCTCGATCGCGGCTGGGGCAAGGCCGCGCAACCGCTGACCGGCGAGGACGGCGGCCCGATCGAGTTCACCATCCGAACCATTGTAGAAGCAATGAAGAAGCCATGAAGATCACAGTGCCGTACAACGACTGGGAGCCTAGACCTCACCAGCTGGCGCTGTGGAAGTACCTACAAGACGGCGGCAAGCGCGCGATGGCGGTCTGGCACCGCCGCGCCGGTAAGGACGAGGTGGCGCTGCACTGGGCTGCGGTCTCGTCAATCCGAAGGCCGGGCAATTACTGGCATTCCCTCCCCGAGTTCGCGATGGCGCGGCGCGCGATCTGGACGGCCGTCAATCCGCACACCGGCATCCGCCGCATCGACGAGGCGTTCCCGCACGATATGCGCGAGAGCACCAACGACCACGAGATGTTCATCCGCTTCAAGGGCACCGGCTCGACGTGGCAGTGCGTCGGCAGCGACCAGTACAACAGGACGATCGGCTCTAGCTGCGTCGGCGTCACCATGTCGGAGTTCGCTCTTAGCAACCCGGCCGCGTGGGGCTACTACCAGCCGATGCTCAACGAGAACAACGGCTGGGCGATGTTCATCACTACGCCGCGCGGCCGCAACCACGCCTTCACGATGCTGAACCACGCGCGCTCGACAGCGGACTGGTTCGCCGAGAAGCTGACGGCGGAGGACACCGGCGTGCTGACGCAGACGCAGCTCGACGAGGCGCTGCGAGAATACGTCGCGCTGTACGGCCTCGATCACGGCACCGCGATGTACCGGCAGGAGCTGCTCTGCGATTTCACGGCGAGCACGCTCGGCAGCTTCTATGCGCTGGAGTGCGCGCAGGTGCGCGACGAGGGCCGCATCATGGCGTTCGACGCCGAGCCTGACCTGCCGATGAACTGGGCTTGGGATATCGGCGTGTCCGATGACACGGTCGCGTGGGCCTTCCAAGTAGTCGGTGCGCAGGTGCTGATACACGACATCATCAAGATGAACGGTGTCGGCGTTGAGCACATCCGCGACGAGCTGTTCGATCGCGAGGGCAAGCACGGCTGGAAGCACGGCACCGACTACGTGCCGCACGACGCCAAGGTGAAGGAGTGGGGCAGCGGCAGGACGCGCGTCGAGACCATGAGCATGCTTGGTCTCAAGCCGCTGCTGGTGCCGATGGCGAGCGTGCTCGACGGCGTCAACGCCGCGCGACGCGCGCTGCCACTGTGCGTCTTCCACGAGCGCACCGAGGAGGTCGGCTTCGCCGCGCTGGAGATGCACCGGCGCGAGTGGGACGACGAGAAGAAGGCGTTCAAGGCCAACCCGCTGCACGACTGGACGAGCGACATCGCCGACGCGTTCCGCTACCTCGCGCTCGGCTACAGGCCAGCGCCGGTCAGGCGCGTGGTCGAACCCATCAGGCGCGGCTGGGTGATCCCGCCGCCCTCGGCACCGCGACGCGGAGGCATCCAATTATGAGATTGAGACGCGAGGTAGGCCGACACTTACAGGCCGCAGTGGCACCTTCCGCCGAGCATGGCTCCGGTGCCTGCGACGCATCTGACCGTATGACATGCTCTAACGGTGCGTCGCCCTCGTCAGGGGAGCCGGTGGGTTCAAGTCCCACTGCTCCCCGCACATTTCGCGTCAGTAGAGGCGCGGCCGATCGTGACCCGATGTTCGCGCCGGTCTGGTACGACGGCGCGGAGATGACGGTGCGGCCGATCGAGCCTGACGCGCTGCCGGTGCAGCTGGTGCTGCCGATACCGACGCCAGAGGTCTTGGCGTGGCAGCGTATCCTCGACCTCGCGGGCGAGGTCACTGCGGTGCTGCGCGACGAGAAGGACTTCGACGGCTACCTGCTGGCGGCCGTCGCCAACTCGATGGTCCACCTCGATCCGACCGCAGACGACATCATCGCGGCCTACCGGCGGCGCAAGGCGGAGAGAAGCAATGGCGCGTAAGCCTGACAACGACAAGCCGGTCGGCGATGACGTCAAGCACGACGACCTTGAGTTCAACCCGGCGCTGGAGCCGAAGAGCAGCAAGGCGTGGCTCAACCTGATCAGGGAGAGCGAGGACGCGTTCGAGAGCTGGAATGATCACTGCGACCACATCGACAAGCAGTTCGCCAACCTTGAGCGGCTCGCGCGCTACGGCCGCGACAAGGAGTTCCAGATGTTCTGGGCCAACTGCGAGGTTCTCAAGCCGAGCATCTATGCGCGCCCGCCGATCCCCGTCGTCGCCACCAAGTTCAAGGACAGGAGGCCGGTCTATCAGGCAGCTGCCGAGATGATGGAGCGCTGCTGCGTCGTGTCGTTCGACCTGACCCGCATCAATGACCTGATGCTGCTGGTGCGCGACGACCTCAGCATGAACAGTCGCGGCGTGGCGTGGGTGCGCTACGAGAGCGCCGAGGGCGGCGACTACGACACCGAGCGCGTCTGTATCGACTTCAAGGATCGTCGTGACTTCCTGCACAGCATCAGCCGCAACTGGCGTGAGGTGACGTGGGTCGCCGGTGCCAGCTACCTGACGCGTGGCGAGGCGCGCAAGCGGTTCAAGGCAACGAGCGGCGACGCCTATCAGCAGGCCGAGTACAGGGTCGACAAGGAGGCCAAGAACGTCGGCGGCGCTGACAATCGCGAACGCGCCAAGTTCTGGGAGATCTGGGACAAGGGCGCGAAGCGCGTGGTGTGGGTCGCTGAAGCCGTCGACGAGATCCTCGACGAGGACGCCGCGCACCTGAAGCTGAAGGACTACTTCCCCTGTCCCAAGCCAGCGTACGGCACGGTGCAGCGGCGATCGCTGATCCCGGTGCCTGACGTGATGCAGTACAAGGACCAGCTCGACGAGATCAATCTACTCACTGGTCGCATTCACGCCCTGAGCGACGCGATCGAGGCCAAGGGCTTCTATCCCGCAGGCGGCGGCGAACTGGCGGAGGCGGTACAGGCCGCAGTAACGACGCACACGCCGGGTCGCATGCTGATCCCGATCAGCAACTGGGCGGCGTTCGGCGGCAGCAAGGACGTCATCATCTGGTTGCCGATCGACATGATCGCGCAGACCATCACGGCGCTGGTGGCACTGCGCAAGCAGGTGATCGAGGACATCTACCAGATAATGGGACTGTCCGACATCATGCGCGGTGCGACAGATCCCAACGAGACGCTCGGCGCGCAGCAGCTCAAGACGCAGTACGGCTCTACGAGGATCCGCGACAAGCAGCAGGAGCTGGTGCGCCTTGCGCGCGACCTCGTCGAGATCACGAGCGAGATCATCACGCAGCAGTTCAAGCCCGAGACCATGATCGAGATGAGCCAGACGCAGCTGCCGACGTCGCAGATGCAGCAGCAGAAGGCGCAGCAGATCCGGCAGAAGGCGCAGCAGCTGATGCAGCAGGCGCAGCAGCAACAGCTGGCACCGCCGCAGCAGGAAGGCGTGACGACACCGTCGACCAAGCCGCCGGAGGATCCGATGGCGCAGGTCAATACGCAGCTGGCGCAGCTGCAGTCGCAGTACCAGAAGCTGCAGGAGGAGGCGACGCTCGATCAGGTGCTCTACTTCCTGAAAGACGGCAAATCCAAATCGTTCGTGCTCGACATCGAGACCGACAGCACGATCATGCAGGACGAGAACGCGGAGAAGGAGCGCCGCACCGAGTTCACGCAGGTGCTCGGCAATCTGCTGCCGCAGCTGGCGCAGATGATGACCGGCGAGCCGCAGACGGCGGAGTTCTGCGGCGAGGTGCTGAAGTTCGCCACCGCTCCGTTCCGCGCCGGTCGCGCGCTGGAGGGCCAGATCGACGCGCTGGTCGAGCTGATGAAGGTGAAGGGCGAGCAGGGACCAAGCGAGGATCCGACCACCGCGCAGAACCGCATCGCGCTGCAGATCGAGCAGATGAAGGACGCGACGGTGAAGGAGAAGAACAAGGCCGACGCCGCACTCAAGGCGCAGGAGCTGGTGCAGAAGGACAAGCACAAGCAGTGGGAGCTGGAGAACGAGCGTACCATCAAGATGGCGGAGATGCAGGCCAAGCAGGGCGACCAGCAAGGCAAGATGCAGGTGCAGAACCAGAAGGCGATGGAGAACCGCGAGAGCCATCAGGCGCACATGCTGGAGAAGAGCCAAGACATGGATCTGGCGCGGCAGAAGGCGCAGATGACGATGCAGCAGCACGCCGCCAAGCAGCAGGACATGGCGAACCGCGCCAACGAGCGCCAGATGGCGTCGATCGCGAGGCCAGCTCCAGCACGGAGGCCGAACTGATGGCGAGCAGCTCCAACATCGGCACGCGGCCGTCGTTCCGCTCCTTCCGCCGATCGCCTGACGATGCTCTGATCCTCGTCAACATGGCGTTCGTGCGGATGGTGACGCAGCAGGCCGCTGGTGTGTTGCGGCTGCACTACGGCGCTGGCGGCAATGATAACGTCGACGTCAAGATCGTCAGCGTCACACAGCTGCAGGAGATGATGCCGCCATGAGCATGGGATCATTCGCACGCGACGATGACTACGGCTTCAGCGACCTCGGCATCCCGATTGGCGCGCCGCGTACCGGACCGCCGCGCCTGCCGCCGCAGTACCCGACCGAGCTGGGGCCGATGGCGCAGGATCTGCCGCCGGAGGCGCGCTGGCAGCTTGGCGCGATCGCGGCGCAGAACGGCTACCGCGCTGTCGGCGGCGACCCGTGGAACAATGCCCTGCCCGAACGGCCGAAGCCGCCACCAGCGCCCGGCGAGCGATCGCTGATGCCGTTCGCCAACTGGCGCGCCGAGCCGCCCAAGCGCACCACCGGCGTGGTGGCGTCGGAGTACATGCTGCCGCAGTCGCCGACCGACGTCGGCCTGATGGCGGTCGGCGGCCCGTTCGGCAAGGCGATCGCGACCACCGGCATGCTCCTCGACAGCAGCCCGGCGGAGGCTGGCAAGGTCAAGCTGCCCGCCGGGCGCGGGCCGCTGCCGGAGAAGCCGAACATCTTCCGGCAGGGCGCGTCGGTGACGCGTGCGCCACCGCCGTGGCAGGAGATGTCGGTCGAGGAGTTCACCAAGAGCGCACCGCAGCCGCCGGTACCGCATCAGGACATCTCGCGCATCAATACTTACGAGAACCCGAAGCTGCGCGCCAAGGCGGAGGCGTTGTGGGAGACTTACCCACAATACGCCGAGCAGTACCCCGAGGTCGGGCCGCCTGCGCTGATGGAGAAGCGGCCGGATCCCAACAAGCCGGGCAAGTACCTGTCGATGAAGCCGCTCGGCGAGGTGCCCTACAGCAGCTTCGAGGAGGCGGCGAAGCTGGACGCCACGCCGCGCTATTTCTTCGAGAAGAAGCTGCTGCCGCAGGTGGAGCAGTTCCAGAAGGACCGCAACACGGTCCAGCGCGAGATGGATCTGCACGGCTACACGCCGTACTTCGACCCGGCCAAGCGCGCCGACGTCGACCCGGCGAACTATGGCCCGTTCCCCGACACCCGCGTCGAGGCCTACCCGAAGAAGGCGCAGACGCAGGCGAAGTTCGACGAGATGTACGGCACGCCCGAGGCGCGCGAGCGCCTGCAGGCCGGTTACGCCAGAGGCAAGACCATAGAGGGCAGCGACAACTGGTACTTCATGAAGCAGCTGGAGGACGAGTACGTCAAAGAGCTGGGACCGCAGGCCGGTCGCGACGCCTTCCGCAAGGAGTTCAGCGGCATGATGGCCGCGACCACCGGCGGCGCGTCGCCCTACGACAACTTCCTGATGTCGCACTACGCCAACTACCTCAGCAAGAAGGGCGAGCGCGTCGACCAGCGCGCTTACGAGATGTCGTTCCCGGTCGGCGGCCGCTTCGCCAGCGGCAACATGGATCAGGCGCAGAAGTACATCGATCGCGGCATGACGCCGTTCGACGCCGCGAAGAACCCGAAGCGATCGGACTTCGACAACGCCTACCTCGGCAACCGCATGTCGGGCACGATGGACGAGCAGATGTTCGGCGCGATCCTGCCCGGCGAGACAATACCGGAGTGGTATGGCCCGGCTACGCGCGTGCTGCACGAGGAGGCCGCCAAGGCTGGCACCGACCCGCGCGGCTTCCAAGACGTCGCATGGGCCGGGCTGAAGTCCATCAAGGAGGAGGCCGCCCACGCGGAGAAGGTGGCGAAGGCGGAGAAGAAGAAGCCCGGCATGGGCCACAACATCGCGCCGTTCGAGAGCGACTATGGCGGGCCGATGATCAATACGATCAACCGCTCGATCGAGACCACGCACCGCCTGACCGGCATGCCGCGCGAGGAGATCGTGCGTCGCGGTCTGGTGCTCAAGGAGATCCCGATGTACGGCCTCGGGGCGATCGGCGCAGGAAGTGTGATGGGCAATGTTGCCCGCAGTGATGACTACCAACCGAGGGAGTAAGACCATGGCTCAGAGTGCGCTCACCGTTACCCCGCCGACCCCGTCGCCGCCGACCAACATCGCGAGCACCGGCGTTACCGGGCCGAACCCGACCAACCTGACCAAGCTGACCTACCTCAACTTCGTCGGTGTCGGCCTCAACAACGCCGCCAGCGGCTTCGCCAGCGGCGCGCCTCCCGCACCGCTCGGGCTGTGGTCGGCCGTGGCGAACCCGCCGCCGTTCTACGATGACGGCATTCCCGCGCCCACCAATGCGTTCGCCAGCATCAACGAGCCTGCGGCGCTGGCGACGCTGTCGCCGACACGGCTGGCCTTCGCCACCAATACGGCGGCCCTCTCGGGCGGCACCGGCGCGACGTCCGGCGGAACCGAGAACACCTACCCCGGCACGGACACCGCGCCGTTCGAGGGGCCGAACATGGTCGGCCCGGTCCCGGCCAGCACCAGCGTGGCTGCGGAGGGTGCCGCCACCGAGGTGGTGTTCACCGCCGGCGACGCCGGGTGGCCTGTCGGAACGGCCGTCTTCAATCCGATCGGGGCGCTCAAGACGGTCGCAACCGGCCCGTCGCAGACGGCGGCCTCGCTCTCGGCAGGGCCGAACGCCAGCCACGCCTCGACCCTGTCGCCGGTGGTCAACCCGACGCTGACCGCCATCACGCCCGGCAACAGCGTGTCCGGCGTCGGCACCACGACGCTCGGCGCGACCGGCACCGGCTTCACCAAGCAGAGCGTGGTCTACGTCAACGGCGTGCCGCAGCTGACGGCGTTCGTCAGCTCGACGTCGCTGACCGTGGCGGCTGTCACCAAGAAGGCGACCGCAGGTAGCTGGCCCGTCACTGTCGTAACCGGAGGCGTGGTCATCACCGCACCGCAAACTTGGACGTTCACATGAGCGACGAACCCACCCCGCATGAGCTGCTGCACGCAGCCAACAACGACCCGAACCGTGGCACGTCGTTCGGGATGGTGTCCGAGACGCCGCCAGAGCTGGCGTCGCTCGACCCGATCCAGACCACGATCGGCGACGCCAGCTTCACGCTGTACATCGCGGGCACCGGGTTCACCGATGCCAGCGTGATCGTGTTCGCCGGGCACGACGAGCCGACCACGGTCGACGGCGACGTCGTCTCGACCGGCGTCGACATGAGCGTGTGGCACGGCCCCGACACGGTCGACGTCTGCGTCCGCAACGGCTCGGCCTACTCGAACGTGCTGACGTTCACGTTCCTGCCAGCGCCGGAAGCTGACGACGTCGACGCGGAGGACGAGCTGGAGGAGGACATCGAGGAGGCGATCGAGGCTGGGGACGCCAAGAAGGTGCACCGGCCCGGCAAGGCCAAGAGCGAAGAACCAACCCCCAAAAAGAGCAAGGGTAGGAAGTAAACATGGCACTTCCCGTTATCGCCGTACCTAACGGGATTGCCGTCAGGCAGGCCACCACAGCAATGGGTGGCTTGCCGGTGACGGTGTCCACAAACGGTTTTGGTCTCGGTGTGACGCCGGTTGCGACCGGCGGCCTTGCCGTGACCGACACCACGGGCACGTTGTTTGGCCCGGCGGTTATTCCCGCCAATCTGACGCCGCCGGTCATCAGCGGCACGACAACGGTAGGTCAGACGCTGACGACGACGGTCGGCACTTGGAGCGGCACACTGGCGACGTATGCGTATCAGTGGAAGCGCGGCGGGGTGAACATCGCCGGAGCCACAAGCAATACCTATTTGCTGGTGACAGCGGACGGCACCACCAACATCACGGCGACGGTAACGGCGACCAACCCTGCGGGCAGCGCGAGTGCGACGTCTGCGGCAGTCGGGCCGATCACGCCGCTGGTGCTGCCTGCCAACACAGTGCTGCCTGTTATCAGCGGCACGGCGACGGTAGGCCAGACGCTGACGACGACATCAGGTACATGGACCGGCACGGCACCGATCACGTACACCTATCAGTGGAAGCGCGCCGGAACGAACATCAGTGGCGCGACGGCGAACACCTACGCGCTGGTGACGGCTGACGCCGGTGCCGCCATCACAGTGACGGTCACCGCGACCAACGCAGCCGGAAATACCAGCGCGACGTCGGCGGCGACCGGGGCCGTGCTTGGCGTGCCCGTCAATTCGGTGCTGCCAGCCATCAGCGGCACGACCAATGTCGGCCAGACGCTGACCACGACCAACGGCACTTGGAGTGGTTCACCGACCTACTCCTACCAGTGGCTGCGCAACGGCTCGGCAATATCGGGTGCGACGGCGAGCACGTATTTGCTGGTGGCAGGAGACGCCACGACCAACGTCAGCGTGACGGTCACGGCGACCAATGGCGCTGGCAGTGCGAACGCCACATCAACAGCGGTGGGGCCGATCACTGCCGGTGCCCCGGCCTATCAGGGGCCGGGCGACATTCTGCCGGGAGCTATTTGTTTCTACGGTTTGCGTGCCTACAGCGCCGCGCAAAGGGCGGGCACTACCAAGGCGATGAAGATTTCTGACAACAGTTTCAACTTCGCGACCGACATCTTCATTCTCCCAAGCGGGCTGCTGGATTACGCCGCGTTAAACACATGGATAGCGGCGCACGGCACCGCTGTGGTGCAGCTCTGGTACGATCAGCTGGCGACAGGCAGCGACATGACGTATGGCGTTAATGGTCAGTTGCCTCGCATCACCATCAGTCCTCCCGGTTTGACAACAGGACGGGCGGCGCTGTTCTTTGACGGGGCGATACCATCCCGCACACAGGGAACCTTCCCTGCTTTTGCACAGCCGTTTACCGCGTCTGTTGTTTCCCGTCAGACCGCGCAAACAGCCGGTGGCGTACCGAACGGAATATTCTGCGGCACGTCGCTCATTCCGCGTTTTGGCTACACGGGCAATACGGCAACATTCTATCTGCACGCGGGCGGCGGTACGTTGCAATTTGGCACTGCTAACATGAACACATGGTACGCCACGCAGTGCGTTTACAATGGTGCGTCCAGCCACATCAACATTGCATCTGTCGCGTCACCCAGTGGCGCGGACACCGCAAATCAGAATGTCGGCAGTGGCGATTTTGGAGGTCAACTTTTCTTTGGCCTGAGCGCCGTCCCTGAACCGTACACCGGATACATTACCGAGCTATGTATCTGGCCTAGCGCTGTGACGGCGGCCATAGGCGCAAACCAGATCGCGAGCCTGTGATGGTTGAGCTGGAGGAGTTCGCGCCGGGCCGCTGGCGGGTCAAGAAGCGTCGTATCAACGAAAACCGGCGGGGCGAAAACGTGTCGCTGCCTTTCGTCATCAGCGACATCATGCCTCCGACCGAGCAGGTCGACGGCCGGTTCTACGAGAGCAAGAGCGCCTTCAGGGCGGTCGGCAAGCAGCTCGGGCTGATCGAGGTCGGCAACGAGAAGCCCAAGCCCCGTACTCGTGTCAGCGCCACAAAAGAGGCCAAGGAAAAACGTCGGCAGTCAATCAAGACGGCCGTGCAACGGTTTAGAGCAGGCGAACGGACACGCAGTCCGTAGTGATTGTACGGACAGGCTGTCCGTACAGCGCATTTAAGTCACCAAGGAGAACCCATGTCCGACGTCACAGTCACGCCGCCCAGCGCCGCGCCGCAGTCAAGTCAAACCTCTCAGGGGTCTGCAAACCCCTCAGAGGTTGCGATCAACCAGAACCCGACCAACAGCCCGAACCCGGTAGGCCCGCAGGCACCGCCAGCGGAGGTCGAGCACAAGGGTTCCGAGCACCGCCCCAAGAGCCGCAGGGAGGCCATACAGGAGGCGTTCGAGCGGGCCAACAAACCCCGCGACAAGGACGCCAGAACGTCCCAGCGCCAGCCTGACGCGCCTGCAGCCACCGCCAAGGCGGGACACAACAACCCGCCTGAGGACACGCCGAAGCTGGACCTGAAGAAGCGGCCGGGCGACCAGCCCGCCGAGACGCTGGCGCAGCCCCGCGATCGCGGCCGGTTCGCCCCCCGGCAGGCTCCGTCAGATCCGCAAAACCCGCAAAGCGGACCAAGCGGACCAAGCGGACAGGGCGCGCGCCTGCACCCGCAGGCACCCTACGCCGCGCCGCCGCAGCGCATGGCGGAGCACGCCAAGCGTGACTGGGCCGCCGCCCCGGAGAGCGTGCGCGGCGAGGTGCACCGGATGCACAACGAGTTCGGCAAGGCCATGCACCAGTACCAGCAGGCGCTGGAGAGCTACCGGCCGCTGGAGCCGTTTCGCCGCATGGCGGCCGAGGGCGGCACCACCGTGGAGGCGGCGCTCTCCAACTACGTCAGCATGGAGGACAAGCTGCGCGATGACCCGATCGCCGGGCTTGACCTGATCGTGCACAACCTCGGCCTGAAGGCACCCGACGGCCGTCCGCTGAACCTGCGCGACATCGCCTACCACGTGCTCTCCAGCAGCCCCGAGCAGCTCAAGATGGTGCAGCAGGGCAATGCCCAGAACGCCGCCCGGCAGCAGATCGGGGCGCTGCATGCCGAGGTAAATGGCTTGAAACGCACCCTGCAGCAGTGGCAGGATGCCCAGAGGTTCCAGCATACGCGATCCGCCGTCGACCAGTTCGCCGACACGCATCCGAGGCTGGACGAGCTAGGTATCCCGATCGAGCGCGAGCTGCGGCTCGGCTTCGATCTGGAGACTGCATACAAAAGGGCGGAATTACTCTACCCCGCCACCCGCGCCGCTCAGACCGGCAACCCATCGGCTCAGACCCGGACCCCGGACAAATCCATCCACGGCGCTCCCGGCGTGGCTCCCTCAGACGGAGCGTCGCAGCGGCCGAAGAAGGCAAGTCCAACCGCACGCGATGCCGTTCGCAATGCGATCTCTCGCATGAACGGCGCGCACTGATCTGAACCCTTTGGGAGGCATGAATGCCAAATATTGCTCCTCTTGCTCAATACCAGCAGATCCTGTCGATGGCGGTCGAAGACCGCTCTTCGGGTTATCAGGATCTGGTCTCGAACAACAACGCCCTTCTCGCCGTCATGCGGCGCAAAGGCCTCTGGCAGACCTACAGCGGGCCGAAGATCCGGCAGACGCTGCAGATCGGCAAGCAGTCGGCGCAGTGGTACAGCGGCTACGACCAGCTGCTCAACCCGGCGATCGATCTGTTCAACGACGCCTACTACGATCCCAAGATGGTCGTGATCCCGATCATCCTCTCGATGCAGGAGATCCTCAACAACGAGGGCGACAGCCAGCTCGAAGACGTCTACGAGGCGTACCTCGCCGCAGCCGAGAAGGCTCTGGAAGACGCCATGGATGCGGGCATCTACTCCGACGGCTCGGCCAACGGCAACAAGCAGATCACCGGCCTCGCAGTCGCGGTGCCCGTGCTCAACACCACCGGCGTCTACGGTGGCATCGATCGCGGTTCGGCAGTGATCTGGCGCACCGGCGCATACGACGCCAACTCGTTCCTCGCCGGTTCGACGCAGGTCACCTCGGCCACAATCCGCCCGATGCTGAACTACATCATGACGCAGCGCTCGCGCGGTCGTGATTACGCCGACCTGCTGCTGATGTCGCCCGAGCACTACGCGGCATACGACGCGGCGACGGTGGCGATCCAGCACCAGACCAACAGCACATCCCTCGGCAAGCTCGGCTTCACGGCCCTCGAATATATCGGCGGCGGGAAACGCGCGGAGATCGTGCTCGACGGCGGTATCGGCAGCAACATGCCTGCCAACACCACGTTCGGTCTGGACACCAGCAGCCTGCGCCTGCGCTACCACCCGAACCGCAACTTCGACAAGCTGTTCGAGGGTGATGGGCAAATGCCCATCGATAAGGATGCAGTGGCGCAATTTATTGGGTGGATGGGTGAACTTACTATGACAAATCCTCTATTCAATTGGAGGTTGTTCGACAGCGCACCGGGCGCATAACAACTTGCGGCATCCGGCGCGCCGAACACGAGCCGGGTTAACGTGGCGGTGCCGACGTGTAGGTTAGTCTCCTTTCCTTCCACGAAGGCACCGCCGCACAATTCAGCGAAGGAAAGAGAGACACATGCCTGCCAATCGAGATCCAGACGACGCGCTGGTGGTGCTGTTCAAGCACATCGCGAAGCGAGACGATGCCAAGACACTGAAGGAAGGCCGCGAGATCTTCGAGGACATCGAGGTGTGCGAGATCCGCTCGCCCGGCTCGAAGGACGTCAAGGTGTTCCCGGCGCTCGCCGTCACGCGGTGGGTCGACAACCCCTACACCGGCGAGCAGACGCAGCAGACCTACGCCGAGCGGTTCAAGCACCAGTACCAGCAGTTCAAGCGCGACGCCGCGCAGACCAAGACCGGGACGCCGATCGACCGCGTGCCGTTCCTGACCGCCGGTCGGCGTGCCGAGCTGCGGGCGCAGAACATCTATACGCTCGAACAGCTCGCCGACATCGATGGCAGCGAGCTGAAGAACCTCGGCCCCGGCGGCCGTGACATGAAGAACAAGGCGACGGAGTACATCGCCGACAGCAAGTCATCGGCTCCGACCCTGCAGCTGCAGGCGGAGCTGGAGGCGCTGCGCGCGCGCAACGCCGTGCTGGAGGAGGATCTCGTGATCAAGAAGCAACGCGAGGCCGACGCCGACGCGGAGTTCAACGGTATGGAGCTGGATGAACTGCGCGAGTTCGTGACGGTCAATACCGGCCACGCGCCACACGGTTCGCTGAACCGCAAGACGCTGACGCGAATGGCGCGCGAAGCGAAGCAGAAGGCGGCCTGACATGACGCTGTTGTCGGTGGTGAAGGATGTCTGCGCGGTGGTCGGGGTCACGATCCCCAGCGCCGTGATACCCGGCATCACCGGCAACCGCACCATGCAGGAGATGCTGTCGCTCGCCAACGAGATGGCGCAGCGCATTGCATACGACAACCGCGACTGGACCGAGTTGCGCCAGACCCACACCATGGTCGGCGATGGTGCCTATGTGCCGCCGCCGCCTGATCCTACGGGTGTGTTCATCGGCACGACGGCCTTTCCGATACCGGCAAATTTCAAGCGGCTGTTGCTGACGGCCAACGTCTGGCGAACGTCGTCGATGCAGCAGCCAATGACGTTCGTCCCGGATACCGACCAGTGGGTGCAGAACCGCATCGCCAACCACAGTAGCGCGTTTGGCGAGTGGACGAAGCTAGGCGGGCAGATGCTTGTAGTTCCGGTCATGCCTGTCGGCGTCTTCGCGCATTACACCTACCTCGACAAGAACTGCATCAAGCTCGCCAGCGGCGGCTTCGGCGACCGCTTCATGGATGACGCCGACAGTTTCCGTCTTGATGAGCGTTTGTTGATGCTCGGTATGATCTGGCAATGGAAGGCCAGCAAGGGTGGTGCTTACGCTGAAGATCTCGGCACCTACGCCGATGCGCTGTCGTTCGCCTCCGGTAGTGACAGCCCGGCACCGATTATCATCGGACGTCGGGTCAGCTCGTGGGGTGGAAGGAGCGCGCCATGGCCTTCGTAAGCCCGCCTCCCGCCGTCTACAACGTCGCCCTGCAAGGTCCGCAGGGGCCGATAGGTCCGATTGGCCCGTCAGGTCCAGAAGGTGCGACAGGTCCGGCAGGGCCGCAGGGGCCGATAGGTCCGATTGGCCCGTCAGGTCCAGAAGGTGCGACAGGCCCGGCAGGGCCTGTCGGGCCGACAGGTGCAACTGGCGCTGCCAGCACAGTGCCGGGTCCAACTGGTCCTACTGGTCCTGTTGGCCCAACCGGCCCGCAGGGCGTCAAGGGTGACACTGGTGCAACTGGTGCCGCCAGCACCGTGCCAGGGCCGCAGGGGCCGCCCGGCGCTGACGGCGCGGCGGGACCGCCCGGAGCTGACAGCACGGTGCCGGGTCCGCAGGGGCCTGCGGGGCCTGCGGGGCCTACTGGCGCGACGGGAGCTGCTAGCACGGTACCGGGTCCGCAAGGGCCGACTGGACCGCAGGGTCCGCAAGGCGTCAAGGGCGACACCGGCGCGACTGGCCCCGCAGGCGCAGACGGCGCGACACGGACGCCGAGCGACGCCAACCCGCTGATGGACGGCGTCGCCGCGCCGGGCGTGTCGCTGCTCTATGCGCGCGGCGACCATAAGCACCCCAGCGACACCACGAAGGCCGATGCCAGCGCCATGGCAACTGCCGATAATCTGCGGGTGCTGAAGGCAGGCGACACCATGACCGGCGCGCTGGTCGTGCCTGCGGTTTACGTCAACGGCACGCCGCACAGCTTCCCGCTCAGTGTGAAGACAACTGCCGGTTCCAGCTTTATCGCCTACGACAATGCAGGTGTCACCGGGATCGGGGCCATCAACGCCGCCGGTAACGGCTGGACCCCGCTCAACATCAACGGCGCACCCACGAACATCTTGGATACCCTGAACGTAGGAGGCTACGTCTACACAGCGCGCATCGGCGTTGCCGGTGCGAACGCGCAGCATATCGGCTTCGAGAGCAGCAACGTCATCCTTCGCGCCGCCAACGGCGGCGGCGTCTTCTTCCAGCCCTACAACGCGGCCCTTAACTGGGCCTACATCTCGGAGGCGGCGGGGCTTGTGTCTCAAGTCGGCCTTCAGGTCAACACCAACAGTGGCTCGACGGCGCGGTCAGTCATCTACGCAACAAACGCCTACTCCGCTTTCATAATCGGCAATGGCGGGACCGGCGACAACTACATCGACGGTCTTCACACCTACTTCCGGCAAGCCAACGGCACACTCAGCGCCGCTATTGAGCAAGGCGGCATTACGCAGGCGCTCAACGGCAGCGCCACCGACGGCTGCTATCGCTTCGGAGCCAACGGGACCAACTACATCAGCTACGAAAACGGCGCGTTCAACTTCATCGGCGGCTGGATCAACATCGACAACCAGATAGCCTGCAATTGGCTATGGGTTAAAACCAGCCAAACTATCGGCTCCAGCGCCGCATCGCCATTCGGCTGCATCGACCAGATCGCGTTTCCGGGCGGCGGCACTATGTACGGCACTTGCTACCGGCCAGTGACCGACGGCACCAACCCGATCATGTTCCAGAACGCCGCCGGGTCCAACGTCGGCTACATCTACTGCAGCGCATCGACCACGTCCTACGTGACATCATCGGACGGCAGGCGAAAGACAGACCTGCAGGCCTTCGACAGCGGCTCGATCATCGATGAAACCAACGTCTATGATTTCAAATGGCGCGACACCGAGGAGCGCGCCTACGGCGTGATCGCGCAGGAGGCGATCAACGTGCTGCCGTCCGTCGTCGTGCATGTCGAGGGCGCGCCGCTCGCGCCGGAAGCCAAGGAAGGCACTGACGATGAGCTATGGGGCGTGGACTATTCGAAGTATGTGCCTGTGATCTTGCAGGAGCTGAAGGTGCTGCGCGCTCGCGTGCGAGAGCTGGAAGGCCGCACAGATCCGAAGGTGGCAGCATGAGCAGGCACCAGCTATTCCGCCGCGTTGCTGTCGAGCAGCAGATTGCGCAGCATCTGGAGACGGTGACGTTTCCCGCGCCGACGCGCGGCATCATATTGAACGAGAATGAGACCTACATGCAGCCCGGCGCTGCGCTGATTATGGACAATTGGGCACCGACGATGCGCGGCTGCAAGCTGCGCGGAGGGCACGAGCTGTGGGCGCAGTTGCCAGAGACGACGCCGGTGATCTCGTCGTTCGAGTACGTCAGCGCCACCGGTCTCGGTGCTTACAAGATGTTCGCCTGCAACGCGTCGAAGATCTACGACGTCAGCGCCGCGCCGGTGCTGGTGAAGTCCGGCCAGACATCCGGCAATCACGTCGCATCGCAATTCGCCAACCAAGGCGGCGAGTGGCTGATTGTCGTCAACGACGCCGGTGATCCGCCGCTGCGCTACAACGGCACTGACTGGGAAGTGCTGATCAACGGCTACGCGCCGCCAGCGGGCAAGCCGTCGACGATCGACGTCGACCTTGTGAAGTACCCCGGAGCGAAGGTCGATGGCGGTGCCAACCTCGTCTACGTCTGCAAGTACCGCGAGCACCTGTTCTTCATCGAGAAGAACAGCATGAACGCGTGGTATTTGCCGATCAACGCTGTCGGCGGCAATCTGGAGATGATCCCGCTGTCGGGCGCGGCAAACAGAGGCGGCAAGCTGCTGTTTTGCGCGGTTTGGTCAATTGACGCGGGGGATGGTGCGGATGACAAGCTCGTATTCTGCACTGATCTCGGCGAGCTGCTGATATTCACCGGCAGCAACCCGGCCGATGCCGCCAACTGGCGGCAGGAAGGCCGCTACGAGATGTCGCCGCCAATGGGCATGAACGCGCACATCCTTGTCGGCGGCGATCTCTTGATCGCGACGATCGACGGCATCATGCCGACGTCGGGTGCGATCAACAAGGACCGCGCCGAGCTGGAGCTGGCGGCGATCACGCGGCCGATCAAGTCGATGTGGCGGGAGGAGGCGCTTGCCAAGCGCGCCTTCCCTTGGACGATGTGCAAGTGGGACGAGTTCGGCGGCATGTTCGTGACGTGGCCCGGCGGCAAGCCCGGCAAGCAGCTCTGCGCCGTCGTCAACCAAGCCACCGGCGCATGGTGCCGCTTCACCGGGTGGGACGCTACTTGCTTCATGAAGATGCGCGGCGATTTGTTCTTCGGTACGCAGACCGGCCAGATCATGCAGGCCGACCGCACCGGCTACGACAACGGCAGGCCGTACACGGCAGTGCTGGTCGGCGGCTGGGAAGTGTTTCAGTCACCTTCGCAGACAGCGACGTGGCGGCAGGCGCGAGCGTCATTCTCCGCTCGCAACGGTGAGCCGTTTCAGCCGCAGCTGTCGGCGTGCGTCGATTACGTCATCACGCTGCCGCCGCCACCGAACGCCGGGCCGGACACCGAACCGTTCGACGTCTGGGATCAGGGTGTATGGGGACCGGGTGTCAGCCTGTTTGACCCGCTGTGGGTGCCGTCGCATGCCTACACCGTTGGCAACAAGGCCTATGATGCGTTGACGCACGACAACTGGCAGTGCGCGGTGGCGCACAGCAGCCCGGCGACCGGCACGTTCGAGGCGTATCGCACGGCGAACCCGACGCACTGGACGCTGTCGGCCACGCAGCCGACGCCGTCGCCGGTGCCAACCGCGCCGCAGCGCGCCGCTTACGCGCAGTGGGATCAGGGCGAGCCGAGCAAGCCAACGATACGGAACACCGGCTGGGTCTCGATCGGCATCACCGGCTTCAGCCACGCGCCGGTCGTGCAGATAACCGTGGGACAACGATCCAAACCGCTGGTCGAGCTGATCAGCATCGCAGCAACATTCGAGCGCGAAGGCGTCGTCGTATAGGAGCGAACACAATGTCTCTTTACAGCGGTTACAACGCCAACTTCGATTACGGCAACGGCTACACGCCTGCGGCCAATGCGGCGTACAACAATACGATGGCGAACGCGGCGCAGAACACCCGCGACGTCATAAACTACGCGCAGAACCAGACCGATCAGCACAACATCGACGTCCAGACGCACGGGCCCTCCAGCGGCTACGGCACAGTCGGCGGCTACCCGTCGTTTGGCGACCCTGCACCTGTCGGCACCTACAGCCCCGGCGGCGGCCTAAGCTCCTACAGCGGCACGCCGTTAGGCGGTGGGGGCGGCGGTGGTGGTGGTGGTTATGCGCCGCAGAGTGACGGTGGTCCCGCCGGGACAGGCGGGATGAGCGGCGGCAACGATTGGTGGGTGGAGGCGATGCGCAACGCGGGCGTCCCCGGCTACTCCGATCCGACCGATCTCGGCCCGTCCTACGGCTACACGCCGCAGGCGCAGCCACAGCCGCAGCCGCAGCCACAGCCACAGTCCTATCTTCCCGACTACACCGGCACCGGTTATCCCGGCGGCACCGGCCCCAGCACCGTGAGCCGCGATCTGTACTATGACCCCGATCCCGGTGGCGGCGCTGCGCCGGTCCAGTTCCCGACGCTGGTTGACAACGATCCCTATTCGGCACTGAGGGGCGGCAGCGGTTCGCCCGAGGTCCGAGAGGTACTCGGACAGCCGATGATCTCTGATGGAGCAGGCGGCTGGCGTCCCTTTAGTGGCGTCATCCCGAAGGGCTTCTCCAACCCGAACGAGCCCTATCAAGGCCCGCCAACCCCGCCGGACTTGGGTCAGCCTGCGGCCTTTCCGAAGGCCGACCGACTGCCGCTGTACAACACGCCGGGCGGGGTGCAGCCGCCGCAAGACTACGCCACGCCGGGAAACCTGCCGCAGCTGCCCGGCTATCCGGATATTGGTGGCGGCGGCTATGCCTCGACCGATGCGGGCGACAACAGTTGGTGGACGCGCCTCATGAACGGCGGCGGCGGCGGTGGGGCCGGGGCCAGCGGCGGCTTCACGTCGGCGGGCGACTATGGCGGGGCACCTGATTACAGCCGGTCACCGACCAATAACGTGTTCGACAACGGAGCCACTCCGGTAGGCGGCTACACCCCCGGCTCCGCGCGGCCAGCGGGCAACACCCCGGCAGGGCCGGGGGCGTTTTTCCCGAACAGCAATCCGAACATTCAGCAGTACCCGGCTGGTGACAGCTTCCAAGCGCGTGACGCAATCGCGCTGGAGCTGCTGCGGCAGCAGGGCATGGACATAATCAACGACCCGAGACAGTGGAACCAGCAGCCCGTGTTCACCCCGCAAGGCGGAGGAGGCTAGATGCCGTCACCTTATCAGAACACGGGCGTTGAGCAGCAGCGCGATGCGATCACGCAGGCCTTGATGCAGATCAACCAGCCACAGCCGCAGACGCCGCTGCCGCAGATGCCGCAGATGAACATGGCACCCGGCATGCCGCAGCAGCCGGTGCCGGGGGCACCGCCGCAGGGCGCGCCGATCGGCGGAGCGATGCCGCAGCAGGCACCGATGGCCGCGCCTGCGCCTCCGATGGGGGGCCTGATGCAGCAGCCGGGAGGCGGCGCGATGCAGCCGGGCGCGAACGCGATGCCGCAGGCATCGATGCAGCAGCCGATGATGAAACAGCCGGGGATGTAGATGCCGCTGAAGTATCTCTACAATCAGGATCGTCTGGTCGCGGACTTCGTGGCTCGCTCCAAGCTCGCCTCGGGTTTCACCGAGTGGGGTTCGGGGTTCGGCGACAAGAACCTGAAGGCGATCGGCGTCGTCGATGACCCCGGCGACGAGAGCGTCCCGGAGCTGGTCGCTGGCCTCGTCTACTTCAACTGGCACCCGGAGGCGGGCACCATCGAGGTCAGCATCGATGCGCGGCCGCGACGGCGCTGGCTGACGCCGCAGACGCTGGCTATCATGTTCCAGTACCCGTTCCTCGACTGCGGGTGCCAGATGCTGATCACGCGGACATCCGCGCGCAGCGAGCATGTGATGCGGATGCTGGCGGCGATGAACTTCAGCCTGATCAAGATCCCGCGCGCCGGCGGCCGCAACGAGGACGGCGTCCTCGCGCTGCTGACCTACGAAGACTGGCTGGAGGCGAAGTTCTGCAAGCGATACGGCCATCACCTGCGTGATGTCCGAACAGAAGCAGCAGCGTAAGGAAGACCGCCATGGGTTCCTGTTGTGGCAACGACGCGCCGACACCGCCTAACCCGATAGCAACGGCTGCAGCCGCCACCGGCACCAACGTGTCGACGGCGGTTGCGAACACCATGCTCAATCAGGTCAACCAGAACACGCCCGACGGCTCTATCCGCTACGACACCACAGGCAACTACAGCTGGACCGACCCGACCACCAACAGCACCTACAACATCCCGCTGCGGACGGCGACGCAGGAGCTGTCGGAGGGGCAGAAGGCGATCAAGACCCAGACCGACGCCAGCAAGCTCGGCATGGCGACGCTGGCGAACAACCAGACCCAGCGCATGGGCGCGATCCTCGGCCAGAACATCGACCTGTCGGCGGCACCGGCGCGCGGCGACCCGAACACCATCCGCAACATCCCCGGCGCGCAGACCTCGATCGCCGATGCCGGTCAGATCCAGTCGACCTTCGGCGACGCGGGCAATATCGTGCGCGGCTACGGCCCTGCGGACAACTTCTCTGCCGATCGTCAGCGCGTCGAAGACAGCCTGATGGCGCGCATGAACCCGCAGCTGTCGAGAGAGCGCACCAACATCGAGCAGCGCTTGGCGGATCAAGGCATTCGCTATGGTTCGCAGGCCTACACCTCGGCGATGGACGACTACAACCGACAGTCCAACGACGCGCGCTTCGCGGCGGTGGGCCAAGCTGGCACCGAGCAGCAGCGCATGATGGACATGGCCGCCAAGGAGGCCGGGTTCGAGAACTCCGCGCAGCAGCAGGCCTACGATCAGGCGCTGGGTCGCGGCACGTTTGCCAATCAGGCGCAGGGGCAGCGGTTCGGGCAGAACGCGACGCAGGCGCAATTCTACAACGCAGGACAGGCGCAGAACCTGTCGCAGGCGCAGTCGGCGTTCAACGCCGACCAGACCGCGCGCAATCAGTACATGCAGGAGCAGTACGCCTACCGCAACCAGCCGATCAATGAGACATCAGCGCTGCTGTCGGGGTCGCAGATCAGCCAGCCCAATTTCATTAACACTCCGGGATCGCAGATCGCGACCACCGACGTCGCCGGGATCATCAACCAGAACTTCCAGAACCAGATGGGCGTCTACCAGCAGCAGTCGACCAACACCAACGCCCTGCTCGGCGGCATCATGGGTCTCGGTGCGGCGGCCATCAAGCCGTCCGACCGGCGCGTCAAGAAGAACATCAGTAAGATCGGCACGGTGTTCTCCGCCAACAACAATGACGGTCGCGAGGAGCTGCCGATCTACGAGTACGAGTACAAGGGTGACCCGAACGGTGCGCGACACGTCGGCCCGATGGCGCAGGACGTCGAGCGGCAGGATCGCGGTGCGGTTCAGACGATCGGCGGCGTCAAGCACATCGACACCCGCCGGGTGATGGGCAACATTCTGAGGGCGGCATAATGGGCGTGCTCGATTTCATCTTCGACCCGGCGGGCAAGGCCGCGCCGACCTACGAGAGCATCCAGCAGCGGCGCAAGATCGCCGCAGCAATGGCGGCGCGGCAGAGCCGCGCCCCCAAGAACATCGGCGAGGGGCTGTCCGCGATCGGCGAGGCGCTCGGGGAACGCTACTACGACTACGAGACCAACAAGCAGGCGAACGAGGCGCGCGGCTACGAGGCGGGCCGCATCAGCGGAGCACCGCCGGACGTGCCCCCATCGGTGACGCCGTATTCGCTGCCGCAGACGCCGCCGGTCTCGGCACCGCCGCCGCCTTCCCCGCCGGCGGCGGTTACGCCGCCGCCGCCTCCGACGCCTCCCCGCGCGGCTGCGCCGGGCAGCGGTGCGGTGGCGATGGCACCGGCCGCCACGAGGTCGCTCGACGTGGAAGACCCCCAGCAGCCGCCGCAGGCCGCTGCAGCTGCCGCTCCGCCAGCGCCGGGCGCGCCGCCGCCCGGGTTCCGGCCGCCGCCCGCCTATCTGGCGGCGGCGCTGCGCGAGCGCATTCAGGATCCGACCCGGCGCGCCTATCTCGGGCAGCTGGCGGGCAAGGAAGCGCAGACCCCCGGTGAGGTGTCCCCGACCGGGGCCGCCGGGCCGTTCCAGTTCATCCGCAGCACCGGCAGGCAGTACGGTCTGGTCGGGCCGGGCGGCGATCGCCGCACCGACGTCAACGCCTCGATCGACGCCGCCAACAAGCTGACCGACGACAATGCCGCCGTGCTGGAGCGCGGCCTCGGCCGCCCGCCTACACCGGGGGAACTGGCGCTGGCGCACCAGCAGGGCGCAGGGACGGCCGTGAAGATGCTCTCGGGCACCGGCAATGCCCCGGCCTACAACCTGTCGGTCAACAACGCCGGCGGCCTCGGCGGCCGGGCGGCGGCCGACAAGATCATGGCCTACTACGCCATGCCCGGCGGTCCCGACCCGAGGGACACCAACGCGGCCGTCGTCGCCGATCGTGGACAGCCTCCCGGTGGCCCTGCGGCGGCTCAGGACAGCCTTTTGGCAGAAGTGACGGGAATGGCAGGGCCGACATCGGCAATGTCCTACGCGCCGACTGCGGCTCTCGGGAAGACCGGTGACGTGCAGTCGGACATGCCGCCGGTGACGGGCGCTACCGTGAGCGGGCCGGTCGGGCAGTCGGTCGTCGACAGCGTCCAGCAGCGCGACCAGCAGCGCAACAACATCACCCGCGCCATCGCCCCGCAAACCCCGCCGGTGCCGGGTCCGCAGATCGCGCAGGCGGCGGCGGTCCCGCCAGTCGCCACGGACGCGCCCGCCGGGCCGGTCATCCACAAGGCACCCCCCGCGCAGCGGCTGGAGCAGCCGCCGGCACCCAAGCTGCTGCCGATGACCAACGACCGGATCAGGTACTTCGAGGGCGTCGCCTCGGATCCGCGCGTGTCGGATACCGGCCGCGCCATGGCGATGAAGCACGTCGAGGACGCCAAGGCGCAGATCAAGGCGGTCAACGACCAGACGCTGCTGGAGTACAACGACCTGCGCAAGCGGTGGGTCGACCAGAACGCGCCGGAGAAGATCTACGCCGCCGAGAAGGCGCGCCGGGAGCTGGAGGCGGATGTTCCGACGCCGCTGACGCCGGAACAGCGCAAGGCCTACGGCATCCCCGACAGCCTCCCGGCCGCCATGACGCGCGACGGCAAGATCCAGTACGGCCCGGCCGGAACCCACATCAAGGTCAACTCCGACAACAAGCCGCAGGAGAAGGGCGACGAGGAGGCGCAGCAGAAGCTGTCCCAGCACTTCGTCAAGACGTTTGAGACCGGCGACGCCGCCGCCGACGAGCTGCGGCAGGTGGCGCAGATGCGCGCCCTCGCCGCCAAGGTCGGCACCGGCCCCGGCGCGGTCATGAGGCTGGCGCTGGGCAATTGGGGCATCAAGACCGATGGGCTGGACGAGCTGCAGGCCCTGCAGGCTGGCGTCAGCCGCATGATCCCGACGCAGCGCGCACCCGGCAGCGGCCCCGCGTCGGACTTCGACGGCGAGCACTTCAAAAACAGCCTGTTCGCGCTGTCGAAGACCGACGGCGGCAACCGGCTGATCTTCGACACCATGGAGGGGCTGGCGAAGAACAAGCTGGCGCGCTCCGAGGTGGCAGGTCTGACGCTGATCCCGCTGGATGCTGGCGGCATCACCAGAGGCGAGGGCGTCAAGCGAATGCTGGCGCTGCAGCAGGAAGCAAGGGCGCTGTCTGACCGGGTCAAGGAGTACACCGACGCGACCAACCCGAACAAAGCGCCAGCGCCTGCCATCCCCGACAACGCCACGATGCAGCAGTGGCTACAACAGAACCCGAACCACCCGAAGGCTGGCGTGGTTCGTGACCTGCTGCAGAAGGGAGGCCAGTAGTGGCTGAACCCGACGTCGACGCATGGATCAATGCGCAGACCAAACCGGCCGCGCAGGACGATGCGGTAGAGGCGTGGATCAAGGCCCAGACCGGCGGCGGGCCGCCGCACGGCCAGCCGCCGGATGACCCGTTCGAGCGGGCGGCGCTGCGCACGGCCAGAGGCGTCCGCAGCCCGGCCAAGGTCAGCGGCCCCGACAGCGCAATCGCCGGGGCTGAGGATCGCGTCGCGACGTTCGGGATGGGCGCTGGCAACGCCGCCACCTTCGGCATGATGAACCGCGCCCTCGGCGGGGTCGATTACCTGCGGGGCGGCTCGGCATCTTGGGGCGCGGGCACCGACAAGGTGGCGGCGGCCGAGGAGGAGATGCGCAAGAGGCACCCCGGCTTCCACATCGCGGGCAACATCGCCGGTGGCCTCGGCACCGGCGTCGGGCTGGCGCGCAGCGGCCTCGGCTTCTCGCGGGAGGGTGCCAACATTGGACTACGCGCCGGGCAAGGCGCACTGGAGGGCGCTGCCCTCGGCACCCTCAGCGGGGCCGGGCAGACCTACAGCGGCAACCCGAAGGACTACGCCGTTAACGCCCTCGTCGGCGGCGCATTCGGCGCTGCCGGTGGCTTGGTCGGCGAGGCGATCGGCGGCGGCGCTGGAGCGGCCTACAGCAAGTGGAAGGATTACCGCAACCCGGTGTTCCCTGAACCGATCATCCGCGCCGGGCGCGCCGACGTGCAGGGGCTGGAGGATCTGCCGCGCTATGGGCCGGACGCCATGCTGCCGGACGCCGGGCCGTCGATGCGGACGACGGCGGCAGCGGCCAATCTCGGCATCGGGGAGAACCGCACCGGCATCACCCAAGCCCTGCTGGAGCGCGATCGCGGCACGGTCGGCAGGCTGCAGGCCGACGCGGAGGCGGCGATCGGGCCGGTGCCGCGCGTCAGCAAGATCGGCGAGGAGCTGGACGCCAACCGGGTCAGGATCAACAAGGAAGAGTACGACCCGCGCCTCGCGGGGCAGGTGCTGCCGCCCGCCGAAACCAACGCGGCAATGGCCCAACTGGCGGCGCTGGAAGAGACATCTAGGATCAGCCTCAAGGGCGTACAGGACAAGCTGCTGGCGCGGGGCCTCGGTGCCAACCGGTCCGGGCAACCTGATCGCGACCCGCAGGCGTGGCTCGCCGTGCGGCACCACATCGATCAGGATCTGATCCCGGCCGCGCAGGCCAAGGGAGCCAACTACGAGACCGGCGTACTGACGAACGCGCGCAACATCATCGACAAGCATCTGGCAGACCACGTCCCCGGCATCAAGCAGGCCGACGCCATCTATCAGGCTAATGCCATTGCAGGCGAAGAGCTGAAGCGCGGCAGCACGGTCCTCGACACCGGCAAGAAGGCGCTGCCGCCGGAAGACCTGCGCGACCTGATGCAGGTCAACGCCGTGCCGAGGGGGGAGGCTCCTCCCGGCCCGCCATCGGCAAACCTGCGACTGCGGCAGGGCACGCGCGCCGACATCGATCGCCGCATCCGCACCACCGGCACCGACGCGCAGGCGCTGCCCACGCTGGAGCGGACTATCGGCGGCCCCCAGAGCTACAACGCCGACAAGCTGGGACAGATCTTCGGTCCCGAAGCGGCGGATGCGGTGCGCGAGAGCGTCGCCCGCAACCGGCACTTCCGCGAGACCTATCAGGAGGTGGTGCAGGGATCGAAGACCGCCAACACGCAGGCCGCCGAGAAGACCAGCGGCCTAGCCACCATGCCGGTGCCGACGCGCAACCTCGCGGGCACCGTCGAGCAGGCCGGGCGCTGGGGCCTCGGGCAGATGATCGAGGCGCAGAAGCAGGCGCAGCGCGAGGCGATGGCACGTATACTGGCGGCGCGGGATCCCGCCGAGGTGTCGCAGCTCCGCAACGCGCTGCTGTCGCATATTCGCGGCACGGCGGCACCGGCGGCGGCCGTCAACAGGACCACGCGCGGGATCGCGCAGGGCACGGGCATGCTGCTCGGACCCGCCTTCGACGAATACCTGATGAGGTGAAGCAATGCCGCGTGATGGTTCTGGAATTTACCGCCAGCCGTTCCCCGACGTCGTAACCGACACGACAGTCGAAAGCCCGGTCTACAACGGCTTCACGCGCGACGTGGAGCTGGACCTGAACACGCCGCGCCCGATCGTGGCCGGAGGTACCGGCGCAAACAACGCGCACGATGCGCTGACCAATCTGAAGGGCGAGGAGAGGGACCAGCTAGTCACCAACTACGACACGTTTCCGTTCGTGTCTGGCTCGTTTTTCTCCGCGCCGGGGGCAACAAACGCGCCAAACAGCACCAACTATTTTGTCGGTATTTGTTATGCGATAAATCCCGACACGTTAGTGCTGGAGAACCGCGTAATAGACGGCGGCGCTAGCCCCAAATACGTCAGGGTTAAGACTTACGGGACGTGGGGTGCGTGGGTGCAGCAACCCGCAGGCTTCGCCGACCTCGACACGCGCTATGTGAACACCACCGGCGACACCATGAGCGGGACGCTCGCCATCAGTGCGCCCGATGGCGTGAGGCTTCAGAACGGCGGCTACGGCGTCATCTACCGCAACGACGGCGGTAATATGTACACGCTGCTGACCAACAATGGTGATCCGACGGGGCCTTGGAACGCGTTGCGACCGTTCACGATAGGCCTCGTCGATGGTCATGTGAACATGGGCAATGGCGCTACCATCAGCGTACCTTCTTCAGGGGTAACGCCGCTCACCGCACGCGGCATCTATGGCAGTCTTTTTATCGATAGTGCCAGCACCGGCTGGAATTACATCGACGCCAATAACGGCACAGCCTTCCGAGGTCAAAGCACGGGAGCGACATACGCGTTCATCGCGTCTAACGGCGTATTTCAGAGCCTCGGCGGCAGCACCACGGACGGCGTCTACCGCTTCGGAAGTGCGGGCACCAAATACCTGTCCTATGAGAGCGGCAAGTTCAATTTCATCGGCGGTGGTATCGGTGTATCTGGTGGCATTGTAGCGAACGGTAATATCACTGCAAACACGCCCTACGCTGTGCAAGGTTTTGACATTTTGTCTGTCGGCGGCGCTCTGTACAGCCGCAGCAACAACAATCCGACTATGTATTTTCAAGACCAAGACGGCACCGGCAGGGGCGCGGTCTTCTGGAACAGAGCCGACGGCACGCTCAACCTGTTCAACTACTCGGCTAACACGTCGCTGGCGGTCACGTCCGGGGGCAAGGTGCAACTCTCCAACGGCTGGCAGAGCAAGGATGGCTTTTCCGGCTCCTACGGCAGCGTCTGTAGCAATCTGAGTTGGGACGGCGTGGCGTGGGGCTTCCATCTGTATGCCGACGACCAGCACCTTGGCATCGTCGGGATGACCTCCGACTACCGCATCAAGAAGGATGTCATCGACCTTCCCGGCATGTGGGACACGGTCAAGGCACTGCGTCCGATCAAATACACCGGCGCGGATTATAATCCAGTCGGATCGCACACTGAAGAGCCGATGTTTAAGTCCAACGACGTCGAGCAATGGGGCTTCATCGCCCATGAACTGCAAGACACGATGGTCAAGAGCGCGGCGACGGCAGAGAAGGACGCGCCCAACGCCGTGCAATCACCGAACCCGTGGACGCTGCTCGCCGCCGTAACCAAGGCCTTGCAGGAGGCGATGGCGCGGATCGAGGCGCTGGAGGCGGGGGGATGACCCAGATCGGCGATCGCCTATTCAGCGGGATGCGTCGGCGTCCCCTGCTGACGATCGCCACGATCGCCGCGCTGGCGATCACCATCGTGCTTCTGAGCGGCTGCGCCCGGCAGCGCCTCGGGCTGGAGCTGTTCGATCCTGACGTCTACTCGCGCGCCGATGTCGATGCCATCAACGCGGAGATGCAGTGCAAGCAAACCGCGCGGACACAGATCGAGGTGGCGCGCTGCGCAGGCAACAGGAGGGGACCATAATGGCCGCCATGGCAATTAATGTGCTCTGGTTTTTAATTGGTTTAATATGCCTAGCCGGGGTGGTTTATCTGGCGATCTGGGTGATCGAGGCGTTCATCCACCCGATACCGGAGAAGGTGAAGCAGGGCGTGTGGGTGATCATCCTGTTGCTGGCGCTGATCGCGCTGATCGGTGTCGTGGTCGGCGGCGGCGGTGCGCCCTTTCGGTTCTTCAAGTAGCATCGACGTCATGCCGCCGGTCGACACCACGCAGCCGCAGATTTGCAAAGGCTGCTAGGCGGAGTAGGATCCGGTCGCCCTGTTGTGATGAACGGGCGAATGCGGCTACTGACGCCCGGCAATAGTCCCCCCAGACCGCCGGGCGTCTTTTTACTTGTCGAAGCGCCAGTAACCGTAGACGCAGCGCGTGCCGCCCCTGCTGCAGTCGAGGGTGTCGTGCAGGACGCCGTCGATGACGGCGGCCAGATGGTGCGTGACGCGAACGATGATCCGCCCCTTGGGCAGCTCCGACGTCCGCAGGTGCACCCGGCACCCGGTGCCGATCTTCATGGTCGGCACCCACGTGAAGCCAAGCCCGGCCATGTAGCGCTTGAACAGGACGCTCTCGGTGAAGATGCCGCGATCGGCGGTCAGCTGGCCAACAGCCGAGCGCTGGTGCGTCCGCGCCTTGGTCTTGGGCATCTTGGCGTTGATCTCCGCCAGCTCGCCGTAGACCACCGCGTAGGGCCGCCCAGAGGCGATCGCCACCGAGCGCGCGACGCAGTCGTTGGCGGCTGCGCCGAACCCGGCGGCCCTGCGGCCGCCGTCGTCGCGGATCATGGTCAGGACGGTGGTCATGACACCACCGTGCAGTCGCGCAGCATGAAGGGGAGGGTCTTGCCGGACTTGTCCAGCTTGACCTTGACCACCTCGTAGGCGGCATCCTCCGGGCCGCACTTGGCGCGGCCTTTTCTCCAGTAGATCTTGACGACGTCGCCGTAGCGGTCGCCCATCATCCAGCGGTCGGTGTAGGCGGGGATCTGTACGCGCATTGGGGTGGCTCCTGTTGTGATGCCACCCCTTATAGACCAACAGACAGCCCTGTCAAGCAGTCTAGGCACCAGCGGTCTTCCCAGTGGCTTCCTAGCCATCACTGCCTTTTGGCGTACTCCTTGCCTCGGCGCTTGGCCTCCGGCATCGCCCGCCGGTGCGCCTCGATCGAGAGCGCGGCGAAGGCGTCCCGCGACAGGTTGCAGCAGCAGGCACCCAGCGCCGTTTCCTGCATCAGGATGGACAGCATGACGGTGGCGGCCTCCCTCTCGTCGACGTCGCCGTCCAGCATGGTCTCGGCGGTGTCGCTCATCAGCTGGCGCAGCCGCTGCTCGAAGTGGTTGCCGAGATCCTTGGCTATGCGGTTCATCGCTTAACCCCCAGTATACGGGCGAGATTGCGCTTGCGCTGCGCGCGACGCAGCTTCTCCATCTCGGCCCGGCGGGCGTCGGTCTCGACGTAGTCGGGGTCGTTGCGCTTCACGATCAGCGTCTGCTTGCGTTTCGCCCTGACCTCCGGCGTCTGGGTGTGGCTGATGTCCTTCATGTCAGCCCTCCTTCATGGTGGCGACGATGCACATGACCAGCGCCGCCATCAGGGCGACGGTGACAAACCCTGCGAGGAAGTCCATCAGCGCATTCCTCCCTTGTACGAGTAGATGGCGGCGGCGGCGTCGTAGGCGGCGAACTCATCCGAGGGCGTCGGCGGCGCGGGCATCGGCCGCATGGCGTGGTTGATCGCGGTGACGAGCCGGTCGGCGAGATCCTGATCACCGAAGTAGATCGTGACCTCGGTGTCGCCGTGGTCGCCGGTCCCGCAGCAGCGGATGGTGACGGGCGCGCCGAGCGACTGCTGCGACCGGGCGGCGAGGCGGGCGACGTGGTGGATATTGATTGTCGTGACGGGTACGGACATTGGCTGCTCCTGTTGTGACGGCCCAGATTAGCTGCGCCGCAGGACTGGCACAATGGCGGTTGAACCATTAAGAAGTGGTTATGAAGAAACTACACCCTGCCACCGAGCAGCTGCTCGCCGAGATAGAGGCGTATCGCGCGCTATCCGGCATCGACAGAACGAACTTCGGCCTGCTGGCCGCTAACAACGGCCACCTGATCTCCCGGCTGGAGATGGGGTCGACGCCGACGCTGGAGACGATCGACAAGGTCCGCGCCTTCATCGACCGCGAGACCAAGGCGGTCAGGAAGCGGGCCTAGGCTCGCCCAGCGCGGCGCGGGCCATATCCGTCGCCTCTGGGTGGTCCCTGTACATGCTATCATTGATCATCCTGCGCAGCGCCGCTTCCAGCGCCTCGATGCGGGCGCACTGATTGAGTGTTGCAAAGTCAATGTTTCGCAATTCCTGCTCCAGTTGTTCGATGCGGTCGGCAGCTTGCCAAGTCAGATAGTCCTCGGGATCACCACCAAGGTTGCTGGCATAGTCGCGCAGCCGTTGCACAAGTTCGCTCATTTGTCCTGCTCCGGTGCGAGTGCGGCTTCCATCTCTTCAAGCACCTTTGTGCATTCGCGTGTGAGACTGTCCGGTATGAATGATTTGTCCTGCAAGAAGCCATAGGCACGCCGCAGCGCCGCCTCCAGCGTCTCGATGCGGGTTGATCGCTCGCTTAACAGACGGTCTATCGCTTCGCGCAGTTCCTTGTTGTCGTACCGCAACTTTTGTAGTTCGCTGTCGCTTTTCATTTGTCCTGCTCCGGTGCGACTTCCTCGTCGTCGCTTTGGTCGTCGTCCAGCGCAGCATCTATCTCGTCATCGGTCCAGCCCAAGTCCTTTAGTTGCGCCCGATATTGAGCAAGGCTTATCTTCTTCAACGCAAACAGCATATGAACTTCAAACGCATCGTTGCTCATTAGCATGAGACCTCTCCGATTGGGCGTCACGCAGGTACTGCTCGAATGCCTCTTGGGCGCTCATCTTGGCGTGCACGCGGTTCAGCTTCATTACGTCAACCGTATTCGCAGCGACGCAGACGCGGACCATGACGGGACGGGTCTGGCCGGAACGATACAGCCTCGCGATGGTTTGTTCCCACAATTCCGGCGACCACGTCGGCGACATCCAGCACATATCGCTGCCTCCGTGCTGGAGGTTCAGCCCGTGGCCGCCGGAAGCAGGATGCATGACTAGGAATGGGATCTTGCCGACGTTCCAGTTGCGGATGATGCCCTCGCTGCGGCTGTCGATGACGCCGGGGCCGAGGTACGGAACATCCTCGCCGAGCAGCTTGCGGATCTCTCGCAGATCCTCGCGGAACTCATAGATGATGATGGTCGGGCCGCTCGCCTCCTCAATGATGTCCTTCAGCCACTGGGTCTTCTCGTCGTGAACAACAACAGACGTGCCGCGCGCGCCATCCTCCTCCGTGTACAGGAAGCCATTGGCGATCTGCGCCAGCTTGCCGGTGGCGACGGCGGCGGATGCAGCGACTATGTCGCCGATCGCGAGGCGCTCTTCCATCTCGTGGTAGCTGGCACGGGCGGCTGGCGGCAGCTCGATGCGGTCGACGATGACCGAGAGCTGCGGCAGCTGCGGCATCTCGTCGTCGGCGAGGGTTACGATCCAAGGCGAGATCTCAGCGTTTAGCTGGTCTTCGTGGTCGGGCAGCGGTGCCCAGTTGTAACCGTTGCGGTCGAGCGGGTAGAAGTGCTTCTTCTGCCAGTCGTAGAACGAGCGGCCCCACAGCTTGCCGTCCATGATGACGCGCGCCGGCATGAACAGATCCTGCGCGCTGTTGGGGCGCAGCGTGCCGGTCAGGCCCCAGCGCATGCGCCAGCGCTTGGCCTGCTTCGCCAGCATCTTGGCGCGCTTGCCGGTCGGATCCCGCAGCTTGCTGACCTCGTCTATCACGAGCAGGTCGAACAGGCAGTGGTCGTCGGCGTAGCGTTCGAGCTGCTCCAGCAGCCACCCCACGATGTCGATGCCGACGATCGTCAGCTGGTACTGGTGCGCCGATCGCAGCTGCATGTCGCGTTCCATCGGGCCACCCTTCAGCACCTGATAGGTCAGGCCTGCCGCGTGCGCCCATTGCTCGATCTCGTCGGGCCACACCGAGCGCGCGACGCGCTTCGGCGCGATGATGATGGCGTGGCGGATCACCTTGTCGAGGATCAGCTCCTCGATCGCGGTCAGCGCCGACACCGTCTTGCCGCCGCCGGGGCGCACGACGCAGAGCGCCTCATCGTGGGCGTAGAGATGGTCGGCAATGCGGTTCTGGTAGGGGCGCAGCTCGCTCTTCTGTCTCATCGTCCCCTCAGCAGTTCATTCAGGTCGAATTTATCGCCGAGGCAGTCGTGGATGTTGACCATCTCGGTGCGGTCAAAGCCGATGCACTCGCCGTTGTAGACGACGGCGAGCTTGGGTATCCGCAGACCATACAGGATGAACGCCTCGCCACTCCGGGTGACGCGCCACCAGCCTGCCCTGCCGCCGTCCTCGCGCGGCTCTTGGCGCTCCTCCAGCAGGCCCCAATAGGCGACCTTGCCTTCCTCGCGCGACTTTGCCGACAGGTTGGGGATGTAGACCCACTCGAAGCTGCCCCGGTAGCCGTGCCGGTAAATGTTGATCAGCGCCCGCACCATGCCGGAGTTCATCTTGCGCCGGTAGCGCTTGGCGTACTGGCCGCAGCACGGGCAGAACAATCCCTCGTCGAGGCTGGCTTGCAACCGCTGGCGAGCGCTCGCGAGGGTTTCGCCGTCGTAGCCGTGCATCATTTGCGATCCCCCTTCTTCGTGCTCACCGGGCGATCGAGCTTGTAGTCGTCGTTGCTCATATCGATCGAGCGCATGCCGCCGACCATGCTGTAGCCGTTGCGCTCGTAGGCGCGCAGCAACGCGCGCTTGATCGCCTCGTCGCTCGGGCGCTGCACGACGTCGGGATAGGGGATGCTGCGATCGGCAGGCGTCAGCGTGCCCTGCGCGAACGCGGTGGTGGTCAGCAGCAGCAGTGCGATGATCGTCCTCATAGTCCTGTCTCCTCGTGTTTGGTGTAGTAGTAACCCGCCTGCTCCGCCGACATCAGCGGCAGGCCTTCGCTCCAGTCGAACCCTTCGCACATGATCCTGTGCAGGTGCTCAGAGACATAGTCCGCATTGCTCTGCGCGCACTCGACGAGGATCTCGTCGTGGGTGTGCAGGCGCGTGTAGTGGCCGCGCTGCTCCAGCCGCACCAGCGTGCCGCGCAGGAAGTCCGCAGCGGTAGCCTGCGTCGCGTTCTCGACGAAGATGCCGGGCCAGAGCTTCATGCGGCCGTAGCTGCGCGAGAACATCATCTCGACGGTGAAGCGGCCGGTCGGCTTGTCGTCGTCGTCGAGCACGGGCACCTCCTCCTGCCGGATGTTGCGGTAGAAGATGAAGCGGCCGGAGGGCAGGATCATCAGCAGCGTGCCGCCCAGCAGATGCGGCAGGTACTTGAAGGCGACGCGGCCGATACCGATCGGGTCGCTGTTCTCCGGCTGCTTCATCGCCAGCATCGCGCCGTCCCAGAGATCCCGGC
>Ga0307503_10000109_pt1 | contig 42486 bp, 68 predicted proteins | sample 17_S_MG_FD_194514 | JGI IMG/M metagenome (GOLD analysis project Ga0307503, IMG submission 194514) | Soil microbial communities from Populus trichocarpa stands in riparian zone in the Pacific Northwest, United States - 17_S | ecosystem: Environmental > Terrestrial > Soil > Riparian zone > Trees... | reverse complement strand
GCCGGTATCACAGAACAGCCTTCCCCATCACAGAGCACGCCAAAAAAATCGCCGTGCTGAGGGGACGAGGGGAAGTTGACTACGTCAAACCAGTCACTGGAACTTACCCATTCGTTAGGGTGAACAATGCCGCTACCTTGACGCCGGAACTGCAGAGGCGCTGGTTGCTCTGCGGACATGCCAGCGGGGATCCAACCTTGGATCTCCCCCAAATCGACGAGTACCCATTCGTAATAGCCGCCGCCGCGCAAGGGAAGCGATAGGCCTGCGGAGTAGACGCGGTTGCCGAGCTGTAGACTCGTGTTCGAGGGCTCGCCGACCAAGAATAGCGTTGCGTCGGCGCCCGCTGAAACCGCTACGCCAAATCTTGATCCAACGACGTCGGTGTCGGGAACATTTACGACTTCTTGGCCGACGAACGCGAATTCACCTGACTGCGGATTTGTGTTATTGGCAGCCTGCACGAGGCCGCTACCGCCAGCCGATCCGGCACCGCCTTCATTAGACGCTCCGAGAGGCATCCATCCGAATTGTCCGGCACCGAGATCGCAGAATATCCATTCAGCGTAGGCACCCTTTGGCAGGGTGATGAGGTCCGGCCCATTGGGGTCGCCAAAGTAGAGCGCCTGCCCTGCTGGGACAGTGACATCTGTGGCCTCTAAGCAGTAGACGCCGGCCCTGTCGTTCGGTACCGCCGTGACGGGGAGCACGATCGTCACACTGCCGTCTGATACTGCATAGGTATTGGGTAGCGGCTGACCTACGAAACCAGTGATAGGCGTTAGCACTCCCACGATTGGCCAACCATTGGCAGACCGTAGCGCCCAAGTGGTAGAGGTGGCGGAATATGCCCAGGTCGCGACCGTGATCTTGTTGCCTGCTGGCACTACCACTGAAGTGGTAGCAGCGCCGCGGGCGTGAGGTGGCATCACGTTCGCGGTGCCGCCTGGTGACGCTACCGTGTAGCCCGCGATACCGGTCGACATGATGCCAACGGTATCTCCGTCGCTAGGTGACGACGGTAGCGTGATCGTCGCGCCCGACGCCGCCTTGCAGAACTGTCCCGCCAGCAGAGTGGTGCTCGCAACAAGCTTGAGCCCGCCGCCTGCAAGTCTGCCGACCTGAATATCATCGGCGTTGACGATGATCGAGGCGTCGGAGTGCGCCGCCACATTTAGTGTGCTTCCGCTCTTCGTTAGACCTGTACCCGCCGCGACGACTTCAGCGCCAGCTTGGATGCCGCCGAGCTTGACTGCCTCCGCATTGCTGAATGTGAACCGCAGGAAAGTCAGTGGCGTAGTGCCGAGCGTAATCGTGGCAGTGCTGTTAGGATCTGTGAGGACCCAGCCACTGCCCTTGTACGTTGTGCCTGCTTCGATGAAGCAGTACATGCCGGAAAGCACTTTCGCCGAAGTGTCAGCATCAGTGGTGCGAGTCCACGCGCCGCCAGCATTGGACAACCAGATGCCGTTTTGCGCAGCAGTCGTCTGCCCAATGACTAGGATACGATTTGTGGAACCAGCGCTGACGCCATCTACAGTAACTGCACCCGTAAGGGCGATATTGGTGGTCGAGACCAAGTAGCAGGATGCCTTGGCATCCACGAGGTTATCCGTGTAGTTCTTGGTCGCGACATCTTGCGTCGCAGTCGGATCGCCAACGCCCGTCAACCGTTGAGTATTGAATCCAACTGAGGATGAGGCCAGGCCAAGCGCCGTCTGGACACGAGCAAACGACACGACCTGCGCACCGGCCTCGATGCCGTCTAGCTTGGCCTTATCGCCCGCCCCCAAAAGCAGGTTGAAGTTTAAATTGGACGTCCCGAGGGTGATCGGCGCCGGGCCATTGAGCATCCAAAGCGATAGCGAATAGGCGGTGCCGCCTGGACCCACAGGGACAAGCATCCCAGCGGGGATGTCAGCAGACACGTTTGCGTCAGGCGAGCGGAGCCATGCGCTCGCGGACGCAAGGTATATTCCGTTGTTTGTCGCTGTCGTCTGGCCATTAACCAAAACTCTATCGCCGGCTTGGACTGAAATTCCGTCGATAGACTGCAGCCCACTCAGTGTCAGATTTGTCGTCGAGACAGTGCGGCACGCGGCCTTCATCGTGATCGCGTCTCGGACGCTCGAAAAAGTCAGATTCGACGATCCGAGGGTGATCGGCGCGGGGACGGTGAGATACCAGAGCGTGTTCGCGTGTGAGACTCCTTCTGGCCCGACCGGCACGATCATCCCAACAGGGATCTTCGCGGACGTATCCACATCGGTCGCGCGCACCCATGCCCCCGCCGACGCGAGGTAGATTCCGTTGCTTGATGAGGTAGACTGACCGACCAGCAAAACGCGATTCGCGTCTGCTAACGCAACCCCGTCTACGGTCTGTAGGCCAGAAAGCGTAATGTTCGTAGTCGATACAACGCGGCACGTTTGCTTCACAGGCGCCGCGTCAACCGAGGATGCGACTGCTCCGCCCAGCTGCTCCCATGAGAGCGGTGTGACGTTGGGCGTGATGGGGCCGAGCGTCGTTAGCTGCCAGCGCTGTCTCGCATGTGTTCCCTCTGCGACGTAAACAATAGCTCCGGCGGTGAGTTCGCCAGCCCCATCAACATCAACTGCGCGCACCCAAGTGCTATTCGCTCCGTTGAGTACTGTCACAGTCCATATTGAATGGTCCTGGGTGTTGCTCGACTGGTTTTTGACAAGGATACGGTCGCCGACCGCTAGTGTGATGCCGTCGACTACGTTCGGTTGAAAGCCTGCTAAGCCGGCGTTTGGAATGTGCGTAGTCGATGCGACGCGAACACTACTCTTGTATGATGCTCCGAGCGCGTCGAACTGTAGTTTATCGCTCGCCGACATGAAGCCGTTGGCGCTAGCGGACGCGAGAGAATGCAGCGTGCCGTCAGTCTGTGCGCCGTGCGCATGGACGTGGTCTGAGCGAGACGCTGCGACACTCACACCTTTATCATTCGCCGTTCCCACCGCAACGGGTGGGTTGTTCGACAAAGGGTAGAGTTCGGTCGCTATGCCCGACGAATTCCCCTTATAGAGCGTATCCCGGCTCAACACCCAAACGATGTCAGCTTCATCGAGCGCCTCAACAAGCGTCCACGTAGCGCCTTGAGAAAGGTAGATCCCGCTGATAGGCGACTGGTCAACATACACCCTATCGCCGGCCGCTATGGTGACACCTTCGACTGTCGCCGGCGGCGACGTCGGATTGAAGGTCGTAGTGACCAGCATCGCGACTACTGGCGCTTTCCAAACAGTCGGATGTCGGTGATCCCCACGCGCGGCCGTCGTCGCAGCTCCAAGGACGGCGACACCGGTATTCTCGACCGGGTCTGCGTTCGTGAGTGCTGCAGCCGATGCTGGAAGGCCCGCGAGCTTGGCTGTTTCCGCTGCGGTTGGTGTGAACCTAGAGAACGTAAGTGCAGACGTGCCGACCGTGATCGTAGCGCTGCTGTTGGGGTCCGTTAGCACCCAGCCCGTACCCTTGTATGTCGTACCGGCCTCGATGAATGTGTACATGCCGGAGAGCACCTTGACGGATGTGTCAGCGTCCACGGCACGGCTCCAGGCACCGCCCGCGTTGGAAAGCCAGATCCCGTTTTGTGCCGGTGCGGTCTGCCCGGTGAGCAAGATGCGGTTGGCACCAGTGCTGACGCTGTCGATCGTTTGATTGCCGGTCAGAGCAATGTTGCTCGTGGCGACTAGATAACACGAGGCTTTTGCGTCGACGAGCTGGTCAATGTACGCTTTAGTCGCCCCATCCTGCAGCGCAGTCGGATTGCCTAGCGACGTGATCTTCCGATTGTTGAAACTTACATCGGATCCGGCGACGCCGAGCGCCGTCTGTACGTTGGCGAAGCTCGTAACCTGTGCGCCGGCATCGATACCATCGAGTTTGGATTTATCGGCTGCCGACTGAAGCCCCGACCGTACGGTTGTTGCCAGCAGCTGCTCAAAGGCTGCGCCGCCAGGTGCGCTCCCCTTCGGATATTGGCAGTACCACCACGTGCGCGCGAACACCGTACCATCCGTCACCCATACGGTAGTGCCCTTGGGTATGTTTTGCCCGCCTGTTCCGAGGTCGTAAACCTTTGACCATACGCCGTTGGACCCTGTGCCGGCGTTATCTACGTAGTGGACGCCACTTTCAAACGCACTCGATTGATATTCAACTAGGACATAGTCACCCGTTGCGAGCGTCACGCCGTCGACCACTAGTGGGGCGGCAGTTCGGCTGAACGAGGTCACTACATGGCGAGCGCGGCACGTGACGTGAGAGAGAGGTAACTGCCACTTGGCAGTCGTGCTGTCTTGCGCGAGTGGGGCCAGCCCTGCGCTTGGTGTCCCAGATATCGCGGCCCCCGCAAGCTTGCCATCCGTGTACCCCTTGGTCGCGACATCTTTAGCATCTGTTGGGTTAGCTACGTTAGTGATCCTCTTGTCATTGAATGAAGGGTCCACTGTGAGCGCGGCCAAAGAGGTGCGAACAACCGCCTCGGGCACTACTGCGACCGTAGGATCCGGATACGTTCCAATCAGCCCGCCTCCGGCTCCTCCGGACGGCTGGCGTGGATCTGACAGTCTTGGATCATTTCCCTGACAGATGGTCGAGGCTAAATTCCCGTAGGCTGGTAACCCGTGAACGTGATTCGAAAGGGCAACTGTGGAAGCATCACCCTGGTTACTCGTCCCTCCCGGCGCGAGCGATACCGGAAGACCCGCCGCTGGCATTGCGTGCACATGGTTTGATCGAGAGAGCGCCGTCCCGTCCCCGTCAAACGCCGTAGAACCAATCGCTAGTGCTGCGGGCGACCCGACCGACACACCATGCACGTGATTAGACCGTGCAGCCGCGGTCCCGTCACCAACCACCGCGGTCGTCACCGTGATTTGAGTAGGCGCGACAGATGTAAGCGCAGCGGCGTTGTCTGAGATCCCGGCCAGCTTGTTCTTCTCAGTGAAATCGAAGAAGCCTGCCACTGTAGAGGTGGCTAGATCATGCAACGGTCCGCCGCCTAGCTCTCCATGCTGTGCATCCGTCGCAAGCACACCAACCTTAATCTCGTCGGCGGCTACAGTGATGGAACCATCAAGCGCGGGAGTGATATTCAGCGTGTTACCACTCTTAGTCAGCCCAAGACCGGCTTGAATCTGACCTGCGCCAGTAGCCTGAGTGAATGTCAGTGGTGTGGTGTCTAGAACGATTGGGTCCGGTGGGACCGGCGTGATCAATGTCCAACCGGAGTTGGCATTGACCGTGCCCTCTGTGATGAACGTATACAGGCCAGGCGTGACTTCAGCCGATTCGTCGGCCTCTGCAGAACGCGGCCACGGGCCGGTCGACGACACCACTCGAATTCCATTTTGGCTTGCCGTGGTCTGACCAGCGCATAACACCCGGTCGCCGTCTTGGAGCAAGACGCCATCCACCGTTTGTATGCCATTCATCGTGATGTTGGCGGTCGCGATTACCCGGCAGGACGGCTTAATATCCAAGCCAGCCGCTATCGCGTCAACATAGCCTTTGGTCGCCGCGTTATCTGAAGTAGTTGGCGCGCCTAGCCCAGTAATCCTGCGGCCGTTTACCGCAATATCAACAGTCGCGCTACTTAGAGCGGTCAACGTGACATCAGCACCAGCAGCGATGCCAGCGAGCTTGGTGACTGCCGTCGCCGGCATGTACCCATCTGCTAATGTTGTCGCGAGGCCCGGTGTTGCGTGAATGTGGTCGCTAAGAGAAAGGGTCGTCGCTGTGCCCGGGTTTGTTGTCGAGGCGACAGGTAAAGGTGCAGGATTGCCTATCTCAACGTTGTGCTTGTGGTCAGCCCTCGCGGCCGCAGTTGCACTGCCCTGCGACGCTGTTTGCACCTTCACGTTTTCCGGCGCGGTTGAGGTCAGGACGCCAGTGATCTCGTGTGTATGATCCGATCTAGCGATCGTCTCCGCCGTACCTGGGGCGTTGACCGTCGCAAGCGTGAGGCCCACTGCTGTGCCGGCTCCGGGCATTGCGTGGACGTGGTCGCTACGAGACAGTGAATCTAATGTGCCCGGTGCTTTGATCGAGCCGATCGCTAAATTTGCAGGGTCCGCTACCTGAACGTTGTGCTTGTGGTCAGCCTTCGCGGCCGCAGTTGAACTACCCTGCGTTGCTGTTTGAACCTTGACGTCCTCCGGCGCGGTGGAGCTGAGCGCAAGGGGCGACTGCCATATCGCCGCAGTGCTCGATGTCGCAGTAAGGACCGCCCCCGTGACCGGAGCAGCAGCAGTGGTCCCCACAACCGTACCCCCTGCTGTGCGTATCCCGCTCGCCGTTCTATCATCGGACAATCTAGGGTCATTTCCCTGCGTTATCGTTCCTGAAGCATTACCAAACGCGGGCAAGGCATGCGCATGGTCGGCCCGAGCTAGCGCGTCAGATACGCCTAGGACATTGCCACCGCCAACAGTTAACGCCGTAGGCAGGGCCGTCACGACACTGTGCTTGTGGTCTCCCCTCGCGGCGGCCGTTGCATCGCCTAATGCCGCATCGCCTGCGTCGACATCCGCCGGAGGGCTTGTTGTCAAACCCAAGTCCCCGCCGCCTACGATAGCACCATCCTTCGTGACCTGGATCTCAACGTCATTGCTATCTTTGATGAATAGCTCGGTCTCGTTCGTGTCGGTTGCCGCTCGCGAGTACAGCTTCACCGCATTGGGCTCAGCGCCCGGGGGCGCATCTTGCGCTACAAGAGTGAGGACTGGGGGCTGGGATATGGATGTAACATTCCCGCCACTGTCCTTTATACTTGTCACCCCGTCAGTGTTGACAAACAGCTGGACGTGCATTTCGCCTGGAGTGCGAACAGCACCGGGACTCTGTTTCCTAAGCTTAATCGACATGAAAAATCTCTACATCACGCAACTCAACCGTCATCAGACTCAGTAGTTGAACCAGCTTCCGAATGGTGCACGGCGCATGAAATCAATCGAATGCAACTGCGCTGGGCCTCCACTGCCAAGAAACAGGAGCCCCGCGGACTGGATATTGCCGAGCGTCCACAGCTTCACTCCCTGGTACTGCACCCCTCCCGTATGCCATTCGACGACCCAAGCACTGCCGTTGTCCCACATGAAAGTGTCCATCGCGTAGGCACCAAAACCTTGAACTTCAAAGGTGTCGGACGGTCCGGTCCCCCCGGTTATCCAGTGCCGCATAATGTGCCCGCCCTTTGTCGCGTCATAGTAATGGCCGACGCAGTGCGCTTGATTCAGACCGAATGCAGGAACACCCGAAGTGCTGACAAACAAAGAGGCCGCACTCGGGACGCCGGGCGAATGCACCGAATGCGCTCGCACTACATACCGTGAGCTGGGCGCATTGGAGGCATGGGTCGATGCCTTATACAGAACGATTTGATCGTTCAGGTTGCCCGCGATCTGAAATAGAAGGAAGGTCCCTCGCAAGGTTGAACGGTACTCATTGCGAGCGAGCACGAGCCCCGTGCCGGGGTCGGCACTAAACGCTTCAATATCCCCCACACGTGTCATCACCGTCGAGGTCGTCACGTTTCGAACTGTCCAACCTCGCAGCTGCGGGTCAGACTCTGGGTTCGTTAGACTGTTGAACTCGTCATCCCATAAGTGGGAATTGACCGGCTTTGCGATCACAAACGATAGAGGCAATGCCTCTAGCCTCTGGACCTGCTGGGTCGACATAAACCCGTTGCTCACAGTCGACGCTATCTGATGAAGCGAGCCTCCGCCTCTGGACCCGTGCGGGATGTCGCCCTGGAGACGCACTGTCTCGTGGGGACGCCATTGGAAGTTGTCGGCCAAGTACATCCACTCGTAATACTCAGGCCCGTTGATATTGATGCCTGTAGATGCATTCCCTTGCGCGAACAGGTCATGATGGAGGATCGAATCGTCGAAGCCCGGAAATACGGACGCCATTTCCTCGTCGCAGTACACGCCAACTATCGTTCCGGTCGGCGGCGCATTTGGAAAGTAGACGTCTTTATCGTTCTCGCTCGCAAGCACCCAACTGTTCGGGGTTGGCGGACCAACCACGTAAGGCAGGTTTGGAGACCCGCCGCCGCCGCTCGCTTGCTGCTCATTGGAAGCGCCAGCGGGGAGCCATCCAAGTAAGTCGTCTCCGAGGTCACAGAAGACCCATTCTGCATACGCTCCAGCCTGCAACGTGAGCGGGGATGATGGACCCTCAAAAAACTCTTCCCCCCAGATCAGCAGTTGACCCGCCTGGGAGGCCACCGACGCTGCCTCGATCGCGTATACCCCAGCACGTTGTCCTGGAGCGGTCGCCGCGGGCAACATCACCAGTTCCGATGTGTCTGCCACTGAGAACTGCCCAACGCCAGGGCTTCCAAACAGACCTGGGAGTGGCATCAAGCCACCACCGGTGCCAGTGCCGACAATCGTGCCGCCACTCGTGATCTGAATCTCCGCCCCGCTGCTATCTAGAGCGAACAACTCGCTGCGAGCATTTACCTCACGCGAGTAAAGTTTCAGCGCGTTATCGGAGGCTGCGGGAGCCGATTCTTGCTCCGGAAGTGTGACGACTGGTGGCTGCGATAACGTGGTGATCTTCCCATCGCTGTCTTTGGTTTTTGCCAGACCGTCAACGTCGATGAATAGTTGAACATAGGTGCTCTCGGGAAATGCGACAGCACCGGCACTCTCTTTCCTAAGTTTGATCGACACGTTTGGGTCTCCTCACAAGGACCTGTTCTGCAGCCCTGGCCCTCCTGGAGACGACCTCATCTGCAGGCCTCGGTCTCCTCGGAACGGCGTCATCAGCGGCTTGGGCTCTCCGCAAGACATCAGCAGCCTCGGTCTTTGTCACGAGTTGTTCGCGGACATTTGCGGGGACTGGAAGCCCATCAGCGACCGCCTTCTTAACCACAGTGTCATAGGCATTCAACAAGACCTTGACGCTTGCGGAAGTCAAAGGTTGGCGGCCCTCGGTGCGAAAGGTATGCTCTACGCTGCTCCACCACAGAACCAACAGTGCTTCTGCCAAACCTTCTCTGCGGTACTCAGGGTTCACCACCATCTTGAAGAGGCTCCTCTGATTGACGCCAGAGAGAATCAGCGAAGCGACGATGGTGTCGTCTTTGAACAACAAGACTCCACTTCGATGGTCACCAGAGCTTGGGAATGTGGGGTGTGCCTTCCGGAGAGCAACGCTCTCTTCGGTTTTCCCTTCACTGGTCAAGGCTAGCTGGTAGCCCATGCCGGGTTCTGACAGCACGAGTTTTTCGGACGTGAAGGCTATACGCTGCTGCGGCAAACGGTCGGTTGCCCGTGAAGTCTTGATGAATCGATTCTTCTGAAATACTTGATTTGGGGTCAACTCCCAAATCCATTTTAGATGCAGGGTCACATCGTGCTCCTATTAGGGCGGCGCGAGATTTGACCAATCGAGCCAATAGTCACCACTTCGTGGCCAGACCATTGACCATCGGTCGACTCCATTGGACTCCAACCAGAAATGCTTCATCTCGTCATTGTCTACCCATGATTCTATATCTACTGCGTTGAGAGAGTTTAGGGCCTCGATGGAGTCGGTTCCATTTGGGTTCAAGAACACATCCCCACATGACTCGTAAATTTCCTGGAGCAGATTGATAACCTGCACCCGCTTACCTACAGACTCTGGTGTGATGGCCGGAAGATTCAACGTCATTTCCTCACCGGCCGAGATCTCTACGAATACAATCGACCCATGAGTTGCGGTTGCGACATCCCCGTTCACCCAGGGGTCCCCCGGTACGGTTTTCCATATAGGCGTTGGGCTACTCAGACCCCTGATTACAGAACTTTTCATTCCCATGACGCTTCTCCTGTCAACCGATCTGCCTCCAGTTGGTTCCGTCCCATATCAAGATGGCCCACTCATAGTCGGTCATTAGACTCAGGGACGCGTCTCCATCAATCCTCTCGAAAGCTGTGGCGGGGTGGATGACGACGGCTTGCCCGCTCGCGACCGAGACCATCTTGACGCCTATCTGGTCACCCGGTGAGTGGGCGGCGGGCAGGTTGACCCCGACCTCTCCAGCCAGCACGTTGCAAAGAACCAAGTCCCCCGGAGCGGCTAGGTAGGTGCTGTTAGATACAACTGCCGTGGGCTTTAGCGCGCCCATGGGGGGTTTCCAAACAGCATTCGTCCCGGTTGTCGCTGTCAACACGAAGCCAGTCACGGGAGGCGCCGAGAGGTCTATCGTGACCGGCGCCCCGGTTGTCTTGAGCTTCGCAGCCGGGCCTAACTCCGTCCAAGCCGCGGCTGACTGCCCGGTCGCGGTCAACACCTGGCCTTCGGAGGGCGCCGGTGAGCCAGATACATCAACGACGATCCCATCATCGTCCGTCGCTAGCGAAGTCGCGGTCCCTGGTTCCAAGGAGCGCACGGCACCACTGCTGTCCTTGAGCTTGACGATCCCGTCCAGGTCAATGAACAACCGGAGTTGGTCCGCATCGACCGGGGCCTGGACCGTGTCCTTGTCCTGTTTTTTGAATGTTAGCGTGCCCATAGGAAAACCTCACGGTAGCTGGTAAGCCGCCCCGACTATTCGCCAGACCGCGCCAAGGCGCGTGTCGAACTTGTATTTGATCCAGGTTTTATACTCAGTCAGAGTGTCGGACTGAACGAAGCCTCCGAGCCCAATCCGCTCGATGTAGTAGCTGTTGTCCGCAGTTATGAGCGTCACCGAGTTCGGCGCGGTGCCCGCATTATCGGTAATCTCCTTGATCTCGATCTCATCGTTGTGCGATGCGGACGGGAGTACCAAAGTGAGTCCAGCGCTCGCGATATAACAATTGACAATGTTCGGAGATAGAGCAAAGGTCCCAGGGCCTGTGACCGGTCCGAACGCGGTGCCCCCGAAGATCTGATTGAACGGGTCCCAAGGCACCAACGCGCTTGGAGTGGCTCCAATCACTCCCAGTCCCACAGGCCGGTAAAGTAGCTGGCCTTCCGCCATAGGGATGGCATTCGGCGGGTTAACCGGGTCGAACACTTCGGGGAGGGCATTAGACCGGCCTAGAACAGAATTCGCGTATAGGCCGGTAGCATAAGGTATGCCCCTATCGGTCGAGGCCAGGACTCCGTTAGCAATAACACTGTCGTTCGGGCTAAAGCTGTTGGACAGGTTTGCAAACATGGCATTGACGCCATTGTTCGTCACATACCAGGCATCGTACCCAACCTCCGTGATCGCATCTGTTTTGAACTCCAGCGTCAGCTGGAGCCCTGGCGCCGCGAAGGTTGGGCGGTCTCCCACGTTGGCGCCGTTCATTGGGTTGTAGAAGATGATGAAATCGCTGCTCAGCGTTACCCAATCGCTCCCGCTCCCGATTGGAAGGCCGATTAGTACTACCTGAGAACCGTTGGACGGGCTCGGAGGCAAGGTGACAACTTTATCGATGTCATCGCGGCCCCAGATGTAGTGGATGTGGTTGACGAGTGCGTCAAAGTCGCCGTGTTTGACGACCGGATCTGCCTGCAAGCCATTAGCAGGGGGGGTGCTCCCGCCGATCGCCGCATTCATCTCGGCAACGCTCGGGACATCCATCACGGTCCTGGCCTCAGCGGGGGTCAGGAATGCGACCGGTGCAGGCGGTGCGACGCCTAGAATCGCAGGCGTGCTAGGGGCCACCGTACTCAGAACGTTCAAGATATCATTGCCGTCGTAAGGCGTTGCTTCCGATATCTGTCCGTTCACGGTAAGCTGGCCGTCGACGACCAGGTCTGACGTGAACAGCATCTCATCATTTCTCTGGACGACACGTTCGCCATGGACTGGCACGTAGAAGACCGAGAAATTGTCTACGGTATGAACGTCCGTAGCGTCGCCCTCGACGATTAGGTTGCCTCCATCTCCGATCACTACGTGATCGTTGAAGAGCATCGTCTGCTTGGCCGGGATGGTTTTTTCCTCATTCTCGACCAAGGTCAGCGTATAGTTGTCCGGACCTCCATCTCCGCCACCACCACCGCCTCCTCCGCCACTGCGGATGAGCGGGTTGAGCTTGGTTGCCCACCCGAAGGTCGTATGGCCTTCGCGTGTCTCTGTGACAAAGCCTACGCGAGTACCGAACGTGGTGAGACTGTAGATGCCGAAGGTGGTCGCGATGGGGCCACCGCCAGCCGTTCCAACCACCTCACTGCGGAAACCGACAGCGCGTCCCGGCCCCGAGGGGAAGATAAACGTCACCGTGTCATGCGGGGTATCGACCAGATGATTTTGGGAGTCAACGTTACCCGACAAGAGTGGAGGCGGGACACTCAGCTCATCCGTTCCTATGATTTGTAGAAGCCAAGTCTCTACGTCGTCATAATTCAGAAGCTTGATTGATACAACCGTCCCTGAGGGCACATCCACGCCGCCCTCAGTTGGCAGGAAATCCACCCCATTCTTGCTAACTACGCAAACGGGGCCTAAGTGCATAGCTCACCTATGGCCAAGGGCGTGTGGTCGCCGGAGAGCGCTACAATTGAGGTGCGGCAAACGGTGGACATGGGACGGTCACAAGTTGCCAGACCATAAGGAGAAATTCGGCCCCTTTGCGGCCGCCCCGATTACCGCCCAAAGGTCTGATAGCTGTAGGAAATCTGGGAGCCAGTCAGGTTTCGACGCGCCCCGAGATAGACCCCAAGTCCGTCTCGGGTGGATGGCCGTGGCATATCCGGGACGGGCGAGCCGTCGCCCGTGTCGAGCTGCTGGGCGAACGCGGCCTCTATGCGGTCGAACGGCGTCGACACCGCGGCATTCTGCAGCTGTGTCGATAGCTCATCGTCTAGGAGGACGGGCTGGCCGTTCGCCCACTCCACCGGCACCCAGTCAAGGGCGTCGTCTTTATCGAAGCGCCCAAGATGGACGCCGTCAGTCACCAGCCAGTCGCGTTTGGCTAGTCGCGAGCGGCGCCCTTCAGACACCAACGCTACATCCTTGAACACCGCGTAGTAACCGGCCTTGAGCATGATTCTCTAAGAGCGCCCCATAAGACAATCCGATGAAGCCTATGCCTCACCCGGACTCTTCTTCCCCGGCTTGAAGCGCGGGTCGCGCTTAGCGCATGTCGGGCATCTAGCTGGCTTCTTCATCTCGTCCTCATCGGCGTCGTAATAGATGTGCTCCAACATGATCCGCCCGCACAAGACCCGAGTCGGCTTCCCGTTCCGATCAAGCTCACAGACGTGAGTGAGATTGTTCATGAGGCTCTTATTGCTCTTGTGGGCCGACGCGAACAGCTCGAATGTGCCGTACTGCGCTGATTCAGGGTTTTTCGCTGCCTGTCGATAGTCGTACGTCATACCTGGGGTACCCATCAAAACGTTTGTTGCAGGCCCTCTACATAGATAGGCATAGAATGAACGTTGACTTGTCCGTGTACCCGGCAACGAAGGTTGGCGCATGTGAGATGATCGAGGCCATCACGCCCGCCATCATCAGTCTCTGGAAGACGGAGCGACAGCAGCACCTCACGGATGACTTGATTGCAGTGGTCAACGCGCGGTCGAACCACGTCAAGATCGACAGTCGCACCAAAGTCTACCAGCAGATGAAGAAGAAGATCCCTACGCTCGACCTGCTAGAGCATCTAGCCAAGAAGCCCGAGACCTCGAACGGCTCGATCTGTATATGGGTGATGATAGGCTTTCAGACTGGCCAGCTCTGCTGCTTACCATTCACGGTAGCTTATAGCTGATGGTCGGTAGAGCGGCTCGTCGGGCCAGCTCGCACTCGGATGAGACTGAATGAGATCTAGATACGCGGTGCGGTCTTCATTCAGGACAATCCATGGCTCCTCACCAACGAGGATAGCTTGGTTGATCATGAGTATGCGTCCGACGCGACCATTGAAAAGCTCAAAGGGTCGGATGTTCATCAGCTCGCAATGCAGCTCCCAGATCTCGGCCTGTCGCTCCTCTGACGTGGCGTCTTGTCTTCGTGTACGTAGGGCACCAATCCGCTCCCGAGCATCAGCGTCCCAGCGCCAGCTGTAGTGGGGGACACGTCGCGGGTGCAACATCTCGCGAAAGCCAACCCGGATACGCTGCGTCCTAGCGACCCCGGCGAACGGGTGGTCGCCGAGCAGAATCTTATGCGCTTCTCTGGGCAACGCGTAGTGGTCATTGACGCCAGCGTGGATCGCATAGAGCAATGCCTGCATATGGAGGTCGTACAGGGGCGACCCCGGCGCGTTCTCACCAGGTTGTGGGTCGATCAGGTTCGACTCTACGACAAAAGTGTGCGCCCAACTCTGGTCAACACCTGCCCTCTTTAGGTCATCTGTCATTTGGTTTTGAGTACGCGCATCGCATGATGCAGGTCCGTGGCCGGACGCATCTTGACACCAGACGACTCCGGGAGGTCCTCAACGCCCAATGCGTCCATGAGCAGTTCCCTGAGCAGGGTTTGCCACTGCTTGCCTTGAGCCGCGGCTTCTGCCTTCAATGCGGCCTCAAGCGGATAGGAGAGCTGGAAGATAAGACGGCTCTGCTGCCCTCTACGTGCAGACGACTTCTTCAGCCTACGTTGAGTCGGCGGCATTCAAGCTTTCCTCTCTGGCTTCCTTACGCTCGCGACGACGCGCAAGCTTATTCAGGTGTAGGAAGTCATGACGCTCACTCGCCGATCGGGAGAGCTGCCGCTCAAAGGTTATAGGCCGGAGTCTCTCCCATCCGTAGTAGTGAATCTCTTCGAGTAGCGCCCGCTCCAGCAGCCATTGGAGATAAGTCTGGAAGCCTACCCCGTGATAGTCGCCACCGATCCTAAGAAACTCCACAACGTCTTCTTTTAGTCGGACATTGAAGTCTTCCTTAGTCGCGAACTTTTTGAGCCGGTTTGATCCGGCCGCATAGGGACCCCGACGCTTCGACATGACGTACGCTACACCAACATCAACACTAGAAACCCTAGACGGGGTAACCCTCAGACTGACTAGCGACATGGGAAAGGTGATCGCTCTTTTAGAGCGCGCTGGTATCGCAGTGGAGACTGTAGCGACCTATCTTTTGGATTCTGAGGAACACAAGATTAGTGTTCCTTGCATTCTCGACGGGGTCCCCATTCAGATGAGCTTCTCAGCCAGCCACCCGGCGTGGTCTGAGCGGGTGAGAGCGCACTTGCATGTTTGCTTCGCGGGTGAACGGCGCTGGTCCGTTTACGAGGGCGGCGGCGGCTTTCACGCATCAAAGATCGCTACGAGAATCACTACCGAGCTAAGAGCGATCAAGAACGCTTACGACGAGAGGCTCGATAGGATCCGAAAGCAGCGGCTGGCCGAACAAAATCTGGCCGAGCTGGCAGCCACATTTGGAGCGACGACGCAAGACACGCTTACCCTGATCAAGGACACTGTCGAGATCGTTGCCTTGCCGGACCGCCCGTCGGAAGTTCGGGTCACGCTTCGGACAAGCCACGCGAATGTCGCCAGGATCGTTGAGGAATTCGGGAAAACGGCGTCGGCACGAAAAAAGCCGTGAAGTTTCAGGGGGTCGGCGGCGTATTCGCGGGTTGAACGATGGACACACTCGACATTTTGGTAATCGATGATGACGTTGTGGCGCCGGAGCACATCGAGCCGCGGCAGACGTGGTTCGCAAGACGCCTGTCGGCACTCGGGCACAAGGTGACCGCCGCGCATTCGAGTTCGGATGCCTACGGCTGCCTTCGTGAGCGCAAGTTTGACCTTGCTTTCTTTGATCACGACCTAGGGGAGGACGCGAGTGGCTCAACGATTGCCGGCCGGGTCCTCTACCAGCCCGACGACTACCAATGCCCTCGTGCGGTCTGGGTACACTCCCTCAATTCGATCGGGGCCGCTAACATCGCGAGCAAGTTCCAATCAGCCGGCGTACCGACCCGCGTTCTTGACTACGGAGTGCTGCGGGTCATGCCGCTCAATGTTTTCGGCGCTCTTATCACCGAGCTAGTACCTGTCGTAGCCCCGCCAGTCGAGGTCGAGCACAAGTACGGCCTCGGTGCCATCGTGGAGGTAGACGTGGAAATCGACGAGCCCAGCCACGGAGCTGGCGTTGGCGTCTGCCTCAGAGGCATGTGCCGGCTTATCGTGGTCGGCCAAATCCGCGATCGCGACCGCACGCCCCTCTACATTTTGTCGGATCTCGCAGTTCGATACCCGCACGAGGAGCCGACATTCTCGCAGTCAAAACTGGTGTACAGCTACGCAGCCACATTGGTGGAATCAGGGTACGGAGAAGATCGTCTCCGTCCGACCGGGCAGCAAGTGCCGATTATGGCAACGGTAGAGCAATGGCTTAGAGCGGGAGATTGCGATGAGCGGCAACGTTGAACTGCGGACCTATTACGGAATCGAAACTCCGCGTGAGACCTTTTGGACGCGAGAGGGTGAGACTATCGTGTGTGCCGCCGATCTGAATCACCCCCTCGTTGAGGGCGCTAGCTTCTGTCACGCATGCGGAAACAAGGTCAAGAAGATCGCAATTGAGCATCCCTCACCGAGGTTCACCGAGATATGTGAGAAGTCTCGGATTGCGCCGGACAAGTTTTTCGAGCAGCTGACGACAGACGCTCCGGATCAAGGCTGGGAGTGGGAGGACGACGGTGATGGTGGCACCGGGCAGAGCTTCAGACTTCACTGGCTGGGTGTCGAGGCGTTCGTCACCGTCTTTTCCGATGAAGCCACGATCGTCCCGGCCCTTGGGTTTCGACTCGATAGCCTCGGGGATCGCGGGCACCCTCGTGTCTCGGCGTTCACGTGGCGCGAGCTGGAGATCTATGATCGCGCCGTACGTGACGTAGCCAAGATCTTCGGAGCCGAAGGGGAGCCCAAGCTCTACGCGCAGGTCTATTACGGTTGACGGATCGGTGTAGTCAGGGTTGTGGAAAAGCGTGAGCTGACTAAACGGTGGGGCGTGACCGATGACTGCGCCAGATGTTCCTACGTTCCGGAAGGCTGGATGGGGCTGCTAGACCGCTTGATGTTCGCGCTAGCAGAGATCCCCGGGTGGAATCCCGCCTATGCGTGTCAGATCAAGGACAAGTTCGGCGGTCTACGATTCTACTATCGGCTACCGTCGGAGTCGGATGAGATCCTGAAAACCAATATTACGGCACTCATCGAGCAGTTTGAAGAGGAAGCTTCCGGCACGTGTACCCGCTGCGGTAGCTCTGACCAGGTGAAAACAACCGTAGACCAGTCGTCCTGGATTCGCACTGAGTGCGACGGCTGCCGGGCATGATTTTGGTGTAGGACTAGCCATGCCGACCCAGCAACTTGAGTATCAGTTTAAGCGGACGCGCCTTGAGAATGGGCAGCTTGAGGTCCGAATCGTTATGCCCGCAAGGACAACAGATTCTGATGTTGACCTTCACGGGGCATCTGCACGCAAAGAAACTAGCCGTTGGGTCCTCTCGATTGCGTATGGTCTAGCGAAGTCCTGTGGAATCAATCTCCTTGAAACCTTCTATCTCATCCACACCGCGATCATGGACACCGTGGACCAGGAGGTCATCATCAAGGCTATTCGAGAGAAGCCTTGCACGCCGGAGAGCCTTGTAGCCGATCCTCCAGCTGATGTCGACCCCGAGATTCTGAGAGTTCTGCTGGCCGACCTTATCGACTCCGGGACTGTCTACGTAGATGGCCATCTAAAGTTCTCTGGCGACAACTTGAACTAGGGCGAGCGCGCACGTGGCCCCACAACGTGCCCCTAAAACTCCGACTAAGAATAGTCGGTGCTCCCGGCCACACTACAAATGACACAAAAGTCTCGTGGGCAAAGCCGGGTCCCTGGTGTAATAGGAGGCGTGCTCGTCTCGGCACGTGGGACCCGGAAGCTCGGGCACCGAATGACTCGACGTGTCGTTTGTCGGGGAGATAGACCTGCCAGGTCGAATTGAACCGGCTGTCGCGGCAGCGGACAGCAACCGTGGATCGGGGGATTGCCAGGTTCAGGCGTTGACCGCAACGGCCTGGGTCAAGCCGCGCCCGCAGGGTTTTCTGGGGGTCTATTTGTGATGGCGCCGTTGCTCCCGAGGCCTAGTATCGGGGGCGTCCATAAATCGAAGCCATCGGCTTGGGATGACCGAGACTGAAACGCTAGAGTCGGTACTTTCCTTCGCCTGTAATCGAGGCGTAAAGGCGCGTCTCGTATCAGATAGAGAGTTCGCCTCGCTGGTGCGGAGGTGCAACCTGGAAGAGGCGCCCTTCTCCGCGAGCCCCCTTGGCATAGTGTGGAAAACCAAGCGCCTCTACTACACCAAAGACGCACTTTGGCCCGAGGTGATCCATGAGCTTGGGCACCTGTTGGCTAGCAAAGTCCCGCCGCGTAGCAGCTCTGAGTACGAGTTCTTCGGTTGGGAGCTTGCCCTAGTCCACCGTATTGGGGCGTCCTTGGATCATTGGTTAGCCAACAATAGGCTTTACGGGGTCAATGATGGCCGGGAGCTTGGTGCCCTAAGCCCTATCGAGTTGCATACCATGCTGGCCGAACGACTCACGGCCGTCAAGGTTGCTGGGCTATTAGACACTGCTGACGGCCACCCGTTGGCGATCAGATGAATCGGCTATGCCGAAGAGAGATCATCACAACGGCATGAGCCCGTGGTGGGATCGACCTCGGTCCAAAATACCCCGTGGGTCTTGATTTGTGAAGAGCACAATACATCGGTGAGCCACCAGACCCTAGCGAGGGCTCGACTCGCGCGGGACCCGACTGATTTCTGTCGTGAGTGCCTAGAGAAGCATCAGTAGCGGGCAGGCTGTGAAGCTCTATGCTCATCGGCACCGCTGTGATAGGATACCTTGCCATGGACGAAAAAGATCCGGAGTCGGACACCTTCTATCCTGAAGCAATGCTGCCCGATGGCTCTCTTGTCGGTACGCGCCGCCGTGGAAAACAAGAATCGACTGCACTTCTCAGGCCGGTGAAGGACGATGAGACCCTCCCTGCCGATGACGAGATCATTCGTCTGCGTCGCGGCAACGACAAAGGTGAGATGAAGGTCGAAACGGTCAGTAAGAAGGGACCGGCCAGGGTCGCGAGTCCATCGTACCGTAGTAACTACGACAGCATCTTCGGCGCCAAGCAAAGCCATGCTGTCAACTGATTGGATCTTCTGGCCTGGGTGCTATGCTTGCGTAAGCCAACCCACGCTAGGAGATTCGACGGATGACGGCACTGGAGATAGCTACGATTCTCGCGGCACGAGCTAACAAAGCCGTCCCGGAGACTAGCTCCGACTTCGCTGCGCTTGAGATCCCCATGCTTGGCGGATGCCAAACTTGTGGTCAATGCATCGCCGCTTACAACGCGCATCCCCAGAAAAACGGCTACTGGGCATGCGAGGACTGCAGCGACGAGCCGATCGTCACGATGGCGGACTGGGAACAGCTAGCCAGCGAATGAGCGAAGGATTTTCGTCAGGGCGCCCCATCGCGCGGAATCGGGGCGCCTTTCTTTTTGGGGTGTATATGGAGGCCATGACTCGGGGATTCACGATTAAGCAAATGCGAGAGTTGAACCGGAAGCCAAAGCCCACCGCGGAAGAGGCTCGCTTGATCTTGATGCTTGCACAAGCTCGCGAGCAAGGTTGGGTCTCGACAGCTGGCCCAGAGATGCGTCACGGGGCTTGGGACCATTTCAAGGGCGGCGTCTATATTTCGACGCAGGTCGTCATGAACGTGGATAGCCAAGAAGCTCAAGAGCCGATGGTGATCTACTGCTCGGCCACCTACGGTACATGGTTCGCGCGCCGGTGCGAAGAATGGAACGAGCTGGTGGAGTGGCCTGACGGGAAGTATCGCAGTCGGTTTGTGCTCCGTAAGGATGCGTCGCTCGCTCCGGAGTTCAAGGTCTGCAACGCTATGGTGTAGCTGACTAAGGTGAAATCACGCTCTACGACTGATGCCACATTTCCCGTGGGAACGAAGGTTGACTCGTCTAGGATTCAGCTTTTCAAGCAGCTGAACCGCGGTGAAGTAACGGCGGTGCACCCAGATGGGTTAGTGATGGTGCAGTGGGATCGCGAGGGGTCTTGCCTTCAGCATCCATCGGAGCTGCAGCCGTTACCAACCCTTTTGGACCGCCTTCTAGAGTGAGTGATTTGCCTCCCGCGTGGCAGTCTTTCTTGGGTCGAGCACACGACAATCTCAGCGATGGCGATCTTGAGGAAGCTCGGTGGAGTGCCGAGCGCTCTCTCTTTTACTGCAAGAAGCTTGGCCAAGAAGACAGCCATGCAGAGTGTGAAGTGCTCCGCCTGCTTGAAGATATCAGTACTCGGCAAGGGGACCTTGGGGCCGCGAGTGTCTACGGTTCACAGGCCGCCGTTCTGGAAAAGCGCCGATCGTTGTGGCAGCATCTGCGCGAGGGATAGCCACATGACGGGACCCATCGATGATCAGCCAACGCGGCCCGAGGGCGTGCTCTACTGGCGTCCGCTCCCAGATGGGTACGAGATCACGGTGCACCCGATGACGTTCGACAAGGCGCGGTTGTGCTATGGGCCGCAAGATAGCGTCACGCACGAGAACGGATTCTGTTACGCGGATCGTGCTCGGGCGTTGGAAGCGGCGGCTGTGTGGGATGGTCAAGGAGACCCATTGGATGGCTGGCACCGCAACCCGTTCACTGGTCGGCGGCGCGAGAATGGCGATCCCAAAAAAGAGGAGCGCTACTGGTGACCACGACCGCTAGCGGTCTGAGAATGCCAGCACGAGCAACATCGCCGTCGTTGAGCACGCCACAACTACCGCACCAACGATTACGGCAGGGTCTTGCTTCGGCGGCTTTGGTGCCGGATTTGCCACCACAAACTCAGTGTTAGGCTGCGCCTGGACCGCTACTGCTTTGGGCGATAGGTCTTGAGCAACGATCTGAGTCACGGCTAGGAGACTCGTTAGGAGCATTGGCAAATGGCGCATCACAACATCTACACCAAAGCCAAGTCCCGCTTCTTCTTCTTCTCTCGCAGACGAGCCATCAGCTCTTTGGTGACTCGACGGTGACAGCTGAGGCACACCGTACGCAGCCCATCGAGGCCCGTGGCTCCACCGCCTTCCGAGACGGGCACGATGTGATCAATATCCCAGAGGCGACCATGGCGATGTCGCGGGATACAGTGCTTGGTCTTGAAGTCCTCCACTGCTTGCTTTCGGCTCGCAAGCGGGTGAGTGGTCCTTATCTTCTTGAGTTCTCGAAGCAGTGCTATGCAGTCGAGCCCGCAGATCGAGCATATGCCGCGATCGCGACGGCGGACGTGAAGCACCATCTTAGAGCCCGTTCGGACGGTCCAAGTGTCGACACACTGTTGAGAGCAAAAGGTCCGGCGTGGCGGTGTGACCTCGGTTTGACATTGCCGGCAGAGCGCGCGCCCATTGGGACCCTTCGGAAGCTTCCTAGGATTGACGCGACCGCCTTTGATGTGGCGCGGAGGGTTTGCCATACCCTCCCCCTACACTGGTAAGTCACCGCTGCTTGAGCATCTGCCAGAGGGTGAGCTTATGAGCTTGCACCAGCTTCAGAGGATCGTGGCGCCCTCCACCGGCCTCAGAGCAATCGGGGTGCTGGGTCTCGACCCCGAACGTTGCGAACATCGCACGACTTGCGATCCGATTTGCCGTGTCGTGGTCAACGCCTTCATCCAGGGCGGCACACGACACCACGCAGTGCCATGCCCATGCGTACTCTGGGTCTTGCCTGATTAGAGCCGCTAGTTCCGTGTACGGATGCAGTTCTTGGAAGCAGGGCTCAATTGCATCGGGGTCGTACGGCAATCTCTACTCCCGTATCGTGATTTCAGGCTCTACGTGACCAAAATCACAAGCTGGGCACTTGTGGCGACTCGTGATGGCCCATCGGTGACCACGCGAGCAATGGTATGAGCTGGTAGAACGGTTGGGATCGTGGCTGTGGTAAATGCCCTTCTCGTCCCAGTAGCGCAGCAGTCCACCCATCGCAGTGGTCTTTACGAGATGATCCACAAAGCAGAGGCTGGTCTCATCGTTCTTCTGGCACTGCGGACACATCATGGGGCGATCTCTTTTGCGGCATCACGGCGGGGGTCTTGGTTCATAGTGCTCATCCTGCGCGAGTGCGGCGAACAGCTCTAACACGTTATCACAGGCTTGATGGGCGGCGAGTATCACCCGTCGGTGCCGAACCCGGAGCGTCGCTAGTTCAGGATCGGCACTCTTGGCCACTTGATCCGAGCCTTGTGCCGCGATTGCGGCCGCGGCGATAGCATCCCAGTCGAGACCCTTGCCGTGTTGCTCAAGCGCGGCGCGACCGGCTGCCGTCTGAGGGGTCGGCGCATCCTCAAGGGTTGGCTCGCTCACGAGATCCTCAACTGCTTCGCACCATCGACATCAATCCATTGGATTCGTCCGGAGCCAACGAGGTGCTCGACCACCTCGGCGATCGCTTCATACGCAAGCCTGACCCGAGCGGCCTGCTCATCAAAGAATATCTCGAACTCGGCAGGGTCTTCAGGAGTCGGAAGACGCGGATTCTGATGCTCAGCCCAACTCCATTGGATCATTCGGAGGCCACGGGGTCCTAGCAAAAGCTGAGCTAAAACCCATTTCTCTTCTGCGGTGCCATCCGCGGCACCAAGCGCATGCAGGATTTTGGTCATCTCCTGCTCGATGAGCCCTAGCTCGACATCAGGGCACGCCGAGAGAGGGCTCTGAATTCTTGACCATAGGAGGTTGAAAGCCTCTGCGACGATTTCTTGGATAGACTCTGGCATCGCTTCTCTATTACCCCGAACACGTTAGTTGGGCGAAGGCGGCTCGTGCCAGTCTTGCACGATAAGCAGAAGCCCGTTCAGCGTGGCGGTCAACTCCCGCCGACGTTGGGCCAAGGGCTCGCCCTTTCTGTTCTCGGTCAGCAAGGCCAGGAACCCTGTAGTAAGGTCCGACATTAGGGTGGCGACTTTCGAGGTTCGCTTGTCCATGGGGCAGTCATAGCACGAGTGGGATCATGCAGTGATCTCTAAGATTACCCTCAATAGACTGTCCCACGCCGCCGCACCAATCCTTACGATTAGAAGGAGCCTAGTCATGGCTCTAGATCACAAAACACAACAACCGTGAACTCGATAGATGCCGACCTTGCGGCGCCGTGTTATCCACGCAGCTCTGTTGTTCCTAACATTACTAGGAGGCACAGCGAGATGACAGAGCATCAGGCCGAAGTGGCGGCTACGGTAATAGTGCCGCCACGTTCTGCGACTCTTGTACGCAGAATGCCAATGACCGTAGACCACGAAATAGTCCTACGGCTAGTAATCCTAGCTTTGGCAGGACCTCAAGAGATCTGTGATCGATGCCCGTTCAGAGTCGTTTGCGGGCATATCGACGAAACAGATTCGTGAATTTTCAGTCGCTCATCCTTGCATGTAATCGCAACCGTAACCCCAACCCTTCGCAACTCCGGCGTAAGGCGCTAGTCTAGGCGCGAGTCTAGGGCAGGGTCTGCCATCTTGGCGGGCCTTGCCCTAGACCTTGTTTCATAAACAGCCTCGAAGCCATGTGGATGTGGGTAGCGAGAGTGCGGCCCGCAATCGTCACACGCGCAACGTGAGAGCTGGTGGGCGTCATGGTGAAATCCCTAAAGATGATCGGTAAGCAGTTATCTAGGTGGCATAACCGGACTTTTACTCGAATCTACGTGTGGTTGAACGACAAGCCGCCGCCATTACCTCATGATCCTTGGCGGTTTATTTACTGGCGCGAAGAGGGGCGGTGGACCGTCTACGTGTTTCGTGGCCGGCACTGGCGCGGCGCCGGGTTTCACCTGAAGAGCCTATCCGCAGCTGTGGAGGCCGCAAAAATCGAAGTGCGGAGAACCATGAAGGACCGCCGCAAGTTGCGTCGCGCTCGATGGCAGCGCATCTCAAACTAATTGCACGGACAGCGTTGATGGGGTAGCGTCCCTGTTGGGTCGGCCGACCTCTTCCTGCCTCTACGGGCAGGCCCCATTGAACATCGAATGACGCACTACTGCGTCTCGAACGCTGGAGGCCGACCCTTATGACCCTGCTGCGCTGGTACCTCACCGACTCAGCCGTAAATTGCTTCGTTTTCGCGCGTCGTTACCCAGACACCAACGAAGCGCTGCGGCAGGCCGAGTCGGAGCTTGAGGCCATGATCGAGACTGCCGGCTTTCGGCAGCGCGATCGGTACGGGCGAGAACTTTGGCGGTCTCCGAAACGCACCGGAGGAGCACTTCGATGGGTCCTAGACCCACGGCCAGGGGCGCATTCTTCCGACAAACGCCCGCGCGTGATATGGGTTGGCTTCGGCGCCCCGCCCTCACGTGTGTGGGCTCCGTGAAAGCGAGCCACATGAAACAACGCACCGCAGCCGAAGAGCACGAGCTGGCGCAACACTCCGCCCTGCACACGGTCAGGAGCCTTGGACGGGCGACCGTCACTGACGTCGTGAACCAGCAAGGCTTGGCGGAGCTGCGTGCCAAGCGCGCCCTGGAAGATCTGCTGGCTAGCGGCCAGGTGACTAAGGACGGGAGATACTACGTGAGTAAGGGGTGAGCCGCGGCAGTCGAATCTGTTTGTAGATCGCCAGTACGATGAGACTGACGCACGCGGTAGACCACAGATGCGCGACCCGTGTTCTTCGGCGCTATCTGCGGGCAAGTTCCGCAAAAATCTTGATCGACCGAGATGCGACTAACAAGGCGCGTCAATCTGCGTTCAAGGAGTGCATCGTCGCCGAGTTCGACTCGTCATTTCCGCTCTACCGCATCTTTGACGGCGAAGAACTCTCGCGTGTGCTGCGTAGCGGCAAGTTCACCGGGGGCACCTATGCGGTGAAGGCAAAGCGTGCTCACGGGGCATCGTGGGCGGCGAGCATCACGGAAGTGATCGCCGTGGGCAACAACCAGCTGCGGGGCAAGCGCTACGGCGATGACTTGTTCCTCGCCAAGCTCGACCCGATCGGTATGACGTTCTTTCACCTCGACCCAAAGGTCCCGTTTGACCCGGACGGCCCACAAATCCAGGCGGCCTCGATGCAGACCAGCGTTTGCAACTTCCAGCTGGGCGCTTCGGTCCTGGCCTCGCTGCATGATGTCGACCTGTTTGTAGTTCGCCCCGATCATCAAATGGAGCCGCTCTCGTTGAACGAGGCCAAGGACTACGCAGCGAAGCGGCCCGCTAAAGATGTGGATCTGCGGCCCGTGCACGGTGGTTTGCTTCAAGGCTCGATTCTTGGCGTGGACGTGCGGGTGCTTCAAGATCGCGGCCAATGGTCGGTGGTGCTCAACGACGATCGGGTGTTTGTTTCGGGTGCACAGACCCAGGATGAGGCAATCCAGCTAGCCGAACAAAGCATCCGCGCCAACCCTGCCCGCCCAAAGGCGGTAGACCCGTCTTTCGTGACGATTCTTGGTGTTGATCTCAACGTGTCCAAGGACGGCACCCGGTGGGTCGTCGTGACGCAAGACAATCGAAAGATCGTCTCCGATGCGCCCACGAAGGACGACGCCATCGAGCTGGCGAAACTGAGCATTCTCACGAACCCATCCCGCCCGATCCCAATGCCGTTTGCGATCCTTCAGGACAAGCGCAAATACGATAAGCACTTCGAGCCCGATGCCGACCCGAAGAAGGTTCGTGGCCAGTTTGCCCTAAAACCCCGTGACCACGTCGAGGTGACTAAGGGCTCCCCGGCACTAAAGATCAACGTCAGAGAACGCGGCGTGGTCGCCGATGTTTGGCAGGAGCAAGGGGAACGCGAGGTACAGGTGAAGCTTCTCTTCGGCAAAAAGCCTTTTACTTTCTACGCGACGCATCCGAACCGCCTGCAAGATGACGAGATCGCGCTGCTCCACAGCATGGCAGGCCGGCGGATACTGGTTCGCAAGCGCTGACTTTGATCACCAGAGATCTTCGGAGAAAAGCTGCTGGCGCTGGCTGACTGTCTGGCCAGCAGCTCGCGCAAGCTCCGCAGCCTCTTCCCGGCTTACGTAGCGGTCGCGTGAGGTCCAGAATCCCTGGTCGTGATCGTCTAGCCCGACCGTTTGGCTAAGCAGGTGGAGAATCATGTGATGGCGCGCCGGCCAACTTAGACGGTACACGCGGCCTTGCTGGCGTATCGCTACCCCTGTGATGTGCTCAACGCCCAGCTCTCTAGCCAGCTGCATCACCTCATGAGTAGAACGTCCATCGGGGACCCGTGGACGGGTCGCATCAGTGGATGGGTCTAGTGTGGCGGGTGATGAAACGCTGGAGGTACTCTTGCGCTTGCGTTGCCGTCTTGGCTTTGCCGCAGCCGTCGACGCTGAAGAGTTCGTGCGCTTCATCTGCCGTTATACCGAAATGTCGCAGAATCGCAGGATGGTTGTACTGGACGAGATCTTCGCCAAACAGGTCGATGATGAGTGCGTCCGTAATGCCGTCGCAGAGACGGAATTGCCGTTGAATGTCATGGCGAGCGCAGTAATGGCCGAGAACACAACACGGCGTGTTGCAGTCCATGCCATACACCTCCATGGAGAACATCTTGCTCCCCTCTAGACACTCAATGAGTAGCCCTAGGCGGGTGAGGTCAGGTTCACGTATGTCCATGCGCAGAATGTAGCGCACGAGATAAATCTAGAGAAAGAGGGGCCGCCAAGAAACTCGTTAGAAGATTACTTGCTACCCGTGGGCGCTCAAAAGACTAGGATTTACGAGCCCGTCAACTAAGTAGCTGTAGCATCGGGGCGCCGTGCGGGGCCAAATCTAAGTGGCGCCGGCTCGACTGCGATCGAGATTCTGGCTGATCGGTGTATAGGAGGACGTGACACCGCAGGAGCTACAGCAGTACTTGAGCTTGATCTCAGAGATCGCGCGCCTGGAGTCGGAGCTGCAAGGAGCCCTCAACCGGAAATACCATCTCGCCAGGATACTCTACGAGAGACACGGTAAGGACGCTACCTACAAGGTAGGCGACCAGTATCTCATGATCGCACCAACCAAGACTGGCACCTACTATTTTGTGCCACGGGTCCGATGGCCATCGGAAGCCCGTGCCGCAAGAGCCGAGAAAAAAAGACTGGATCGGATCGCCCGCCTGCAACGTATGCCTCAGCGCAAACCGGAGCCCTCCATGACAACCCGTGAAGCACCAAAGGCCACGCGTAGGATTGAAGCCACCGCGACCCTGTCGAGGACGACAGACCCTAGAATCGAGGCATGTGACCCAAAAAAGAGCGACACATCTCTAGATGTGGGTGAAGAATCACAAGGCGACGGACTAGGCAACCTGTTAGTTTCTGCCGCTGCATCTCCAATGCAATCCGGGAGTGTGGTGCCATCGGCTCAAGACCTTACCTCCGAGGTCGAGGGCCACCACCACACTCCCGGATCTTTTTCCGACAAGCACCATCTGCCCATTGTAGGAGACGTTGAGCAACCAAGTCAGGTAGAACCGCGGCTTCTCCAAATCCACGAGCCGCTGACGTCTAAACTAGACGATCTCGACCCATAGATAGACACGGCCTACTCTTCTGCTGCCTCTGCCTCTTGACGCGGGACATCCTCCAACATCCCGCGTCCTACACAATTGCCCTCAACATGAGACAGCGCTGAATGTAGCGACCGCCGATGACCATGGTACTTGACCTCCCCTTGATGGAGGATCTCCCAGTGGTACCCGCGCCCTTGCCGAAAGACAATCGCGGACATGCCTGGTGTCTGAGCCAGGTATGTGTCGCCGTCCTGCTTCCAGACCAACAGCCGGCCATGTAGTTTGTCCTGCGCCATGCAGCACTCACAAGTGACGCTATGGCCAGCCTAGGCTAAAATCAAGTCAAAAGCTTGGCGCGTTGTCGAACTGTCCCGCCAGGTGTGGCTGAGTGGACACGGCTAGCCCTGTGTGGTCCGCCGTAACCGCGTCAGCTTTCCTTCGTCGCTCGCCAAGTCAAGGCGAGCGAACACCGACACTGATCGATCTCGTGATGGTCAGACTCGGCGGTACACAAGATGTTATGAGCCTCGACGAGCCGGGCTAACTTGAGTTCTTTGGCGGACTCTCGCTCGGCTTTGAGTTCTTTGACCTCAGCGTCTAGCGCCGCCAATCGAGCCTTGAGCCTGTCTTCGGCGGGGTCCTCATCATGGACAAAAACGAAAAGTTGGTGCCCGACGCTCCGAAAGCTGCAGGCTTCCGTGTAGCCCTGGTCGCGTAGCCGTTGGTGCGCCTCTTCCGCGGAGTCAACCAACATATCCGGCGTGAGTGCCTCTAGATGTGTGATCGAGGCTTCTTCATTGACCTGTACGAGCGCAACTTTCATTCCAATCACCCCTGCTCTCGTGCGTTCGATTCAAGTAAAGCTAGCACGCTCCCATAGGAGCTAGCTTTAAGCGCCCTAGCATCGATCCCGCGTTTGGATCAATGCGAAAATCAAGCCATCGCTTTGCTTAGAGCCTAGAACTGACACCGTCTATTTCTTAGACACGGCCAGTGGGGGCTAGCTTACAATGCGGATGCCGCCTGGAGGGCTCAACTGCCCTCCAGCAACGCCGCCTCTTTCAGTTGAACGGGCATACCTTGCAGCTCACGAACGGGCTCTCCGGGTCTGTCAGCCACCCGCGAGCGATCGCGATCGCCTCGGCCTCGCCCACGTACGACCACACACGCACACCAATCGGGCTGTTCTTGAACAGGAACGTCACCTGGTAGTACATCGTTTTCTCTCTTGGTTCCGAAAGCGGGAGGCTCGTTCCCTCCCGCTCCATACACAATCCAGGGTGGCTGATTCTTCAAGCCCCGACGCGCCGAAACTCAGCGTCGTAAACCGGGAAACCCGCCTTGAGCGCACGCTTCGCGCAGTCGCTGCCGACCGGGTAGAATCCGAGGTCGTCATTACCCGCCGCGTCGCCGGGATTCTCGATGATCTCACCGTAACCTGTGAGGTAGACGTAGGTCTTGGTCGACGTGGCGTACTTTCCGCAGTACACACAGCAGTCGCTCGGGTCGACATTGCGGCCGTTGTAGACCTTGTTGGTGTTCTCGCGGTACTTGGGGTGTCCGCCAGCGTGACCGAAGATGATGAATGTTGTCGTTGTCATGCCTTCGATACAATCCTCGGGCTCGGATCTTCAAGGGCGAGGCCCATGAACGCAACAAGCCCCGCAGCCTAGGGCCACGGGGCTTGTCCCACCGTCACTCCTCTTTCGCGATCCCGAGGTCCTTGACCCCGAAGATGTTCCTTGCGCAGTCACAGCCGACCCACAGTCCGATTCGGCCGTTTTGGCGGCAATCCGCCTCGATTGGCACGTAGCGCCCGCTCGGGATCGACTTGCCACACGCCTGACAACCGCTGCGATACCGGCTCTTGCCGAGCTTGATGCCCTTGCTCCACTTGACCCTGTACGCGGTCTCCATGACCGGCGTGGTGCCATCCTCCTCGAAAAGCCGCTCTCCCGTCTTGGGGTTACGCGACTGAACCTTGTATGCCTCGATTTCAGCCGGCGTGATGGTGGGTAGGTCGAGGTCCAGGTTCATCCCAGTGAGCGTCACGGTCACCTTAGGTGACAAGCCGATTGCGGTCACGACGGGCTTCGGGCGCGCCTCTTTGAGGGTGTTGTACAACTGATGCGCCGAACAGCAGAGCTGCACCCAGGCTTCGATCACTTCTTGCGCTACGCCCTCGACGCTGAACGGTGCTTCCGACCAGAAGGGGTACGCGCTGCCATAGCGGAGGCATGATTCAGCCACGTGCCGTGTGCGGGTCCATTCGCCGATCTTGGGGAACTCGCCCTGGAGGCACTCACCGGTCTTCTTGCGGGTCAGGAGGCCAGGTCCGAAACCGGCAAGAGCCTTGACCGACTCGCGACCTTGGAAGCTTCCGTAGACTTCAGCGCTCCGGAGGATCTCAACAGAGGTCATGAGCTTTTCGAGTCGCTTGCCCTTGAGGAAGCCTGAGACGATCTTGACACTTTGTTCTGGGATTGCGCTGGTCATGGTGGAGATACAAACGACGGCTTCAAGACTTCAAAGAAACTCGCGGCCAACTAGAGGGTGCCATTAACGCACAAAGCCCCGCGGCCTAGGGCCAGGGGGCTTTGTGTAGGCTCTCGCGCCTATCAGAACGGGATACCGTCGTCGACCGTGAGCACCAGGGGCTGCGGCGGAAACAGCTCGTGGATGGGGCGACCGTCGATAGCTACGAGGTAGCATTCGTCGGATTCTTCGTACCGGGCGAAAGCTTCCTCGACCGATGAGACTTCCTCGCTGAAGCTGCGGGTGCCGATTTGACCGTCCGTGCTGGGGCAGTAGAGGGGGTATTGGTAGGTGGCCTTCATATTTTGCTCTCCTGCCTCAGATACAATCGAGGGTCTCAGATCTTCAAGCTCACGGCTTGAACCGGCAGAGGTGACGCGGGACGCTTTTGGTCGTCACAATCCCGTTCTTGAACTTGTACTCGACGGTGACACGGCGGGGACCGACCTTGAGGACGCGACCGTGGCGGTAGCCGGTCGGATCCGACCCGCTCGGAAAGATGATCCACTCACCCACAGCCGGCGCACAGCGGATACCGTTGGTCTCTAGGTAGCCTTCCCAGTGGGCTTTGCAGCGCTCTTCGCTCGAAACGCTCAGGTCGAGCGAGTACTCGCCGGTCTCGGCACCTGCGAAAACCAGGCGGTCCTCTGGCTCCATGACCCACTGGGCCTTGCCGTCCACGATGCGGGCCATCTTGCGCCAAAACCGCTCGCGCCGGACGGCAGCTTTGGCGAGAACTGTGCCATTTAGGGACAGGCGTTGGAACTCTTGGGTCTTGATCGCGGTGGTCATGGTCCCGATACAATCGAGGTGCTCGGATCTTCAAGCTAGCGCAACAACGGCCCCGGAGAGAGACCGGACCGGGATGGAGAAATTGTCAAGATCTCCTGGCTCACCCCACTCTCGCCACTCCGAGAGGGCCACTACCCGCCCAAACGCGTGCGCGCCGACTACTTCCCAGGGAAGCCGCACCTCCAGGACCTGGCCGCAGCCAAGGAGCCGGCTCGCTTGTTCCGCGACCCATGGGTCCCGCAGCCTCGGATCGCCGCCTCCGAGCCGATGGGCGGCTCGAAACGCATCCTGGATGGCTTCCGGGACCCTGTATTGGCGGGCAATTTGGTGGCTTAGGGTGAAAGAGCAGCGATCGAGGTCCGTGCGGGCTCGCACGAACTCCAGTTCGACCGAATTCCAGAGCTGCGCCGCTGAGACCTGTAGGTGATCGGCCACCATCTGCACCATCGCCAGCGGATTGCTCGGCTGAAACCCGTGCTCGCGGATAGACGCCGCCGCCTTTTCACTGGTTCCGTGGAGCGCGACGAGCGCCTGGTCTGTCAGGTGGTGGCTCATACACACGATCGTGACAGCTCAGACCCCGAGGGCGGCGACCTCCGCGAGTTGCGCGCTCCGGGCCTCCGCACATTCGACTGAGCACAGGGGGCAGCCGTCACCCTCACCCGCGAAGTAGACCTTTTCGCCCTTTTCGAGTGAGTTGCCACACTCAAAACAGTCATCGAAGCCGTACTCGCCGCCAGGATTGAGTATATACCGGTTGCCGTCGGGCAGTTTGTGTACGTTGTTCGCCATAGGTCTCCTGAAAAACGCTGTCTCTCCAGCTGTCGCACCACTTGGGACTTATCCCTGCATCTCGTGCAGTTCGCCGGGCAAGGTGTCGCTCCGCAATCCGTTCAGCCAGCCAGTTGCTGTACGAGCTGGTTCAGCTGGGCCAGCATCGCTTGACCGGCCGCGAGTTTCTCACTCGGTGGCGCGTCCGGTCTCCCGGCTTCCTCGTTCTCACACTCCTCGAACTCCGACTGGTTGGCACAGTACTGGTCGAGGGCGTCCACGAGCGCATCGTATTGAGCGGTGCCGAGCTTGACGTTGAGCTTCATGGTGAGGTTCATGGCTTCCTGTCCTGGATACAATCGGCGGGAGCGAAACTTCAAGGCTTTGTGGCGTTCGTGGCGTAGTCGGTGAGGATGGCATCGTAGCGGTCCATCACGCAGTACTGCTGAGCCATCGTCAGCCCGTGTTGGGCAATCAGCACGTCCAGCACGAGGTACAGAGCATCGTGGAGCGCTCTGTAGTCCTGGATGCCTTCACGCTCCCGCCAGGTCTGGAGGATTTGCGCGCTGACGCCTAGGCGCCGGCCAGTGGATGCGTGAGCTGTGCAAACTTCGTCGTGGGTCATGGTTGGGTCTCTCGGTCTGATAGGGCACCCAGCAGGGTGTGGTATTCGTACTTATCGATCTCGCCGGCTCTCAGGGCGTCCCCGAGTTCTTCCTGGACGACGTCGCCCCAACCCTCACAGATTTCGGCGTTCGAGATTCTGCGGAGCCAGAGGTTGTAGTTGTCTCCCATGGTGCAGATACAAACGAGCCCGGCAGTTCTTCAACTCCGGGCTCGATTTCATCAGAACGGGATGTCGTCGTCTTCCAGGGGGGCCAGGCGAACAGGCGCGGGCAGCTCGGGATATGGGCAAGGCATGCAACCCTTGGCCACCTCTTCGTCGAAAACTGCCTCGTGATAATCCGCGTCCATGTCGGCTTCGCACTCGCCGCAAGGCGCATCGAACATCCCGTTGTCGCTCGATGTCTTGACGTGTGGGTGACGCGGGCAGCGCCGTGGGTCGCCGTACATGGCGCCTTCTTCGTGTGCGCAGTGCTCTTCCCAACCCGTCAGCTCTTCTTCGTGCAGCATCTTGTTCCCTCCGCCTTGGAGACAATCGACGGGGCGAGAACTTCAAGCTCACGCGCGTAAGCGGTTTCCGAAGCGCGAAGCACGCTCGGCAACGGCGGCCGTGAACATTGTGCGCCGCGCTTCTACGTCCATCCCTGCATAACTGGCACGACACCGCGCACGGTCACACAGTGTGAATCCGGGACCGTCTGAGGTACCGCACACTTCATCGTCCGTGTGGTAAGCCGTGCCCGTGGGCTTGTTGCAGGCGTCGCACAAGAGGCCGGTCTTGTACTTACCGGATTTGTCGTCACGGTCCGTGTGGCGCGGCTTTTGTCTCTTCTTGGTAGTCATCGGCAGTCCTTCCGCGCCAGATACAACCGAGCTGGCCAGCACTTCAAGCCGGGTAAGCGGAGTCTGCCAGCTCCACGATTGTTTCGATCGGCTCCTCGATGGTGTGTCCCACCTTCTGCTGCACAAGCTTAACTGTCAGGCAGTTGGTGCATTGCCACACTTCAACTCTGCCGATCGATCTCGTGCAGACGCTTTCTCGCGAGAACCGGTGCCCTGGACATGGCCCGTGAGCGGGCTTCTTGATCGCAGCGTCAGTCATTTCAACCATCCTTCCAGGCGAGCCCGAAGCGTCCGCTCATCCTCGGTGTCCGCCGACGGATCTGTGTGATTGTCGAGCCACGTCTGCGCGTCATCCAGGAGGCATTCCTGGACATCGACCTCGTTGAGGTGCACGTCCGTATCCGCGTTCTTTAACTCCCGTTCGACGACAACACCAAGGTTGGCGTCGGTCGCCAACTCGCGCATCCGTAGGTCCACACCGCCAAGCGGTGCGAAATAATCAGAGGCAGCCCAGTAGGTCGAGACTTGCGACAACGCCTCCTGCAACTGATAGCCGGCGTCCTCTATCTTGTCGTCCTGCCGCCAAGACCCTACGTGGTTGTTGCCGTCCCAGTGCTTGCCCTCATAGAGCGACGCGATTTCAAGGATGGTCTCCTCCGCGCCCCGCACCGCATCCTCGACGGACTCCGGTACCGCTTGCGTCGAGACCTTGCCCAGATAGCGCCATTGATGGTGATAGGCCGGAGATGGCGTGCCAGCGCCAATCATGGCGACCACACACACAAGCGGCACATCACCCATGTCGCGCTCCTGTGTGGGTACCAGATACAGGCTGTTCCGGGCGCCGTCAGTCTGCGAAATGCCGCGTACGTCGATTTCAAGTTTCGTCATACAGTTGCCTCTCCCACCCCAGATACAATCGACGGGGGCCAAACTTCAAGCCAGCCCCCGTTTGGTCACCGCATGCCCTGGTAGCCGCCGAACAACAAGGCATCCGCGAGGTGCTGTGCCGCGGGATCGTCGCCGTAGTCACTCTCCAGGTGCATCGCCTCCTTGATCGCCGTGATGCACGCATCGGTCTCTCTCGCCTCGTAAGCCTCCACGGCGGCTTCGAGCGCAGACACGACCACCTCAGCAGCCTGCAAGCCTTCCCGTGCGTACTCGATGGCGCTCTCGTAGGCTCCGCGCTCTTCTTCGCCAGCACCTTCGGGGCACTTTTCAGCCAAAATCTCGCTGTCAGTCTTGGTACGAAGGTCGTCAACCGAGCACACTGGGTGAACTAGTTGCCCGCTAGAGTCGTCGCTATCCCACTGTCGGTGCCATCCCAGGCTTTCGTACCAGCCTTCAACGTCTTCGTGGTCAGTGCAGGCATTCGTCTTCAAAACGCCGTCCGTGGGAGCCGAGATCGCCTGTAGTTTGCGCGGATGCGAGATCCAGCCGGCGTTGTTCGACCATGAGAGCGCCGCAGACAGCCCGGAGTCATGCCCGCAGCTCTGAATCCCGGTTTCCTCCAGGTTCTCGATCGCCTCGTCCGGGTTGTCGCCAATCCCGATCTGTACTGCCTGCTCAGGCATCCCGGTCTTGATCACCACATACTGCGCGCCATCTAGATACCAGTTCATGCTCGTGTCTCCCTCACTTCAGATACAAACGAGCGGGGCGAAACTTCACGCTAGATAGGTTGCTCGTTCGTAGAGTATTCCCGATTCATAATCGTCGAGGCGATCAGCAGCATTCTCCGGACGGGCCTATAAAGCGGCCGCCTTTCGCGCAGATCGACAGCCCTACCAGGTCGCATTTCACCCGGGTGCACTCCTTACACTTGTCCGTACCCGGTACGGCATCCTCCCAACAGCGTGGGCAGCTGCAGCCCTCCACACCGAAGTCTTGCTTAGGTTCTCTTTTGGACTTCTTTGTTGTCATCCTGGGTTACCTCACACCACATGGAGAACGTAGAGACGAGTCTCCGTCGCAAGGCTGACAATGTAGCGGGCACCGTCCGGATCCGGGTTTTTGATCACCTCGACTGACTCCGGGTCCTTTTCGCGAGCTTTCCGGATAGTCGTCAGGATCCGCTGCCTGTCCTTTCGGACCTCCGACCACTTACCCCGGCAGCCACACGCACAACCGGGACGTCCGCTGTAGGCGATGCTGATGCGGTCGGCGGTCACGTCTGAGAAATGAATGGGCTTGGTCATGGGTTAGATACGTTTGTCGCAGCGTAGAATTCAAACATTTGGGCCACCAGTTACCGCGGGGACCAACCAGCCATGAGCGCTTCATGGATACTGTGTGGGATCCTGTTACAACGGGTCCACTGGCGGAACCAGCTGAGGTCCATCGCAACCTTCCGAGGCTTGTACCGGCGACGCTGACCGCCGTCGAAAACGTCGATCATGATCCCGCAGTACTTGCCGTTCTTCAGGCGCTCCCCGCTCGGCAAGAAGTATTGCGACTCCTGGCCGTTCAATGGGTTAGCCCAGCAGTAGACCACGCCGCCTTGGGGGAAGTTACCCACATAGGTGGTGGCCGGCGCCTGGTGCACGTACCCGTCAGCGGATTCAGTGCCCACTTTTGCTGTCTCCATGTGCACCCATACACGCGAAGGGCTCCGAAACTTCACGGCATCGGCAACTACCGAGGTGAGAACAATAGCGACAAGTCGACGGGGATTGTTTCGAACGGAGGGATAGGCACCTCTCGTGACTCCACTCCCCACGCCCCACACTCTCGCCAAACCCGCCCGTCAAGCTCCAGGGCCTCGATGACTCCCGCAGTCTGGTCGACAAGCCAATAATGCTTGACGCCATGGATGCCGTAGTCCGCCCGCTTGCGTACCCTTGCGTGCGCGGCGCCTCTCAAGGGGTGGATCTCACACAACCAGTCCGGGATCACCGGGATCGGATTGTCCAGGTCAGGATTGGGCAGCCGCTGTCTGCGCCATCCCGCGATACTCGGGCGGTAAACTTGCGGGGGGAACGAGACCAACGGCTCAGTGAAAATCCACCACCCACCAGGACCCCCGTGCCCGTCCTGGTCATCGTAGGGGCCGCCGATGAGGTCGCTCAACAAGTGGGCGATCCTTTGGTTGAGGAGCGAGCGAGCTGGCAGCTCGATGAGCTTGCCATCTAGTAGCTCAACCCTTGCGTCCTCGGGTAAGGACAACAGATCGAGGACTGACGCGGGACATGGAGGCATCGAACCAAGTAAACGAGCGCCGCCTCCAGATTTCAAGGTCAGCCCCCCAAAATTGGCCGGGGCACAATTCGCAAACCTTGGCTAGCGCTACGGCTCATGACGATCAGGGGGCGGCACGGCAGAGAGGGCCGGACGCTCCTTGTCCTTGTGGAGGTTGTCCATGACCTCTCGGATGCGATTCCCGATCACGGTCTGGATATGCTCTTCGCTCACGGGCGCGCCGCAGTCGTCACAGAACCTCTGCATAGGATCTGGCCCGTCAACATCGTAATGGATATTGACTGAACCGCAGGGACAAACAGGTGCGATCATCGTAGGCAGACCGGCCGCCTTCGCACGGATACCGATGGCATTGTTAAAGATGGCTAGGTTCCGAGGGGTCGGGGCTAGAGCCATTCTGGCCGAGAGTAGCTGGAACTCAAGCGTCGCCTCGTCGACCTCTTCAGGGAACCGACTCCTCCCAAGGAGTCTAGCAACATGTGCGATCTCCATGTCCGTGAAGCCGTATTGTGACTTCCGTAGAGCTTCTTTGATGTGCTGGGGGACCTTGCGCATCCGTAGGGTGTGCCTCACGTGGCAGGCCAAGATCAAGCGGCACGAGGGCTCGTTTCACGGTACAAGCCTGTGGTGGCTAGCAAGACGTTTTCCCTACTTGAGTTCGCTGCGTTCTGCATGGAAAAGAATGAGGTCTGCGGTGGAGGCAGCCCCCGTTGGTGCCCCTATCGAACGCCAGAGCTGGCTCGCGAACAATATGACCGCCTTGTCCTGGAAGCGACTCGCCTGTTCGGTGAACCAAAGCGCGAGATCAAGCATGGCCTGTTGTGGCCTGGCCAGCTCGCGGTGCGGGTCCGGGGCTTAGCATGCATGATCCACGTGGCCGCCCCCATGGACGGACCAGCTTGGGGATGGGGGGGCGATCCCGACTGGGATAGATGTAACGCGTCCGACGATCTAAAAGTGCTGTTCGCGACGGAGCTAGAATGACCAACCTCACCGACGTGCACGAAACACTCGCCTTTCGAGAAGCGATTAACAGCTTTTTGGCGGCCTACGCAAAGGGTCTAGCCAACGCTGGGCTGGTTGTGGCTGACATCGTTGGCACCGGGCATCTGCACAGCTCGGTTCTGAAAGTGTATGATGAATCAGAAACGTGCATCGGCGGCGTCAAGATGACCGTCTTGATCCGCTTTGAAGAGACCGTCACAGCCGACCAAATCGAAAGGCTCGCACAGTCGCGGACCGCCCCCAGTAGCTGATCTAGGCCGACCCGAACCTGTACGATATCCATGCGCCCCCGTCATGGACGCTCCAGTGGAACCCAAGCGCGTCAAGCCGAGCTGCGTCTTCCGGCGAGACCTCCTCCTGGGTAATCCCCATGATCTGCATCACGTCATGCTCGCAGTGCGTCGGGCGTTTTAGATCCTGGTACTTGGCAAAGATCTGTAGAGCTGCGATCAAGTCGCGCATTGTTCTGGACCTATCGGGTGGGGATTATTCCGCGGCTTTATCTGAAACCTCGTTCTCAGTTGGGGCTTGTCCAGGTCTCCTGTATCCGTGGAACGCTGACTCTGCCCCGGTAAGGTCAACCACCGCGGGTAGCGTCTTAAGGTCATGGTCTTGCTGGTAGAGCCACACCAAGAAGGGCTCGAACATGGGGCAGACCCAAATCTTGTGCTTGTTCAAGTCATTGTGAGCGTGCCCGTAGGGACTCACCCGGAAATAGCCCCCCTCCCCGGTCTGCAGATCGAGAACCCAGAGGTGCCCCGGCCCCCAACCGATCTCGCGTAGCAAGGGCATCCCTGAGTCACTCACTTGAGAGCGGTAACTCCACTCCTGCTCGTCGAACCTCCCGACCAGGAATTTTCCCCAATTGAAACCGTTGGTCGCCTCGATGATCTTGGTCAGCATGGTGCCAGGGAGCGTAGTCACGGGTCTGCACTAGAGGTCAACATCGTCAAGGGGCCGGTCAACGATTTCCGGGAGGGTGATTTCGTCAAGCGGGAGGTCCGCGATTTCCGGGAAGTCACCCTCGATGGGCTCAAGCTGAGCCAACACTTCAAGCAACGATCGCCGCGGCTTTTCGGACATGGGTCAAAGCATTGGCCATGGGTAGTGGATAGGCCAGCCCCAAAATTGACCAGGGGACAATTCGCGACCCGCAGGCGCCCGAAGGGGCGCGAGCGGAAGCGGGGGTGGGGGTCGTTTTCCCGAAAACCAAAACTCAAAACTTCTTCAGAGAGTGACCGTACGCAAACTAGACTAGCCGTTTACCCACTCTGCGCACACCTCCCGACATAATCGTACGGTTCCACACAGTTCGCCGAATTCATTACAGATACCCACACAGGCGCACACATGGCACTCATACATTGGCGTACCAAAGTTGGGCTTGACATGCATTTTGTTGGGGGTGTGAGGGGGTGCTCTATTGCCAAAGAAAAATTTAGGGGACCACCTCGAAACGAATTGACAAGCCCCGTGTAATACGAGCGTAGGCGGCACCCCTATTAGGGGTGGGGGTTAGCACCGCCTATCAGGCGGGCGTTGGCAAGCCTATTTCTCCGTCAAGAAGTTTTTTCTTGCGGTGGTTAGGTGCTAGCTCGGGCGTTAGGGGCGCCCGCCTACACGGGGGTTTTGGTAGACCGCCCTATCCCCCCGTGCCAAGCCGCCGCCTTCGGGGTCGAGCTTGGTTCGCCCGTGCAGGAGGCCCGCCGCGGCCCGCTCAATAACACAGCAGCGGGCGTTAGCCGGCGGGCGTTAGTCGCCCCTGGTTCGAGCCCAACGCTCACGCGGGCGTCCTGGCAAGCGCCCTGTGCAAACGAAGGGCGTGTCGAGCCGGGCCTTCTAGCGGGCGTTAGCCGCGGGCCACACGAGCGGCTTGTGCAACAGCGGGCGTTAGCCGGCGCCTGAGACGGCCCGAAGCGGGCGTGTACGAGCGGCGACAGCTCGAAGCGGGCGTTAGCCGGACGCTCGCCTCAGCAGCGACTGCGCCGCGGCCCGTCCTAGCGGGCGTCGCGCCGCCCGTGGCCTTGTTGCTTGGCACCCCTACAAACCGCCCCTAACGGCGGTAGCGCGCCGCAATCGGCCGAATCCCCGTTTAGGGACGGCGGACTGAAGGCTTGCGTACATTGCCGCACCTAAATTTCCTGGGGCCTCTAGGCGGCTTGACACCGCCGAGGGCGTCCTGGGCGGGCTCGACCACGACAGCGGGCGATGGCGCAGTGTGCAGTTTTCGGCCTCCAGAATACCCCGATTAACCGTGACACCACCTGATACTCCCGCGATTCAGGGTGGTGTCACGGTGGCCTTGCCTACACGGCCCTACTGAACAATGGCCGGCTGAGGGCTGCTCAAAATTACAGGCGGTAGAAAACGGAGGATCGCGCTGTTCTGGACGTGGGCGCGGTCGCACACGAGCGTACAGAGCAGGTTGTGCAACGGCTCGCACTTGAATCCGGCACAATGCCTATTTCAACGGATACGCTATTTTTTGCGTGAATTTTGCGCTGTTTCGGGGCGTTATTACGGGGTGCCAAAACAGGCCAGACCGCTCCTAGACCGCGAGATCATCCGCCTCACGCAGGGCTGCACGCCGCGCGACCGGGCGATCGTGTGGATGTGCCTAGGCGCCGGGCTGCGAGCCGCTGAGACGGCCGCAGTGAAGCTCGGCGAGCTTGGAACCGATGGCGCGGTCCTGGTCGCCGATGGCAAGGGCGGGGAAGCCCGGCTCGTCTACCTCACCGGGCAAGCCCTGGAAGCCGTGCAGCAGCACGCGGCGACCCTGGAGCACCGGGGCGAGGATGACCCGCTCTTCCCGAGCCGTAAGAAGCGCAAGGGGCGTCCCGTGCCGATGCTGGCCAGTTCGGCGGTCGACTTGATCAAGCACCTGATGGTGCAGAACGGCATCGCCAACGCCTCTAGTCACTCGCTGCGCCGCACGCATGCGCAGGCGCTAGAGGTCCGCGGGGCGGGCATCCGGATCATTCAACGGCAGCTAGGCCACAGGCGGATTGAAACGACCGTGGAGTATCTCGCTGCCAATCCCCCAGGGCACCGCGAGGCGGTACGCACGCTCGAATTCGTGGACCACGAACTGACTGCCTGATGGCCAGGCATGCTAAAGTGGGCGTTATGGGCGCCTTATCCACCGCCGGTCCGACACACAGTCACGAGCCCACTGTCCTACGCCATATCCCGTGGTCGCTCTATTGCGCACTGCGCGAGGCAACGGAAGGGCAACGACTGCGTCTGACCTACCTAGACGGTGCACTGGAGATTATGGCGCCATCCGAGCTTCACGAAGAATCCGCGAAACTACTTGCGCGCTTACTCGAAACGTGGGCCGTAGAGCATGACGTTGATCTTCGTGGGTACAAAAGCACTACATGGCGCTCCGAGGTGAAGACGGCCGGCGCAGAAGCCGACGAGTGCTACACGCTCGGCCCGCTCACACCAGGCGGGATGCCTGATGTAGTGATCGAGGTCACGGTGACGCGGAGCGAACTCAAATTGGCCACATATGCCCGCCTCGGTGTACGAGAGGTCTGGCAGTGGTCGCCAAGCGTTGCGCGTGTGGTAGTGCGAGAGCTGCAAGACGGGCAATACCGCGAACGCAGTGACAGCAGGTCAGGCGTCCTACCTGACCTTGACTTGTCTAGGCTCGCGAGCTTCGTGCTGCCTGGGAACAACCAAACGCGACTCGTGAGGGCGTACCGAGAGACGTTCTAATCCAGCATGGGATCCCACTCGCGATCGCCGTCCTCGGAGTCAATCGGCTCGTCTACATCAGCCTGCGTGTAGCCCTGTAGGATCTCTGGTCGGTATCCGGCGAGCTTGGTCGCGCGACACTTAGCGCACACGCGGCACAGGGGGATTCTCTGCGCATCGTATTCGTACCACGACTCACTAGGTGGGCATACGTGTTGGTCCATGTGCATACTCTAGCGTAGCGGAAAAAAGTCGCATGCCGTTGACAGCCGGCTCGACCTATGCGCCGCCGCATCGTCGGTTGACTTTTCGCTAGCTGCATGGGCTAGCCAATTAACCCTTGACTTTGGAAATTCAAGAGCCGCTTGGCGCGGGCGGGGGTATGCTCAAACTTGAAACCAAGATTTTGTCAAGCCTTGACATTCAGGAAAACCAGCCTTTCCAAGTTTCGGGCTGTTTTCCAGAATTCTCCCGCGAGCGGGCTTGACTTTGAACACTCCTAAATTTAGGACAGATCGGGCCTGGACAGGGCGCCTTCGGCGCATGTCATGCCCAATTGGGCGCTCAGGGTTGGGCGCTCAGGGCTCGGCGCTCAGGGCTCGCTGCTCAGGGTTGGGCGCTCAGGGCTCGTCGCCAAGCGCTCGTTGCCAAGGCTCGCTCTTCCCCTTGAAGTTCCACAGGCTCTCGGGCGTATGGGAGCAGGATGTCCAAGGCGCCAAAGCAGTACAACCACAATGGCTTGAGCGGCTGCGTCAAGCAGTTCCGGTCACGGGCCACCCGGACACTCGTCGGGATCTATCACGGCGAGCAAGCGGGGCTAGACTCGGACTGTCAGTGGCTCTCGGTCTGCGAAGAGCACCACACGTGTGTGCAACAGGCTACCTTGGCGTCAGCACTGCTCACGCGGGATCCTCGTGAGTTCTGCGACGCTTGCCGGGAAGGCGAGAATGACTAGAGAAAAGCAAGAGCTAACCCCCGAAGATTTCGAAGAGAATTTCCCACTAGAGCTTGACGCCTAGTGCCCACTAGGGTCGGGCGGGGGAAGCCTTGATTGTAGAGATCAAGGCTTCCGAGGGCGGTCACCCGTAGCGGTACTTGGGCTCAGGCCCGTAGGTGATGGCCCATGCACCGTCGTCGGGCCTCTTACGCTCCCTACGGGCCTCGATCCCCTCTGCCTGTAGCGCCCTGATGATATCGTCACAGACTTTCCGAGCGACCGTCTGTGACTGCCCGTTGGGTTTGAGCCAAATGAAGGTGTCCTCGGTGACTGTTACCTTCGTTCCCTGCTTGGCAACGGACCGCACGATCTTCTTGAGCTGTTCGAGCTGAGACACCGCGACTCCCTGGCTTGACTACAATCCTAGCATGGGCTCGCGTCACCGTCGCCGGGAAGTCGAGCTTGAACAAGACTGATAGCTAGCAGCGGGGCTCACGGCTTGGCGGAGGATGGTTCTGCTCGAACCCGGTCGAGGTCCATGTTCCACCGAAGGTGCCCGCGGATTGTGTAACTGTCGGGCACCCTGATTCGATGCTCGATGTCCCT
>Ga0307503_10000108_pt1 | contig 42845 bp, 57 predicted proteins | sample 17_S_MG_FD_194514 | JGI IMG/M metagenome (GOLD analysis project Ga0307503, IMG submission 194514) | Soil microbial communities from Populus trichocarpa stands in riparian zone in the Pacific Northwest, United States - 17_S | ecosystem: Environmental > Terrestrial > Soil > Riparian zone > Trees... | reverse complement strand
ACCATCACAGTCCTCCGAGGTCGGCGTTGCCGAGCGCGTTCGGGTCAGCGGCGCGGTCGTAGGTCAGGTCGCCGTTGCCGATGGTGACGCCGTGATCCTGCGGGTTCTCCATCGCGGAGAGCAGCTTGCCGAACTGCGCCCCCTGCTGGATCTGGCCGGTCGAGGTGTAGCCCCAGAGCGCGAAGATCAACTGCTTGACCTGCGTCTCATTCAGCCCCTGCTCCTTCGCCACCTTAAACAACAAGCCCCGGTCCTTCGCCGTGATCGGCGCAACCGTGCCCCCGCCAGCGGCCTCGTAGACCTCGCGCGTCGGCGCGAGCGTCTCGGCGACGTGCGCCGCATCCCGCGCCCGCTGCTCCGGCGGCGGCGTCGCGTTCACCGGCTTGGTCACCGGCTTGGCGGTCGTCGGCTGGGTCTTCGGCGGCGCGGTGCGCTGCGGCTTCGGCGTCGCGGCCTCCTGCGCCTGCGCCCCGTCGTCGTCCTCGGACGCGCACGCCGAGAGCGCCAGCAACCCATACCTCCGCAGGTAGGTCGTCAGCGACCCGACCTTCTGCGGGGCCGTCTCCGTGGACGGCAACTTCAGCGTCGTCGCGATCCACTCGCCGCTCGCGTGAATGAACCGCGTCTCCACGGCCACGACGAGGCCGCTGCTGTTCGGCGGGCGCGTCATCGACACGCTCTGCACGATGGCGATGCCGCTCTTCGCGAGCGCAGGCTGCACCGCCGCCAGCACCCCGGCGAGGTCGGCGTAGCGGTACTTGTACTTCTCGGCGTCGGCGACCTGCGAGGCCACCAGCGCCCCGTAGTTCAGGTGCGCCTTCGCGAGCGCGTCGGCGATCTTCGCGACCGTCGGCGACGACTGTAGTGTGCCGCCCTCGACGGGCGACGGGGTCGGTTCGGTCTGCTCCATTACTTCACCTCTCCAGTGTTCTCGGCTGCATCGAACAGCGGTGTCTCGGCAGGCGGCGCGGGGGGCACGCGCACGTCCAGCCAGATCTGCGTCGTGCCGATGTAGCGCACGACCCCCCACACCCGTGACCCCCGGCCCCGGCCCCGAGGGCGCGGCGGGTCGAGGTTGTCGGCCAGCACCCGCAGCGCGCTCGCCACCGATGCGGCCTTCCCCGTGCGCTCGTAGAGGATGCCGCCCGGCTCCAGTTCGACCACGACGTGAACCTTCACAGCGTCCCCGGCCTGACGAACGTGATCGGGTGCTCGCTGACCGGCAGCGACACCGGCACCTCCAGCAGCCCCTGCTGCACCGCGCTCTCCAGCGCCAGCCGCACGATCTCGGCGCTGATGCCCAGCGCCACGACCACGTCCTCGCTGACCTTGTCGGCCTGCGCGTAGCGCACCGTGTCGAACGTCCGCACCGCGAAGTCGCCCGGCACCTCGTCCAGCCGCAACTGCGCGGCGCTGATCAGGGCGTTCACGACCCGCTGGCGCTCCAGTGTGAGGTTCTCGTTCTTCGTCTCGGTCTTCTTCGTCATCGCTTGTCTCCTCGAAAGCCGTAGAGCAGTTCCCACGCGAGGGTCTGCAGTTCCGGCCAGATCACCGACGCGGGCACGCGGACAGCCCGCGCGATCCGCAGCTTCGTGACGAGCGACACCGTCGTCTCGCGGTAGAGCGTCGCCCGGCTGATGCCCGCCCGCTTCGCGATGAGCGCCGCAGGCTGGGGGACCAACTTGAGCAGCAGCGACAGCCGCCGCCGCTTGGGCGCTGCCGCCAGCGCCGCGATGAGGTCGTCTCTCGTCATGCCGCTCAGGATCGCACGTCTCGGCTGGGCTGCACCAAGTATCGACCGGGCACTCAGGAAAGTGCTCGAAAGCCCAGTGTTTCAGGGGGGTTGACAGCTTGTCTAGGTTTCGACGTATACTCTTCTGGTCGGGCGGCACGCAAGCCGACCCCATCACTGGAGAGAACGCACATGGCTCACAACATCGCTTCCGTCAACGGTCAGAACGCCATCGCTTACATCGGGTCCACCCCGTGGCACGGCCTCGGCACGCGCCTGCGCGGCGACGTGCGCTACTCGGTCGAGCAGTTCCTCGCCGCCGCCCACCTCGACTGGGACGTCGCCGTCGAGCCGATCTTCAACGCGGACGGCTCGCGCCTGCACAAGGGCCAAGTCGTGCGCCGCGTCACCGACAACCGCGAGCTTGCCATCGTCGGCCCCGCCTACACCGCCGTCCAGAACCGCGACGCCGCGTCGATCTTCGACATCGCCATCAGCGAGTACGGCGCGTCCATCGAGGTCGCGGGCGCACTGGGCGACGGCGAGGTCTGCTGGGCGCTCGCGCGGCTGCAGGGCGGCGACACGGACGTGACCGGCGCGGGCGACACCGTCAACGGCTACGCGCTCCTGAAGTGGGGCCACGACGGCTCGACGGGCGTCAACGGCTCGGCGACGGCCATCCGCGTCGTCTGCCAGAACACGCTGGCGCTGGCGGCGTCGAGCGACAAGGCGACCTTCGCGAAGATCCGCCACACCGCGTCGGCGAACGACCGCGTGAAGCAGGCGCGTGGCCTCTTCACGAACCTCACGAAGACGCTGATCGCCACGGGCGACACCTTCGCGCAGTTGGCCGCGAAGCGCCTGAACGAGAAGCAGATCATCGCCTACATCGAGTCGGTCTTCCCGAGCGACAAGGGCGTCGTCAGCGACACGCTGAAGTCGCGCCGCGCGACGGTCAGCAAGCTGGTCTTCTCGGGCGTCGGCGTGGACAAGGCGACGGCGCTGACGGGCGGCGACCCGAACGCGTGGAGCGTCTACAACGCGGTCACCGAGTACTTCGACCACGTCCGTCCTGCCGAGGCGTCCTCGGTCGCCGGGCGCGACAACGCGAACGTGTCGGCCCTCTTCGGCGGCAACGCCGACGTGAAGGCGCTCGCGCTCGTCAAGGCCCGCCAGTTGGTGGCCGCGTAACACCCCTCACCCGCCGGGGGCTTCGGCCCCCGGCCCTTCACTGGAGACGACCATGACCTTCCCGCGCATCCCCGTCCTCGCCCGCCAGCAGCCCGGCGAAACCGCCGAGGCGTTCGGCCTCCGCGCCTTCTGCTACCTCGTCACCGAGGGCGTCCCCGTCGGCCTGCTCGACCGCGAGCAGCAGGCGTCGGCGCTCCACTTCAGCCTCGTCGCGGTGACCGCGCCCGACGTGGCCGACGCCGTCCGCGCCCGCTGGCACGCCGTGCGCCACCAGTTGGCGGTCGCCCTCGCGCAGCCGGTCGTCGCCCAGACGGCCCCTGCGGCGGCTCCTGCGGCCCGCCAGAGCACGAACCTGCCCGGCGGCGACAAGGTGGCCCGCCCGGTGCCCCCGACCCGTCCTACGCCCCCCAGCGCCGCCGTGAGCGTCGTCTCGGGGACCCCGCTGCCAGACCGCGCCACCATCGACGCCCGGCTGCAGGCAGCGCGGCTGGCGCTGCACCGGGGCATGACGAACGCCAACGCCCTGCCGGAAGGAGACGCACTGTGAGAGCCGACCGCACCTACACCGGGATCTTCCGCACGGGGGCGGGGCGCTACGTGCGCCTCGACTTCTACGCCCTCAACAAAAGCCTCGCGCTCGACCACGCGCACCACGTCGCCTTCCACCCGCTCGACCAGCGGTATGGCGGCGACCTCGCTGTCGTCAAGGTTCGCCCCTGCCCGAAGGATCAGTTCCTGACGGCGGGCGACTTCACCCCCTGCACCGTGACTGGAGACACCGATGTCCACGCCACTTCGTGACCTGCTGCACCCCGACGAGCTACTCGCCAACGCCGTGAGCGCCTGCCTGACCCAGCAGCGCCGCGTCCTGATCGTGGGCACCAAGAGCGGCAACCTGCCGCAGTGGATGTCCACCCACCCGCAGATTCTCCAGTGGGCCTCGGAGGGGCCGGAAATGGAGAAGGCGGCGAGCTTCCCGACCGGCGTCGGCGTGGTGTTGTTCTTCAAGTGGATCGGCCACCGCCAGCACCAGCGCATCGTCAACCTCGCGAAGGGCACGTCGGTGTTCGTCCACCCGGCGCTGCTCGGCACCGGGCGCGTCCGCGAACTGCTCGCGGCGCTGCAACCAAAGACACTGGAGACGCCCCGGCACCCCGACGCCCCGAGCGAGAAGTGGCAGGGGTCGCTGTTCAGCTTCATCGAGCACCACTACCAGCACGGCAGCGGCCACGGCCACCAGAAGGCCGAGGCCGAGCGCCTGCTGCGGTCGGCCTACACGCACGGCTTCACCACGACGCTGCCGTCGGTCCAGAGCACCGTCAGCGTCGTCCACCGGGGCATCGAGCGGGCGCTGGAAGACGAGCGCCTGAAGCACACCCCGGTGCCGCCCGACGTGCCCGACCTGCTGTCCAAGCCGCTCGACGCGGGGAAGGTGGCGCACCTGACCGTCAGCGCCGGGGCACGGGTCGAACTGGAGCGCATCGCGGCGTCGCTGCCGACGGCTCCGGCCCAGACGCCCTCTGTGGCCGCACTGGTGGCCGCTGGGGCGACGACCGAGGTCACGGTGGACACCGCGCTCACCGAACTGCTGCGGATGCTGGACGACGCCGTGGCGGTCCTCGGGCTGGCCCGCGAGCAACTGGTCGGCCTGAGCAGCCAGAACGCCGCCCTGCGGTCCAGCCGTCAGGCGCTGCGCGACAAGGTCAACGCACTTTTCGAGGGAATATAGGGGGTTTGACAGCCGTCTAGGTTTCGGCACATACTTGTTGGGTGGGTCGGTCGTGGTGACCGGCCCCGCCCACTGGAGACGACGATGACCATCAAGCTGAACAGCAACTACCGCAACCGTGAGACGGGCCACTTCGTGCGCCCCGTCTCCCTCGACCGCAGCGCCGGGCGCGTCAACGAGCGCGTCGAAGCGCGGAACCTCACGACCGGCCAGACCGAGTCGTGGAGCACGCGCCTCTTCCTCGCGGACCACGACCTGCAGGCGTTCGTCGTGCGCCCCGGCGCGGCCATCGGCGGCATCCGCCAGTACGCCATCTACCAAGGCGACAAGTTCGTGGAGGGCGGGTTCTTCGTGAAGGCCGCTGCCGCGCTCGCCGCCGAGCAGCACGCACGCGGCACGCGTCGCTTCCTCGCCATCTAACACGGCCCACTGGAGCACGACGATGACCACCGCGACCATCCCCGTCACCCCGGCCCTGCGGAAGGCGATCAACGCCGCCGTCCGCGCGAACACCAGCGGCTTCGCGCCCTGCGCGGAGGTCGGCCTGCGCGACTGCACGCCGCTCGGCGACGGCGCGAACCTGCCGAACGCGCTGAACTGGACCGACGACAGCGACCTCGGCGACTTCGTCGCGCTGCGCGACCTGAAGACCATCGACGCGCACGACGCCGCGCCCGGCTGCGCCTCGCTCGACCTCTACGTCACCTCGACCTACATGGGCGAGCGCCAACTGGAGACGAACGTCTGCGTGCTCATCCGCGATGGCGCGGTGATCGGCGCGACCTCGGAGAGCCACCGGATCCCGGCGCTCGTCGCGCACCACGGGTTCCCCGTCGGCAACGGTTTCTAACCCCTCGACCACTGGAGACACGACCATGAACAAGACCGACGAAGTCGCCGCCCTCGACGCGTTCATCGCGAAGCTCGGCCCGCACACCTACCTCGGCCCGTGGCTGGCCGACCAGCGCGACGCCATCGTCCGCGACATCGCGACCGACATCCTGCCGTCGCCGATGCTGCCGAGCACGGCGTATCGCCGGGCCGCGCAGATCGTCGCCGACGCCACTGTGGCCGCGAAGGTCATCACCGACACCGCCAGCGACAAGGCCGACGCCCTGCGCCGCGAGACGGAGCGGGCGTGCGCCGAGCGACGCGGCTACGTCGCGCTGGTCATCGAACGCGCGGCCTCCGAGGCCGTCGGCGTCCTGAGCGGGAGGCGGGCGTGAAGCTCTACAACCTGACCGCCCAGCGCCGCACCGACTGGGCGCTGAACCGCTACCGCACCGCCGCCGCCCTGCACGCCGGGCAGGCGGCGCTCTGCCTCGCAGGCGACGCCACCGAGGCCGGGGCCGAGGGACTGCGGTTCAACCTCGCCGACTGCATCCAGCTTGGGCGCGACGTGGACGCCGCCCGGCTGACCCGGCAGCTTGTGCGCCACTTGCGGGCGAACGGGAGGGTCCAGTGACCCGCCAGACCGCCTCCACACACCTCGCGAAGGTGTTCGCCTTCCTCGCCTGCGGCAAGCCCGAGCAGGCGAGGCCGCACGCCGCCGCGCTGATCGCGTGGCTGCAGAGCTTCTAACCCGACCACACTGGAGACGACCGATGACCAAAGCACTCCGACCGGCGAGCGACTCAGGGCAAGACAACTTCGACCACCAGCTTGGGCAACTGCACAAGCTGCCGGAGGCCGCGCAGACGCGCCCGGCCACCGTGCGCTCGACCGACATCGTGTCGAGCGAGACGTTCATCATCCAGACCGTGCGGTTCGACAAGGGCGACTACCTCTTCGTGGAGCACGTCGCGAAGAACCGCACGACGCGGATCGTGTTCCCGCCGCACGTCACCGAGGTCATCGCCCGGCAGCGCGACGCCGTGGCCTACCTCGCGAAGCGCAAGCAGGGCCAGCGGCTGGCCGAGACGCAGCAGGACGCGCCCGCGAGGCCGAACCCGCTGCTCGACCCGAAGGTCCGCGCCAAGGCGCTGGCCGCACGCAAGCTGAAGGCCGCGAAGCGCCGCGCTCGGCGCGAGGCCCGCAGTAAGTAGTTCATCCGGGTGGGGGCTTCGGCCCCCGCCCTTCACTGGAGACACGACCATGACGACTGAACAGAAGACCCGCGAGCAGGAACGCGCCGAGGCCAAGGCCCGGCACGAACAGACCGTCGAGCGCAAGACCGCCGAACTGACCGCACTGCTCGCCGAGACGAGCCGGGCGCTGGCCGACCTCGACCCCCAGCCCGAGCCGAAGGGCTTCAAGCTGCCGGGCGGCGTGCGCGTGTTCTACGACGTTGGCCCGACCTACGGCTACTCGCACTGGGGCACCGCGCCCGACCGCATCGCCGTCTGCTACGAGGAACCGCGACCGGGCCACCACTGGCGCGGCTCGCGCCGCAAGACGCTGACCTACACGAAGCTGGACGACGTGGGCTTCCCGATCAAGTTCGCGGCGCGGCTGCGCGGCATCGTCGCCACGCAGGTCGCCGCCGTCGCACGGCGGAAGCAGATCGACGCCGAGGCCGAGGCGCATCGAAAGGCCGAGGCCGAGCGCACGCTGCCCGTGCGGAACTTCGTGCTCGCGTGGAAGGCCGACCTCGGCGAGGCCGCACGCCCCTACTGTCTCGACATGGCCCCGGCCCCGGCAGGCGACCGCTACAAGCTGACGCTGTCACTGAAGGACGCCGAGGTCGAACTGGTGCTCAACGCGCTGGCGGCGGCGAAGGGCGGTGGCAAGTGATCGCCACCATCCTCTTCGTCATCGGCTTCGGCATCCTCTGCGGCCTCTGCTGCGCGGGAGGGAACTGATCATGCGCGACCCCAAGAGCATCGCTCGCGTGAGCGGCTACAGCTACGCGCAGGAGTATCACCTCGACTGGGAGACGCGCACCGCGATGTTCTGCCAGCAGGTCTGTCAGGAGGCGCACTCGCTGTCGATGCCGACGACGAGCGCCATGCGCCACGACCGCACGCTGACGCTGCTGGGCGACCCGCCCGTGCGCGGCGTGACCTTCACCATCGTCGGCCCCGTCGGTGCGCCCGAGCGACACGCGCTCGGCAGCGGCTGGGTGCAGAAGCAGGAGAACGCGACATGACACTCGACGTGACGATCCAGACCAACGGCACCGACTACCGGGAGCAGGCGCTGACCGTGCGCCTGCCCCCGGAGGTGCATCAGGTCCGCTACAACCCGAAAGATTCGACGCGCACCGCCGAGGCCGTCGGCGACCGGCGCAAGCTCGCTCGCACGCTGCGCGAGGCAGGCTACGCCGTCTGCTGGGACGACGAGAACCCGGCGGTGGTGCGCGGCTCGCGCACGTCGCCCGCGCGAGCGGCGGCGTCGGCGCACAACGGCACGCTGTCGAAGGGACGCCCGCGCAGCGAGGCGCTGCTCTGCCGCGAGCCGCTGCTCACGGCGCTGATGGCGCTCGACAAGGGGACGCTGGCCGACATCGTCTACATGGCGACGCGCAGCACGGAGGCCGCGCGGCGGGTGATGGAGGTCACGCTGGCCGACCGCGACGCGAAGCTGCAGCAGTTGCCGGAGGTGACGCCATGAACTGGGACTGGGCGGCGAAGGCCCGCGTCGCGGATCACGCGTATCGGATCCGCGTCCTCGATCAGATCGTGCCCGAGGCGCACGGCCACGCGCGGTGGACGGGGCGGAAGGATGCCCGCGTGCGGTGGCAGCTCCGCCGTCACGCGCTGCATCGCCTGCTCTACCAGTGGTGCATCGGGCCGATCCCCGAGGGCACGTCGGTCATCCGCCGATGTGGGCATCGCTGGTGCTTTGCCCTGCGTCATCTGGCGCTTCGTCCGACTGCTGCGCCGCCAGCCACTGCTGCGCCGCCGCGTGCGCCGTCGCGCCGGTCGCGAGCAGCGCGGCCAGCGTACTCATGTGCCCCGCCCTTATCCGGCGCTCCACTTCCGATGGAGTGATCCCGAGCTTCTTCGCGGTGAACGCGACCTCGCGCTCAAGGATCTGGTCGTAGCCGTACGACTCGCCCACCGGGCGCTTGTGCTTGCGTCCGTACAGTTCGCCGGTCTTGCGGATCGTCTCGCGGATGCCGGTCCAGACCTCGGCGGTGAAGTCGCGCGGGACGCGGCCCAGCTTCACCGCGATCTCGCGCAGCCGGTTCGCCATCACCGGATACGCCTTCCCCTCGATGCGCCCGGCGGTGGCGTTGAGGTAGACGCCGCTCTCGGGCACCTCGCCGATCTTCGCCAACTGCGTGTCGAGCACTTGCGCGTTCGGGTCGCCGGTCAGCGCCTTAAACTCCTCGCGGACCTTGTCCTCGTTCATCAGGTCGCCGCGCTTCCGCATCGCCAGTTCCAAGTTGTTCGCCCGCACCGTCTCCATCGGCATCATCTTGCCCGCTTCCATGTGCGTGACGTTGACGCCGGGGATCGCCCGCCAGTCGGGCTGAATGATCGGCTCCTTCTTCAGCATCCGGCGCAGGTACTCCGTCGCCTGCCGCACGTTGTCGGTGGTCCCGGCGTTGGGCGCGGTCGCGGCGAGGAACCCGGCCACGCGCTTCATGCGGGCGTCGGTCATCGTGCCGTCGGGCCGGTCGGCGTAGAGGCGCTCCCAGATCGTGCCGCGCAGCTTCCACCACTCCGGGTTCGTGACGCCCTTCTCCTGCAGGAACCGCAGCCCGGCGTCGGCCTGCTCGATGGCGCGACGCTCAAACGTCGGCGACTCAAGGAACCCGCGCGGGTCGCCGACCATGCGCTCGTTCGCGCCCGTCTGGAACGCGCGATCCCACGCGACCTTCTTGATCGTCTCCAGTTCCTTCGCGCTCGGAGCGCGGCCCCCGTTGGCGCGTCGGAAGGCCGCGATGTCGGGGCGGATCTCCGGCGCGTCGTTCGTCCACGTCGCGATCTGCCGCCCGCGCTCGCGCACGCCCGCGTCCGGTTCCCACTGCGTCGTCCCGCCCGCGCGAGCGATAGCGGCCCGCTCCTGCTTCTCGATGCGCCCGGCCCGCTGCGCGACCGACTCGATGATCGGCTTCCCGCTCTTGGAGACGCGCTGCGGCTCTTCCTTCACGACGCGCAGCGGCACGTCGAGGTAGGCGTTCTTGCCGCTGACCCAGCCCCCGAGATACCGCTCTTTGCCCGCCAGTTGCGGGGCCATCTTCGTGAGGTAGTCGTCCACCAACTGCGTCGTCAGCCGCCGCACCGGCACGACGAGCACGCGCTTGTCGCCGTTGGGGTAGAGGCCGACCATCGTGCCGGTGTCGGGCACGACGCCGGTCTTCGTATCGACCGTGAACCCGCCGCCCTTCTTCAGCGTCTTCACCAGCGACGCGGTCGTCGGCATCCCCTGCACGCGGTTCTGCACCGTCGGTGCCGCGCTCTCCAGCGCGGACCCTTCGCCCGCAGGCCCGACCTCGGGTGACTTGTCCATCGACGTGTCGGACGGCTCACGCCCGACGCGCCCGCGCAGCAGGTCGGCAAACGCGTCCTTCGCGCCCTGCACCTTCTGCTTCGTCGTGAAGCGCCGCGCGAACGCGCGGCCCTCCTGCGTGTAGTCCTGCTTGCTGAGATCAACATCCCACCGCTTGATCGCGTCCTTCAGCAGCGCCGAGCCGACGCCGCGCTGCTGCTCGCCGGGGTCCACCATCAGGTTGACGTTGCCCGCCTTCTCGATCAGCATCGTCATCCCGCGATAGACGCCGCCCTGCGCCCGCGTCGTGATGTCCATCGGGTAGTGGTTCAGGATCCCGATGACCTTCCCGTTGTCGTCGCGATAGAGCAGCGTGTCGGCGTGCATCGGCTCGCCCTTGCTGTTCTTCGCGCCGAGGTCGCCCTTGAAGTAGCTGACGCCCGGCTCGCCCGTCGCCGGGTACTGGCCGACCTGCGACTCAAAGTCGAAGCTCGGCGGATAGTTCTCGCCCTTCGCGGGCACGCGGTCCTTCTTCGCGCTGCGCGTCGGCACCACCGGCTCCTCGGTGCCGACGTTGCCCTTGAAGCCGCTCGTCGCGGAGAGCTTCATCGGCGCGGTCGTGTCGCCCAGTGCGCCCGGTGCCTGCAGGTCGTCCGTCGCGTAGAGGCCCGCCGCGCTGCGCTCCTTGTCGAGCGCCTGCTTGATCGTCTGGTTCTCGCGCCGCCCGGTGTACTTGTTGAGCACCGGCCTCGACTCGTCCAGCGTCTGCAGTTGCTGGATCATCTCCGGCATCGTCTCGGCGTTGATCGGGTGGTCGAGCAGCCCGTGAACGTGCCACGGCAGCGGGGAGCCGCCGCTGTCCTTGAAGATCGAGTACGTGCGCCCGTCGGGCAGCGTGACGTGCCACGCGCCGTCCATCGCGAAGTCCGGTCCCTTCTTGACCGTGACCTCGCCGACGCCGGGGATCTCGCGCATCCCGCGCCGCGCCGCCATCCCGAGGCCCGTCACGCCCGCGCCGACGCCCGCCGCTTCAAAGACCGCCTGCCGCATCTCGTCGTCGGGGATCAGGCTCTTGGCGAGGTCGGTGTTCGCGAGCGCCTGCGACGACAGCCCGATGGCCGGGCCGATCAGCGCCTGCTTGCCTGCGTTCGCCAGCCCCTGCCCCAGCCGGGTGCCGAACGCGCCGACCGCCTCGCCCGCTTCCCCTGCCGCCCGCGCCACGCCCCCGCCACGCAGCCCCAGCGCCCCGAGGCCCGTCTGCACGCCCCCGGAGATAACTTTGCCGGGACGGCCCTCCTGCACGCCCTCAAGGCCCGTCTGGAGGCCCGCAGCGGCCATCGCCGCCGACAACCCCTTCCCGATCATCTCGACGGGCTTGACCAGCCGCGTGCCCGCCGCCAGCGGGCGCAGCGCCTCTTCGCCGAGGAACGCCACGTTGAGCGGCGAGGTCTGCTCGGCGATGAGGTTCGCCAGCTTCTGCAGATGCGGGTGCGTCGGCCCGAGGTCGGGCGCGTTGATCAGTTGCGTCTGCAGCCACTCCGGCAGGCGGCTCAGGCCCGCCGACGCGACCTGCGTGTTCGCGAGCTTGTCGTAGACGCGGCTCTCGGTCTGCGGGTCGAGCGGCGCGGCCTCCTCGATGCTCTGGTCGATCTGATCCTGCTGCTGCAGCAGGCGCTGGTTGTGCTCGATGCCGGGGTCCACGCTGCCGCCCGCGCCGTAGACGGTGTCGGGGTTGGCCGACTCCAGCACGCCCGGCGTCACGTCGCGCCCGTTGAGGATGTTGTGGTGCTCGGCGTCGGCCTCGGTGGCGGTCAGGTCGGTGTGCCCGAGCGCGGACAACCCGCCGTGGTTGAGCAGCGACAGTTCCAGTAGCGCCCGGCGCATCGCGGTCCCCAGCGCCGCGTTGGTGCCCTTCCGCAGGGCGCTCGCCATCGCGAGCTTCGTCTTCGCCGACAGCAGGTTGTAGATCGGCGAGCGCATCACGCGCACCGTCACCGCTGCCGCCGCTGCGCCGCCCGCGCCGAGGCCGAGCGCCCCGGCCACCCCGTGCCCTGCCGCGTGCGCGGCATACTCGCCGCCGCCCACCCCGGCCAGCGTCGCCATCGCGCCGAACAGCCCGCCGCCCGTGTGGCCGACGCGGCGCTCGGCGGTGCTCTCCGCCGCCTCGGAGAGCCGCTTCCAGAACGCAAACTCGTTGCTCTGGTCGCGCACCGTGTCGCCCATCAGCGCGTCGCGCGTCGTCTCGACCTCGCCACGCGCGGCCCGCATCGCGCCCTTCATCGACTCGTCGGCCATCGGCGAGAGGAACCCGCGCCCGTTCGCGCCCGAGACGATCTTGCCCCAGTCCTGCGCGAGGTTCCGCAACTGCTGCGCGTTCATCTCCGGCCCGTACGATCGCACCGTCGCGGCGAGCTTCTCGATGCTGTTGCTGAACGCCGGGTCGGTCGAGACGAACTCGCCCGCCGCGTTCATGTCGCCGAAGTTCATCCGCAGCTTGTCGATCCGTCGCGCGAGCGGCTCGGTCGCCATCCGCGTGCCGACGAGGTCGGTGTTGATCACGTTGTCGATGTCGCCCATCGCTCGCGCGATGCCCTGCTCGGCGGTGCTCTGCGCCCCACGCGCGATCCCGCGCTGGATCGTCTGGCCTTGGAACGACAGCGGGCTTGCCATGCCGACACGCTGCATCTCCGGCCCGAGGCCGCTGACCACGTCCTGCAGACGGCTGGCCGCATCCTGCAGCACCGAGATGTTCGTGTCCTTCGGGTTCAACGCGCCGCGCCCGGTGGCGAGCGACGCGCGGATCTCCTCCAGTGCCTGCTTCGACTCGGGCGCGAGGTTCACGACGGCCATGCCGTGCGCCTGCAGCAGGTTGTCGGCGGTCGAACGGATCTGATCGCGGATGCCCTTCAGCTTCGGCGCGATGTCGGGCTGCAGCCGCTGCGCGTACGCGGCGTCAAGCGAGACGCCGATGTTGTCGGCCTGCTGCTGCGCGTAGTCCACGATGCCCTGCAGCCCGCCGCCCTCGCGCCACGGCGCAGCCGCCGACAGCGGCACGTCGCGGATGATGTCCTGCGCGTTCCTGCCGACGAACTTCTTCCACGCCTCCTTGCCCGGCGCGATGACGCGCCCGAGGCTCTTCTCGGCGGCGCTCTCCAGAAATGGCGCAGCCCGCGACAAGATCGCCTCGCCGGAGCCGACCGCCGCGCCGCCGATGCCGCCGTAGACCGCGCCCGTCTCCGCATCGTTGTCGAGCAGTTGCCCGTACAGCCCGCCCTTGCCGATGTTGGTACCCGCCCAGTCCACCGCCGTGCTCAGGCCGGGGAGCTTCGTGAGCGCCGACGGCAGCGCCTCGGAGAGCGCAGGCAGCGCCAGCGCCTCGTCGCCCGCGACCATCGCCATGATGTCGGTGCCCGCCGCGCCGACCGACTGGCCGAAGTCGCGCGAGCCGAGCGCCCCGGTCGTCGTGAGCGCGTCGATCTTCGCGCCGATGCTCTCGGGGTCGTCGCCGCTGAGATACTGCTCGGCGTTCGGATCCGGCGAGAAGCGCGACGCGAACCGCGCGGCGTTGAGCGGCACCTTCGCGGCGAGCGCGGGCACTTCCTTCGCCGCGCCGACGAGCAGGTTCAGCGGGTTCATCGGACGCGCGTACTTGTCGTACAACTGCGCCATCGTGCTGTCGGGGCCGTAGTTCGGATCCTCGGTCATCTTCGGCCCGGCCACCGACTCCAGCAGCCGGTCGAGCCACGACGCACTGGTGTCGTCCGCAGGCACGGTGACCGAGTCGGCCATCGACGGGATCCCGCTGGCCCGCACGTCCGACGGCCCCATGCCGCCGAAGCCGACGCTGATATCGCCCTTCGCCATCTACAGTTCCTTCTTCACGTACTGGCCCGCCGCGTTCTTCCCGAGGATCTGGTATCGCTTGCCGTCGTTGGGATCGGTGATGACCATCCCCTTGCCCTCGGGGTCCGTGACCACGCTCGACCCGGCCTGCGCGGGTGCCTTCCCCTGCGCGGCCTGCGCGCCGGGGATCAACGGACGCCCGCCGCTCGCGCGAATCTGCGCGGGCGTGCCCGCAGGCGCAGCGGCCCCGCCTTCAAACGCCTGCACGCTGCCGGGGCGGAACATCTGCGACTGCTTCTGCGCGGCCTCCTCGGCGGCGTCTTTCGCGTCGAGGTCGCGCTGCCACTTCGGGCGAATCGGATCGTGGGTGGACCCGACCCCCGGCAGCAGATAGGGCTGCGGCGGGATCTGCCGCGCTTCCAGTTGCGACTGGTAGCCGTCCATCAACATCTCGGCCCCCGCCCGCGACGCCTCGTAGGACCGCTTGAGCACGTCGGCCATTTCCTGCCGCTGCTTCGGCAGCAGCGCCGTCCCACTGAACAGTTGCGCGGCCATTGCCTGCGGGTTCGACACGCCCGCCCGCGCCAGTTCGATCCGCATACTTTCCTGATCGCCGACCCGCGCCGAGCCGGGATGCTTCGCGCGGATAAACTCCGCGATCAGCGTCTGGTCGGTGATGCCGTTCGGGTGCGGGTCGTTCATCGTCTGCAGGAACTGGTCGTAGAGGCTCCCCTGCGCCTGCGCCTGCACGAAGACCTTGTTGCGCGACAGTTCGGCCATGCGGCTCCGCGCGAAGATGTCCTGCTGCGAGGTGATGCCGCCGCCCGCGTGCGCCTTCGCCAGCGCCTCTGCGGTCGTCGCGTCGAGGTAGCGGTTCGCCTTGCGTGCGTGCTCCAGCGCGAGCTTCTTCATCTCCTCCGACTGATCCTGCTCGGTGGCGACCTCGTTCCACTTGTCCTTGCGGATCTGCAGCACCTCGGCGGTCCCCGGCTCGCGCCCGGTCCTCGCGCGGATGATCGCCATCTGATCCTGCACCTCGCTCTCGACCTTCTGCTCGATGGCCGAGGTCGTTGCGCCGCGCCCGGCAGACGGCGGCAGCGCGTCGGCCAGTTCGCGCCAGACCGACAGCGGCTTCGTCTCGCCGTCGATGCGGATCGCCATGTTGTCATCGAGCTTCGATTCATCGAACACCCGCCCGCTGTCCTTGGCCTGCTGGCGCATGGTGTCGATCACGGTCTTCAGCTTGCCCGCGAGGTAGTCCTTCCGCCGCGTGTCCGCGCCGACCTCGACGCCCTTCCACGCGTCCATCACGTTGACGCCCTGCTTGGCGTAGATCGCCTGCTGCGACTTCAGCCACGCGAGGCCGTCAGCCGGGTTCGCGAACGACTTCGCCTTCTCGGCGAGCGACGCGATGATCGCCGTGTTGTGCTCCAGCCGCTGCTGCTCGTCCTGCCACAACTGGTGGTCCCGCGCGTAGCTCTGCTGCGCCTGCTGATACTTCCGCAGGCCGCGCTCCTTCAGGTCCGCGTTGTAGGCTTGGTTCCCCGCGTTCGCGCCCTGCAGCACCGCCGCTGCCGACTCCTTGCCGCCGGTCAGCCCGGCGATCAGCGCGGCGATGCCGGGCATGACGCCCTGCATGATGTTGCGCGTGCCGCTCGGGTGCAGCGTGCGTTCATCGAGCGGATCCGGGGGACGCGGCGGCGGCGTGTAGCCGGTGCTGACCGGCGTCACGCCCAGCGTGTACTGCCCCGCGTCCGCGTCGCCGCTGCCCGTCATCGCGGACGGCCCTGCGCCCAGCCCGAGCGCCTGCTGCGCGTCAGGCCCGAGGCCCGCCACCGCCGACCCCGCGTTGGGGCCGTCGTAGTTCGGCTCCTCGTCCATCGGCTGCGAGCCGCCCGCCCCGCCCGCGCTGATCGCCGACGCGATGGCGGCGAGCGGACTGGACGCGCCCGGCCCGGCGAGCGCCGACAGATCCGGCATCGCGGTCGGTTCCATCGGGGCCATGCCGGGCATCGCGTACGGCGACTGCGGCTGCAGGAGCGCCTGCAGCGGGTTCGGGTTGCCGAGCAGTTGCTGGAAGTTGTCCATCGGTCACGCCTACGAGAACACCGATCCCCAGTCCACGTTGTTCGCGACGCCCGCGCCGATGTTGCCCGCCGCGCCCCAGATCGCCGCGTTGCGTGCCGCGTTGGCCTGCTGCTGCGCGATCTGCTGCTGCTGCATCGAACTGTACTGGCCGAAGAGCGACTGACTCGTCGGCCCGCCCGCCAGCGTCTGCTGCAGCGCCTGCATCCGCGCCTGCGTCAGCGCGTTCGGCAGCGCCGAGGTCTGCAGCAGGTCCGCGCCGCGCTGCTGGTCGTCCAGATACTGCTGCCGCCGCAGCGTCGCCAGCGTGGACGCCGCGTTCATGCCCAGTCCCTGCTGGCCCTGAATGGCCTGCAGCACGTTGCCGAGGATGCTCGCGCGGGTCGCCTGCCACTGGTTCGCCAGCGACGCGTTGCTCGTCAGCGCGTTCTGCTTCTCCGAGGTGTCGGCCAGCCCGGCCTGCTGCAGGTTGCCCGACATCCCGACCGCCGCGTCGCGCCGCCGGTTGCGCTCGTCGGTCACGTACTGCAGCAGCGCCTGCTGCTGCCCGGCCCGCGCCTTCTGGTAGCCCGCGCTCGTCTCCGCGCCGAGCGCCTGCGCGACGCCGCTCGACGGCGCGAGGCCACGCGACGCCATCTGCTGCGCGTTCTGCTTGTACGCGTCATCGCGCGAGAGCGCGAGCGAGTCGAAGAACCGCGCCTTCAGCGCCGCCTCGTCCGACGACGAGAACGGATCCTGATTCAGTTCCTTCATCCGGTTCTGCGTCGCCGTCGCGAACTGCGCGGTGTAGGGGTTGTCGAGCACCTTCGCTTGCGCGGCGCTGCCGCCCGCCGCGCCCGCGAGCGCCGCGAGGCCCGCGTTGAAGCGCGGGTCGGGCTGCAGGTAGCTGCCGAGCGTGCTGGTGATGTCACCGTAGTTGGGCGCGGCCTGATTCAACTGCGTCATCCGCTGGTTCCACGCGGTGTTGATCGGCTGCGAGGTCGGGTCGTCAAAGAAGTTCCCGAACGGACTGGTGTCCGGTTGGGCGCTGGCGCTGCTCGTTGACGGCGCACCCCACCCCGCCATCGGCGACGGCGCGTTGTAGCTCGGAGGCGTGTAGCTCGGCGACGACCCGCCGTACTGCGCGGGCGGGCCTCCGGGGTTGTAGTAGGGCGAAGGGGCCATCGACATTGCAGACCTCTACGTGAGATACGGCGGGCGCTGCACCGCCGCGTTCATCGCGCTCTGCGCGGCGGGCGCACTGTTCTGCAGCCACTGCTGGTACTGCGGATCCCGCTTCATGTAGCTCGGGAGCATCCCGGCCTGCTGCGAGAGCAGCAGCTTCCGCAGCGGCGACTCTTCCTGCATCTGATCCTGCTGCTGCTGCAGCAGGGCCGTGAGCGCCTGATTCATGTCCATCGATCCGCCTCCACCACCACCACGCGTCGCAGCATACAACCCCGCGACCGCAGGCGCGACTATCGCGCCCGCCTTCATCGTCTTGTTCGCCTGCGCCTTCTTCTGGGCTTCCTTCACGGCCTGCTTCGCCGCTTGCTTCGCCGCTTTTTTCGCCACGGTCTGCCCCAAGGTTGACCCCGTGCTCCCACTGCCTGACACCGGCCCTGACCCCGTGATGTTGGCGGGCGTCGAGGCGTAGCCGCCGAGCGACGTGCTCGCGAGTGTGGGCGTCGTCGCCGTGCCAAACTCTGCCGCGCCGAAGCCGGGACCGAGCGCCGCGCCGCTGCCCGTGATCGTGCCGGGCGTCGCGCCGACGAGCGGAAACGCCGACGAGGCCAGCGTGCCCCCTCCCGCCGCCGCAGCGCCGCCTGCTGCGCCCAGCCCTGACCCGCTCCCGACTACCGTCGCAGGCACCGCCGCGTAGCCGCCGAGGGACGTGCTGGCGAGCGTGCCGCCCGTGCCCCCTGCCGCCGCGCCGCCACCGCCTGCTGCCGCACCGCCACCCGCCGCGCCCGCACCATACGCGCCCGCCGCGAGCGCCCCGAGCGCGAGGCCACCAGCGGCGATGCCGAGGCCCGCGCCGCCGTAGGCCGCTGCGTTGTTGAAGCCCGTGTCGAACTTTTCAAACGCGGTCGTGTTGACGATGTTGCCCTGCGAGTCGTACTTCTTCCCCGGCGGGAGCTTGCCCCGGATGATGTTCCAGATCGGGCCAGAGGTGTCTTGGGTCGCGGCGCGGCGCGTGTCGGGCGCTTGCATCGCGGCGATGAACTTCGCCCGGCCCTCCGGCGTCCCGCTGGGCGAGCGGTCGTAGATCGCCCCCAGTTCCTCGGACGACTGCGGCGCGACGTTTTGCGTCTTCGGATCGACCCAGCCCTCGCCCGGCGTGATGTTGCGGTTCGGCCCGTAGGCGATGATCGCCGTGCCGCCGCTCGACGCCGGATGCGACTGGCCCGAGTGCGGGTCCGTCACCGTCGCGTTGTCGTCCACCCAGACGATCTGGCCGTTGGCGTTGTAGCCGTAGGACATCAGACCTCCAGCGCGACCATGAACGGCGCGTTCGCGACCGACGACGCGAGGTAGATCCGGTTGTTGTCGGCGGCACGCGTCACGCGCAGCGGCACGATCTGCGCCCCGACGATTCGCACCGGCAGCACTTGGATCATGTTGTAGGGCACCGCCGCCAGCCCATGCACCATCGAGAACTCCGTGTTCGCGACCGCCGCCGTCACGCCGTCGAAATAGTACAACTGCAGGTTCTCGGCGCGGCTCGATGGATCCGGTCGCCCGAGCCGCAGGTTCGTGAGCACGTACTCAAACGCCAACTGCAGCGCCTTGCGCTGGTCGGCGGGAAACCCCGCGAGCACCTGATTGACGTAGCTGGTCTGCGCCATCGCCTAGACCATGTAGCTGCCGCTGACGCGAAACACCGTGCCCACCGCGATGTCGCCGGGCAGCAGCGCCGTGTGGCCTACCGCGCCCGCCGCTGGTACCTTCGACAACTGCAACGCGGATCCGGTGATCGGCAGAAAGGCCATCAGGCCCGCCACGGCAGTGTTCAGCCCCGCGTAGTAGACGGCGAAGGTGGACTGCGTCGAATTTTTCGACGGAAGGGGCAACCCGCCGATACACACCGTGCCCGCGATGGTCCCCACTGTCGCCACGACCAGCAGGCAGTCGATGGTGAGCCGGTTCCCGATCCGCGTCCACTGGCAGAAGTTGCTCGACGCGGTCCCCGCGCCGCTCGTTGAACCGACCAGCGTCAGGTTCGCAGTGCCTTCCGTCGGCGCTGACCCAGAGACGAGCGGCGTCGCATCGCCGAGCGTGCGCCAGAGGCTGCTGATGGCGTCGTACCAGAGCGTGATGCTGTCACCCGTGGCAAGCGCCCGCGTGCCGCCGGGCAGGAACAGCCGGTTCGCGGCGGCGCTCAGGCCGCTGCCCTGCAGCAGCGTGATCGCGAAGCCGCCCACGTTCACGATGTTGAGCACGCGCCCGTTGGGCTGCGCGACGATGCCGCTGATGTTCACCGCCGCGCTGCTCGACAGCCGCAGCGTGTAGGCGTTGGCGAGGCCCGGCGGCGCGTAGTCGTTCGCGTCCACCGCGAGCGCGGGCGCGGCGAGGATACCGGGCAGCGTGAGCGACTGCAGCGCCTTCAGGTCGTGCGCGAGGCCCGAGGCGAGCAGTGCCGTCTCCAGCGCGGCGATCTCGTCCTGCAGGGCGTTGACGTGCGCCGAGTAGATGGTCTGCCCGTCCGACCGCGCCGGGAAGACGACCGGAGTGCTGGGATAGCTCGCCATCAGTTGAACCCGCGCATCTGCGGCTCAGGCCGCACGCCGATGGCGTACGTGAACCACTTGAAGAGGCCGATGCCGACGTAGGTCGCCCGCAGCGTGATCGCGTTGCCCTCGGCGGTCAGCGGCAGCATCGACGTGAAGTACTTCCGCTGCCGCCCACTGTAGCTGGCAACCCCGTAGAGGCCCAGCCCGTAGAGCGACACGCCCGACCCGGTGACATCAATCGGCAGCACCGCGATGGACGAGTCGTCCACCATGACCTCGATGGTGAACGTGCCGCTCGTCGGGCGGTACTCGCCGAACAGTTCGATGAAGCGTGCCCAGCGCCGGGCCGCAGGCAGCAGCGCCGGGCCTTCGTAGTAGCACGTCATGTCCCCGCCGTCTTCGCCCGCGCCGGGGATCGACTCTTCCGCCAACTGCCCCGCGTCGAGCTTCCACGACCACAGTCGCCCGGCGTCGCCTGCTGCCGCCTCGCGCCCGTCCCACGGGATGTAGCCGCCGATCTTGCGCGTCGTGCTCGTCCACGCCGACGTGCCCTCGGACGCCTTCGTGCGCGAGAGGTCGAGCACCCACTCGCCCGGCACCGAAATGTCGTAGAGGCGCGGCACCGAGACGCGCACCTCCTTCCGCTGCGGGTGATACACGATGGCGATCCGCTGAATGTCGGCGGGCGCGACGTGGGTCATCATGTCCTGCCACGCCGTCCAGATGTCGTCCGAGAGCAGCGAGTCGCTCGCGCCGTCGAAGAGGTAGACCCCGCCGTCGCTGCCGTGCAGCACGCCCGCTTCGATCTGGTAGACCGCACGCGGCCCAAGCGCCCCGGCCACCGCACCCGCGCTGGGGCGCACTTCAAAGTCGAGCGAGGTCTGCCCGATGATCAGGTAGACCCCGGTGTTGCCGAAGACGATGAGCGTGTCGCCGAGCGCGATGAGCGCCGTGATGCGGTCGCCCCGGTCGAACGGGATGTCGAGGTAGTAGAGGCCCGGCCACGACTGCGGCAGGAAGATCTCCGAGAACCAGATGCGGTTCGTGATCACCGCGTCGCGTGCCCACCAGCGGTTGCGCCAGACGACGCCGAAGCTGAACGCGCCGGGCACCGTGTTCTTCGTCGGCAGTTCCACGCCGTCGGGGAAGAACGTCGAGGGCGTCGTGATGTCGAACGTCAGCGTCGCGTTGGGCACGCCGGTCGTGCCGACCTTCCGCAGCACCGACTCGCCCGCCGTCACGTTGCGGCAGTAGACGTACTTCGTATCGACCTGCGGGTCGGCGCTCACCGCCATCGTCACGCGGATCGTGAGGTTGCCCGCCGTCGGCGCGATGGTCGCGACCGGCGAGCCGCTGCTCTCGTAGCTCAGGCCCGCGTCGGCGAACGTGTAGGCGACCTCGTAGGTGTTCCCCGCGACGAGCGACCCGCCTGCGACGAGCGCGAGGCCCGGCGCAGCCGCAGGCGCGGTGATCCCCATCTGCGACCACGTCGTCCCGTCCTCGCTCTTCTTCATCGACCCGAGGCCGTCGAAGAGCGCGACGAGGTTGCGGTCGTAGACGAAGTAGTGCTCGTTGGTGGTCGAGCGCCCGGCCAGCACCGCCGCGCCCCAGACGCCGCCGTCGGTGGGCTTGAAGACCTGCCCGTTGTAGCTGGCGAGCAGGAACGTGCCGGTGACCATGTAGATGCGCCGCCCGCCCTGCGGACGCAGCGCCCCGAGGTTGGTCGTGCTGCGCGTCTGCCAGCCGGGGAACGGTTGCCACGCGCCGGGTTCTTGCAGCGAGACGTTGCGGAGGAAGCGGGCACGCTCCGGCTGGATCAACGTCGGCGAGTGCCGGAGATCGACACCCGCCGTCAGGTCGTTGATCGGGACAAGCTGATAGGGCTTCTCTCCGAGCGCGGTCGTCGCCATCGAGCCACGATCCTAGTAGTACGGCCCGCTGCGCGTCGGCGGGCCATACGACCCACCAGACGCGACCGGCGCGGAATTGTTGTAGGTGCCCCCGCCCGGCGCGGCCTGCCCCTGATGCGCGTTGTACCAGTTCAACTGCGCCTGCCAGTCCGTCCCGCCGTTCGGCAACGCGAACGACGGCGGTGCCTGCGGTGCCTGCGGCTGCGGCGCGGCCTGCATCTGCGGCAGCGGAGGCGGCGGCGCGGCCTGCGGCACTTGCGCGATGGGCGAATTGAACCGCACGTCGTTGCTGCCCCGGTTGAAGTTCACCGGAGGCGGCGCAGGCGGCGGCGCGGGGAGACGCGGCAGCAGCGAGTCGAGGTGCCCGCCGCCGGGGATGTTCGGGTTGATCGGCGGGATCTTCGACGCCAGCGCGGGCGGCAACTTCGGCACGCCCGGCAGCTTCGGCATCATGCCCGGCTTGCCGCCGCCGGGAATAAGCCCCTGCAGCCCTCCACCGCCGCTGGGAAGCTTTCCGCCGGGCAACCACGGCGCAGCCCCGCCTCCGCCCGGTCGCCCGCCACCGCCCCCTGCAGGGGCCATCGGGGGCTTCCCGCCGCCGCCGCTGACGGTCTGTGCGCCGCCCGAGTCGCCGAACCCGCCGCCGCCGAAGCCGCCGCCGTAGCGCGTGGCGCGGCCCTGCCCGGTGCCCTCGCCCTGCTTGCCGGTGGACGCGCCCGACATCATCGCGTTCAGGAGCGCCTGCGTGCGCGGCACGCCCGCCGCCTGCCGCACGACGCCGCCCGTGCGCCCCGACAGCAGGTCGCTCGACACGGCGTTGCCGCCCGAGTACGCGGGCAACTGCAGGTTGAGCGTCTGCAGCGCCTGCTGGACCGGCGTGCGCCGACGCCGCAGGTTGGGGTCGGCGCTCTGCGCGGCTTGATCCGCAGGCGAGAACGACTGGCCGAGGTCAGGCATCGGAGGCTCCTAGTAGTACGCGAACGACGGGTTGTTGGCGCGGCCACGACCGGCGGCGGTCTGCTCGGTCTGGTAGGTCTTCTGCTGCGTCTGCAGTTGCGCCAGTTGCGCCTGCATCGCTTGGAACCTCGGATCCTTCGTGATGTCGAAGGTCGTCTGCGGCGCGGGCTGCTGCACTTGCGGCTGCATCTGCGGCCCCGGCCCCATCAGCATCTGCATCAACTGCGCGTAGGGATCCCCGCCCGCCCCTTGCGCGGGTGCCTTCGCCTGCGGCGCACCGCCGCCCGCCTGCCCTGCGCCCCACCACCAGCCCCGCCCGCCCGCGCCCGCGCCCATCAGGATGTCGATGACGCCGACGCCGGGGATGCTGATGTCGCCGTTGCCGACCTGCTGCGTGCCGGGATACGCCGCTTGGATCCGCCGCACCGCCTCGCCCATCTGATCGGTGCGCCCCGGAATGTTGCTCAGGATGCGCCCGACGACGTACTTCGGATCCTGATTGTTCGGGTCGTTCCACTTGCCGTTGTCCCAGCCGGGCATCGCGTAGCGCGAGGCAGGCGCTTGCACGACCTGCGGCGACTGGTAGCCGTTGGTGTCGTGGTTCGGCGGCGGTGCGCCCATGCCGCCCGGCTGCTGCGACTGCTGCGGCCCCGGCTGGCCCGGCTGCTGCCCCGGCTGCTGCTGCACGTACCCGCCGCCCGTCACCCACTGCTGCGAGCGAGGGTCGAAGTACTGCTGCTCGCCCGTGCGGATGTTCCGGCGTGAGATGGACCCGGAGAACCCGCCGCTCGTCACGTCCCATTCCCCCTGCCGCTCCGTGTGAGGGATGTCCGCGCCATTGAAGGTCACGCCCGGCGTGAGCGTCGGGTAGCTGCCCTGCGCCGGGTTCGGGTTCTGGTAGCCCTGCTGCTGCTGCGGCTGCGAGTAGTAGTTCGTCATCGCCTGCTGGTCGGTCCCGCCACCGGGCAGGCGGAACGACGGCGGCGCTTGCTGCTGCGTCTGCTGCGGATAGTTGTAGCCCTGCTGCTGCGGCGCGTTGTAGGTCGGATAGCCCGTCGGCGCACGGTAGCCCTGCACTTGCTGCCCCTGCGTCTGCTTCTGCTGCCCGTACGTCGGCGCAGGCGTGCCGTAGGCACCCGCCTGAGCACCGCCGCTGCTGCCGTAACTGCTCGACGGGTTGCCCGCCGAACTGTTCGTCATGTACGGCGAGAGCAGCTTCTGCTGGTTGTCCTGCCGCTGCTGGTTCGTGTAGTTCTGCGCCGCGTCGTAGTAGCCCACGCCCATCGCGACCCTACTTGCGGACGGCGGCGACCGCTGCGGCCTTCTTCCCGTTGCCGTTCTCGATCTTGCGCGTCGGCGGCGGCACGTCAGGCACCTCGACCGGCGCGACCTTGATCACGCGCACGACCTCGGTGTTGTCGTGGACCGCGCAGTGTGCGCCCTCGGCGTCGTAGGTCGCGGCGTCCATGATGATGCGGCACCCGCACGCCATGATCGCTTCGCGCGTCTCGTAGGTCGCCTTCGTGTCGGCCTTCGGCTCGGTCGCGATCTTCGGGGCCGCGTGCTGTTCGGTCATCGCTTGATCTCCTCGACCAGTGGGCCGGTCACGCCCGGCGCTCCGTGGAACCTCGGCGGCGGCGCGGTCACGCGCGACACCACCCAGCAGTCGTGCTCGACGCAGTGCGGCTCCGCGCTGCTCGCCTCGCTGACCTCCAGCGACTGCTGACACCCGCACTTGAACGTCAGCGTGATCTTGGTCACCGCCGTGGGTCGTCCTGCACCGTGATGCCGCCGCGTGCCCGGCTCACCTCGCCGATGTAGTCGCGCTGCATCAGCACGCGCTTGTGCGCCCCCGGCGGGCGCGTGCTCTTCGCCGTCCAGTCTTCCACGTACGCACCGAACTTCGTGACCTGATTCTTCTCGGCGTCAGGATCCTTTCGCAGCCGCTCCAAGATCGCGGCGGCGAAGTGCGCGAGCGCCCAGTGGAACGGCTCGATGTCGGGTCGCCCGTCGAACGGTACCTCGGTGTCGAGCACCATGTCGGCGGCGTTGGCGGCGATGGGCACGACCAGTTCCCACGTCTCGCTCGCCGGGATATTCGGGATCGGCGTGAAGCGCAGGTTGTTGACGCCATCGACCGGGTCGTGCGCGATGTTCGACGGGAAGCCCGACGAGGCCGTGTCACGCCAGCCCGGCGACACCTCGTCCAGATACGCCGTCGAGCGCACGACGAGCGAGGTCACCGACTTCGCGCCGGTCGCCGTCACGATCTGCCGCAGCCGCAGCGGGGGACGCCCGAACGCGACGAAGCGGTTCGCGCTCGCGGTGTCGAGGTTGTAGGTGGTCGTGCCCGACACGACCGGGATGACGACCTCTTTCGACAGCGACACCTTCCCGAGCCGCGCGAACTCCTTCGTGGCCCGGTTGATCGCGGCCTTGCGGCGCACCGTCGTGAACAACTGGGTCGTGTCGTACGACCCCAGTTCGTGGTTGAGCGCCTCGCCGTAGAGGTCGGCGAACGTCATCGCCTACCGCCCGACGACGTAGACGCTCGCGGTGCCGCCCGTGACCGGCGTGGTGATGCGAGCGCGGATGGCCTTCGCCGTGCCCGCCAGACGCACCGGGGCCGCGACGCCGACGATGAACGTCACCGCCGTGCCGATGGGCGTCCACGCGCCGGGGTAGTTGATGTCGTGGCTTTCCTCGATGGTCACCGCGCCTGCGCTCACGCCCACGCCGCCGACGGCGTAGATGCAGAGGTTCGCGCAGCCCGCGACATCGACGCCGGGCGACGTGCCCGACGCCACGTCCTTCAGCAGCGGACGGTCGATGAGCGGAACCGTGAGGCCCATGACTAGAACGCTCCACCCGCCAGCGAGTAGATCGTGACCGCAGGCGTCGCGCCCGCGTTGTTGATGACGGCCATGAACGCCCGCGCGTTGTTCTGCGTGACCGTGATCGCCGCAGGCGACAGCGTGACCCCCGTGCCCGCGACGATGGTCGAGGCGAACGCGGCGGCGCTGCTGTTGCGGATGACGAACTCAAACGAGTGCCCGGCGACCGGCGGGCGACCCATGACCGTCAGCGCGTCGATGATCTGCTGCGCCGTCGGCGTGGTGTCGTTGCGGGCCGCGCCGTTGCAGTCGCGCAGGATGAGGCGCTGCAGGAGGTCGCTGGCGAGGAAGGTGACGGGGCCAGCAGTGTTGTAGCTCGGCAGGCCCGCCTGATCCAGCGGACGGAAGACGTAGTCCACGATCTTGCGGCCCATCGCGAAGAGGCCAGTGTGATGCACGGCACGCTCCTAGTTCTGAACCGAGAACGAAGAACGCGGCGCAACGTTCCCCGTGGAACCATTGCGCCGCGACGACTCAAGGTGCTACGCCCCGGCAGTCCCGTAGATGTTCTGCCATAGAAAAGCGTCCCACGCCTGCCGGAAGCGGACCTTGTAAATCCTATTTCCGGTGCGGGCGTCCTGCATCGCGGGCGCGGCGGTGATGCCGACGCGGTCCACGCAGACCAGCCCGTGCGTTTCCTTCGCGTCGGCGACGAGGTACCACGCGTCCTGATCGGTGAGGTAGGGGTTGGTCAGGATGCGGATGTTCCGACGCCGCTTGATCGGGTTGATGTCGTTGTCCACCGAGCCGGGCAGCAGCGTGCTGTTCAGCAGGCGGTCAGCGAGCATCTCCAACTGGGGCGGCACGTAGAGGATCCAGTTCATCACCGGAGCCACCAACTGGCCGCTCTCCAGCTTCGTGTCCGTCTGCACATCGATGATCGCCTGATTGAGCGAGTCGTAGCTCAGGTCGGCGTCGGTGGCCGGGCGGTTGCGGGCCGTGCCGCCGCCCGCGAGCACATGGGCGGTGTTGAACAGCGAGACGCCGTCGGGCGCAAGCTGCGTCGAGAACCCGAGGTTGAACGGGATCGCCGCGTACTTCTCCTGCACGACGCGGGCGCTGAACGCCAGCCACGACGCCTGCCGCTGCAGCACGTCGAACTGGTCGTCTTCCATCGCCGTCTCGGTGACTTCGAACCCGAGGCCGAACTCGACCGGGGTCACGTCCTTGCTGTAGCCGGGACGGATCAGGTCGAAGGCGTAGACGCTGCCCTCGGGCTTCTCGGGCACGTCGCCGAACGGCGTGACGGTCTGGAACCGCTCAAACTTGCGCGAGGAACTCTTGCGCGAGTAGATGTCGGTCCAGATCGGGGGAAGCTCCTTCAACTGCTTGCCGAGCAGCGCGTACACCGTCTTATCGACGTTGTCGTAGAGCGCCGCAAAAGTTCCACGTACTTGCATGGCTGGCTCCTAGTGGGACTGATGAGACGGACTACGACGCCTGCGGCGTCCGCACGCTGTTGATGAACTTGAACGCGACCCGGCCATTCACGTCGCCGACCGCGTCGATCAGTTCGGTGATGATCACGGCCTTGTTGGTCGTGTCCGCGATGTTCACGCGGAAGATGTCCTTGCCCCCGACCGAGTCGAGGATGAGGCCGAACTGCGCTCCGACGAGCGCGAGCGCGAGCACGCCCGTGTCCTGCACGCGCCCTTGGAACTCGCTGTTCTCGTCGGCGACGAGCACGCCGAGCTTGCGGTCGGTGATGCCGCTGGCCGCTTCGGCGGCGATGCCGAGGATGGCGGCGACCGCAGCGGTTGCGCCCTTCACGGCCTTCCCGGCGGTGAGCACCACCACCGCGCCGACCTTGAAGGTCTGCGCCGCGCCCTCAAGGAAATACATGATCCGCGTGGTGCGAAGTTCGCGGAAGCCGTCACCGGCTCCTACCGTGAAAGTCACCATGAGAAAACCCTCGCCCTGATAGTCCGCGCGGGGAGCGCGAACGAAACGTCTTCGGGGTTGCGGGTTGGCCTCGACGCAGTCGCCAGCGGCCAACCGGGCCAGCGAGCAGCAGCACGCGCTGCAGGTCACACCGTGTGCCCCGGCACGCGTGATACCGGGGAGGCGAAAAGACGGCTGGGACGGGCCGGACACGCTCGCAGCGGCCACTGGAGTAACCGCGCGAAGGTTTGAAACCCGCCCCAGCGAGTCGGCGATGAGGTTACGGCTGCGCGGCCTCGACTGTCAAGCGGTCGGTCCCCACGGCGGCGGCGGGTACTTGCCGAACAGCACGTAGATCACCGCGAGGCCCGCGATGCACGCGCGGATGATCGTCATCAGCGGCGCAGAGACGGGGAACCCCACCAACTCCACGAACGCGGGGAAGATCGCCCAGAAGATCACGAAGCAGACGACCGCGAGGATCACGCGCCAGATGAAGCCCGACATGGGTGCCTCCTAGGGCTGGGGGTCTTCGTTCGCCGCCGCGTCGAGCGGGTTGGCGTCGGGCGAGACGAGACGATCACGCCCGACCTTGATCGAGCCGACCACCTCTCCGACGGCCTCGGTGTCCTCCGGGGACAACCCCCGCGCGACAGCGGCGGCGATGGCCGACTCTTTCAACGCACGGCCCGTCATCGTCCGCGCGTGCCGCTCATGCTGCTTCGCCTTGATGCGCCGGTAGAGCGCCATCGGCATCTTCATCAGGGCTTCCTTGCCGCCCTCGCTGCGCCGCACGAACTCGTCGGTCTTCGACGGGTTGCTGATCACGTCAGCGGTCTGCAGTTCGTCCCAGCGCACGGGCGCGTAGCCGAGCGACTGCTGCGCGATGTGGTGCCGGTTCGGCATCGCGAGATTGATCCAGCGGAGGTACCACTTGCGCCGGATGCCGCGCGGGTCTTCGTGCTCCTCCGGCTCGTCCTTCAGCCGGATCGGCAGCGCGTTGGGCAGGTTCGGATCCGTCAACCGCCGCCCGGCGACTTCGATGTTCGCGAAGTCCTTGAACGCCTCGACCAGATCTTCGTCGGCGACCTTGCGCTGCGACGCGACGGTTTCCTTCAGCCGCGCCTTCACGCCCTTCTGCAGCTTCTCGGTTTCGATCTCCAGCCGCGACTTCACTCGGGACATCGACTACTCCAATCGGTTCGGTGCGCCGGGCACGAAGTTCGCCAGCGACGCGTTGATCGTCTCGTCCTTCATGCCCGTCGAGCGCAGCCGCTCGCGGAACACGTCGTCCAGTTGCGCCGTCGCCCTCGGCCTGCCGCCGGGCGCTTCGGTGAAGATCGGGGGCCGTGCGCCCATGCGCTGCAGCGGCATCCCGCGCGGCTGCTGCCCGCGCGTGCCCGTGGCCTGCGACTGGTTCGACTGCAGCATCGTCTGCGTGCCGAGCGCCATCATCAGCACCGCCTGCTGCACTTCCGGGTTGTTGAGGTGCTCGGGGGGCGTGGCCTGCAGCCCCTGCCAGACGAGGTTCCGGTCGATACCGAACTGCTCCGCGACGCCGAGCACGCGGTTGATCACCGGCTGCGCGGCCAGCGACATCGTCTGCTGCTGCAGCGGCCCGAGCGCCTGCCGCACCATCGTCTCGGTGCGCTTGCGGTCCCTGAGCACGATCCGCGCGGCGGTCTTCAGGTCGGGGTGGCCGTTGGCGTCGTAGAGGCCGAGGTCTTGCGCGACCTCCTGCGCCTCCTGCACCAGCGCCTGATCTTCGGCGCTCATTTCGCCGGGGCGGCGCGGCGGCGGCTGGCCGGTCGTCGCGGCCTGCAGCAGTTCCATCCCGCCCGGCAGCGACATGACCTGCCGCAGCAGTTCCTGCGACTGCTGCAGGTTGTTCTCGACGGTCTGCCGCCGCTCGCGCTCGCGCACCAGATCGCCGACGACGCTGCGGCGTCCTGACGGCGCGGGTTCCTCGCCCTCGGGCAGTTCCTCGTCGCCGGGCGGCGGCGGCTCTTCGGCGTCCTCCGGGTCGGCCAGCGGCTGCGTCAGGTCAGGCGGCGGCGGTTCGACCGGCGGCTGCGGGGCTTGCGGCAGGGTCTGTGCGGTCGCGGGCGGCATCCCGCCTGCGGCGTCTTCAAGGACTACGTCGGCCATCAGTCACTCTCCACGACGGCGTCGAGCGCCGCCTCCGGCACCAGCACGCACGGCCACTCGTCCACCGTCACCTCTTCAGCGGCGAAGCTGTCGAAGATGACGTGGTCGAAGAACTGCACGGCGGTCACCGCATCTCCGGTTTTCAACACCAGCCCGCGCCGGTCGCGGCCCTCGGTGTGCAACATCACCAGCCCGCCCCGGAAGCTCTCCGCGTGGCGCGGCGGCAGCGCGAGCAGGACGAGGTCGGGCCGCAGCGTCAGCGGCATCGACACGCTCGGGATGAGGTCAGTGCGCGTCTGCATCCCCACGGGACACCTCGACGTTGGCTCCGAGGCCCGCTGGCGGCGCGTCGCCCTGCTGCGTCGCGAGCTTGCGCTTCAGGTCGGCCAGCGTCTCGCCCGGCAGGTTGATGATCACGCCTGCGGCCATCCGCGCCGACGCCAGCGCGAGCGTGCGGGCCGCGAGCACTTCCGGCGCGTCGCCAAAGGTCCGCGCCAGCGCCTCGATCCCGTCGGTGAACACGCGCTGCCCGTAGCGTTTGTTGGCCTCCAGACAGAGCCACGCCCAGCCCGGCGAGACGAGCAGCGCCTCCAGATCGGTGACGCGCTGCTGCACCGCATCCGGGTCGGCGATGGCGGGCGGCTTGCGGCGCGGCACTACTGCACCCCGCCCGGCGCGGACATCGCCAGCGACATCTGCGCCAGCAGATCAGGCGGCACTTGCGGCATCTGGCCCATCCCCGGCACCACGTCGGGCTGGTCCGGTGGCGGCGGCGGCATCCCGCCCATCATCGGCGGCGGTGGCCCCTGCGGCGGCGCAGGAGGCCCGCCTTGCGGCGGCGGTCCCGGCGGCGGGGCACCCGGCCCTCCCGGCGGTGGGGGTGCCCCAGCGCCCGCTGGAGGCCCGCCGGGAGGCGGTGGAGCGCCGGGCTGTGCGCCGGGCGGTCCCGGCGGCGGCTGCTGCGCGGCCATCTGCGCCTGCTGCTCGGTCTGCACTTGCCACTGCCGCAGCGAGCGCATCATCTGGCCCTTGTTCGGCGAATCGTAGAGCGAGAGCGCCTGCTCAAACAGCGGGATGATCACGTCGGGCGACGCGAAGACCTGCTGCAGCGTCGGGTTCATTTGCGCGAACCCGCCCATGACCTGCATGAACCCGTTGTAGTTGGACCGCTGCTTCGACTTGTCCGCGCTCTCGACGCTGCCGTGCGGCTTGCCGTGGAACGTCCCCGACAGCGCCTGCCCGTCGATGCCGCCCTCGGCCATGTCGATCTGCCGGAACTGCAGCGCCTGCATGAACCGCTCGCTCGGTTCCAGCGGCGACTCGTCGGCGGCACGCCGCCACAGTTCGTGGCGGATCTTGAACAAGTCCTCCATCGTCTCCTGCAGGTTGCGGACCTGCTCTTCGATGCGGACGAAGCTCTGCTCGGTGACCATCTGCACTTCGCCGAGCGTGCGGCTCTCCTGCGGGGCGCTGCCGAGCGTCACATCGTTCAGCCCCGACAGCCGCTCGGCGGCGTCGATGACCGCCTGCTCGCGCCCCGCCATCGAGCCGGGCACGTCGGGCAACGTCACCGGCTGCACGTCCTGCATATCCTGCACGGTGATGACCGCGCCGACGCCCCACGGCTCCTCGTCCATGTCCCAGCCGCTGTTCCGCAGGCGCTTGATCGGCGCGTTGTTGACGAGGTTGCTGCGGTCGGCGATGGCGTTGCGCGTGCCCATGTGCTCTTCGCCGATGGACGCGAGCTTATCGACGTGGCTGTCGCCGTAGACGTTCAGCGGGTTGGGCGCGGGGCGGAAGAGCAGGTAGCGCGGCATCCCGAGGTCGTCCAGTTGCACGCGCAGGATCTGCCGGTGGATCGCCGAGAGCGTGATGATGTACCACTCCTCGCTGCCGTCGTTGTCGAGGTCGAGCAGGACGTGCAGTTCCCACAGTTCCTTTTCGATGGTCGTCTCGCTCGACTGCGCGGCCACGTCGATGCCTGCGGCCTGCACGCTCTGCGGCAGTTCGGCCCGCGTACGATCGCTGGTGGCACTCAGCCCCTCGACGGCGTCCTTGTCGTAGAGGCCGCTCTTCGCGCGGCTCTTCAGTTCCTTCAGCCGCCGCCAGAACCGCTTCGCGTAGCACCACACCTCGCTGTCGTCCTGCGCGTGCGCCGGGAGGATCAGGAAGTCCCTGAGCGACACGTTGCGGTAGCTCGGGCCGCGCCGCACCGGCACGAACTCGTCCACGGGCGCAGTGACCGCGCCCGTCTCGTCGGGGTTCTCCGCGTCCATCACCGCGCCCTGCGCGTCGAGCGCGGGCGCGACGACGCCTCGGTCGTCGGCCACGATCAGGTTCGGGTCGCCCTCGTTCGCGCCCGGTGTCGTCTCGGGCAGCAGCGTGCGGACCTTGCGGCGCTTGATCATGTCGGCCTTCTCGGAGCACTCCAGCACCCCGGTGCCCTCGATCAGCGCCAACTGCAGCGTGCGCTGCAGCCACCCCTGCAGCCGCTCCTCTTCCTGCTTCCACTGGTGGAACTCTTCGACCAGCGACGCTCGCGGCGCGGCTGCGCCCCAGCCGTCCACGACCCACACCGGCTCGACAAAGATCGTCTTGCAGAACCGCGCCCGCATCGCATCGACCTTCTCCGCGATGATCCACGTCGAGAGGTCGGCAGCGCCGGGGAACGGCAGGTCTTTCACGTTCCGCTTGCCCTGCTTGTAGAGCCAGTGCCAGTAGTCGAGGTCGCCGCCGGGGTTGATGATCGGCCCTCGCGCGGCGAGCGCCCGGTCGATCTCCTCGGCGAGCATCTGCACCAGTTCGGTCTTCTGCTCGGCGGTGAGCTTTACGTCGAACGGCGACGTGCCCAACTTCGGCGGCGTCAGCTTGCGGCGGTTCGGACGCGGGTAGACGGTGGGCGGCGGGGCAGGCACGGGCTTACTTCTTCGACGGCTTCGTGACCTTGGGCTTGCGGCTCGGCTTGCGCGGCTGGTTGAGCGCGGGGAACGTGCCGGATGTTTGCATGGGTCGCTCCTTGACGTTGTGGCAGCGGTAACAGTCGCCGACGGAGACGTGCAGCACGCCGGGCACCGCCGCCACCCGGTAGCCGTGCCCGCAGCGACGGCACTGCGCCCACGTCTGGTTGTCCGACATGGGCGCAGTGATCGGTCGCGTCAGGTCGCGCCGGTCGAAGGGGCGCACGATGCCGCACACCCGCTGACCGTGCTCTGCGCCTGCACGCGACGCGCGAACACGGTCGTGATCACCACCGGCACCAGCAGCAGCGCCACGCGGCGTGGCGGGCATCGGCACACCGGCAGGTAGTGCCCGCACGTCGGGCACCGCAGCATTACGCCCGCCGGAACAGCTTCCGCCGCAGCCCGCCTGCCATGCCGACGAGGCCCGTGCCCAGCAGCACCAGCGACGCCGGTTCCGGCACCGCCGACGGGATCGTCGCGTCCGCGTCGCCCGTGAACGACGCCGTGAAGCTGCCGATGGTCGTGTGCCCGCCCGAGGTGTCCACGCTGAACGCAGGCGACAAGTTCGCCAGCGACAGCGAGAAGCTCTCCGGCGAGGTCAGCGCCGACAGATCGCTCGACAGCGTCAGCGGCGCGAGCAGCGCGTTGTTCGACGTGAACAGCGAGTTAGTCCCGCCGACCGTGCCGATCTGCAGCGCCCCACCGAAGCTGCCGCTCAGGTAGTTGAACGTCCCCGCCTGATTCGTCAGCGTGAAGCTGCCGACAAAGTTCTGCGTCACCAGCGGCCCGAACGTCGTCGCATCGCCCACGCTCGTCGCCGTGAACGTCAGCAGCGCGTCGGGGTCCAGCGGCCCCATGAAGATCTGCGTGATGTTCACGTCGGCGGTCACCGACAGCGTCGTGGTGCCGTTGCCGTTGTCGGTCGAGACGAACTGGTTCGGCGTGATGTTGCCGAACGACGTGATGGTCGTCGCGCCCACCTTGCACGCGATCAGCGAGAGGGCGAGCACTAGACCGACGAGGCGACGCAGCTTCATGGGGAGCACCTTAGCCTTTGTCATCGAGTCGAGACACCTCGCAGGCAAGCCACGCGGTGTCGGCGTAGAGCAGGATGTCGTCGCCCGCCTCATTCCTGAAGACGAGCGACCCGTTGTGGATGAGCACTTCGTGCGCGGTCACGTCGCGCTCCGTGCCGTCGGCGAGAACGACGTGGTAGACGCGCACGTTACTTCGGTTCCGCCGTCGGATCGCCCGGCACCGCGACGATGACCCAGCCGAACCGGAAGCTGTACTTCAGTTCGAACTGCTGACCCTCGGGGAGCGTGTTGTCAGGATAGGTGCCCGGCAGCACGATCGGCAGCGAGATGGTCGGCGGCGGGGCCGTCGGCGGCAGCGTGTTGTCGGGGACGACCGGCGGGAACACCGGGCCGGTCGAGATGTGCGGCGGGCGCTGCCCCGGCAGACTGTTGTCGGGACGGTTCGGCCAGACCGGACGCCCGTAGCCGGGGTCCACGGGCGGCGTCACGCCGTAGCCGGGATCGACCGGGGGCTGCGGCGTCGGCAGCGTGTGGTCGGGATGGCCGTCGTGGCCGTCGAGGAACGTGATCAGCGCGAGACGTGCGTTCATGGGATCTGGCTCCAGTTCACAAAGGGGAGTGCAAGCGCCGCCGAGGATAGCACGACTCAGCGGCGGCGGCTGTTACTGCCGCCCCATCGGCCCCCGACGCGATGGGCGACCTTCACGTCCGCCGGATCGCGGTCCTGCTGCATCTGCCGCTGCGCCCGCTGCTGCTCCTTGTCGGCGTCCACCTTGGTCGGCTGCGCCGGGCCGTAGGCCAGCACGATGTACTCGACCGCGTTCATCGCGTGGTCGTAGAACCCGTCCTTGAACGCGCGGCGCGTGTTCGGCGACACCGAGTGCGCGATCTTCCGCGCGTCCCAGATGTAGCCCGCCTCCAGCGCGTCGATGAAGTGCGTGCTCGCGATGACGCCCTCGGGCGCGACGACGAGCCAGCGGTCGGGGTCCACCGTGAACGCCGCGCCCTGCCGCGTCAGCCGCTTCATGTAGCCCGCGAGGTGCTGGATGCAGCGGTCCCGCGCATCGGGATGGTTCGCCCCGCCGATGGTGTAGAGCATCACGCCATACTCGCGCAGCACGTCGGCGGCGCTCACGCGCGTGCCCTGCGAATTGTTCTGGTCGCCCGCCGGGTCGCCCGTGCTCCACACCTCGCACGGGAGCTTGCGCTCGCCGTCCACGTCGGGCGTCCCGCCGAACCAGAGCGCCCGCTGCGCCACCGCCATCGGCGCGAAGTCCTCGATGAACTGGTCCGTGCCGAGGATGCCGCCGAGCACCCGCAGTTCGCCCCACGGCAGCACTTGCGCCCACACCACCGCCGGGTGCGAGTGCCCGAAGTCCCAGCCCTCCAGCAGCGGCACGTTCGCGTTCAGGCGCAGCTTCTGGGTGTGGATCCGCGCGTTGAAGCAGCCCGCATACACCGGCTTGCCCACGATGCTCAGGCCGCGCTTGCCCTCGATGAAGCGCCGCCGCAGCGCGTGCCCCTCGGGATACGCCTCCTCCAGCTTCGCGATGTAGTCGTCGCCGAGGTTGTGCCGGTTGTCGTAGACGCTCGTCCGCAGGTAGAGGTAGCCGTCCTTGCCGTTGCGCTCGGGGAAGTCCTGCGCGATCCAGTGCGTCAGCCCCGGCGGGTTCGGCGTGAGCAGCACCTGATGCGGGTAGCCCGGCTGCGACAGCCGCGCGGGCACGTAGTGCCGATACACGTCCTCGGGCACCTCCTCGGGCTGGTCGATGCCGAGGAACGCCAGCGTCAGCCCCGCCAGCTTGCCGTAGCGGCTCGTCTCCTCGGCGCTCTTCAGCGCCCGCAGGTAGACGCGCGAGCCGGTCCCGAGGATCTCGTCGTACTCCTCGTCGCCGTGCCACTGCAGGCGGATGCCGTGCGTCGCGCACCAGTCGCGCCAGCGCGGCTTCAACTGCGCGTCGAGCGCGTCCTGCGTCCACCGGCACAGCGCCCCGTGGATGCCGTGGTAGTCCACGCAGTACGCCGCGCTCTTCGCCACCAGCGGCGTCGTCTTCCCGGCTCGGACGGCTCCCTCCAAGTCCACGTAGGGCCACTTCGCCGCGTCGGCGAGCAGGAACGCGCTCTGTACCGGGTTCCAGAAGTCTTTGACCTCGGGCATCAGCGTCGGTCCAGCCACCATGAGAACGCCACGACCAGCAGCACCAGCGCCAGCCACCAGACGAGCCGCCGCGTGTTCACGCGCCTCCGAGCAGGTCGCGGATCTCGCGCACCAGCGTGCTGCTGTTCGCCGTCTCGCCGTGGTCGCAGAGCCGCAGCATCGCGCAGTGCAGCAACTGGGCGTAGCGTTCGTTGCGCCGCAGGATCGTCCGCGTGTTCTCCGTCAGCGTGAAGTCGAGCACCAGCCGCAGCGCGGCGTCGTCCTCGGCGTCATACTTCCACCACTGCGGCGGCGTCTCCGGCGGCGGCACGCCCGCCTCGTAGGTGCTCGCCCGCAGGCGTCCGATCAGCGTCCGCGCCGCGAGGATCGTCGGGTCGTGATCGACCCCGTCCACGCCGTTACCGTTTCCCGTCATCAGGTTCTCCAGTGGAAAGCACGCGCTGGCTCGACACCAGCTTCGGCTGCTGCGCGGTGACGAACGCGAACTCCTCGCTCGTCGTGAACACGTTCACGATGGTCGTCGGGCGGTGCTCGTTCGGCTGCTCATCGATCTGCGGCACCTTCCCGAAGCGCCGTTGCTCCAGCACCTCCAGCGCCGCCTGCCGGTCGCGTGCCCGCAGCCGGTAGTAGCCGCCGAAGAACTTCGCGACCTGCTCGCCCGTCCCCGTCGCCAGCACACTCAGCGCCTCGATGATCTTCTCGCCATCCGGCTTGCCGGTGTGCTTGTCAATGAGTGCGGCGGTCGGGTTTGTCAGCAGGTACTCGGCGGCGGCGGCGAGGGCGCGGCCCCTCGGCTTCCGGGGCTTGCGCGGCTTGCGGTTCCGATTCGGGAACCGATCCGGCACCTTCGTCTTCACGGGCATGACGCCCTCCCTTCGGCGACGCGACCAGCGCGACGTAGAACGTGCGGTTGCGGAGCGCCTGCAGCACGTCGGTCAGGCCCGCGACGCTGGCCGGGTCCAGCGACAGCCGCAGCAGCGCCTCGCCCTCGCCGTTGAGCGCGAACGCCGCGCCGAGGTCAGGCAGATGCGCGAGGGCGCAGAACACCATCTGCCCCTCGGGCGTCAGCGTCTGCGGCGGCTTCACCTCGCCCTCGCACGCGAGCACATGGAGCAGCCGGTCACGCGGCACACCGCAGCACGGGCAGACCTCAGTCGGTCCACTGCCCATTGATTGACGCGCCGGGGTTGAACCCCGTGACGCTCGCCTCGCGGAACAGCACGCCGTCCACGTAGATCTGCACCGTCACCGTGCCGCTGAAGAAGTCGCGGTCCTGCGCCGACAGCGAGAGGAACATCGAGGTGCGCGTCGTCTGGAACGACGAGAACCACGGCAGGTTCGTGCGGATGGTGCTCGTCCCTTCCTGCGTCGAGGTCAGCGCGATCTCCACCGTGCCGGGGTCCGTCCCCGTCACCCGGAAGTCGATGGTGTGGACCGCTGGCGGCGTCGGCAGTGGCGTCGGCGCGACCGTGTCGCCCTTGTCCTCCGAGCAGCCGCAGAGCGTCGTGCAGCCTGCCATCAGGCCCAGCAGCGGGAGCGCGAGCAGCAGGCGGTGCAGCATGGGTGCGTATCCTACCGCAAGCTCACGTCGATCAGTGCCAGCACCGTGTCGCTGCCGCCCTGATTCACGATGGCCTGCCGGGCCTCGACGAGCGCCGCCCTGAGCCGCGCGGCCTCGCTCTGGCCCTCGCTGTCGAACAGCGCAGGCGGCGACGCGTAGGCGCTGCTGCTGACCGTCACGAAGCCCTCGCCGTCGAGCAGCAACTGCAGCAGGTCGGGCAGCGCCTGCGGGTCGTGCTTCACCCGCAGCGGCACCGTCGAGGCCAGCACCGTCTCCGCGAACGGCAGCGCGAGCGCCTCGACGTGCGACGAGCGCATGAACACGATCAGGCAGCGCCGCAGCATCAGCAGTTCGTGCAGCAGGTCGAGCGCCTGCGTCGTCACGTCGTGCAGGTCGCGGGCGCGGACCACCACGCGCTCCAGCGGCCCGGCCAGCGACGCCGCCAGCGACAACTGCAGCAGCCGCTCGCGCAGCAGGTTGGAGTGCGCGTCGGGGTGGCTGACGAGGTCGAACGGTTCGGTGCTGCTCACGTCGCCCTCGACAGCTTCACGAAGCGCGCGATGGGCACCTCGTAGCAGAGGTCGCCCCGGTCGTTGTCGTCGCGCGGCTCCGACAGCGTCAGCAGGCGCTTCTGGCACGCCTCGACGTGGTCCGCGTCGATGACGCCCGCGACGCCGTCGTCCCACTGCACGCCGAGCACGCGCTGCCAGTGCGGGTCGGCGAACGGCGCAGCGGCCAGCGTCAGCGCGGTCACCTTCGCGACCTCGATGGGGATCGTCGGGTAGCGGTCGTGGCGCACGCGGCGGTGCTTCACCTCGATGACCCCGAGGTAGTGCTCGCCGTCGCGACTGAGCAGGTAGGCGTCGAAGGGCGAGAACCGGCGCATGTGCTGCGCGGTGCCGCCGTAGAAGGCCGCGACCCGCTCGACCAGTTCACGCTGGCGCTGGCGGTCGTCGGAGGTTTCAGGACGCAGGACACTCATGCCGTTGGCTCCAGTTCGATGGTGACGCCCTCGCGGTCGCTGGCGAGCGCGTCAGGCCCGAGCAGCGTGCGCCGGGCGTTGATGGCGACGACCTGCTTATCGTCCAGATACGCGATGCCCGTTAGGGCGTCGAGCACCGCGCGCACCAGCTTGTCGAGGTCGGGCGCATCGCCCTGCCGCCGGGGTTGGACGACGAAGTGTAGCTTCATCCAGACCTCGGCGTCGGTCGGCTCGCCGGGCAGCGCGGCCCTGACCGCCCAGCCCACCGCCAGCCGCCACGCCCGCAGCTTCGCGTTGTCGTGCGTCATCCGCCCCCGCCCGAGGTGCCGCATCGACCCCTGACCGACCGGGCGACCGGGCACGAAACACTGGCATATTCGCATATTTGGACGTTAGGGCACTTGACCCTTACCGCGAAGTGGCGCGTTCGCAACAACTTCCAGCACCTAACATGAAGTGTGCCACGCGTGTCTCAGAATGGCACACTGTGAAAAGATTCTCACCACCCGTAAGTTGTTGATAATCCCACGAACGGACATGGCCCTAGAAAGCTCTAGGTTTCCGCTGGTGAGGCGCGAGGTCGTCCAGACGGGGGTAGGTGCCACCCCACCCGAGATCTCGTCACCACGGGGTTTTCGCCCCCTGAAGCGAAAGTGGGGGTGTCGGAGCACCGACAGCCCCCTCGGACCCCCCCGTTCCCCCCGGAGGGGAAGCTCGATTGTCGCATCACGGGCGCGGCCCCGGTTTTCCGGGGTGAAGCTCTGGGCGCTCCGAGGGACGCCAGACGCGTTGACGAGGCACCTTGACCGGCCCGGTCGGCCCGGCGACGACGAGCGTGCGCCTGCAGACCTGCAGGACGCGACTGGGGACGACTTCGCGCTTCCACCAGAGGCAGACCGGGTCGCCGCGTTTGAAGCTCACCGGAGCCACGGCAGGTCGTAGACGGGGGAGCCGTCCTCGCGTTCGGTGTCGCCCCACGGTTTGAACTCGCCGCACCACGCGTCCTCGGGCACGCGCGGCCAGAGGTGATCCCCGTCGGTGGCGGGGGCATGGCGTCGGCACTCAAGGAACGGGCCTTGACTGGGGGGCAGGTCGGTTTCGGCATAGGCGCAGCCGCTGCAGCTTGGGCGGTCTGGCGGCTCTGGCGTCGAGCACCCCGGAGCCGTAGCCCCTGAGGGCGCAGGCGATGGGTGCGCCTCAACCACTGGCCCCTCGTTTTCCAGTACTTGGTTTTCTCTTATAGGAGTTACGGTTTCTGACGTGCGTTTTTGCTCAATGTTTTTGGTCATCTTTTTCGCAGTTGCGCTTTCTGGTTACGCTTTCGGTCCCAGCGACCTGAGTTACGCTTTTCCGCGTGGTTTTCCTGAGTGTTTTGCCCGGTTACGGTTAGTTACGCTTCCGCGTTACGGTTTGTGGTGAGCGCCCAGCGTCCGGTGTGGCCGCGCCCGGTTCCGGCGTCGATGTTGACGACCCGGCCCTGCTTGACGAGTTTGGCGAGCACCCCGCGTGCCTTCCCCAGTTGGGCTTCCTCGGCGTCGCCATAGAGGTGCTCGGCGATCTCTGGGGTCGTGGCGGTGCTGCGGTGCAGGAAGGCGGTCACGCGGCGGGCGAAGCCGACCCGCTGGGCCAGCACGGGGTTGTCGAGCAGGTTGCCCGGCGTCACGTCGATGCGCCCGGTGCCGTCGGCGACCGTGTCGTCGTAGGCGAAGTCGAGCGCGGTGTCGTGGACCCGCGCCTTGGCGAGCGTGCCGCCCTTGGTCCGGTAGAGCGCCACGGTGCGCGTCGAGGTCAGCCCCTCGTCGTCGCTGTCGGCGAAGTAGGCGATGCGGGCGAGGTTCTGCCAGAACGCGGACCCGAACGCCGTCGCGCGGGCGGCTTTCTTGTCGTCCTCGCGGGACGCCTTCGTGACGTGCGCGAGGTGGAGCGACCCGAGCGGCCCGAGGCTGGCGACCGTGCCGTAGTAGCGTGCGGCCAGCCCGGCGCTCTCGGGGCCGTCCCCGCCCTGCGTGGCCGGGACGACCGAGTCGCAGATGAGGTAGGTGATGCCCAGCGTCTTGATCTGCGCCTGCAGCCCCTCCTGCTGGTCCCAGATGGCCCCGTAGGGCTTGGCCGCGTAGTAGTGGACCGGCGGCACCTCGGGCGCGAACAGCCGCCAGAGCGTCTGTTTGGCGATGTCCTCGTCCTGCTCCCAGTCGGCGTAGAGCACCCGGTGCCCGTGCGCGGTCAGGTGCCCGGCCATCCAGAGCGCCAGCGTGCTCTTGCCCACCTCCCCATCCGCCGCGATGAGCATCGGCAGACGGTTCAGCACGACCACCCCGGCGGGCAGCACCGTCACCGACACGGGCGGCGGGGGTGCGCCCTCGCTCAGGTTGACGGGCGGCGGGCCAGCGGCCAGCGCCTTGGTCACCCGCACGCTCAGTTCGTGCAGCCATGTCGCCCACGGGAGCGTCAGGTCGTCCACGTCCGTGTTGAACGCGTCGGCCAACTGCTTGGCCCACTGGGCCACCGTCGTCGGCGCGTGCAGGTTGATCTTCCCGTGCCGCACGACCCCGTGCGTCGCCCGCACGAACGTCAGCGAGGTCGAGACGCTCAGGAAGCCGGTCAGGCCGTCCCGCGTGCGCTCGACCCGGTTGAGGGTCAAGGTGACCTGCCGGTCGGGCTGGTCGAGGATGTAGACGCCGTCGGCGTGGTGGAACCGACTGTCGCTCACGACGCCCGCTCGATGGCGCGGACGTGCGCCTGCAACCGCTCGTAGCGGGCCTGCAACGCGTCCAGCGACTGGAGCGTGACGTGCAGCACGTCGAGGCTGCGGTAGAGCGCCTCGCGATAGCGGGCGACCTCCTCGGCCAAGGCGTGCTCAGAAAGCGCGAGGTGTTCCCTCGCCAGTTCACGCGGGTTCGGGTAGGATGGGCTGGTCGTCATCGTGCTCCATTCACGGTGGCAGCGGAAAGACCCGGCGTCCTGATGCCACTCGGGACGCCGGGCGCAAGTCTACTCGCCGAGCACCGCCCGGCGTACCCCACAAAATCTACGAACGCCCCGTCCGCGTGCTACGAACGGTGGGGGTCCGCATCACGCGCGTGACGCCGGGCACGTTGAACCCCTCGCCCATCTGATCGACCAGCGCCTGCAGCCCCTTGAGGTTCGCCTGCACCAGCAGCGGACGCATCGCGCTGTCGCTCGCCGCCGCGAACTGCAGCAGCGCGTCGAAGTCCTCGACCTGCGGCTCGTAGGTGACCGTCACCGCGACGCCCGAGGTCTTCTTCGTCGTCGGCACGACCACCGGCTGCATGAACTCCTCGACCGGCGACGCCGCGATGCTGGCCGCGAGCGCCTCGTTCCCCTTGGCCCGCTGCGCCTCGGCGTCGGCGGCGCGGTCGCGGGTCGCCTGCTCGATGGCGGCGACCTCGGCGTCGCGCCGGGCCTTCTCCTCGGCCCGCAGGCGCTGCACCTCGTAGCTGCCGATGGCGCGGTTCAGCGCGTCGAGCGCGATCGTACAGGGCAGCAGGCGCATCTTCAGTTCGTCGCAGAGCGCCTTGTGCGCGGCGTGGGCGCGGGCGACGTGCGGCTTGTAGCCCGCCTCGATCTCGCGGATGAGCGCCTTGACGCCCTCGCGATACTCGACGGCCAGTTCCGCCGTCTCCGGCCCGTCCACGACCCACGTCGCCACCTCGGCGAGGTCGATGTGCGTGGCGGGTTCAAACACGACGAGCGTCTCAGGCTTCGGCATCGGGGATCTCCAGTGACAGTTGCAACTGCGCCACGGCGACGCAGGCGTTGAAGTGCCGCAGGTCACCGCGATGCTCGCGGCAGACCGTCAGCTTCGGCGCTCCCGACGGGAGCAGTTCGATGAACGCCCGGTCGTGCGGCGTCGGCTGCGGGGCAGCATAGGCCGCAAGCTGGAGCGGCGTCCACGGCGCGGCCTTGCCCGTCTTGAAGTCGATGACCATCGGCAGGTCGCGCCCGCGCAGACGGCACCGCAGGTCGAGCCAGCCCGCATACGCCCCGCCGTCCACCAGTTCCTCGGCCCCGAGCACCTCGATGCCGAACGTGTCCAGCGCCCGCCGCCCGGCCTCGTAGAACGGCACGTCGGTCGGCTGCAGCCCCTCGCGGGCCTCGCGGTCGCTCAGGGTCTGCAGGACGAACAGCGCCTTGTGGACGCGCGTGCCCCGGTTGCGGGCCTCCGGCGTCCAGTAGGGCGAGGTCAGACGGCACCGCTCCAAGACCTGCGTGACGGACAGCACGCGCTGCCCGTCACGCCAGAAGGTGTGCGTCTCATGGTCGAAGTGCAGCGCGGCCATCACCAGTTTTGAAAGAGCAGCACCGGGATGCCGCGCATCTCGTCGTGCCCCTCGCGCAGCAGGGCCATGTCCTTGCTGCACCAGAGGTAGTCGTCGGTGTCGCGCGTGCGCCAGCCAGCGGCCTTCGCCATCGCGACGAGGTCGTCCCAGCCCTGCTGCGCGGCTTCCTGCAGCATCGCCTTGGGCACTTCGATGAGCAGCGCCTTGGCGTAGACCTTCGGCCCCGCGCCGGTCGGACGGGCCTTCGCCATCACAGTCCTCCGAGGTCGGCGTTGCCGAGCGCGTTCGGGTCAGCGGCGCGGTCGTAGGTCAGGTCGCCGTTGCCGATGGTGACGCCGTGATCCTGCGGGTTCTCCATCGCGGAGAGCAGCTTACCGAACTGCG
>Ga0307503_10000107_pt1 | contig 43724 bp, 55 predicted proteins | sample 17_S_MG_FD_194514 | JGI IMG/M metagenome (GOLD analysis project Ga0307503, IMG submission 194514) | Soil microbial communities from Populus trichocarpa stands in riparian zone in the Pacific Northwest, United States - 17_S | ecosystem: Environmental > Terrestrial > Soil > Riparian zone > Trees... | reverse complement strand
GGATCGTTCGCCGCGGCGGAGCCCGGGACGTTGGCCCCGGTGGCGACTTCGCCCATCCCGAAGGGGAGCTTCTGGCGCTTAATCATCGGCCCACCCTGCGTGGTCGAGGGCCGGTAGGGGAGCGCCTGCGAAATGAGCGGCAGCCGCGCGCCGATGCCCTCGCGCTCGATGGGGTCGAGGATGTATTTCAGCATCGCCGTGGTGGCCTGGTAGGGAAAGGCGCGGTTGAGCTGGTCCGTGAAGGCGCGCTCCGCGCCCTTCGGGTCGATGCCCTTGTTTGGGTCGCCCCACAGCGTCGTGGCGACCTTGACGGGGCCGGCGGAGAGGAAGCCGCCGAGCTCGCCCCCGGTGAGTGCCGAGAGTAGCTTCGCGCCCGGCACCGAGGCGTACTTCACCGCGGCCTTGAAGTTCGCCATGTGCTTCTGCCGGTTCTCCGGGCTGTCGATGGCCGCCTTCATGGCCGCCGTTACCATCAGAAACTCCGGCACGGGCATGACGTCCATTCGCCGGCGGCCGAGCGGGCCGTCGTAGGTCATCTGCGAGAAGTCCGTCTTGTCGTACACCCCCAGGTTGTAGAAGGTGTAGAGGGCCATCGGCCCGGTCAGCGACTTCGTGACGTACTTCGCGATCTTCTCGGCCGGCATGTTCTTCCAGCCGCCCTGGCTCATCTCGCGGAACATCTGCGGGTTGATCCCGAACCACTCGCCGAGGCCGCGGGCGGCCTGGAATCCCCACCGGGCGAAGAGGTCCACGACGAGCCGATAGCCCGTCGAGGCGGAGGAGCGCTGCTCGAAGGCGGAAAGGTCCCGGTCGAACTTCGCCTTCTTGCCGTTCTCGGCCGCCTCCATCAGGGCCTCGGTCGGGGGGTTCTCGATGAAGTTGCGGCGCCACGCGCGCGCCTCCATCGGTGAGAGGCCCTTCGGCGTCTCCTTGATCGCCCGCTCCCACAGGGTCGCCGTCGCGGCGAGGTTGCCGGCCGCACGGTCTACCGCGACTTTCGCGTAGGGGCCGACTCCGCTCGCGATGTCGAGGCCGGTACGGAGCGGCGTCGTCCGGTAGAGGTAGGCGCCGCGCTCCCCGCGGAAGCCCGCGCGCACGTCCATGCCCATCGCCGTTTTGTGGTCGAGCATCTCCGAGAGGATCGGGCTCATGGGCTTGGAGAATGCCCGATCCGCGAAGGCGTACCCCCACGAGCGGGTGTTGGCGAAGTCGGCCTTGCCCTGGACGACGCGCACCAGGTCGCCGCCCACCCCGGACGCCATCTGCGTTGCGATCTCCGTCGCGTTGGCCGCGGTGTCGCGGAGAGCCGAAAAGTAGGTGAAGAGGTTGGTCGAGACTTCAAACATCAGATCCCGGCCGAGCTGCGCGACGGCCTCGCCGCGCTTCATCACCGTCACGTCCTTGCTCTTCATGTCGAACACGGTCACGAGGTCCTCGCCCTTCGCGATGGAGCGGGCCAGGCCCTTCGAGGTCTGCCAGAAGTCATCCCAAATCGGCTGGCGCAGGCGCAGGCCCTTCTCGTTCTCGAGCATCCGGCCGGAGCGGCGGAGCTCGAGCATGATCTCGGGCGGCAGGTTGAAGGAGTGGACGATGCGACCGCCGACAAATTTTGTCACCTTCCACTTCCGGTAGGCGGCGTCCGCGGCCTCGGCCGTCTCGATGGCCTGCCGCTTGGCGACTTCGGCGCGCTCGAGGCCGGCGCGGTCCTTCGCCACCCTCGCCATCTCGTCGGCCACGTCGGCGGCCTTGCGCGCCGCCATCACGGCCTCGCCCACGACCTTGCCCTGCGTCCTGGCCTGGGCCTCGGAGACGGCCAGGTGGAGGGTTTCGGGCTTCTCGCCGCCCTTCTGCATCACGTCGCGCTCGGCGCGCGGGATCGTGCTGGTGCCCTTCTCGAGCAGGCCCTCGGCCATGCCCGGCCGCATGAGGATGTCCGTCTCGGCCTGGCTCGTCTCGATGCTGTCGGCCACGCGGGTGAGCTCGAGGTCCGCGGCCGTCGCGCGCGCGCTGATGTTGTGCCGGCCCAGGTAGTCGCTCACGATCTGATCGTTCGCACCGGGGCCCTCGGGGACGGCGGCAATCGTCTTGCCCTCGGCCTCCGCCATGTGCCCGTCGCTCTCGTGCAGGACCGAGCTCGCGCGGTTCTCCGCCAGGTGGGCGCCGTAGCTGTTCGGGTACTCGACCGACTTCGAGACGGGGTAGACGCCGACCGTCTCCACGACGGCGGGCTTGCGGAGGCCGCGGTCCCGGCGAATGTGGTCGAGGATCACCTGCGGATCGTCCGGGTTCACGCCGCGCACCGAGAGCTCGTCCCGGAGGCCCTGCTCCATGATCGGGCTGGCGGGCGGGTTCTTCACGGTCGGCGGCTCACGCTCGGCCCGGTGCTGCTCGACGGCCTCCCGGAGGCCGTTGACCTTCCGGGCCGTCTCGTCGGCCTGCTGCTCGATGGCCTTCGCGCTCTCGGAGTTGGGCAGGTTCTTGCGGAGCTCCGCGGCGGCGGTGCGCTGGCCCTCGAGGGTCGCCTCCTGCCGGGCGAGCTCGACTTCAATCCCGGGCAGCGGCTCGCCGAGGAGGTCGGACGGGAGGAATTCCGTCTGCGCGGGCCCGGCCTGGCCGGTGTGCGGGGCGGGCTCCGCCGGCGGGTACGTCTCCACCTGGTCCGTCAGGGCGGGCTCGGGCTCGCCGATCAATTCGTCGGGGTGGAGGCCCTGCCGGAGCTCGCCGGTCGGCCCGGGATACTCGGCCGGGGGGACGGCCTCCGATGGTTCCAGCGGGGCACGGGGGCCACGGCCGGACTCTTCTAGCTCGAGCGGGATCGGCTCCTGGTGGACGCCCTGCTCTTCGAGCGCGACTCCGCGGGCCTCGCCCATGTTCTGCGGGCCGGGGGGCCGCTCCATCGCGCCGGGCGGCGGCTGGTTGCCCACCTGCGCGAGGTCGTCGGTCGGCTTCTCGAACCATTCCTCGCGCGTGGGGATCCTCGGACCCTTCGGCGGCGGCTTCGGTGGACCCTGCTCTAGGGCAAAGTCCTCCGCGGCGATCTCGAGCGGTGGACCCTCGCCCACCGCGCGGGCCGCGGGAGGGGCCTTCGCGATTTGCGCGGCGCCCTCGGCCATCAGGAGGGCGTTGATCGCGAGATCCCCCTGGTGGGCCCGGGTTTCCTGCGTCTCCTCGCTGGCGCCCGCGAGGTTGTAAAGCTGCTTGACGACATCGGCGTACCCTGCCGCCGGAACCGTGACGATTGACGAGCCGGCTTCCAGCACGTCCCCAACGAGCTCGGGGAGCTCGCCGGTGGGGTCGGAGGCGACACTCATCAGGTTCCGTCCGCTGGTGGCGCGCTTGGTTGCCTCCCAGGCGGAGCGGGCCTTCTCCGCCATGATCGACCCGGAGGCGGCCTCGAGGATCCCCGGGCCGCTCGTCTCCGGCTTGTAGCCGGTCGGCTTGCCCAGGTAGGCGCCCTCCGGCTGGTCCTCGCCGCCGGCCGCCTTCTGCCGTCGCTCGATGGCCGTCTCCCGGAAGGTCGGGGGACCCTGGACCGGGGGCTGCTCCGGGGCGGTGATCGCCCCGCGCTTGACCCGGACGGTTTCCTGCGCCTCGGGGGAAAGCAGGGCGAACTTCTTCGCCCACTTCTGCCGGACGACGGCCTGCGCCTCCGGCGAGAGCGCGGCGAACTTGGGATCCGAGGCGATCTTCTCGGGGAGCGGGTCGAAGTCCTGATCGGCCACGGGCTAGAACCCCGCGTCCGCGGCTTCCTGCTCGGGGGACTTCTTTCCGGCGGGCTTCGGCTCGCCGCCGGCGGCCGTGGGCGCGCGGCCGGCGTCACGGAGCGACTCGATGGCCGTGGCAATCGCCTCGTCCATCGCGTCGAGTTCCTCTTGGAGTTGCGGGTTCATCGTCCGCTTCATCCCGGTGAGAGGATCCGCGCGGTTCTCCACGGCGTCCCGCTGCGCGATCATGGACGTGATCTTTTTGCCGATGGCGGCGCGTTCATCCTTGCCCACCTTGCCGCCGAGGCCGACCTTCTGGCGGAGCCTGGTCATCATGCGGGTGAGCTCCGCGCGGGCGTTCGCGAGGGCGATCTTCGCCGCAGACTCGTCGGGTAGGAGGGCGGTTTGCGTCTCGAGGTTCGTGGCCTTCGCTTCGGCCGCGTGTGCCTCCGCGGTCGGCTTCGGGGCGCCGGTCGCGCCCTGGTTGATGTTGGCGACATCGCGCTTGGCGCCGGCTGCCGTCTCCGCCGCGCTGGTCGTGGCAGCGGCCCGCGCGCCGGCCTTCGCCCACCCGAGGCCCGACTTCGGGTTGCGGCGGGCGTAGATGTCCGCTACCTGCTCCGGGGTCGCGTTCGGCGTCCGGTCGATCTCCTCGCGCGCGGCGCGCTCGTTCTCGAGGTCGAACTGCTCTGAGTCGAGCCGGGACTGCTCGAGGTCGGCCGCCAGGCTGCGCGCCCGCTGCTTCTCGTCGGAAATCTCGGTCGCCCGCCGGGCGTTGCCGAAGTTCATCACCGCGCCGAGCGCGCCGAGCGGCTGCCGGAATACATCCGGCTCCCACATGCCCGTCTCTGGATCCCACCCCATCAGAGCTCCTTCACGACCACGGATCGTAGCCGGCGTCTCCGCCGCCCCCGCCGCCGGAGAAGTCGCCGCCGAAATCGTTCACGCCGCCGAAGTCGAAGTTCGGATCGAACTCCCCGATGTTCGGCCCGTTGTCCGCGTTGTTGAAGGTGTAGCCGCCGTCATCGAGCGGGGGCATGTTGTTGTAGATGTCCGCGAAGCTGCCCGTTCCGCCGCCAGAGAGCGGGTTCTCCGGGGTGTAGCCGATGGGCCCGGGCATGTTGTCCGACCCGTCGCCCGAGTAGTACGGCGCCTCCATGCCGGGCGTCCGCGGCGCTCCGCCGGCCGTGAAGTTCTGCGCCCACTCCTGGTTGGCCCTGCTGCCGGCCGGGTAGGGGTTCTTCGAGAAGAGGCCCTTGATCTGGTCGAAGAGGCTGCCGCCACCCGGGCCGCCCCTGCTGCCTCCGCCGCCGCCGGCGCCCCGCTTCGATCCCTGCTTGAGCATTTGGAGAATCATCGCGGCCACGCTCGCTCCGGTGTTCGTCGGGGGGTGGAGGACCTTCTCCCGATCCGCGGCGCTCTTCGCCTGCGCCGCCGTGAGGGCCTTGTTGTACCAGTCCGTGTCGCCGTAGCCGACCGGGCCCGCTACGCTGCTCGCGTCGTAGCCGAGCGGCACCCCGTCGAACTGCACCCCCGTGTCGGCCGGGACTTCCGTGTTCGTGCTGCCGCCTCCGCCGCCGCCGAAGAGGGTGTCGTAGAGGCTCTGCCAGTCGATCCCGCCGGCCGCCCCGCCGATGATGTCCATAGGCGAGTTGCCGTACTGATTCGGCGTCTGCCCGTGGTAGCCGCCCCCGTAGAGCAGTTGCCCCGTAAGGGTGTCCGGGTAGCGGTAGTCGTCGCGCATGTTCCCGGTCTGCCGGATGAAGTCCTCGTACTGGCGGTTGAGGTCGTTCTGCTGGATGTTCCGGCCGACTCCGCCCATGTTGAAAAGCTGGCCGTACCCGGCGCCCTGCTGGCCCGCGATCTGGCCGAGCTCGCCCGGGGCGCGGTCCATGAAGCCGCGCTCCATCCCGTAGTTCTGGTTCATCAGTTGGCCCATCAGGGCCTCGAAGGCGCTGTTGGACTTGCCCATGTAGTCGGACTGCGCGCCCGCGTTCGCGCCGCTCATGGCGTTGCCGCCGGCGGCCATCGAGCTCTGGATCCGGCGAATGGCGTCCTCGTCCTGGTAGCCCTTCATCCCCTGCATCCCGGACTGGATCTGCTTGAGCCAGGGGTTCGAGTCGAGGTTGAGGTACTTCCCCGAGAGCACGTCGTTGAGGTAGTTGGTCGCTCCGCCCATGCCCTGCCCGCCCTGGACGAAGCTGCCGTAGCCCTCCATCGCCTTGTTTTCCCACGGGTTCATGGGCGCGGTGAAGGTGCCCTGATAGGGCATATCCCACGGGTTCATGGGCTGGCCGAAGTTCTGCGGGCCCTCGCCGCCGGCGGGGTTCCACGGGTTCGCGCCGCCGGGGCCGGGGGCCGTGTTCTGCGGGCTCTCGGTCTGCGTCGGGGGCGTCACGCCGCCCGGGTTGCCGCCGCCCGTGTTCGTCGGGTTCCAGGGGTTGCTTCCGGCGCGGCCTCCCGGGTCCGTCGCGCTGCCCCACGGCGGGGCCATTACCAGGCCCCCCACGCCGGGGCGGGCGGGTTCGTTCCGTTCATCATGCCGTAGTCGCTGCCCTGCACGTTGTCCTGCGCGCCGAGGCCGTCCATGCCGAGGACCGGCTTGCGGCGCTTCATGCTGCGGACGCCGCCGCCGCCCCCGCCCCCGCCGCCGCGGAGCAGCATCGCCAGGATCATCGACATCGGATCGGAGCCGCCGCCGGGGGGACCGGACGGGCCGGCGGGAGGCGGCGCGGAGCCGGGCATCGCCCCAATCGGCCCGGGCATCCCGGGGCCCATGTCGTCGTGGCCGAGATCCTTCATGTTCCGGCCGCTCGGGATCCGTGGGTAGATTTTGCGCCGCGGCTCCATGTCCATCGCCGCGCGGTGCTTCATCATGTCCATCTTCGCCTTGATGTACGGGAGCATCGCCGGCCGCTCCATGAGCTTCTGCGCGATCATGTCGATGTTCTCGTCGTCCAGGCTGTCAGAGTCGCGCCCGCTGATCCCGCTGCCGGAGGCGACGATCTCTCTGTTGCCGAGGACACGCGGCGGCGCCTCGTAGGGGCCGATGTCCGGGTCCGGCGGAGCGCCGTCCGAGCCGAGGCCGCCCTGCGGCCCGTGCTGGAACATGTAGGGCGAGTCGTTGCCGAGCTCATTCGGGAACTTCGGATTGCTGCGGCGGGGAGGCGCCCCGCCGGAAGGCGGAGGCGCGGTGGGCGCGGGCCCGGTCGGCGTCCGCGAAACGGTCGAAGTGTTCCGGTCGAAGGGCGTCGGGTAGCCCTGCGGGATGTTCGGGTTCCGGCGCGGGATCGCCGGAGTCGCTCGAGGCGCCGTCGTGGCCGGCGTCGTCGGCGGCGGGGATGCCGGAGGGGGCGCGGTCGCTCCGCCTCCGCCCATGCCGTAGGGGTTGTTCGGGTTCGCGTGGGATGGCGTCGTGCCGTAGGCCCCGTGGTTGCCGGGGTTCATCATCAGCCACTTCGTCACCGTGTCGAAGGAGTTGCCGTAGTTGGCGGGATCGACCTGTGGCGGCGGGGCGTCGTAGCCCACCACCCGGCCGTCGCGCGCGCCGCCGGCGTTGCCGCTGTTCGGCGAGCGCGGCTTGCGCGCCTCGTCGCCGTAGGCCCACCAGTTGCGGCCGTCATCGGGGCGCCACGGGCCGCCGCCGGGAGTGCCGGGGTTGCCGGGGACGCCGCCTGGCGTCGGGCGGCCGGCTCCTCCACCAGGCCGCGGGACGCCGCCTCCACCAGCGGGGCCAGAGCCCCCGCGCCCCGCCATCGCGGTCGGGTTCGCTCCGCTGCCGGGACTGGCGACGGTGCCGACCGTGCGGGGAATTCCATTCGCGCCCGAAGTCCCCGGCGAGCTCGAGGGCGGGATCACCGGGCCGCGCGCGTCGGTCCCTAGTTCCGAGGGGTACTGGCCGGTTTTCGGGTCCATGAGCCCGCGGCCCTTGCCGGTCCACAGGCTCTCCATCGACGCGGGCTTGCCGCCGGCGCCGGCGGTGTTCTTCGGGTTGTAGCCGTAGGGGTTGCCCTGCATGGTGAAAATCTTCCGCATCAACATGTCGCGGAGAAGATCCCACCCGGGCGGTTCCATGTTCGGGGAGTACCCCAAAAGAGGCTGCTGAAACGGGTTGGTCATCGCCTTCCCCTCCCCTGTGTCCCGTGGATTATACGGCCAGCACCACGACGAAGTATGCGCCCCCTGCGGCCGGAGCGCTCATGTGGAAATTGAACTGCGTTGGAGTCCGACCCGTCACCCACGTCGAGCCCACGTTCTGATTCGGGATCGCGAGCGCCGCGTAGTCGTTGATCGGCGGCGTCTGCGGCACCGGCAGGAGGATCACCTGCGGGCTGACCGCTGCCGCCCAGGTGGCTTGGAACACCTGGATGTGGTTCTGGATGCTGTTCACCTGCTGCGAAAGCTGGAAGTAGGCCTGCTCGAACCGGGCGAGCTCCTCCCGGATGTCGTCCGACTGGAACATCGGAGCGACGATGGCGCGCTTGATCCCCTGGATGCCGGCCATTACCGCTTCACCTGCGTATTCGCGTTGAAGAGGATGATCCCGGCAAGCTGCACCCAAAACGCGCCCGAGAGCTCGAGCATCAGGAAGGGGTCGTCAACCTTCTTGCCGAGCCGCGCCCTCGAGTTGAGCCACGCCGTTCCGAACTGCGCGCCGGAGCTCGAGAGCAGGATCCCGCCGGCGTCCCGCTGGAACATGTTGTAGGGCGAGATGCCGCCGTAGAGCACCCAGTTGATTTGCACCGCGGCCTGCGTCGTGTAGGCGTCGATCAGGAATCCCGCGAGCGAGAAGTCGGGGTAGCGCAGGCCCGCCGGGATGATCGGAGTGCGCCAGAGCCAGGTCTGCAATCCCGGCTGGAAGAGAAAGCCGAACCCGTCCGGGGTGTTGTTGACCGTCCGCGCGTTGCCGCCGTTGGTGCCGACCACGCCGGCGTCGAAGAGCGTTTCGTAGTAGCCGACATGCCAGCGGCGTTGAAGATCACCCTGGCGGGTGGAGTTGGGAACGCCCGCGGTGATCGCCACGACGCTGCGGCCCTGCGGCGGCTTGATGTCGATGATGCTCCAATCCTGCGAGCCGGGGCAGTAGACGAGACTCTTGCCCGTCTCGCCCCAGGCGGGCCGCACCCAAAGCAGATCGAAGTCGTCGGACCAGGAAAGGAAACTCTGCGAGAAATTTGGAATCTCGAAACTGCGCGCGATGATGTTCTGGATGGGCGCCGAGGCCTCCTGCGAGAGGCCGCCGGAAAGCTGCTCGATCCCGCGGTTGGACTGGTAGAACACCGCGCCGCGGCCGGTGGTGGACGGCCGACCACGGACGTAGGAATTCGCGATGCCGCACGGCTCCAACGCCGAGGGCTGCTGGACACTCAGAATCTCCGGCAGCCGGTAGAACGCGAACTCCGGGATGCTCCCGGTGGCGGAGATCAGCCAGATGGACTCCTCGAAGATCGCGATGAGTTGGTCGCCCAGGTACTCGAAGGAAACGAAGCGCGAGGTCGGATCGACCACCGTGATGTTGGACGCCGGGAAGTCCGTCGTCGTGAACCCGAGGCCGAACGGGAATCCGCCGCGGCTCCACGAAACCGCCGTGTCGGCGCCGTAGAGCAGGAAGCCCTTGTAGTAGGCCACGTCGTCGGCAATCGGCGGGAAGCCGGTTGTGACGCCGAGGGCGTCCACCGTCTCCGGCGCCATCTGGTGAGTGTTCGCGGCCGAAAACTTGAAGGCCTGCAAGACCCCGTGCCCGTTTGAGCCGTTCGCCGCTCCGAAGTTGTAGGCCGTGCCGGCATAGTAGAAGTAGAAGAAGAGGTCCGGGCGCTGGATCGCAACGCCGCGACTGTAGCCTCCGTACCCCGTTCGCAGGATGATGTAATCGCGGTTCGCGCCGATGGCGGGGTTGCCCGCGGTGGGCGTCGGGAACACCGTCATCGCGGCGGCGGCCGGAACGGCGAGGATGCGGAACCAGGTGCGCGCGGTGCCGGCGGCGTTGTTCACGCCGATCACGTCACCCGGCAAGATCAGATTGAGGGAGAGGTTCGCGGCGGGAATGCCGTATCCGCCCAGGAGTAGGTCCACGTTCCATGTCGTCCCGCCGTTGCCAGCGAACACGTTGGAGCCTGCCGTAACGGTGACGCCGGTTCCCGACTTCACGAAGGGTTCCTGGTACGCGCCGTAGACCATCGCGGCCGTGGCCTGAAGGATCCCCTCGCTGTTGAACACCGGGATCGACTTGACGAGCGAAGTCTCGTCGTTGGCCGACATGATTTGCGAGAGGAGGTTCTGTCGGGCCACGTCCACGCAGTCGAACGATCCCGGGCTTGGGCCGCCGAGCAGCAGCGACCCGGACCCGAAGGTGAACGAGTCGCTCGGCGTGTTGGCGAACGGTACGGCCGTCTGCCCGTTCAAGGAAACGAGGTTGGCGAATCCGTTGACGAGGGCCGCGTTGTCCCGGTACGGCGTCGAGCCGCGAAGGCCGATTAGGTGCGCGGGGATGGCAGAAACCATCCCCCCGGGCGTGATGCGAATGTCGTTTGAGGGATCGTCCTGGGCCATGTCATCCCAGGACGGCGCCGCCGCGGACTTCGATCCCGGCGGGGTAGTCGAGAGTGCGGAGTTGGCCCTGCCGCTGGCCGGTGACGGCCGTTGCCATCTTCTCGAGGTTGCTCTTCCGGTCGAAGTCGAACTGCGCCATCTCCTCGAGCTCCGCCAGGTAGCGGCTCTCCCACACCGAGTAGTTCTCCTTCAGGTACGCCGCGACTTCCCGCAGCACCCCGAAGAGCACCACCTTGTCGAAGTCCTGGATCAGCCAGTTGAGCGAGTTGAAGTAGACCTGTGCGCCGGGCAGCGGAACCGCCGTGATCGCCGGACTCGCGAGCGTGACCGTCGTGGGGGTCGGGAAGGCGGTCCAGTTGGTGATGAGCGTGTCGGGGACCGAGATCGGGCCGAGGTTGCCGGCACCGCGGACCGAGATGTTCGTCCCGGCCGGAGCCAGGCCGCGCGCGGTCAGGTAGGCCGAACTCGGCACCGTCAGCGTCGTGCTCGCGCCCGTGGTAACTCCGGTCGTCTCCACGATGGGCGTCAGGGCCCCGTAGCCCTCGATGATGAGCGAGTAGTTGGTCCCCGCGCCATTGCCGGCCGCGCCGTTGTCCGGCTTCGGGAAGAGCTCGATGTTCGTCCCGTTGATCGCGTAGTACCGCGGGGCGGAGGACTGAGCGTTCGGGCCCTCGCCGAAAGTCCGGCGGAGCTCCTGCGCGTCGTAGAGCCCGAGCGTGACGGGCTGCCCGGTCGAGAGCAACCAGTAGATCCGCGAGATGACGACCACGCTCGAGGGGAAGGGGTAAATCTGGACGCCGGCGCTCGTCACGGTCGGCGGCGCCACGTTGTAGGCGAGCGACCAGCGGCGCATCCGCTCGATGCCCTTGAAGAGGCTGTTCGCGAACTTCGTCAGCGAGGAGCGGAGTACGTTGTCCTGGCCCGAAGGCGACCCTACCGCTGTCGGGTAGTGGCCCTCGATGACCGCGACGAGCTCGGTCCAGTCCCTCGCCACGAGGGCTCCTTACGACGCCCGCGCGGCTCGCGCTTTTCTGGACTCGGGCTGGACGGGCTCGGGGCCCGGCTCGGTCGGCGGCGGCTCGGTCGGCGGCTCCGGCTCCGGCTCTTCGGGCGCCGGGTCCGGGATCACTTCGGGATCGTCAGCGTGGAGCATCTTGTAGAACTCCGGCTTGTGCTTCTGCCGCATGTGCAGGATGTATTCGTCCCGGTTGTCGGTCGAGAACTGGACGCAGTACCGGCACAGGTTCGGGTCGAGCCGAATGGCGATCTGCATGTAAAACCGCAGCGCCTCATCGACGTACTCGCGGTCGCTCTTGAAGGTGTGCTCGCGCAGGAAGTTGCCCTTCCCGTCCACGATCCGCTCGACGCGCTTCTCGGTCGAGATCGTGCTCATGTCCTCGACGGGCTCGCCGTTGGAGTAAAGGACCATCATGTTCTGGACGAAGTACCGGCCGATGCCGATGGGGCCCGTGTAGGGCTTCCACTTGCAGAGCAGGCCGATCTTCATGCTCGGGTCCGGGGGCTCCGGGGCCTGGCCCGGGTTCCAGGTGAGGCGAACCTTCTTCAGCTTCGCCATTTCCTCGGCGAAGAGGGTCTGGACGACTTCCTTGATGGAAGTCCCCGACACCCGGATGTTGGAGGCGCCCCGCGACTGCAGGGCGCCCCTCGCGGCGTTCTCGAACTGGGGGAGCATTACAGCGTGACCCCCACTCCGACTCCGCCGACCGTCTTGTAGCCGTAGACGAGCCAGAGCTCGTTGAGGACGCCAGCGGTCGCCGTGGTCGTGACCAGCACGGACCAGGTATCGCCGATGGCGTCGGCCGCGGCGAAGGTGTAGGACGTGAAGGGGATGAAAACCTCGTTGACGCTCGCGGCGAGCAGCGAGGGGAACGTCGCGACTCCGCCCGTGGCGGCGGCAACGCCGTTCTTCTGCAGGGTGAGCGCGGGAATCGTGATCGTGATGGTCGTGGAGACGACACACGCGAGTCCCATCGGCGCCCACGTCTCGTTGGGAGCGTAGTGGTCGGTGAGCTTCTGCGCCTGCAGGAGCGCGACCTGGATCGCGGTGGCCGGCTTGACCTGCTTGCTCTGCGTGGCGCCGGCGAGCGAGAACGTCGCGAAGGCCGCCTGCATGTTGACGCGGTGGCAACCGCCGGTGATTCCGATGTCCGTGTAGCCCATCTTCGTTCTCCCTTTTCCGGTTGCCGGTTACTGACTGTCGGCGCGGACCTGGTGCTCCTCGCCTCCGTCCGTGTCGAAGCGCCACGCCAGGACGAAGCCGCCGATGTAGAAGGACCCCTCGCGGCGGTCGCGTCCGAAATCCTGGGGAATGCCGTACCGCAGATGCGGGGCCTGCGCGACGGCCTCGAGCACGTTGTCCGCGCCGAAGTAGATCGCCTGCGCGAAGCCGGCGGTGTTGGTGCCGGCCGGGCTCGCCAGAGCGTTGTTCTCTTCCACGAAGCGGACCGCGGCATACTTGCCGATCTCCGAGTAGAAGAGCTTGTCCGGCTGGTGGTACTTGGAAACCTCCACGAACTCGGACGAGTCCTTGATCCCGCGGACGTGATCGACGTGCGCGATGCAGAAGTAGCAGCCCTCGCTCATGGCGGGGATGCTGTTGACGCGCATGAAGTCGCTGATGTCCTTGACGTGCGAGATCGTCATGGCGGATCCCGCCACGGCGCCCGCGGTGCCGGTCGTGGAGAAGGTTCCGGTCGAGGCCGTCAGCGGGGTGTAGACCACGCGGCCGAGGGCGTAGCCGGCGAAGGCCACCTTGTCCAGTCCCTCGATCTGGTCCTGACGCAGCGCGAGCGCCACCATCTGCCCGATGGGGAACTGCGAGTACGTCTCGAGCTTCTCGGTCCACGCGACGGAGTTGGCGTACTCGGTCGTCTGGATCGTGCCCTGGACGAGCGGGAACGTCGTCTCCGGCACCGGGTCCGTCTCACCGATTCCCGCCACGTTGAGCGGAGTCGAGAGGCGGCCGATCTTGTCGAAGAGCAGCTTGTCCGACCGATGCTTCCCGTAGGACGCTGCTCCGAGCGTCATCTGGTGGAAGTAGGTCGTGTGGGTTGCCCTCTGTCGGAGCTCCGCGTCGATGGATGCGGTCGCCGAGAAGCCACCGAGGGCGGGAACGGACCAAACCTGTGCCATGTAGCCTCCCTATGCCGCGGCGGAACGCCGAGCTTTTGCTTCTTCGATCTGCCCCATGATCTGACCGATGCGAGACGTGAACCCCTCTTTGACGAGCTCGAGGTTCTTCTGGTCGAGGTACTTCTCCGTCATCCCGTCGAGGGACCAGTCGGTGTTGGACTCGTCCACCACGTCCTTCGCGCCGTAGAGCTTTTCCCACAGCGAGGGCGGAGTCGGTTCGGCGGGACGGTTGGGGTTCACGGCGGGGCCTCCCGGGGCTCCGGCGCCCTCGGTGAACGGGATGGTGTCCGCGGTGCCCTTGCCCTCCTGGTAGATGGCGTGGGCGAAGTTGAGCATCCCGACCGGATCGAGATTCAGGTTCTGCCGGGTGGCGCGGATCTGCGCCTTCGTCACGGCGGCGGCGAAGCCCTCTTCGTCCTGGGCTAGGGCCGGGTGCTGCGCGCGGAAGAAGGACAGCGCCAGGCGCGTGTCCCGCTTGTATTCGTCGGCGAGCCGGCGCTCCTCTAGGACCTGGGCGCCGCGGCCGAACTCCTCGCGGGCGCGGGAGCGAGTGCCCTGATCTAGCAGCCGCTGCTGCTCCTCGGGCGAGAGCGCGAGGCCCTCGGCGGAGAGCTTCTCGAAAGCGTCCGGGGCCTTCGGGTGCGGGGCGGCGTTGGCGACCGTGGCCCGGAGGGCGGCCTGCGCCTTCTCGGCGCGATCCCACTCGGAGCGCGCGGCCTCTAGGTAGCCGCGGCCCTCGGCCTCTAGCTTGGCGGTTTTCGCCTTCTCTTCCTCTAGAGCCTGCCGGAGCTCCGCCTCGGTCGGCGGCTTAGGCTGACTGGGATTCGCCATGCACGATCATGCGGAAACGCTTTTTACGCTCCGCCTCCTCGAGTTTCGATTCGGTGTCGAAGATGTCTTTGAGGTCGGCCAGGCAGGAGAAGTACCCGGCGGCGAAGGAGGGGTCGTCGTTCTTGCGGATCTTGTCGGAGGCGCGCTGGTCTAGGTCAGCTAGGGATTTCTCTAGCCACTCCGGGACATCGGCGGGGAGCCGGGCGTCCATCAGACCCACTCCGACTTGAGCGGCTCGATGTCGCCGCGCTGCTCTTCCTTGACCTGGGGGAATCGCTTCTTCGGGTCGCACTCCACGCGCTTGTCGTAGCCGAGCACGTCGGCGCAGACTTGATTCGCCATCGGGTCAGCGGGCGTCTCCTCGAGGAAGCCGTAGGTCGCCCAACCGTCACCCTTCACGCCGGAGTCGTTGCCCGGCGAGGAGTCGCCCGGGTCGTGCTTGGAGGCCTGGCTCTTGCCTCCTGGTGTGCCGCCCAAAGGCGGCCGAGTCGGTGCCGGCAATTACTTGCCCTTCTCGGCGCTGATGTCGGCCTTCTGCTCTTCGTAGGCCGACATGTTCGTACCGTCGTTGCCGAGCGAGCCGATGGAGTCGCCGAGCGTGATGCCCACGTCGGCGTTGCTCTGCGCGGGCTTGGCCGTGGGGTACGGCATCTTCGTGAAACCCGACATGCCGACCGAGCCACTCATGGGGTCGGTGCTCGCGTTCGGATCGGAGGCGTTTGAATCGCTGTGGGATTTCACGAGACTCATGTGCTTCCTCCGTGTGGTTTTCGCGTATCAGTCTCGGCAATCCTACTCCCATTGTCAACAGCCGCGAGAGTGAGCCGCCGATTCGCTTCCTTGATCGACATGCCGGGAGGGATGATCGCGCCCCAGTCGGCCGGCACGTCCGAGACGTTCCGGGCGAACTTCATCAGCAGGCCGATGAAGGGTTTGGCGTCCCGGGTGTTGGGGTCGCCGCGGCCCCAAAAGACAAGCGGGGGGCCCATTCGGCGAGCGCCCCAGGCCGTCCACCGGAGCTCGAGTTCCTTGCCCAACCAGATGAAAAAGGCCTGGTCGTCCAGCCGGTGCGGGATCCCGGTCGCCTTCGTGATCTTCAAGTTCGTGGGGTTGGACGGGTCGAGCGGCGGCGGCACGTCGGTACGGATGAGTACCGCATCGTTCATGCCCTCGCAGTAGACCGCCGTACCGATCTCCATGTCGATCACGCAGCAGTCCGGGATGAACCGCTCGAAGGCCGCGGTGCGGAGCACGTCCACGCATTGCAGCGCCTTCTTGAAGTTGACCACGCGCTCGAGCGGCGCGTTCTCGTCCGGGGCCCGCTCGTAGCGGAGCGCCGGCGTCTTATCGAGGCCCATCTGCTTCGCGAGCTCGGCGGATCTTTCTGGTGTCATGCCGGGTGAGGCGCGCGCGCTTGCGAGTCCTCGGCCCCTTTCTTCGCCTGCGCGGCTGCGGACACGCGGCTATTGTTTGGGTTCGGCGGCGGCGGGCCCGGCGGGGCGCCCGGCGGTTGTCCACCGGGCGGTCCCCCCGGCGGAGCGCCTGGGGGTTGCTGGCCGCCGCCCATCGCCATCGCGAACTGGGCGATCACGGCCTGCTCCGCCGCCTGCAGCATCGCGTCGGACTGCTGCAGCACCATCGTTTTCGGAAGGTCGAAGAGGATGAGCAGATCCCGCAGGAGCTCGCGCTTGTCGATGAGCGTCACCATCTGCGGATCCCCGCCCATGATCTTGAGGAAGTTCATCAGCCGGTCGAGCCGCTGCTGACGAGTCACCTGCAGCGTGACGCCATCGACGCGGAACTGCGCGTCCAGGTTCATGTTCTCCCACCGCTCCGCGAGCGGCATCGCCGACAGCGCCATGAGGATCTGCTGCGCTTCCTGGTCGTCGCCGAACATCCGCATCAGCCGCGGGCTCGTGAAGTTCTGCTCGAACTGGATCGACAGGTCGTAGATCATCTTGACCATCGGCGAGAGGAAGTGCTCCTCCATGTATTGACCCACGGCGTTGAAGGCATTCTGCGAGGCGGAGACTTTGATCTCGACCTCGGCCTTCGTCTTGCGGTTGGAGCTCTCCGTGCCGGCGGCGGAGTATTCGTTCACGCTCGTGTCCATGCCGAAGGCCTCCTGCAGGAGGCGGTAGACCTGGACTTCCCACTCGGTCGGCGGCGTGAATCCCTCGACGGGCGTGAAGATTTTGCGATCCCCGGACTTCTTCGTGATGATGCGGGCGGGCGAGACTTTCAGGTGGTCGCCGCCGAACTCCTCGGGGTTGCGCGCGGCGGAGATGTCGGCCTCGACCATCGGCACCGAAAGGTGCATCTTGTCGATCATCACCTGCAGGGTCCGGTCCATCTCGTCCTGGATCTTCGCCGTCTGCATGAGGAAGCCGTAGCCGTAGACCTGGTGCGGGTTGAGCATCGGCCGCGCGAGCAGGAACGGCGGCTCCTGGTGGAAGAAGGGGTTCTCCTCCGGCCGGCGCAGGCACCATTGCTTGTCGCAGAAGGTGATGACGCAGTTGCGGAAAATCGTCGCCCCGTTGGCCGGGTCCGGGAAGTCGCCCCAAAACTCGAACAGGTCCACCGTCATGTCGCCGTAGGCCTGGGGCCGCTCGCGGCGGATCTGCGCGGCGTAGTTGTCGAGCAGACGGTCGCGGGCGCCCGGCCGCACCTTGTCCACTTCCGCGCGGTCGTAGACGGCCTTGACGAGAACCTCCTGCGTCAGCGGGTCGATCTGGTCGGCCGCCAGCTTCCAGAGATCGGAGACGTGCCGCTTGACCCGGTGAATGACGAAGCGATTCTGCCCGCTCGGGTCGAGCCAGAAGTCGGTCGGGACGATGGGCTCGAACCGGAGCCGCGAGATCATCTTCAGCGCGCGCCGCATCTCGAAGTGGCCCTGCCGCGCCTGGGGGATTCCGAAGTTCTCGCCCGACGGAGCGGCGATGAACTGCGAGCTCATCCACGGTTTGATCGCCCGGTCGTAGGTGATCTTGATGGGCCCGTTGCCGCAGATGAGCGCGTCCTTGAATGACGTCTCCACCGGCTCGCGGAACTTGCCGCGGTGAAGCTGCCATTGAATGACCTTCTTCGCGATGTCGGCCAGCTTGTCCTGGTAGCGCCCCTCCGGCTCGATGCCGAACCAATCCTGCTCCGAGAACACGATGGAGACGAGCCGGGACGCGATGGTGTCCACGTCGCGCTTGGACATGGGGACGTGGACTAGGGACTGCCACGGCGCCTTGCCGGCGTCCTGCGTGGCCCCGTGGTACTGGTTGTAGGCCTTCAGCCACTCCTGCTCGAAGGGCAGCCGATACCGCTGCGCGTCCTCTAGCACCGTCTGGAACATCGAGGCTAGGGAGCGGTTGTCGTAGACCATCACGCCCGGGTTGGAGAGCGTGGCGGAGCGACCGTACTCGGCCTTGATCGCCTGGGAGGGGATGCCGGTGTCGGTCGCGTCGGGGACCGAGATCGCGGTGCCGTCCATCTGGCTCATGCTGTCAACCTTTCCGCCTGGGCCGACCGGGACAGGCGCATCACCTTCATGCGGCTTTCCGAGAACATGTAGAGGATCCGGTAGGCAGGGTAGAGGCGGTCGGACATCATCACGATGCTGCTGACCCCGGGGCTGTGATCGTGGCACACGAAGCGCACGGTCATAATCGGCTCGCCGGCGGCGGAGACGGGCTCCATCTCCTCACACCACGCGCCGAAGGAAGGCTCCGGGCACTTCTCGCAGGGCGGGACGTGGACGCGCGGCGTCCGCACGTTCGCCATCGGCGAGAAGCACTCGGCGTCGGCAAGGTTAGTACCGGGCGAAGAGGTTGGGCGCTGTGGTGCGGCCATAACGTACCGGCGAAGGCGTGGACGGGGCGTAGCCCTCCTCCACGACGAGTTGAGCGACGTAGCGAATGCAGTCCACCGGGGCGTCGTAGCCGAGGCCCTTTTTCGGGCCCAGGTCCATGTTCTCCTCCGGGTAGTAGTAGGCGCCGCTCATTGCTTCGATCAGGGTAGTGCAGGACTCGTCCACCGCAAAGCGGGGGGAGAGCGCCGTGCCCACCTTCACCGAGTCCCGCATCAGCTTCCGCAGGACGTTCAACCCTGGCTCGATCCGGCCCTTCCGGGAGTCGATGGTGGTCTGCAGCATCGTCTCCACCGTCTCGATGTCCTTCAAGCTGGTGCTGTTGATCTGGTCGCCGGCCGCGTCCCCGTAGTCGATGTAGGTGTGGTGGGGGCGCGTGGGCCACCAGGTTTTCTGGTTAGCAACAGCATCCTGGACCAGTTGCTCCGTGGAGAGATTCCGAGGGCACAATTCCCGCAGGACGAGTAGCCGACCGCTGCGCGTGTATTGGGCCCACACGACAGCGGGAGCCCGGTAGCCGAAGTCCCACCCCCGCAGAATTGGCAGCGAAGGATCCTCGGGAATTGTGGCGACGTGGCGGGCAGGATCCCACGAGTCACCAAACACAGCCTGGCCTTCGACATCGAAGCCCACCTCTCCCTCGAGGAAAACTTTCAGCCAGTTCAGGTCGTTCTTGTGCTGCTTGGCGAGCTCCTCGATGTAGCCCGGCCGCAGGTTCTCGCGGTTGTCCTCGGTGCGGGACCGGATGTAAACGAAGTCCGGGTTCTCCGCCTTCTCGCGCGCGGCGGACCCGTCATCGACGTTCCACGCCTGCTCGATGAACTTCTTGTTGATCCAATGGGAGCTCGTGATCCCGCGGGCGTCGATCAGGCCGCGGTAGTACGGCTTCCCGTCTACATAGCCGTTGGGGTTGCGGAGCCGCGCGCAGAGATGGTCGAAGGTCCGGCCGTCCGTGATCTCGTGCGCCTCCTGAATGAAGAACGTGCAGATTTCCATGCTGCCGAACCGCTCCCAGTCGTCCGAGGGCGTGATCGCCAGGACATGTCCGTTGGGGAAGTAGAAGGCCTCGTCGGTGGTGTGGTACTTCGCGATCCCTTCTAGCAGGGTGCGGTAGTCGGCGACGAGGGCGAAGTTCGCGCGCTTCTTCGATTTTCGGGTGGCGACGGAGAGGCCCTTCGGCATCTTCATCATCAGCTCGATCTGCTCCTGCTCGCAGGCCGTGGACTTGCCGCCACCGAGCGCGCCGATGTAGCCCTTGACCATCATCGGCCCCCACGGCGGGATCTGGTGGAATTGCTTCTGCCGCCGGTTGGGCGTGTAGGAGTGCCAGGACTCGCGGCGCTCTACCCTCATTCGTCCTCCCGGCCCTGACGCTCCATCGGGAGGATCCCCGGCGGCGCCGGCGGCCGGTCGGGCGCGCGCGGCGTACTGGCCTTCGACGTGAGCGCGGCGGGCTTGGCTAGGATCGGCGCCGCCAGCGGTCGCTGCGGATCGGTGGCGTCGAAGTGCCCGGCCCACTTCTTACCCTGCGCCGGCGCCTCGGGGAGAATCTTCTGCCGCGGCGCCACGGGCTCGGCCGGGATCGCGCCCTTCGGGTTGATCCGCTTGACCTGGTTGCGTCCGGTCGGAAGGCCGAGATTCGAGACGACCGTGGGCATGTTGATGTTGACGAGTGGGGCGCTCTTCGGGGGCCGAACGTAGTCTAGAACCTTCGACGCGGCGGAGACGCGCGCGCGGTCGTCGTCGCTCTCGTGCGCGACCTCGACCAGATCCTTCACGACCTCGAGGACCTCTTCGGCCAGGTAGGCATCGACGGCCTCGAGCGCCACGGCGAGAGCGGGCTTTTCCTTGACTTCGGCCACGGAGGGCATGATACTCCGCTGTCAACGGAGGACGGTAGATGGTTGCGAACGCCCGCGATTTCCTTCTCGCGATCAAAGAGAGTACCCACACCACTTTCGACCACGATGCGGTCGAATTCCTCGAAGGCCTCCGCGACGGGATGAGCCGCTCGCTTGACTCCTCCGCCCCGAACCTCCACCAGTACGAGCGCGATTCGATCTTCTTTTTCGAGGGGATGCTGCGAGGCGTCCAGATCAAACTCACGGCAAAAAAGCAGAAGGCTGCGGCCCTGCTGGCGGAGAGCGGTTTCAAGGCCCCGGACGCATAAAGGAGGCGGTGTGGCAGAGAACCTCGAGGCGACGATCATGCAGGCGGCGACCCTCATCAAGCAGGGGTTGGACAACGTGGCGGAGGAGCTCCGGCTCAAGCGCGAGTGGGAGCAGGGCAACGCCGCGACGAAGATCAACGACTTCAACTGGGCCCAGGTCGAGAAGCTGACCGGGGGCGGTATCGTTACCGGCCAGATCCTTCCGCCCGGCCGCGGGCCAGGACCGCGGGGCATGTAGCCCTGCAAGCACCGGCTGAAGGGTTGGCCTCTCTCTCGCCCCGCCGAGTCTGAGTCCTCCGTTTCCCCTTCGGCCGGTGCTTGGAGGGCTCCGTGCGCGACTACCCGGACGGCAACGCCAAAGACATTTACGCCAACCTGGAACTACTCGGCTGGAAGTGCATCCGCATTCGTGCAGGGCTGCAGCGAAAGCGGGGCGTCCCCGATGCCCTCGTTGCGCGCAGGGGCCAGCAGCACCGCAACCACCTGCTCGAAGTGAAGGCCCTCGGCGGCCGGATGCGGCCCGAGCAGTCGGAATTCGCGCAGACGTGGCCCGGCTGCATTCACATCGCCACGAGCTCATTCGAGGCGAACCTGCTCATGGTCCATTGCGAGGAGGCCCACGAATGAACACCACCCGGGAGAAGTGGATCTACGCCATGCGCCAGCGCGCCGGCGGGATCATCAAGGCGTGGCTGCAGTCGGGCGCCCCGCATAAGCCGAAGTTCTCGGACCTCGAGGACCGCATGGTGTCGGCCTTCCTCGACTGCTACGACGAGGGCTGGAAGATGGGCCAGGTCGTCGTGCCCGAGCCCGCGAAGGCGGAGGAGGCTGCGCCGTGAACAAGGACGAGATCGCGAAGGCCTTCCCTCCCGGCGTCAACACCGAAACGGACAACATCTACGGCGCGCTCGTAGACATCGCGGCCTGCTTCATCCTGCTCACCCGGCGCGACAAAGAGATCGGCCCGAAGTTCATGTCCGTGGTGAAAAACGGAATGAACGATCCCGCGAAGGTCGATGAGCTCCGGCTGCTCACCCTCGACATTTCCTGCCAGTTTCGCAACTGCGCGGACGCCCTGCTCGACGCTGCGGTGACTCTGGACATAGCCCTGCTCGACCGAGCGGCGGCGGGGAAAAATGTCTGTTGAGGACTGGGGAAAGGACGAGCCGGAGGACGACGCCCTCGATCTGGCTGACGCCATCGCGCTGCTCGGCAAGGCCGGCGATCCCGTACCGACCGGTTTTCCCCCGCTCGACCGGAACCTCCGCGGCGGAGGGCTGACGCCCGGCCGCATCCTCGCGATCATCGGCCCGCCCGGCTCCGGCAAGACGACGCTCGCCGCCATGATCCTGAATCACATGGCGCCGACGGCCCCGGGACTCGCCCTCTTCTCCGATGAGGGCCGGGACGCGGCAGCCGTGAAACTCGGCCAGCAACTCGGCTACAAGCGCGAGGACCTTGAGCGCGGCGCCCCGGAGCTCCACGACTTTATGAAGGAGAGGATGGAGGAAACCTTCCTCCTGCCGGACCCCGACTCTCCCATCGCCTCCGCCTCGCGCGCGCTCGCGGTGCTCGCCGACTTCGCGCCGAGCCGGAACGGTGCCGCCCGACTCTGCGTCCTGGACAGCGCGCAGACGATCCCGTGGACGGCCGACCAGGAGGAGGACCCCGAGGACCGCATGGCGATCACGCGGCTCTCCTACTCCTTCCGCAAGGAGATCAAGAAGCGGGGCTGGTTCGGCGTGATGACGGCGCAGGCCTCCTACGACGCCTTCAAGCACAAGGCGAACGAGAAGAACCTGAACCCGCTGGCCGCCGCTGCGGGCTCGCGCGCGGTGATCTACGCCGCTGACACCGCGCTCGTGTTCGGGATCCCCAACGACGACGACATCGGCAAAGTCTGGATCGCGAAGAACCGGCTCGGCCGGAAGGGGTCCTTCGCCGTCAAGCTGGACCGCGAGCGCGCGAGCCTCATGGAAGTGGACTCGTCCGAACTTGAAAGCCAGCAGGACCGCGAGAAGGAACAGGCGAGCGCCGACAAGGTGAAGCGCGCAGCGACCAAGATCCTCTCGCAACTGGCGAAGATGCCCGGACAGACCTCGACGCAGTTGGCGGAGACATGCCACACGCAGAAGGCGCAGGTGCTGAAGGCTCTGGCGGCGCTGCGCGAGGACGGGAAGGTCACGGCGACTCAGAAGCCCCGCGGATCCCTCGTCTACGATCTGACCTGAAACCGAACGGGCGGCCCGAAGGCCGCCCGCGCGGTGTGAAGATGCCCCGTGCCAAAGAGTGCCCGATTATACCGCCGCAACCGCCCCCTGGAAGCCCTCTCCCGAGGCCAGACCCACGAAGTCCACGATCTTGTCCGACCAGCCGTAGAGCCAGAACGTCTGCGGATCGTCCTTCGGCGCCAGGCCCCCCGACTTCGAGTACCCGGGCGACACGTTCACGATGAAGCACTTGAGCCGCGGATTCACCCGCTCCCGGTACTTCACCAGGTTCGAGTAGAAGTCCGTCCCGATGTTCTGCTGCTCGTCGGAGAGCAGCACCATCGTCTCGAACTTCGCCCCCGACTCGAGCATCAGCCGCGTGGTCAGGTGCGTGGCGGTCCCACCCGAGCACATGTTCACGATGGCCTCCGCCTGGGTCAGCAGCGAGTCCCGCTTGGAGATCGAGAGCGTCCCGAGCCGGTCGTTGTAGACGTAGACCCCGACCTTCTCCCCGTGCATCGCCATCGCCACCCCGAACATGGCCGCGGCCTTCAGGAGCCGGGAGTTCATGGAGCTCGAGATGTCGATGAACACCGCGCAGGGCTCCGCCGGCACCCGGACGTTCGCCAGGGCGAGCTCCGCCGCGTCTCGCAGGGCATCCCGCAACCACCCCTCCTTGACCTTCTCCATCGCGTCGAGGAACCGGAAGGGGAGGATCTTCGACTTCTGGACGTACTCCGAGCTGGTGAAGGTTTTCTGGATCTTCTCCTTGCAGGCCTCGAGCGCCCCGTGCCGCTCCAACGTCGCCAGGTGGCGGAGCAGGGCGAAGATCGGCGCCTGCTGCATGATCGCCGCCCACACCTTCGGCGAGTCCCCCGCGAAGGCGGAGGCGACCTCGTGCGGCAGCCGGCCGATCTCGATGAGCCGGGCCTTCTCCTCGTCGGTCGTGACCTTCTTCAACGCCAGGAAGGCCCCGATCTGCTCCGGGTAGGTCGAGGGGTCCCCCCGCTCGAACAGGTACTCGACCGAGGGATCGACCCGCGTGAACTTCGGGTGGTAGACGCAGAGCAGGTCCCGCAGCGAGTAGAGGCCCTTCTCCCGGTCGGCCCCGTACTTGATGGCCCAGTACGGCGACAGCCGGGCCTTCAGCCACGCGCCGGCGGCCCGCTTGACCTTCCGGCCGCCCTCCCCGCCCCGGAGCCGGCGGATCGCCGCGGCGAACTCCGCCAGGTCCTTCGGCGTCTGGATGATCCGGCCGAAGGCGTCCTCGAACTCGGCGCGCGGCGTCACCTTCGCCAGGTGCGCGAGCGCCAGGATCGGCTGCGACCGCATGTAGCCCTTCTCCCGGGCGTAGATCGCCGCGCGCAGCGACCACTCAGCGTCGTTTACGGCCGCCGCGTGGAGCGCCTTTGCCTCCTCGATCTGCTCCTTTTCGCTTGCGTAGAAGGCCTGGCCGAACGTGTTGGTCATCAACATCTGCAGGTACGAGTCTCGAGTCCCCCGCGAGAACGCGGGCAGGCCCTCCATCGTCGTCCCGTCGAACGCCGGGATCTCCGGCTCGGCCATCACCTTCTCCATCTTGGTCACGATCCCCCCTCTCTGTCTCCATGCCGCCCACCGGAATGATGGGCAGCGAATTCGAGTCGTCAAGCGGCTCCGCCGGGTGTGCCGGGTCGTGGCCGCCCTGCGCGCGGTAGTCGGCCCACTTCTCCTCGCACGTCGGACACCGGATCGCCTCCGCCTTCGCCGGGTAGAAGTACCTCGAGCAGTCCGGGCATTGCTTCGGAACGAGCGGGTGATCCTCATGCGGAAACGAGCGGTAGCAGAAGGGGCACCGGACCATCATCGCGAGTCCTCCGTTTCAGAGGGAAAATCCGAGGATAAAGCGAGCCAGGTACGGATTCCGCTTAACAGGCGAAGTAGCCCGGCCCTACGCCTCGGGATGTCGGCTATGCGGGGATGAAGGCGACCCAGGAGACGGACGTGCGCTACCAATTGCGCCACGAAAGCCCGAAGGCCTCCGACAGGACTCGAACCTGCAACAACGCTCTTGAAATGAGAAGTAACCCGGATCTACGCCCCGCGAATTTATGAGGGGATCTTAGGTCGGCCAGGCGGTCCCTTTCGGGCTCTATACCTGGGATTTCAACCCTTACAGCGCATTACCGCGGCCAGAAGTAGCCCGGCCTATCGCCCCTCGAACTTTGCAAAGATCAAAACCGGGGATGGAACGGGCCGAGGGTTTGCTTCCCCAAGAAGTATCCCCGACCCTGCGCCCCGGACTGTCAGCCCTACTTCTTCTTGTGGATCGTCGTCTCCGTCTTTTTCACCGTGTAGCCCGGCCGATCCGGCGCGTCCGGCAGTTCGTTGTCCGGCGTGTCCGGCGCGTCCGGCAACCCCTGGTCCGGCGTGGTCGGCCCACCCGGCAGGCTGTTGTCCGGCGTCACGGGCCCGCCCGGCAGATCGTGACCCGGCTTGGCCGGCGGCGTCGGCAGCGTGTTGTCCGCTCCGGGCGCCTCCGGGCAGATCGACACGAAAATCAGCGCGAGCTCCTGCGTTTTCTGGACGTAGCGCGCGTCGTCCTTCAGGAGAAACGTGTCGAGGAACTCTTTGGCCTTCGCCTCGGCTGCTTCCTGCTTCATGGTTCGACCCCTTTCTTTTTTTGGTTGCAGGGAACGGATTCGCACCGTCTCTGTCGGAGTTATGAGCCCCAACGCCGTCTACACGGCCCTGCGATGGATAACGGTATGTCTGTTTCACGTGGAACGTCAAGCGAAAACTGGCGGGGGGCCACGGAGTCGAACCGAGTCAGCCGGGTTTGGAGTCCAGCCAGCGTCCACACGCGCCCCCCCCTATGTCGGAATGAACACGATCCCCAACCGCCCCCGAATCGACCGGACGAGCTCCTGCGCGCCGGTGCAGGCGCCAGAGTGCCGCTTGGCGAGCGGATGGTCAATCCCCAGGTCGCACCAGCAGCCCGCCCCCTCCGTGCCGGGATACCGCGGGTCCGTCCGCAACGCGAGCAGCACGTCGAGGATCTTCTCGAGCTCTTCGATGGTCACGGTCACTTCTTCTCCTTCCCCTTGCGCTCGAGCGCCCTCATCGCTCGAGCCTCCGGCCGATCCACTCGGCGACGTTTGCCGTCACGGCGTCCCCGAGGCCCGCGTAGCGCTTGGAGTCCGCGCCCGGCAGGGTCCAGCCGTCGGGGAGTCCCTGGAGGCGCTCGCACTCGGTGGGCGTCAGCCGCCGGACGCCGGCGCTCAAGCGGACCCCGACGCCCTCCTGCGACCCGGCCCGGATCGGCGTCGTCACCTCACCCTCTGTCCGCTGGTAGGAGTTGAAGGCCCGGGGATCCTCGACGGCCAGCGTCACCCGGTCATGCGCCTGTCCGTTCAACGACGAGAGGCAGAGCGAGGTGTCCGTCTCGGTCGCCCGCAGGTCCGCGCCCTGGCCGCCCTCGGGCGTGACGTTGAAGGTGCGGACGAGGTTCTGGCACTCATCCCCCGCCGGCCCGCCGGTTCCTTTCGCCATCTTCGACGTGAGGGCGGGGACGACGTAGGTCTGGTCGCTGCCGTCGTTGTAGCCATCTCGCTGCGAGTTGAGCGAGCGCGCGACCTCGGGAGCCTCCGGCTTCACGACGTAGGCTCCGTGTCCGTCGAGGTCGGTGGTTCGCATCCCACCGCCCGGAGTGCGGCTTCCAAGTGTTCCGGCAACGCCTTCCCGCGCTTCTGCGCGCGTCGGAGGATCCCCGCCGCGGCTCTCTGGCTCAAGAAGTATTTCGGCGCAACGTCGGCCTCGAGCACGTCGCGCAAGGATGAACACCCGCCGCCGACGTTGGGGTACTCCGAAGAATTGGGCGTCGAGAACTCGCCAGGCGAGATCGTGAAACCCGAGGTCGGCCAGCGCCCCGAGGACGGTACCGAAGTCCCGTCCCCCATGGGAACTGAAAAGACCCGGGACGTTCTCGACCAGAACGTATCCTCCGGGGCGAACAAGCTCTCCTGCGATTCGGGCGAACTCGTGGAAGAGGCTCGACCGCGCCCCCTTGAACCCGGCCCGCTTGCCGGCGACGGAGACATCCTGGCAGGGGAATCCTCCGACGAGAAGATCAAGGGTCCCGCCGTCCCGCCCCGGCTCTCCGACTGCGCCGCCTGCAGCGTCGGCGCGATCTCCTCCGCGATCCGCGAGTCTGTCGGCAGGGACTTTGAGGTGTAGACCATCGCCTGCTGGTGGGTCCCCGGCCCATTCAACGCCGGCGCCAGATCCCCCAGGTCCCGGAGCTCGTCGCGCTGGTTCTGCGCGAACACCGCCACGGCGTGATGGCTCTCCCGGTCCAGCGTGAACATCGGACCCCCCTCCCGGACCCCCAGGCCCACCTCCGGCCCGCCGCTCATCTTCCGGCCGACCGCCTCTATCGCGATCACCGTCGAGGGCGCCGACCCGTCCCTCGGTGAGAACGTCGGCGCCACGTCGCCCTGCTCCCACCTCTCGCAGTCGTCGGCGGAGTGCGCCTTCTGTGACTTCACGAACGTCGTCAAAGATGGGGACCCCGGGGAACCGGAGGGCGAGGATCTCCCGCCGCCAGGGGTCGCGCTCGCAGAGGAAGACGGCCTGGTGTCCGGCTCGGTGGAGCCCGGCGTCGAGTCCCCCGATCCCCGAGAACGTGCTGCCATATTTCACTCCTCCCCCTTCCGCTCGACGGGCGCGGGGGTCCGCTTCCAGCGGTAGCCGCCGTCCACCTTCTCGACCGTGATCCCGGCTTCGGACAGGACGGCCTTCATCGCCTCGTTCTCTGCGCGCAGGGCGTCGTTGTCGCGCGACAGGACGTTGGCGCGGATCATCTGCCCGTCGAACGCCTGCTCCGCTTCCGCGAGCGTGGCTTCCAGCGCCTTCACGACCCGGATGTGATCCTTCGACTTGATAACGTGCTGCGTCCCTTCGCCCGCCAGTTCAGCGGCGTAGACGTATGGCAACTCCTCCTCCTCGACCGCAGAACGCACGCAAGCCGGGCCACCATCCTTGCGCTCGCTCACTTGCCGCACTTCACGGCGTAGAGCAACCGCTCCACCGTCGCCGCCTCCGGGTAAATCGCCGTCCCCACATCCGCCAGATGCCCCAACAGCAGAATCACCGACAGCGCAAACCCCGCCAGCACGACCCCCAACCCCATCCCCTGTCCCATCCGGTCGTCCCACATCCCCCGCTCCCGAGCCCCATCCGCCTTGAACCACGCCAACGTCGCCTTCGCCGCCCACCCCATCAACACCGCCGCCACCAGCAACGCGAACAACTCCCCCCACCAGGCCACCCGCGTCCTCGCCACCAGGATCGGCCACAAATGCTCGACCGTCACTCCAAGTGCCCCCGCCATCCGCTCCAACAACGCCGCCACCCGCTCCGCTGCCTGGTCCATCAGACACCCCCCCTGTTCCGCCTCTCCTGCCAGATGTTCCACCACGTCAATACCAACCCCGCCGCAATAAACCCCCTCGCCCACCAGTCCGCATTCCTCATCCCTCTCACCCCCTCCAAAGAGCCTACTTGCGTTGTAAACGATAGTCCAGCCCTTTCCTCCCTCCCCGACCTGTTCCTGTTCCCACCCCAATCCATACCCCCACCCGTTCGCCCTCAGGGTCCCAACGACCTGTTCTGCTGTTCTCAGGGGTACGTAGTACCCCAAGAACAGGTCGTGGGACCGTTCCGAGAACAGGACGACCCGTTCCAAGAACAGGTGAGAACAGGTCGAAAACTCGCGCCTAAATCCAGTCGAACCCCAGGAGCGAAACGTTGAAAGAAATCGGGAGACTGAAAATGGAGGCCGGTGTAAGTGAGAACCCGCGGGCGATCTCGCTCGCGCTCGGGCGGCCGACACCACACCCCCTCCTGGGTCCCGCGGCGCGCGACCTCTCGAGCTGCACCAGGGCGTAAGTCGGGCGTATTTACACTTTATCTATTATCGGACGTTGCACTCCTGTGGGCCGATCCTGTGGGCCGATCCGGGGAATGGCGGCGATCCACAACATGTAGGGGTCGGGCGCTCCGACCTGGATCCCGCCGGCGCTCCGACCTTGGATCCCGGCGCATGGGGTCGCGAGCTCGCGCCGGGTCGCCGGCCGCCGGGTCGCCCGGGTCGCGCAGGTCGCCCGGGGGACGGAGTCGGCCCAGCGACTGCGCCTCTCCTCCTCCATGGTGGCCAGGCCCGGTTTCGGGTCGGGGAAGCTAGCGGATCCGCGTGCGGAATGTACTTGCGTTACAACGGGAGTTTTTGAGACTATTCGGGGAGTCGGTCGAAACGGGCCGACGGAAAGGCGGGGATCATGGAAACCGATGCGGGGATCAGGTCACGGTATCAGATCAGGGTCGCGCGGGTTTCGCTGGTGTCGGATGCTCCGAAACCGACGGACCTATTGAACGAACCGGCGCTGGTCAAAGAGATGCTTCGGGCATTCTTCGCGACACTAGAACCGGATTCGGAGTACACGGTCGGGGTTTACTTGAACGCCCGGAATCGTCTGTTGTCGGTTCGGGTCTGCTACAAAGGGACGTTGGATCGGGCGATGGTGGAGCCGCGCGAGTTGCTTCGGGACGCGTTGCTGCAGGGCGCTTGCGGCCTGATCCTCTCGCACAACCATCCGTCGGGGGATCCGACGCCGTCCCGGGAGGATCGGGAGTTCACGCGTCGGTTGGCGTCGGGATGCGAGTCGGTTGGGGTCCGTCTGTTGGATCACATCATTGTGGGCGATCCGACCTGCGCGTCCATGCGCGAAATGGGGTTGCTGTGAGCGCCCGGGGATTGCGGTTCAATCGCGCGGGGGACCTCCCGGTCGGTCCCTCGCGCCGTCATGTTTGGGTCTATCTGCCGCCATCGGTTTCGCGGTGCGAGCGGTGCGGGTCGCATTTCCACCATGTAGCGGATGCGCCGCACGGCGCTTTTTACTGTGTCCCGACGCCGTCATGGCTCCGGGCGAATCCGGCGGATGATCGGGGGACGCGATGAGCGGCGCGCGCAAGCGGCGCGTGGTGATGCTCGCGAGCGGGGAACTGTTCTACGTCATGGGTCCAGACGAGAATGCGCCCGGATACGTCCGGCTCCGACACGTCAACTATGGGCCGCGCGATGATCGCCGCCATGGGGTCAGCGTCCCGGAGGAGTCGATTTTGTGGGCGGGTCCCCGGCTTGGCTATTCGCCAGAGGAGGAGAAGCGATGATCGCCAGAGTCGATTGCGACGGATGCGCCAAGGAAATCGTCGGGACCTTGGATGTCCCGGCGGAAGTCTGGACCGCGTTGATGCCGCTAGAGGGGACGGCGTCGGTTGGGCCGATGGAATTCTGCTCGCCCCGATGTCTCGCGAGTTGGGCCGATGAGGTCGCCCGGGAGAAGGAAAGCGCCGGGCGACCCAAGGAAACCGATGATGAAACCTGCAGCGAATGCGGGTCACCATGGGAGGAACACGCGCACGCGATTGACGCCGGGACCGGGCTTGGGCCGCAATGTTCCTTCTGTGGCGAAGATCCGGCCCAGAATTCCGGGCATTGCTCTAACGAATTCTGCCCGACGCCGCCGACGCCGCCGACGCCGGAGGTCGGATGAAATACCATCTGACCGAAAAGAGCGCCAACCTAAAAACCGGGCCTATCGCGGTTTCCACAACGTCGGGGGACAGTTGTCCCCCGACCTGCCCGTTGCGCGATGGGGCCTGCTATGCCGAGACTGGGCCGATCAAGCTCCATTGGCTCCAGGTCGCGACGGGGACGCGGGGAACGCCGCTACCCGTCTTTCTGGACCGGGTCCGGGCGCTGCCGGCGGGGACCATGTTTCGCCACAACCAGGCCGGGGATCTGCCCGGTCGGGGCGAACGGATAGACAAACCGGCGCTGGCGGCGCTGGTCGGGGCGACGGCTCATCTGGGTCCCGCGTGGACCTACACTCACAAGTCGGATTTTCTGGCGATCGCGGGCGCGAACGCGAGCGGAAATCTGGTGATCAATCTCTCCGCGGATGATCTGGCCGACGCGGATGCGCTGGCGGCGACGGGCGCCGGCCCGGTATGCGTCACGCTGCCGAGCTCAGCGCCCAGGGGCGGCCGAACGCCGGCGGGTCGGTTAGTGGCGATCTGTCCCGCCCAATTGCGGAAGGAAACCAATTGCGCCAATTGTGGCAACGGGTCCCCGCTTTGCGCCCGGCGGGACCGGGACTATGTCATTGGATTCCGGGCGCACGGCTCCAGGGCGAAGCGGATCGCGTAAGGACAGACGGACGGGGGATCCGGCGCGCCGCCGGATCCCCCGTGGCCTGCACTTTCGCAGGAGAGACGGAGAATCAGATGGGCAATTCACCAGAGGACCAGGTGGTCCACGATTTCGGCGAGCTCCCCTCGAGTCTTTTGCGGGTCCGGTTGCTGCGGCCTAAGTCGGGGCGGCCTGGCTCCCCGCTCCGGTTGGATGTCCGGGAGTACATAGACAAGTCGGCCGAGGAGGGAGGGTACGTCGGTTGGACCCGGCGCGGCGTCCGGCTTGACGCGGAAGACACAATCGCCCTGGCGAAGATGATCCCCCAGGCCCAGGAGCTCGGCCTGTGAGCGCCCAGACGGCGGCCTGGTGGCTGTTGGCGCTCTTCGGGCTGATCGTGACGGGTCTGATCGGATACTTCTCTGGGCGCCCGGGGAAAATTGACAGAGGCAAGCGCATACCGTAGTATGCAGAAAACGGAGGGTCCCGTATGGCGAACATTACCAACCCCGATTGCCTGTGCGTCGAAGACTCCGACACCGGACTGCCGGTCGTGACCTGCGCGAAGCACGACAAGCGCACCGCGCGCGTGAAAGTCGCGGCGGCCCTGATGCGGGCCGGACTCGAGTTTGATGAGGCCGCGCGGCAGCTCAATCCCCACATCGGCACGACTGAGGGCGCCGCCACGGCGCTCAAAGGCGCGGCGCGGGCAATCGTGGATGCGGCCAAGGCGCTGGTCGGGACCGAGGACGAATGAGCGCGAACCGGGGGAACCGGCCGAAGAAGGCCTCCGCGGCCCATGCCGGAGACGCGGAGAGGCGCAAGCCGGTTCCCCCGGCGCCCGATGGTACCCCGAGGCTCCCCGCCCTGGCCCATCTGGCCCTGTTCGTGCTGCTTCTGCTGCTGGTACTCGCACTCTCGAGGACCGAGGGGCCGGGCTGGTTGCCTGCAATAGGACGCTAGACCCTTTTTCACCGGGTTCAATCCCCGGCGGCTCCACCACTCTACACCCCTGCTAGAATGCGTTGCAACGGCTCGTAGAGCCAAACGGAGGCGCTATGACAACGCTCGTGCTGTGGCTGGTGGTGGCGATCCTGGTGCTCATTCTGGTACTGGCGGCGGTGGATCGGTGGGGCGAGCGGCAGCGCCGCCCGATGCGCTGCGCCGGCTGCGGGGCCGAGATCGACCCGGCCTGGAAGGCGATGGTGTTCTCGGACGGCCTCTTCTGCTCCTCGGAGTGCTGGTGGAAAGGCGAGCCGTTCATCAACCACGAGTTTCGAAAGGATCGCGATGCCCGCCCGGATGCGTGAACTTGATGATCTCGAAGTCCCTGCCTGGGCCCGGGCGAAGTACCGCGAGCTGCTGAAGGTCAAGTCCAAGTACGGCGTGGCGCTGTGCTCCTGGGATCAAACGCCATTCGTCCGGCTCCGCCCGTGGGCGAAGTTCTGCTCCGATATCTGCCGGATGCGCGAGTGGGGCGCGTTTCACCCGCGCGTGACCGATACCAAGGTCGGTCGGCGAAAGAAGGCGGAACGGATGCTCGGGGGCCGGGAGTAGAATGCCGGCGTGGCTTCCACAATCAAGTGGGCAACCCCGGGGACGTTCACCGATCTCCTCACCACGGAGCTCAACGCCCTAGCCAACGCCGCCGGCGCGGTGCTCTCCCCCGCCTTCGACAACCGCGCGAATCTCTTTCTCTTCGGGGACTTCGTTCTCAATTCCGGCTTCTCCCCCAACCCGACCGCCGGCAACACCGTGGACCTGTACCTGATCCCCGCGACGGACGGGACCAACTACACGGACGGCGGCGCCGCAACTCGGCCGGCCTCCGCCTACCGCGGGTCCTGGGTGATGCGCTCCGCCTCGCCGCTCGTCCTGGCGCTGCAGGGGATTTCCCTGCCGCCGTGCCCGTTCAAGATCACCGTGCTCAACAACTCGGGCGCGGCGATGGGCGCGACGGGCAACAAGGTTTCGATCTCCCCCTACAACTACCAGAGCGTCTAATGCCCTACCGCCCGCTGCGGCCGGGCCTCTCGGTCGCCAACCTGGGCGGGGGCGAAGTCGATCCGATCTTCCTCGCGAACCTGCATTGGTACTGCCCGCTGCGCGAGGACGGCGTGAATTCGACGGTCTATGTGGACTACGGGCCGAGCCGTTTCCGGGTCACGCTCAACTCTTCGGTGACGTTTCGCAGCGACGCGGCGGGGCCCGCGGCGGCGCTCCTGGGGGACCCGGTGCAGGCCGACCGCATCCGCCTCGAGAACACCACGCTCGTCCCGGTGACGGGCTCATTCACCGCGATGGGATGGGCGAGGCCGTCCTTCAACGGGGGCGGCGCGGCTCCGCCTTTCGACGTGGTGGTGAAGGCCGCGGCGGGCGACATCAACCTGCGGCTCTTCGTCACCAACCTGGGCGCGGCGACGTGCAGCTTCACGGTGGCCGGCGTCACGAAGAGCGCGGCGACGGCGAACGGCTTTGTTACGACGATGGAAGTGTGGCGGCACTACGCCGCGACCTACGACGGCGCGCTCATCCGGCTCTACGTTGACGGGGTGCAGGTGGCGAGCTCCGCCGCGGTCGGGACGCCCGATCCTGGCGCCGGCCGGAATTGGAACGTGGGCCGCTCCGAGGCGCTCGGAGCCTCGAACGGCTGCATGTACCGGGACTGCGCGGTGTGGAACGGGCGCGCGCTCTCCGCCTACGAGATCGGCCTGGCGTACCAGCGCGAGTCGCTGATGCTCGACAATGCGTACCAGCTTGGCCCGGGCAGCCAGGTGATTTTCGCGGAGCCTCCCCCGGCGCCGCCAACTCCGCGGCCGGCCATCGCCAACGCGAACGACTTTCTCAACATGCGGCACGATCAATTCTGCAACGTGCCCGGCGTCCGGCTGGACCTGGGGCCGAAGGTGCTCTTCACGACGAACACCGTGGACTTTCGCGCGGGCAGCCACAAGACGTTCATCGCGTACATCGTGCTGCTCGGGCAGGACGGCGCGGACTACAGCGGCGGGGTGATCCGCTTCGGGAGCTCCGCCTTCGCCAGCTTGGACCCGATCCCGCAGCCCTACTCCGACTGGATGGGCGCCACGCCCCTGCCGGCGGCGATCCCCTCGACGGGCTTCTGCTTCTACGTCCCGCAAACGGCTGTCACCTACGCGGACGGGATCCCGTTCTATGTCGCGCCGGGGGTCGGGAGCGTGGGCCCGCTGCCGCCGTTCCAGGTGCAGGCCTTCGGGTGGTGGACCTGATGCTGCCGCTGACCAACTCCGACGACATTCTCGGCCGCTCGAGCGCGTTCCTGGGCGACTGCATCCTCACACCCACGGCGCCGCTGCTGACGATCTTCGCCACCAACGAGATTGATCTGCGCGCGGGGACTGGGCACACCTTCATCTCCTACGTCACCTACTCGGCGGGAGGCCCGCGCTTCCCGGTCGCCATGTCGCTCGGCTCCGCGCCGGCGCCGGCTGACTGGGCGTTCGCGCTCGATCTCACGACGCGCGAGCCTGGGCCCGGCGTGATCTACGCCCCGCAGGGCGCCCCGATCTACCCGAACGGAATTCCCTTCATGGTGTCGGTGGTGTCGCTGGCCGGGCCGCTCGCGTTCCCCACGCCGATCACCGTCACGGCCTACGGTTTCTACTGGTGAGGGCGATGAAAAACTTTTTGCTTCTCTTCCTGTTGGCGGTGGCGGCGCGCGCGCAGACCCCCACGCCCGCGCCCACGCCTCGGCCGCCCTGCTACGAGCCCGGGTGGTATCAGCGGGTGTGCGACAACGCTTGGCAATTCGCGGACCCGTCGCACTACCCGGCCACCTGCCCGTCGTGCTGCGGCTCCCATCACCTGCTCGTCGCGGACGACACGGGCGCCTGGGTGACGATCATCGGGCAATGCCCGGACCCCGCCCACCCCTGCGTGGGCTTCCAGAACGTCTACAAGAAGCCGGACCATCCGAGCGAGGCGCTGACGGCCTGGAACTACTACTACACCGACCCGGACGCGGCGCTGCACCGGCACCTGTTTCACTACAACGGGCCTGGGGTCCCGCCGCCGGGCCTGCAGGTGTTGACCCCGTACAAGACGCTCGCGCAGGTGCCCGATCCGCCGCGCGCCGCCTTCTTCGCGGCCTACGATTGCGAGGCCGTGACGACGCCGACCCGCACCGGGACGCCGGGCCCCGTCACGACCCGGACCCGGACGCCCACGCCCGCGCCCTCGATCTACACGGACTGGATCTACCAATTCGTGAAGGAGGGCTTCTCCGCCGGCTGCGGGCCTTCGACCTTCTGCCCGGGCGACCCGGTGCAGACGCAGCAGGGCCTCGTCACGCGCGGCCAGGAGGCGGTGTTCTCCCTGAAGGCGGAGCACGGGACCAGCTACGTCCCGCCGAAGTGCAACGCCGCGGGGCCGCCGCCGGTCAACTTCACGGACGTTCCCTGCCCGTAGGCGTATCATCAGCGGAAGGAGGGCGCATGATCGTCTACCTGTCGCTGCTCGTTGCCCTGGTCGGCTGTCTCTGCTACGCCCTGTCGGCCAACCCGAAGGTGGCGGAGCTCGGTCGGCTGGCCTTCGTCGCCGGCCTGCTCGCGTTCCTGCTCGAGGCGGTTCCCCGCATGGTCGGCGTCATCAAGTAGGTGCGCCGCTCCGCCCTGCTCGCCCTGTCCGTGGCCGTGCTCTGCTACGCCGCGCTGATCTATGCCTGCGTGGTGGATGCCCACCAGCGGGTGACGATCACCGATCCGCGACGGAGCACAGCCACGCCGACAGCACGAGCCACGCCAACAGCAACGCCACCCCCCACGCCTGCCGGTACTTCGACTTCACCCTAGCCCTCCTCGCCCGGCTCCCTCGGGTCGGACGCGGCGGGCTCGTCGCCGGCGGGCGGCGCCTCGGGCTCGCTGGCTTCCTCTCCTCGTTCCTTGCGGCTCTTGATCTCCCGCTTCAGCTTCTCGGTGCGCGTGGGCGGCGGCTCCGCCGGCGTCTCGAGCGCCTCGAGCTCAAGCTCCTGCGGCGGAGGCAGGCCGATGTCGGCGCGGTCCTCGAGGTCGAGCGCGCGAGAGAGCTCCACGGAGTCCGGCAGCTTCTTGCAGAGCAGGCGCAGGACGGTTTTCTTCGCCATCTCGGGATACCAGTTTGTCCAGGCCGGGCCGTCCGCGGCGCGTGACACCGCGCGGCGGGCTTCGATCTGGTGGCGGAAGAGAACTTCCGGCTGCCGGTAGCCGTTGATGTGGACCGCGACGGCCCAAGCGGCGATGACTTCCTGATTCGGCGCCCCGCTCGGGACATGGTTGAGGATCTGCTGCAGGCCGTCCTCATAGCGGAAGGGCTCGCCCTCGTAGACTTCCCGGGCGTACAGACCGGCGATCTTGCCCGTCCGCATGGCGAGCTCGAGCAGCCCGCGATAGCCGAACTGGAAGTGGGCCTCGTTCTGGCGGAGATCCTTGTTGTAGTACGGGATCATGTAGGCCTTGCCGCCGATGCCGGAGCAGTCGAGGCCGAACTGCGCCGAGAGGATGGCGGCGCGGAGCACGGAGATGTCCGTGCATTCCTGCAGCCGCGGGTCCCGCTGCCGCGCGGTCATGGCGACCGCAAAGACGTGCGCGGGATCGACGTGCCGGGGGACCAGCTTCGCCACGATGGGCCCGGCCTCCTCCCACATCTTCGAGAACTGTGCGAGCCGCTCCTTCGGGGTGAGTGCCAGGGCTTCAGTCGCTTTCGCCATCGCTCCTCCGTTTGTCCGTGAGTTTGAAAGTGCGCCCCGCCTGGCGCGTCACCTGATAGGTCGATTCCTTCGTGTCGTACCAGATCGCCTTGAGCCCCTCGCCGGAGATCCCGTACTTCGTCCCGATGGCGTCCTCGAGCTGCATCTTCAGCAACTCTTTGCGGTCGGCCAGGAACTTGATCTCCTGCTGGACCCGGGCCATCTCGCGCATGGCCTCGAGCTCCGAGGGCGTGGCGTCCCGGACTTCCTTCGTGGCATGGGGGTACATCTTCTTGAGGTAGTTCTTCGCGCTGCGGCCGATGTCGAGGTCGGGCTGAATGCCGAGCTCGATATGCTTTTTCCAGAACTTCGTTCCGGCGTCGAGGAGCTCGGCCTGCAGATCCTCGTCGGCCGTGAGCAGCTTGGCGATGAAGCGATCCCCGCCGATGAGGGCGGCGATCCACCACGTCGGCCGGCCGGTCACGAGCATGTACCATTGGCATTGAATCAGGTACTCCTCGGGAACGTCGTCAGCCTCCTCGCCCCATCGCCAGGCCTGGTCGAGGCCGGCCGTCTTTGCCTCGAAGCCGGGCAGCGTCGGGTCGTCAACGTAGGTTTCCTCGTGGGGCTCCGGGCCACCCGGGCACACGAAACCATCCGGCGTCCCGATGACGTAGGGGATCTTCGGGTGCCGGATGGTCTGGTCGAACCAGTCCACGGGAACACCCGTCTCCTCGGTGAACAGCCTCACGACGGTGGGCTGCTGCGCGAGGCCGATCCTCATGCGCGGCGTCGGCGTGAAGGGCTCCGCGAGGCCGCGCTTCTCGGCGTACACGTCCCACGGCTTCCGGTAGTGGGAGAGGCCTAAGATTGCGGCGATGTCGGTTCCGCCGAGTCCAGTCTCCCGCGCGATGATTTCTGCCACGGCCACTCCTTCCCCCTGGCGATCAGCGCCATCGCGCTGCTGCCACACCAGGGACATTTTCCGTTTGTGATTGAGAATCGAAGGTCACAGTCCAGGCATCTTGCGTTCACGCCTGGGACAAACCATGCCCGACCCCTGATGATGGAATTCGTTTCGAGAACCAGCCGCAGCCTCACGACGCCCTACTTTCGCGTTCCTCCATGAGCCCCCGCCTTTCTGCCCAAGACGCGCCTCGCCTTTTCCTTCGCAGCCACTCGGATGAACTCCGCGCGGCTGTCAAGCGTCAGGGCCGCCGCGCTGTCGAGGAGCTCCGCCTCGGAGGCGGAGAGACAGACGGGGAACCGGAGGCTTCGCTTGTCGTCGGGATGCAGGGCTACTCGCGGCATGGGCGGGATAAGGATATGCGCCTTACGGGCGCGAGTCAAGTCTACTGCAGGGCGGCGACGGGGTAGAGGATCTCGAGCGAGGCGGCCAGGGCGCTCAGACTGTTGAGCGGGTCAGCCGCGCTCCATTGGGCCGTGATCTGCACGATGTTGAAGTTCAGGACGGTCAGACCCGTGTTGAACTGGTTCGCGCAGAAGGCCGTCCCGTTCACGTTGGGCGTAACGCCCTGGATCGTGGCGTGGCCCCCCTCGGTCAGCCATTGGGCGGTGTCAAAAAGGGAGTTGAGCTCTACGTCGATAGGCTCTTGGTTCGCGCCATTGCGGCAGAGGATCACGACGGAAGCCGCGAGGTCCTGCGCGAGGGGGGTAGCCGAGCCCGTCCGCATCCGAAAGGTCAGCAACGGCGTTCCCGTGCAGCTATACCGACCCTGCACCTTGAAGCGAAGCACCATGAAGGCAATCGCCAGGGAACCCAGGGCGATGTGCCGGTAGCAATTCGTCTCGGCCACGGTGTTGCCGATCACGCCGCCGCCGGGGCCGGAGATCACTTGGGAGGCCTGCGCGGCGCCGCCGGCGGTCGGGCGGGAGTACCGCTGGATCCCGCCGAAGCCCATCGGCTGCGTGGGGTAGAACGGGGGGCTCGGCATGGCCTAGTTCAAGATCGGCGCGTAGTAGTAATACTCCACGGCGACCGTGCCCCCGACCGTACTGCGGATGATCCGAACGGATCTCATGGCGACCACGCCGAACACCGTCAGCGAGTCGCCAACGAGCATCAGCTTGCCGCCCGAAAGCGCGGCCGTTACGGCTTGCCCGTCGAGCCGGATGAAGGCCTGGACGCCCTGGCAGGTGAGCACCGCGACGTACTTCGCCGTCTTGGGGATCCCGCCCTGCGCGGCGATAGTCGGGATCGCGAGGGCGGTGGAGACCGCGGCGTCGATGAACTGATGCGGGACCAGCGGGACCCACTCATCGACGGGGGACGGCATCTGCGCCATTACAACGACCGCCCGAGGATCGTCACGTCGGCGGTGCCGGCGTTGGCGAGGCCCGTGTTGATCTGGAACGCCAGCGAGAAGCCGGCCACGAGGTAGGGCGAGCGGTCGAGCGCGGGCGTCCACACCGGAAAGACGTAGGGGACGACGCCGGCGAAGGTGGTACTGGCGACCATGTTGGTGCGCGCGGCGTCCGAGCCCATGTTCCAGGCGACGGTGCCCGGGAGCGCCTGGCCCGGGGCGAAGGCGGAGAAGTTGTCGAAGATGACCCAAAAGACGACATCGGGCCGCCCGGCCGTGGCCGTGAAGCCCGGGTAGATCGCCGCCGTCACGAGGCTGACGGCAGCGATCTTCGTGAGGACCTGGTAGGACCCCGGGTAGAAGTCTCCCGCTTGTACGGTAGCCATCGGCTTACCCGGTGGGCGTCGTGAGCTTGAGTTTCACGGCGCGGAGGATCAGGAACACGTCCACGACTCCGGTGGTCAGGGCGCTCGTGTTCGCGCCCGTCACGATGAGGCGGAACCGCACGGTGCCGGAGGCGTTGGCCGGCGCATTCAGGAAGGTGCCGGGAACGAGCGTCACGCCGGGCCGCTGCGTCGGGGCGCCGGCGAAGAGGTTCTGCGCGTTGATGTAGGCGGTCGGGGTGCCGGTCGTGCCGACCGAGAGCGTGGCCGTGGCGACGGCGCCGCCCGTGAAGTTCTGCGCGAGCCAGGCGTAGGCGCCGAGGATCTCGAGGCCGCCGTTGAACGTGGTGATGTCGATGTCCACCGTCGTCGCGGCGGCCGACCAGCCGGCAGCGGCGAAGCGCCGGGTCCACAGCTTCTCGCCCTCGTTCTCATCGAAGTTGAAGGACCGCTTCAGGTAGTTGACGAAAACTTGCTGGATCCGTGGCATGACGCCCTCCCCATCTTGCTCCCGGCACCGCAGGGCCGGGCAGCGGGTTTACTCTCCGGCTTTTCGAGCTTGGCTCATGCCAATCGCGATGGCCTGCTTCCGATTCGTGACCTTCGGACCCTTCTTCGACCCCGAATGAAGGGAGCCGCGCTTGAACTCGTGCATCGTCTTTTCCATCTTGCCGCCGTCCGTGCCGAGGACCGCGGGCCGAGCGAGCGGGTTGTTCGGCCGGTTGTCCACATGGACGGCGTTCGGGTCCCCGATGTCGCCCAGGCCCGTGCCGTCGTTGCCCAGGTCGGGCGACTCGGCCGCCTTCTCCTGCGCCTCGATCTGCTTGCGGCGCTTGTTCTCCGGCGGGGGCGAGGGCTTGTCGGAGCCGACCATCTTCTTCGCTCGAGCGATAGCCCGGTCCACGAAGGAGGGCTCCTTGATCTTCGCGATGGGCTTGCGGCCGATCATCTCGAGCTCGTCCTTGATGGGGATTTTGCTCTCGTACTTCGGTTTGGGCTCGAGCTTCTCTTCCTTGCGGGCCTCGGCCTTCTGGCCGTCGTAGCCTAGCGTCCGACTCAGGCGGTGCGAGAAGTCGATCTGCTTGGGCATTAGTTGAACTGCCCGACAGTATAGACCTTCGTCATGGCGACTGCACAGCCAGCCGCCACGGTCCCGCTCCCCATCACGACATTCGGGGCCATCGGAATCGTGGTTCTTGGGATCGTGGTCGAGATGGAGGTATCCACGATGGTCGTCCCGTTGGTCGCGTCGTCCACCCGATAGAAGAACGCCGACCCGTTGGGCGGGATGTAGACGTAGAAATCGACGTAGAACGCGCCGGAGCTTGCCGGGGCGGGCATTCCGGGGATCGTCGTCTTGGTGGTCGTCGTGCCGTCGCGCGTGTAGAGAGTCACCGCGCTATCGGCCGCGTCCATGCCCAAACCGATGTAGTCGCCCGTGGCGGCCGAGGGATCTCCGGTGTAGAAATTGGTGAGGGTCGCGTTCTGTAGACCGCAGAAGAGACGGTTGCCAGCGGCGTACGTCTCCATGCCGAACTTCATAAACATGAAGAGGCCACCGACTCCGGCGGCGTTGCCCCTCACGAATTGATAGGCGGGGGTCGAAGTGTTCCAGCGGTAGCCCGCGCCGCGGTTGATCGCCGCGACGCTCGTAAAAATCGTCTTGATGGCTCGCGTGTAGCGGTTGGTGCTTGCCCAGTTTGTCGTGCTGGCGACGGAGGTATCCTCCGCGACGACGGACTGGCCGAAAGCGTTTCTCGGAACGAGCGCGCCGTCAGTCGGTTGCAAATGCACGAGTGGCCCGACCCACAGCGCCTCCTGCACCGGCCAAATCTGCGCGGCCGGGTCCTTCCAGATGGGGATTGCGCGGTTGGCGAAAAGCTGGCTCGTGAAATTGATGCCCGTGCTCGGCGTAGCCGGACTCGATGTTGGAGGCAGGTTGACCGGGTTCGTTGTGCCGCCGCCCGGGCCGGGAGAATAGACAAAATCGCCTGCGCCCATTGGATCCTCCTAGATGTAGGTTCCGAAGAAAGCCTGAATCGTCGCGTCAACGTCCTCGACGGCGTAGCCCGAGGCGGCCGTCGCCGCCGCGATGCGCGCCGACATCGGCCACGGCCACAGCGCGTCCGAAGTCAGGACGCCGTTGACGTACCGATAGCGGATCTGCGCGCCCTGCGCCGTGTTGTAGAGCGACTCGCTCGGCCCGGTGTAAAGAGCGGCGGGGGTTGTTCCGGTCAGGATGAGGTTGGTCTTTGTGTAGGCCGTGCCCACGCTACCATTGGACGCCTGCCCACGGAAGCTGGTCAGCCTGGTAGCAACGAGGCCCGAGTTGATCGTTCCGTTCGAGAGAAGGAACGGCTGCCGCGTCGTGCCCGAGAACGGCGTCGTCGGGCCGAAGTTCACGTCGTTGGAGTAGATGCCCACGCAGTCTTGGTAGGTCACGCCGTCATTGAGCGAGTTGAAGAACAGCCGCGCGGGCTGGATGTTGCTCTGCCCGGTTTTCTGGTACGCGATGCAGCCGAGCATCCGACTGTTGCAGTAACTCAGCGGGCCAATCAGGTTCCACCAGACGCCGATGGTGAGGTCGGGCTGGTGGTTGATGTTCGGCGTTTGTAGGCTGTAGTAAGCGTTGCCTCCGATGGTCGAGACAGCCTGCGAGCGCGGGGCGGCCGGGTAATTCGTGGCCGGATTCCACACGATGCCAGTCGTATCGGCGTTGCTGTCCGAAGAGAAAACGCCGTAGGTGTTTTGAACGAACTTGGAATTGACGAGGCAGCTTTGGTCGCCCTGCACCACGCCGTAGGGCAGCGGGATCGGGCCGACATCGCAACCGCTTCCCGGCGGGTTGCCCTGCACGACGGCGACCCCGTTGTTCTGCAAGGTGTAGGGGTCGGGCTGCGGCGTCTGATCCCAAGTCCCGATGCAGTTTTCCATCGTTACGTCGTAAGAGTGGTACGCGAGGGACGCGCCGGGCTTCGGGCCGAGCTGCGTGGACTTGTTCCACCGATGCCACACGCGCCGGAAGGTGGTCGGGCCCGCGTTGGCGTAGGAGATGTAGACCTTGCGCGCGATGCCCCACCCGGCGCAATCCTCAAAGACGTTCGCGCGGCCGTAGTTGTTGACGAAGATGTAGCGGTTCTGGTCCGCAGCATCCCACGCGCAGACGCGCTGGATGAGGCAGCTAATGCAGCCGGTGAGCGCGACGACATCGGCGCTCGAGGCCTTGCAGTTGACGCCGATGATGTTGATGTAATCGACCTGATTCAGGTTGACCGGGATGCGCGCGCTCTGGCCGTCGATGAGTACCTGGCCCTCGTTGGTCGCCCGGACGGTGATGTAGGAAGCGCTCGTACCGCTGACGCTCGGGGCGATCATCGAGTTCGCCCCGGTGTAGGTCCCGTTGGCGAGATTCAGGAAGGGGTCCTGATCGAACACGGGAGCCATGAGGGCCCAGGCCTGCGAGATGAGACACGGACTCCCGACAGAAAGTCCCGTACCCCCACCGGCCGGCGAGGCGTAGAACTGGGGCCCTTCGGATGGCGGCGGCGGGTTGACGAACGCCGAGCCGCGCCGACCCCAGTAGTTGAACGATCCCGCCCTGACGCCCATCAGTTGATGTCGTCAACCGTGAAGGTGTAGTTGATGATCCCGCCGGCGGCCACGCCGATGATGCGGAAGTTCGCGATCTGGCTCAGACCGCGAATGGCGATGAAGCCAGGTGCCGGGAGCAGGACGCCGTTGACGGCGGTGGGGGTCGTGCCGTCCATCGTGAAGCGCGCGTTCTGCGTCTCGACCGAGAGCAGGCACGTCATCAGCCCGCCCATCGCCTTGTAGTTGGCGCCGGCGCTGACCGGGCGAAGCTGGTTTGGGGTCGGGGCTGTCAGCAGGACCGCGGCATTGATGGAGATGTTGTATTGCCCGACCGCCAGCGGCAGGGAACCGACTTCCGAAGTCTGGATTGGCATTTTGTCATCCTGTTCCCCCGCGCCCGGAATTGTACCCCCGTCAGGGTTCCATCGCCTTCGCCTGCGCCGCCTCGCGCGCGGCCTTCGCCTCGAGATAGGACTTGTGGAGCGCCATCGGACCCGTGAGCTCCTTCATCGTTTCCTTGCGGAAGGGCTTCGGGATCCCGGCCCGGTACTTCGCCATGATCTGCCCCGTTGCCAGTCGGGCCGCACGTCCGTCGAGGTCGCGGATCATCTTGCGGATGATCTCGCCGCCACCAGGCTGCGCCTCGATCTTCTCGATGTCGTTGCCCTGCAGGTGGAGCCGGTGCGCGAGCGGGCCCAGGATCGACTGCCGCGCGTTGCCCAGGTTCTCCTCCCACTCGCGGAGCATCTCGTCCTCGGCCGGCAGCGCCTCGCCCTTCCGGGCCTTCGAGATCATGTCCCGCAGCACCTTCATGTCCGGGTACTCCGCGCCAGGCAGCGGCGCGCGCGGCCCGCGCTGGACCGGCATCCCGTACTTCATCAGCAGCGAGTAGACCGGATCGTTCGCCGCGGCGGAGCCCGGGACGTTGGCCCCGGTGGCGACTTCGCCCATCCCGAAGGGGAGCTTCTGGCGCTTAATCATCGGCCCACCCTGCGTGGTCGAGGGCCGGTAGGGGAGCGCCT
>Ga0307503_10000106_pt1 | contig 44176 bp, 63 predicted proteins | sample 17_S_MG_FD_194514 | JGI IMG/M metagenome (GOLD analysis project Ga0307503, IMG submission 194514) | Soil microbial communities from Populus trichocarpa stands in riparian zone in the Pacific Northwest, United States - 17_S | ecosystem: Environmental > Terrestrial > Soil > Riparian zone > Trees... | reverse complement strand
GCAGGCGGCGATATTTAAACATACTGATAAGGTCGAGCACAGCTTTGGTTTGTAGGGTATTGTGCCCTTTGATTTGTACTGACTCGTCGACCGCCAACATACAGTTCCTACCAGTGGTGAACTCGCGCACAAAATGTTTTACACCACTCTTACGTATTGCCTCGTAGTTCACGATAAGCACGGGTGGCTTTTGGTATTTAGTCTTCAAGAACTGGCTATTCTCATAATCGGCACCGGAATTGAAAACGAACGGGTGAACGTTCAGGTTGTACTTTACTATTTCATCAACCCAGCCAGTCTTGAAGTTGTTGGGGCAGATAACCACCATCCGGGTAGCTTCGCCCTGTTTCACGTATTCCAAGAATTCGGTTAGCGTCAGCAATGTTTTGCCGAGGCCCATGTCCATGTAGTAGGCGAAGCCGGGCTTCCCCATCCCGGCCTCCAGCCCCTTCTTTTGAACTTCTAGTAGTCCCATTTTTCCCTCATCTTTAAAGCGTCACGGCTCCGCAGCCTAACCTCATTGAGGATGTGCTGCTCCATTCGCTGCTTCCAGGTTTCCCCGTACACTTCCTCCAACCACTTGCAGGCTTCTTCATCCAAGTTTAGAGTCACCTTTCGGATCGTCATCACCCACCCCATCTTTACGCAGCGCAACGAAGGCCAGGAACGAAAAGTTCGCCTGATCCGCCAGTTCTACCAGCGAATTGAGGTCGAATTTATCCTCCTTTAGCTGGTCTTCGAACTCTACCACTTCGTCTAGCAGAAGTTCCATGATCCGCCCAAGGGACTCCTTGCTCGGGGTATCCTTGTGGCTGTTGACGTCCAGCTTATGCAGCATGAGGTCGAAGAACTCATACAGATACGTGCTGAACTTATCGATCGAATCAGGTACCTTCATTTCGATAGTTGTTGCCATAGTTGCTATGGTCCTTTATGACGGTTATTTCGCTGACTTTGGGTCCGCATCCAACTATGATACCAAAACCTATGCCCAATTGATGGGAGTAGTTATTCAACTCCTTGACTAGCATGTCGCCAGCTGCTTGCCCCAGATAGTCCATGTGGCTTATGAACACCCAATCGGGGTCGTTGGCGCGCACTGCCTCGAAGAATTGCATGGGTGAGAACGTGGCAACCCTCCGCACACGATTTGTTACGGTGGTTCGCTCCGGTGATAGGCCCAGAGCTTCCCAATTAGTTTCCACTTGATCTACGTACCACTCTCCGCTAGAATGACCGTCGACATTGCCGACCCGAATGGGGTAGGTTCTGACAGCCATGTAAACCTTGGCGAGCGACCGGGCAGGAAGGCGGGCATCCGCCATCCCTTGCATTACAGTACATTCCCGGCTGGTCACTTTCGGATAGAATTGTGAATTGATCCCCAAGCTGAACCCCTGCGCCACTTCCATGAAGTAGGCATTCCGGTCGGGTTTTATCCGGTGCTCTTGTATCACCACATTTTCGGCTATCCGACCAAGCGAATTGACGGCGATGGCCTTGGGCTCCCGCATTATCTTCCGCGCGAGCGCTGCTCCCGTACCAGACCTTGTACCCGCTACTTCCGCTATAGAGCCAGATTCCTCCGCCTTCTTATCCTCGTCGGTTACGATGGCAGCATTCGGGTGAACGAAGATGCGAACTTGGGGGTGTAGGGAGGCTTCCACTCTCAAGCAGTCCCGATCGATAATTGCCCCGGCAGAAAGATATATCGGCACCGGGTACCCAAGCTTGGCGGCATACACTCCGAATGTTGGCAGCTGTTTCAGGATGATCTTCTCGTCGCCATAGTAGCAAGTGTGCCCGCTGTTGGGGCCTCCGCTGTAGATCGACCCGCTAAAATGATTTATGTAGCCATCTTCGCACGCGCGGAGCGCCAGCCAAGCGGCGAGGGCACCCTTACCGGTGGAGCCGAACTGGCCATCCACCAAGCAGTGTACGCCTAGAGGTTCGAATAGTCTCATCACTCACTCCCATGTCTCATGATACCACATCCCGCAGTCCCTGTCAACCCTCGTTTCGGAGTCCCATTACTCGGGCTCCCTCGTTCTAAACTGGCTGGCCAATGCCGCGTACCCGCCTTCGTCTACATAGTTGTCGGCTGAATAGCCGTAAACGGATCGAGCGATCTTGAGTAGAACCATAAGTTGCGCTACATCGTGCGGCGACACAGTAATTTCTGGGCGGACCGTGTTGGCGTGGAATACGTAGATAGACCACAATTCGGCGATCATCCGAAATAATGGATCGGTGTCGCCGTGAACTCGGTTCTTGGTTGATACTTGCTCCAGCGCCGCTCTCAGCGTGCTCTGCGCGGTAGTCTCCGTGGGTTCGGCAACATCCACTGGTCTTGTTTGTGCTGGCTTTTTCATCATTTCCTCGTTGAGTACCAGTATTGGCACAGTTGGTCGTTGAAGGACATTTCGGTCGTCGTCACCGAAAAGCAGTCCCGGGGGTCGATATTTTCGGCTGGCGGGTGGAAGTAGTACGTGTTGTCGCGCCACCCAATCATGATGGGAATAGCGTGGTCATTCGGCGTTGCTGCGAATTTCACTCTTCGCAGTTCCTCAAACTGTCTGGGTGTTGGGCCGAATGTGGGACCCCGAATGATCTTAACCTCGGCGAAAAATACGGGCAGGCCAACCGGGATGAGAATGGTGTCCATTATTCCCACACCGAATTGATCCTCAATGCGGCGAGCGTAGCCCATCGCTTCCTGAATAGACTTAACCATTCGGCGCTTGATTGTGGCCTCATTCATCGTGTATAGCCTTTATAGTTGCGGGCCAGTCGAGCACGAATTCGTGGCTGTTTACCCAGCGGCCTACCTTCAATGCTATAGCGTCTTGGGCGGCTTCCTCCCAAGTGTCGAATGCGCAGGAATAGTTTTTCCATTGCAGTTTATACTTAATCATCGCTCAACTCCGCTCGATCATACCACCACTCTGTTACGGTGAATGTCCGTAAACCATTCTCATCTGCTTCTGTCATTCCGACCACTTGCGACTTGGGCAACCAAGTCTGCGCTACTCTCCCCATAGTTGGTTCTATGAGGTATGCTTTTGCTGTGGTTACTTCAATTCGTGCTTCGACCTCTCTCGTTGGGTCGCCGGGACGGTAAGGCATTTGAACCCCTCTCTTTGCCACTGTTTGTAGTGTTTCATACACATGTTACGCGCTATCGTGTTCCTGCCACACCCCTCTTCGGTGCATGTTGGCAGCTGTGATTTATGTCTCTTCTGCGTTCTCGGAACTTTCAAATTCCGGTCGCCAGTTGTGTACCATTCGAGGTAGTGCCGATTGCACTTATTTCGAGCATGGGACAATTCACCGCAAATGTCGCAGCGGGGGTGATGCTCGTAACACCATCCGCGCGCCATAACTGGGTTTTGGCACCCTCTGCACCCGCAAGCACCCTTTATCCGAGGTGGGCGCTTGAATTTCTTGACATACCGAATCATTCTTTTGCACCAAACGGCTTGCCGTTGGGATCGAGGATTATTCGATGGCCATTCCTAATTACGACAGTGGCGATGTGAACGCCCTTCTTGTCGCGCAGATAGACAACGCTGCCATCGGTTGTGGTCGCCGTGCCCAGAACATTGCCATTCTCTGTCCACGGAATGGTGGTTGGCATCCGAAATTCTGGCATTATCGGGGACATAAAATCCAATGGTGGTTGTGCCACGGCTACTGTCGTCGTGAGAAGTAGTGCGATCAGAGTTTTCATTTCGCTCTCCGTTGTGAGGGCAGACCGGCCCCTCTGTTGAATACGTTTCCTCTGCCATCTTTATCCCTGCCTGACTGTTAACCGCACTCGGTCTTAACGCTAAACGGTTTGGCGCTCGGCATCGATCTTCTCGCGAAGCTCACGGGCGGCGGCCATGCACTCCTCCGCCACATGGAAGCCTCGGGTTCCGAGTTCGCTCTGATCCTTCTCATACTTGACGCTGATCCAGCCAAGCACGCCCCGGAGTGAACGCCAGTAGTCCCACCGCCCCGCGCGTTCGCCAGCCTTGTAGGCTTCGCTGGCGTGGGTGTAGATCCCGTGCATATCGTCGATCATTAGCGTTATCCTCTTTGAGGTTGTGCGGCGGTCTAGTTCCGTCGCGGTTGTCACCTGACTGTTTGCGATGATGGCGGGGAGGGCTCGTCGCCCTCCCCATTGTTGTCAGACAGCGCCTACAACGCTGTTGTGGTTGCGGCGTCGACGCGCGAGGGCAATGAGCCCGCCCATCGCGACGATGAGACCCGGCAGCCCCATGCCCACGACAGGGCCGGGGACAGCTGCCACATTCGGCACAAGAAAGAAGCTCTCGGCACCGTCTGAAGCATTGCTCCACCGCGCGGCGAACACGATCTGATCGCCAATTGCGATGTCACCGCGATCCAACTGGATGTTGGTCAACAGATAGTCCGGGAAGCCAGTACCATTGTTGAAGGTTGGCAAAGCTGTGCCACCCGGATCGAACAACGAATACTGGGCAATCACGGTCATCTGCGTCAGGTTCAGAATGACGAAGGCTTCCAAAACCTCCGGCCCTGCGCCAGTCGCAGTGTTCACGTCGATACCGATTGAGAAGGCACCGGCGGTGTTCAACGCATTCTGAGACAGCAAGTACGTCTGCAGGAACGACAGATTGTAGCCGGTCCCGATGACGTTCTGGTCCAGTTTGGCTCCAACAGTTGACGACGAGAACTCGATGAACGAGGTCGCGTTGCCAGTTTGGGCGTAGTTGTTGTAGCCGAAGTCCCCCTGTTGCCCCGGCTGGTTCGTGCCGCAGATCAAGCACTGAATGTTCTGCGGTTGATTTCCAGGGGGTGGGGCAAGTACCAGCGTAAGTGCACTGGTGCTCCCTGTTACTGCGAACAGGTCGATATTATCGGCCTGTGCTGGTAGTGCAATCAGCGCCAGCAACGCTGCAGCTACATACTTGCGCATGCATGCTTCCTTCGCCCTCAAGGTGGGGTCGTGCACGAGGGAGGGCATCCCCGTGTACTCTATTCGCTTCCCGGCATAATGCATCTCGGTCTTCCTGTGTCGGCGTGAGTTAGCATCAATGGACGGCTGCAACGCCATTCGCTGCGAGCACAAACACCAGAATTTGTATAGACTAGGCACACGAACTGTGGGCGCAATCCCTCCAATACTGGTTCTTCCACAGCTGGCCCATCGCGAACTGTACAGGTACTTACTGCTAGCACTGTCGCTATTGCAAGTAATTTTGGCATCGCTGCCTCCGTTCATTGCATTTTCAATCTATCTATTTCGGTTAGCGCCCACAATGCGGCTTCACTTACTGCTGCCGCCCAATTATTGTCGCCACCGAACAGATTTCGCGGGAACATATCGCCGTTCTTGGCTTGGGCCATCCATTCCAGCCGCTTGCGATTGAGTTCGTCATTCATCATAAGTATCCATTTTATCGCCGTACGAGGCATGAGCCCAAGTGGGGCCGCTACCTAAGCCGAATGGTATTGGAACAGCAAGTTCGAGTTCCTGGGCAACACCCTCAATCGATCGTAAGATAGGCCCCGGATCGTGCGCTGGATTTCGTTGCCACAGTAAGCTGTCGTGGATAGTAAGTAGTACTTGTAGATCATCCGGGTATGCATCTTCGTATTGGCACGCGCGGAGGATGCAGAGTTTGATGTGTTCGCCGCCGACATTCTGGATGATCCTTGAGACTGCACGGTACGCAAACCGGGGATCGTCGCAATACGCCCTGCGACCGAGGATAGTTTTGACATAGCCCCGCCTCTTGAATACCGATACTGCCGTATCCTGAAATTTCTTAATATCAGGGAACGCGTCCGTAAGAAACGCTCGGTGAGCATCGCGCGCTTGCTCCAGTGACCAACGCATGTGCCCTGCGAGGGTGGGCGGAGACATCATGGTTAGCATCCCCATCGACATCCTCTTAGCGGTGTCGCGATCTAAGCTGAGGATTTGGGAGGCTCTATCATGGATATCCATAGTTCCGTTTCGGTATCCGTCAAGTAGTGCAGGATCGCCTGAATAGTGTGTGAAGAGGCGGGGTTCTTGTTGCTTAGCATCTGCTTCTTCAATAACAAATCCTTGATCAGGCACAACAAGTCGTCGTACGACACGGCCAACGTCGATGTTACGCTTGGGGAAGGCTTGAAGGTTAGGGTCAGAGCATGAGAACCTGACACCTGCAACTCCATAGTCGTCAGATTTGGATTGGTTAAGAATTGGGTGAACTCGTCCGTTAATATTATGTGTATCGATGAGGGGGGTGATGAAGCTGTCACGTGCTTTCTCCAGTCTGCGGACCCCGAGAATAGCGCCGCCAATTTCGTTGGTGGCCAGCCACTTTTCGGTGAACGAAATAGCACCACTATCGGTACGGGCGAATTGTTGATCCTGGTAGCCGTTCACTCGGTACAGTTGCTCCACTGCTTTCGGCGACCTAACATTGAACCCGGGCACAAATACCTTGCTCTTTTCGGCCACGGCCTCGTTTATTTCTTGTACAACTCTTCCTGAGTAATCGGGGTCGATCTTAAGGCCCCGGTGGTGCATTCGAGCCACGTACGGAAGCAACTCACACTCCAAACGCCATGCACGGCGTAGGTCGTTTCCATCCAGAATAGGTTGTTGGGCAGCCCAAAGTTCGAGGGTGGAGATTCCGTCTCCGGTTGCGTACTCGACCACGGTTGGATGATCACCTTCGAGCCTCCAAAAGTTCTTCATTTGCTTGCGATCAGGCAATCCACCGAATCGTCGCGCTAGTTCCGCGTAGACCTCGCTACCCTTCTTGAGCGTCAATTTTCGCCGCGCGCAGCAATCTTCGAGGCTGTATCCTTGTGTTATGTCGCTGATGATCGCCTCGTTGATCATCGTATCTTCTAGTGGTCCGTTAAGGCTAACAGCATGCCTAAGACAAATGCGAAGATCAAAGCCAAGGTTATGCCCCACGGTACGGAAGCCATGGCGGCCTCGATCTCTGAAAGCCGCATTAAGAGAAAGTTCGAATTGCCCAGCATCGGGTATGTTCCCCCCTGCTTCGTGTCGGACAGGACAGTACAGCGAATGAGTATTGTTGGTGATCACATAACCGCACACCTTGTCCTTCACCGTTATCCCGGTGGTTTCGGTGTCGAATGCTATGGCTTCGTGATCGTCGCTTACGATGCGCAGCGCCAATCCCGGGTCAATTCCTTGCTCCATTCACACTCCAAAATGAGGGCGGGCCGGGTGTTCAGAGCCCGCCCTCTAGTTGACAGCCGGGGCGTATGTCAGAACTTACCGGCTGTAGCCTCGTCGAATTGCCGGGGAGGGTTCCGATCCGCTGGTGCGGCGGGCTCTTCCTCGGTCGTCTCGTCGTTCGCAACCCAACCGCCCTTGGCGAATTGCTCATAGAAGGCGGAGGTGATCGGCGCTACATCTTCGCTGGCGAATCCCGCCCCCGTGTAAGTGAAGTTGAAGTAGGGACCCTCGGGACCCTTTTGCTGCACCACGCCGATATCGTACGCCTGAACATAGTGCGCGACGGACTTGGAGTCGATCCTTGACAGCAGTTTCTGCATGGGCTTCACAGCGGACCGCGTGTTGATGATGATCGATGGTGACAGTTCAGGGTAGTCCGGGAAGTACCACATCATGTTGTAGGTTAGGCTCGCAGCCGGAGGCGAATTGGCATCGCCCGGGATCGAAGTTCCGAACTGATCCAGCTTGCTTTCGGCTACGGTCTTTGCGGTCCGATACGTGATCGGGTTCGGTGCGCCCTTGGGTTTCACCGTGAATTCGGCATCTGCCGGTTCCCAATGAATGCCGTCGCGTGCTCGAGCCAGAATGCCCCTGTCGTCGTTGCGCGGTGCCCACAACACGTAGGACTTAGCAATGACAATCGGGACGCCCCGAATGACGGGGCCTAGATTCTGCTGGCCGATGGTGTGCCAGAACTGCCCGGCTTTCGCTTCCGGGAATTCCACGAGTTCCGGCGAAATCGCCTGCATTAGCTTAACCCTCGGGATGACGCGATCCGAAGAGTCGATGTTGCCGATCCTGCCCTTGTTATATTGAGCAAGGTGAGCAGGCAGTTGATCATTAGTTTTTGCTACGTCGTTCATTATTTCACCTTTGTGATGCTTGTGTACGTCATGATGCTTGTGCTGAATGTCGGAGCCGGAAGGTCCACTCCGTCGTTGTTCAGTTCCTTCGCTAGCGCGCCAAGGGTTTGAGCATTCACGGTTTCTTGGATGACGCCACCGTGGCCGTTGCTTCGCAGCCATTCAAACCCCATCTGCTTGTCGAGCATAGAGGCCGACCAGCGCGAGCTTAGGCTGACGCGGCCGACCCCCTCGACGGTGATGCTTTTGACTTTGTTGTGCCGCATAACGTCCGGCACGAATTCCCGGGACAGCCGCTCTTCGAGTTGGCTGAGAGCCTCGCGGGATTCTTTGATGAGGGCATTGGCCTTGCGGAGGTCGTCGTAGTGCTTGATCACCACGATGTGATCAGTTGTCGCGACCGCCTCCGTGGTCTGATCGCGGACGTCCCCAACCACCTTGGTTAGGAGGGCGCACACATTCGCTAGCTCTATTAGAGTTTCCTGCTTCATGTTCGCTACTCATTGCACCTGCCCTGGATTGGGCAGTATGTTGAGTATACCACACGGCGGCACCGCTGTCAATATGGCTTTAATACCCCGTGTCGAGAAAGAATTCTAGCTATTTCCATGCGAATTTGAGCCTTCATAGCAAGTAATTGCTTATTGGTTACGTTATACTCGTTCCGGGTTACGCAAATATAATCATCAAACTCGTCGAATATATAATCAACTATTTCGTCCATAGCTTTATCAAGTTCGGTCATCGAAATCTTCCAAATAAAGGTGAGGCGTCGGAAGTACCTTGGGGGGCTTTCCGACGCCTCGACCAACACAGCTTCAACAGGCTGGGCTTTAGGCTGCGTTGGCCTTCGCTTCGGCAGCTTCCTTCGCCGCGCCAGTAAGAGCGGGCTTCGGGAGGCTGACCTCGTACTCTTGACCGTCGAGGCCGATCGCCTTGCCTTCCTTGCGAACGATGGTCGCCAGCATGTTCCGGAGGGTCATGCGAGCGCGTCCTTCGGCACCGTGCCGCCTCTCGGAAACCTGCCCCTTGTAGTGCTCAACCTTCTCGGGGGGCAGCCCGTTTTTCTCGCACAGCATGAAGAAGTCGTCGAAGTTGAACCCTTCCTTGTCGGTGCACTGCGATTTGATGAATTGCGCGAGCGCATCCTCGCCGCCGTTCTTGTAGCGGCCGGAATACTTGGACGGAACGATAGACTTGGTTACTTTCGGCTCCGTCGGCGCAGCAGTCTGTTCGTTACTCATTACTCTCTCCTGTTATGGGGTCATACCCGATGCGACCGATCATACCACACCTGGGACTTGGTGTCAATCCCCCCTTAGTGTAGCTTGAATATTATATACCTCCTCGCATTCGGTTAGCATTACCGCGCCACGACTTCGCCCCTATGAATTCTGACTTGTTCTCGCCGAAATCATCAGCGTCGAATACGAACGAAGGGGTCATTTTAACACCAATGGCCAACCCAAACTGCTCAGTTACGGTACCGATCTTGTACTTAAATCTGAACATAATTCTCCTGTCAGAGGTGAATGGCTCAATAAGACCAGCGTCATCCAATTCTTTCATAACTTCCCTTGGTTGGACAAATCTGATGCGCATCGAGTCACAAATATTAGATACTCGCTCATTGAATTGGGATTGAGTGAATGGGGCGGATAAATCCAAATCTTCCCAGATGCGGCCCTCTTCAATGATTGCCTTAGCCACTCGTCTTGGGTATGTCATATTTGACTCAATGATAACCTTGTCGTTGCTACTTGATAAAGCAGTATTTTCTAATGTGTGGCGGTCTACTTCTATTGTGCTGAAAATGTGCATGAAATGTTCTTTAACATCCCGCCGCATTAGTAGCGCGTTGAACTCATCGAAGAATGGCTTGATAGTAACTGCCCAATCTTTAAACTGAGCCTCGCCCAATTTAAGGTAGTCTTTATCGTATGTCTTGATATAAAATAAAGCGCGATCTTGTATGTTTTGTTGTCCGAGATTCATGTCGAATCGATTTGAGGCGAATATAACCCGCGAGAAAATTCGGTAACTCTTTGCGGATTGGAACTTCTCTGCCCCTCCTATTCGTTCGTTGCGAATTAGCTTCTTAATTTCGTCTGTAGCAGATTCGCTATGAAATTTAGCTTCGTCTATAAATACAAACATCTTATTGATGAATGGCTCAACTGAGAATGTACCCTCTAAAATCTTGGGGGATGCCAACCCGTGTTGGTCTTGAAATAGTTGTTCCAGGAATGTGTTACCAAAGAATGATTTGCCGACACCCTGTCCTCCGACGAATACAGGTGCCACTTGCTGCTTCTGCCCCGGGTGCTGTACGGTCCACGCGATCCACTCCATAAGCCAATTAATCTGTGCTGGATTGTCTCTACACAAATACTTAAACAACTGCTCCATCATTTCGCGGCATTTCGCCCCTAGTGCTGGATTGTAGTTCTTAGTCGGCTTGATTGGCCAGCCGCGCCACGTGTTGAACATAGTGACAGTTCCAGGCTCAGCATCTTCATCATCTGGAACTATATCACCGCCGCGTGTTACGCGAATGATAGACCCCGGTGGGAAGTCTGGGTATAGATTACTACCACTAATTCGCCTTCGTAGCGGCGATGTTTCAAATACTCTGAATAGAGGTTTCATCTTACCCGCTATCTCTATAAAGTCATTGATGTGTCTGCGCTCCAATTCATCCTTGGTGTGATTGAAAGACAGCATAGTAATGAATCGCTCTCTATCAACATACCTATCGTTGGTATCGTCGAATATGTAGCAATCGGCCATCTTTGTTAAAGGTGAAACGTCCACACCCGGCATAAATACAGCGCGGAGGGCGTACATCGGCTCGGTTCCTATATCTGCTTCTAGAGCAGGCCAGCCTGGAATACGAGCGTCGGGATTGTTTTCTAGCTTTCTCAGTGCGTCGCGGAATGTGCGCTTTCTCATGTTAGCTTCGGGGTCGCCCGTTTCCGCACACACAAATTCGATCATCGCCTCGGCTGTTTCTGGTTTGCCGATCGGACAGTAAGTGCCGCGCGATACCGAGTCATTCTCGTTTATACCATGACTTTCGCGCACCAAACGAGCAAGCCAACCAGCTACTTTGATTGCTAAGCTTTGTCTTCCGCCCTCAACCCAATGAGGCTGAATTATATACAGAAATGTGCCGAATGCGATGCCAGTTATTAATGTTTCAAACGAAGTCCTGCGCGGGGTAGTAACTGCTATTTCGCCTATCGAAGTAGCTACTTTACTGTCCTTATCATACCACACCGAAATGTCATACTTACCTGGCTCAGTCTTGTGGGCATAAATACTGCCCGGTGCCACAGTTTGACGTGCTTGCTTAATTGCATTTGATGTGTTAATAGCCGGTCCCATCGAGCGAAGCTCAGACTTAAACCTATAATCGCCTATTTTAAACCCCTTCGGCTCAAATGCCTTCATTTCATCATAATTAGCAAGGTCCGTATCGTTTAGCTGTACCATGATGTGGGAAGGGACTTGGCGTGACATTCGCCCAAATGCGAATCGTGTGTCGACGCCAAGGAAATTCATGGCCTTGAATACACACTGATTATAGCGCGGGTCTTCGGAGTCAATGTCAACATCAAGCCAACCGAATTGGAGGTTGAAGCCTAGGTTCAACTGCCTGTATTCGGGATTGTCGATCCAACTTTGAAGGTTAGTGTCTCGGAATTTCTTGTTGAACCAATCGGAGTCGAATGGATTCTTAGCCGCCACTTGCAAGAAGGTAGCGCCTACTTGAATAAAATTGTTGTTAACTTGAGTGGTGATGGAACGTTGCTGATTTACGATTCGCTCGTCGGTCGTGCTGAACGAATAGCCACCCTTGATAAGTTCCATTTTCCCCCTGGCCCCGGGGATGGCTGCGGCGAGGAGGTCGGCCGACCTTTATCCTCGCCGCAGCCGTTGCACAGGGGCAGTGCAGAGATTACCATACCACGCGGCGGCCTGCCTGTCAAGATCGTTTCAGTATATTCAGGGTATTCAGTCCTCGGGCTCGTACGGCAAATCCTCCAATTCAGCAGCGTGGAACAAGTCGATGAGTTCGGGGTCGTCGAGCAACGGCACTTCGGATAGATCGATTTCTTGCCACTTGTCACGCCACGCGAGGTATTTCGCGCCAGCCTCGCCGTCGACCCAAGCCGTGGGCTGGTTGTCGAGGAAGTTGTGCATAGCTTCAATCACTTTGTCGCGAACGGCATCCGCGTTCTTCAACATGTTGTTGTAGTTCTGCATGATCTGATTGAACTCGGCCATCTTGTCGCTCATTTCGTCGCGCTTGACTTCGATCTGCTCGCCCACCTTGTTCAGTTCGACGATGGCGGCACTCATTTCGTCGACGTACTTGTCTTCCAGCTTATGCATTCCCTACTCCTGTTAGTTGTGTTTCCATTGTTTGACGAACGCCCTACACGCGTCTTGTGCTTCTGCCAGTGTTGCGAATGCTTGGTATCCGCCTCCTATGTCTACTCGGGTTTGATCGAATGGGACAGCCGTGGCAAGTTTGACACTAGCCGAAAATCTGCCATCATCCCGTGTAATGATGAAAGTCATCGGCCCGCTACGAGCACCCCACATTGGTTGGTCTGGGAACACTCTTTCCACTACTTCGAATTGCATGTTGTTCTCCTGTGGCATGCTATACGCCGTGGGCGTGCTATGGCCCAGCTATATCAGTAGCTGGGGGTCCCGGCCACCGCACGGCGTACGGTACGCCGTGGCACGGTGACATGGCCGGTAGCGGCAGCTGGGGCGCGGTTACTGGCGGGTGGCACGCTTTTTTGCCTCTACTTGAGCCAAATCCATCAGTAACTCAGCCTTAAGCTCGTCTAGTATTTCCTTCGCCCATTCGGCTGAGTTTAGGGTCTTTCCATCAACGTGAATTTGCACCCGATTCGAAAGCTCAAGCAACATGATGCTTGCTAAGTTGATGGTTGCGCCGCGCACTAATTCAGGATCCACCCCTAATTCCTGTGAGGAATGAATCCATTGCATGAATCGCCTGAATACAATATCAATTGCCATGTAAGCAGCCGGTGCAGCATCGCCTTCATCTTTCAACACACTTACTATGGCATCGGCATACCTGTTGATACCAGCCGAATCGTGAATATATAGTTTGCGCTCTTCTTCAAGTGTCATCTTGTCCCCGCTTTGGTTTATACTTCACCGTCGCTTGATCCACCCACTCTTGACTGAGTTGGTAATACCCGGGCCATATGTTCTGCGGCATTGTCAAGCTGCCCTTGTTCTCGCGTACTTTCTTAGCTAGCAGGTTTCGCCCTGTCATCCGCAAGCGTCCTTGCCAGCCCTTGGTGTCGCGCTTGTACTTGGCGAGGCTGACCCCGTTCGCCGCGCAGATCGCCTCGAATAGCTCGAGATTTGTGCCCGCCTTGTTATTGCAGATGCTGTTGAGCATTACAGCCAACTCGTCCCCACAATGCGAAGGGTGACCCGCCTCGGCATAGTTCGCGCGGTATCGGTTGGTGACGACTGACCCAATTCCGTCGGCCTTTCGGTCGCCTACCTCCGCATCGGCGGCTTTGTCCCACTCGTCATTCCACTGGTCCGCTTCGGGGCTTCCGTCAGGGTAAGGACAATCGGCAGCTGGAACCCCCTCGTTATAAGCCTCCCCGCCTCGTTTTGGTACTCCACGTACATGAAACTGGTCGTCTTTCGTTTCGGGTTCTGCTGCCCATGCTTCTTCCCATCCATGCTCATTCGCCTCCATCATGCGTAGAATGTCAGTGGGAAGGGCTGGCGTCCCCACCATTTGTTTGTGCTGCTCATTCAGCACAGTAACTAGCATCGTAGTTGCAGTTATAACTTTATAGTCGGGGGACATGCGAAGTATGCTCTGCACCGCGCGCATTTCCTCCAACGCGTCGTTGACGGTAGGAGCGAATAGCTCAACCGAACGTTCGGGCCAGAAGATGCGCACCCCCTTGTCGGGCGTCATACTTACGTAGCAGCCGATTTGCATCGCTTGCTTTAGCTTCGAATGGTGAACGCTCATTTGCCTATTTCCTTCATGACAGCTATCATGACTTTATCCCCGATGTTCAAGTCGGCTGGCTTGCTGTCCCCCACGAATAGTCGTTCACGTGACCCCTCGAATAGTACGAACCACCCTTGGCTCGTTTTATACACCGGATGTTCGAACTCCCCCGGATTGTGAGGTGTTCTAGTTTGATACCCGGTCGTAATTTTGAATTCTTCCGCTATGTCCACGACTTTAGTCGGAACTAGAAATACTGTTCTATACTTACTCATGGTGGCCTCCCATGAATACTATAGCACGGTCCGCGCCGCCTGTCAAGTAGGGTTTAGCTTGTCAGCTATCTCCTTGAGCATAGCGATGTAGCAAGATTGACTGGTCTTCATCGATTCGTCGTCGGAACACAGCCATCGATCGGGCAAGTTGCCGTCCATATCCTTATAGTACCAACCCGGTTCACCCTCGTCTTCGCGCCAGCCAATTATAACACGGTGTTCGTACTCGCAGTTCGCAGTCTTTACGACGTGGATTCCTTCTTTCATCTTAGCGAATTTGTTGTTCTTATTCGCTTCCTTTTCATTCTCCTGGCGAAATGCCAGCGCCTGATTAATGAGGGTATCGTTGAGGTATTCTTTGCGGAATCGTTCCGTTCCCAGCCCAATTTCGTGTTCCCGCACGTTCTTATAGTTATGCGACAGCGGATTGCAGATGTGCGTAACAGTTCGCCTGTCCACGTTGTACATCTTGGCCAGCGCTTCGCGCGTTATACCAGTATGGTTCAGGGCGAGGATTTGGCACCGCTTCTCGAAGTCCAGCTTAGGAGCGAATTTGTTGCCGTCCACGTACAGAAGCTTGAGGAGGGCGATGCGTTCCTCCTTGCTACCTTTCAGGTTGCCTATTTTAGGAATTAGTTCGCCAATGGTGGACTCGAAGTCCACGTCGTTAGACACGAGCATGCCCTGAATGACCACCCTTGCATCAGGGTCCATCTTACCGAGCATTTCGCTGATTCTCTGCTTGCCGTTACTCATACACGTTCCTCCTTGAATATGTCATTCCACTCTTGCGGCGTAATTCCTGTCATTAGGAACTCGCGGTCAGATTCGCTCATGTTAGGAAATTCGACCTGCACCAGCGAATTATCCATCCGTAGAATTCGGCGGTACAACCACCGCGCGATGTCGAACAGATCGTATTGGGGGTTTTTGATCATGTGTGAAGCCACCCGCCCCGTGATCGAAGGGCGGGTGATGTGAATGTTACCCAACGCGTCGTGCGTAAGGTGTGTATTCTTGTCCAGGATGATCTGCATCAGTAGTTCCTCTCTATCAGCGGAATTCGTGCCAGCTGCTCGATGTTCAGATCGGGCGCGTCAATCACCCTGAACGGCATCCATTGGCGGGGCTTGAGCACGTAACACGGAATCATCGGTATCTTTGCGATAGCGAATATCATGTAACGGTGGTGCCCGTCGACCAGCATAACGTCCGGCTCGCCGTTGGTGTATGTTCCTCGCTCGCAGAATATGATGGGGTCCAGCTTTCGCTTTCCCAGCATGGCTTCTGTAGCAAGTTGCACTATCCTTTCTGGACTAACCGAATTAACACGCATGAAATCGGCTGCGATTTCTTCGTGCACGCGGGTTTGCAATATTTCTAGCTTGCCGTGTAAGTCCTGCTTCGCGATCCAGTCGCGTAGCTTCGGCGTGTGGATGTGGAAGTTCTCACCTGTCTCCTCATTGATCCAGGTGTAGATTTGCGTCCCCTTGGGGATCGTCTTGAACGGTATCATTGACCCTCCTGTGTCTACCATCCATCGTACCACGCGTACGCGGCGCTGTCAACCCCGCTTTACGATTAGCGCCTCAGTTGCTGTCGTCCGGATTTCTTGTAATACTCGGCTTGGTTCTAATTTCGCCTCGACGTCGATCTTGTACACGATCTTTCGGAGGGCCTCCTGCATCCTCCTCGCCTTCCACAGCACCAGCTGGAGTTCCTCTCTCGTCATTAATCTTCTCCACTATGTCTTGCATCTCTTGGGTAATTGGGCCGGGGGAAACAATATGAACTGGGCTCAGCGCTTCCTCCCTAGCGTCAGCAAGCGCGTTGCTAATCATTTTAACGTAATTCTGCATCTGCGGCAGAATATCCACCAACCGAGTGAACAATGCGACGGCGTGGCGCTGGAACATGTCGCGCTTAGTTTCGCATATTTCCAGTTGTTTCTTTATGAACCTTAGTTCGCGCATCGTTTCGGCGTCGCGAGCACGAAGCATAGCGTTCTCGTGTTCCAATTCTTGCACGCGCTCGTTGGTTCTCACGATGTTATCGAGTATTTCGGCCGTCTTCGGGCTCATTGTCTTTGCGTTATCCTGTTCGTCACTCATAACTGGCTCCTTCTTTCTGCCAATCCCTAGCATTTATGCTCCTTTGGTTAACCTTTCGAGTCCCTCGGCGTCTTCTTAAACGCCCCGTTCATTTGTTGCCATGTGCGCTTGTATCCAAGCGAACGGCCCACAGCCTCGATGCTGGCACTTTGCGGGCGTTTGGTTTTGCCCTTGAACCAGTTGTACAGAGTCGAATAGCTGACCCCAGAAGACTTCACGATTTCTGAGGTCCTGGCCTTCTCGTCATCGATGATCGTGCGCAACTCGTCGATAACCGGGTCCTTGTTGCGGAATGAGTAGCTCTTGTACATTTTCATTTCACTAACCTCACGTAACGACCTGGGCCGGTGCGCTTGATCAACTTGAGCTTGATTGCCTCATTGATCACCTTGGCGGTGGTGGAAGTATGTGCCGGACGGTTATCCTTCTTGAGTTCAGCCATCACTTCGCTGGTTCTAAAATTCGGTTGGAACCTACCGAAGAACTCGGCGTGGTCGATTGGCCCTGGCGTTGTCACGGTCCCGTCCTCTGCGAGGGCAGCGTTGTGCATAGGCTGAATTTCGGGCGATCCAGCGGACAGCCCAATCAGCGCCTTTAACGATTTAGCCAACCTCTTATCATCTGTCATAAACGTTATTCTGAACATTTCACCTCTCCCTTGTACTCTACACGCTCCGAAAGGGTGCCCCGGTGGCACTCGAATGGGGATTGAAGGACCACCGGGGCTTGCAGACTGCGAACGGAGCAGAACGCAGCCTACCTCGTTGTTTGCTTCACCGAATTGCGGATCAGCAACTCAACTTTGACAGCCACCCAAAATTCGTGGGCGGACGGGATTGGCTCAGCCAGGAAAATGTACCTGTCGACGTGTTCCATCGCCTCAGCATGCTGGAACTCCTCGCTGAATCTCCTTGCCATGACTTTCACTGGCGATTCGCTCATCCAACCTCCTCAAGCAGTTGGGGTGACACAGCCAGCCCCTTCACGCGGGTATGCAAGTCGTACTTCTTGTCGGGGCGGCCGTTTTCCTTGCGCTTGCGGCGCGCGGCGTTGACCTGCGCCTTGCGCTCAGCAGAGCTTTTGCTCACTCTGGTGGTAGGAATGAAATGGAGGGTGAAGGAGAACGGTGTCACCGATTCTTTGTTGTTGTCAAATCTAACCATGTTGTTTACTACTACCCTGGGCAGGAATGCCTTTTCCCTGCGGTCATTTCTCCTAGTAATTGCTACACCAGTAGAATCAACTTTGATGTACAAACCTGGGCCGTTGATTCCCTTCGCAACTGCCAGCTTAATCATGCACTTATTGGGGTCGCCGCACTTGGCGTCTTCGATCATCTGCTTAGTGACGTAACACCTAACCTTCTTGTTGAAGTTCACTTGACTGGCATGCTTTTCAAGTCTAGAAGGTCTAGTCTTCTTTGATCGTACAACCATGACTTCCTCCTTAAGGTGGTGCCTCGGGATTGAGGTCTAACTGTGCTAGCCTTGTGCTGGTGCAGCTCATTTGCTCTGCTCCCTGAGTATAAGCCACGCCACGGTGAGTATTCCGATCATGAGGCCAACCGAAAGGCCGCCTATGAAGATGATTGCCTCGTTCATTCGCCACCTATATTAGCGATGCCGATTAGCACGCCGATTATGATCGACCCTATGATGAAGATGAGTGTGGTTAGCTTGTCCATCTGCCGTTCCACCGGGTTCGGCGCTGGAATTAGCGTTGGCTCTTCGTATTCGACGTTGCCCTGCAGTTTGATGCGAACGCCGTTCCACTGAGCGAAATGCTCCTGTTCTGGCTCAGTCTTCATCGATTTGCTCCGTTGTCGGGTAGTTCTGGTCAGTTAGAACGTCGCGGCGGTAACGCTGCATCTTCATGTCGTGACACTTAATGCAGGTGCGGCACAGTTCTATGCCCCGCGCGTCGTGCTGCCACGATGATTGCAGCCCCGACCCGCAGGTGCAGACCTTGTAATCATACCTTCTGGTTGGCATCACGTTGCTCCGTCTAGTTCGCGCACGCGGTGTGCGCTGGATACATGGTAGCACGGCGGGGGATCGCTGTCAATCCCCCTTTCCGTGTTCAGCCGAATAACAGCACCGCAAGGACAATTCCCGCCGCTATGAATGCTGCTATACAAACAATCTCGAACAGCGTTTCGATCCACAACCAAGTGAACTTGGCCATTCACTCCTCCCATAATCTGAGTTCGATGAGGGCCTTGAGATTCGCCGCATGCCGCATAATCGCTGGCGATCCCTTTTCGTCCGATCGAATGTAGTCCATCAGAAGGGACAGAAGGTCTGCGATTGCTTGCGCGTTCTGCTTCGAGATTTTCATGTTCTGTGCTCCGTGGGGGCGGTGTTGCCCATATGCGTATTGTACCACACCCGAGCGGCCCTGTCAAGTGTCTTTCAATCTTCTCGCTGCAGAATGTAAGTTTATACCACAGAAGATCATAAGGGGGGTTGACACAGCGCCGTTGGCGTGGTAGGGTTGGGTACGGTCGGTTGGTCCGGCCGGTACAGCGAATGGAGATCAGAATGGCTAAGCGCAGGAAGAAGCAGGCGGCGGAACTCGGAATCGATCGAATCGAGGACGAGGCGAATCGGGAATCGGAACACCGCGAGGAAGTGGCGAATGAAGTGATCCCTCCGGAAGTGGCGGCGCAGACGCTTGCTGCCGTAACCGAAATGATCGAGCAGGAAGTGCAGGCGGAACCGGTGGTTGCCTTGGTTCCACTAGAAGAAGCACACCCTCTTCCCGATGATGTGAAGGTGGAAGGCGAGGCCGAGAAGAAGATTTCTACGGTCGTCGCAGCGAAGTACAAGGATAAGTACATCGCAAACGCGCAGGCGAATGGTCACAACCACAAGGCGGCCAAGCGGTCGAATTGGGACTGGCTTAGTCAGCAGATCGCTAGCGTTTGCCTCAACGAAAAGGGAAAGATCAACATCGACGACTTTCTCACGCTGCTGGAGGCGAATGAAATCGATCACGCGAAATGGAGCAACCGAAATAAAGGGTGGGAAGGGCGACTTCGCATGACTGGAAGAGTGGCGCTGCAGAAAGTCGTAGCAAATCGAGGCGAATTGTACCTCCCGGAAGGGCCAGTAACAGCGCCCGCCGAATGGGCCGAGAAGTACAAGGCGAAAGGGTAAGCGAATGACAAGCCAGGGGCTTGGGTTCATACCCGAATCCCTGGTTCTCTTTCTTCCCATACTACTAAACTTAACACCTTTAAATTGATACACGCAGGGAGAGAGGTAGGGGTCTATTGTAGCTTGCGTCCGGGGGCCGGTGTGTCGAACGCGGCAGGCTCGGCAACCTGGGAACGAAGAGGCTACGCGTATGGCGTGTTAAGTCCACGTGTAACGAACTACTTGCACCACGTAGTGTTTAAATTCCGCACGTCCGCCCCCGCGTTCAATGAGTTCAATTATATCCTTCACTTTTTGATTTGTGATGTACGAAGCGTATCGCACGTTGCTGACAGTTTCGGCCCCGTCCCGCTTTCGTGTTATGGCGACGTGTGTTTCTATGTTCATGCGTCCATTTTAACACAGCGTCTGCCGCTTGTCAAGTCCAGTTTCGCCTAGCGTCCGATGAAACGCTTCGTAGAGGGTGGGGGCTTACGCCCCGCGCGCCACTTCTCAGTCGTAGTAAACCAGGTTCGATTCGCCGTTCTCGACCGGTTCCGTTATGGCGGGACTGAACTCCCATTTTATGCGCTTGGATTTCGCCCAGGCTGCGAAGCGTTCAGTGACGTTCGCTGTGAACATCGAATCGTCTCGATCCTCGGGTTCCATTGATAGAAATTCGATGAGTTCCACGTCCGGAGCGCCAATTTCTGTTAGGATCTTGCGTTCTGCTGCGAAGGCGAGTTCGCCCTGCACGTAGAAGCCGTCGTCGTCCGTTTCGTCATACAAGCCAAGCCATGAGAAGTTCTTGATCATTGGTTCTGCTCCTGTTCTGCTTTCACCACTTCGATCACTTGCTCGAAGGCGATTTCCACTGCTTCGCGCCCGTGCTTGTCGATCAGCGCGAAAAGCGCCTGTTGAAGTTCGTCGATTTCCGCTTCGATTTCGTGCAGCGCCTTGGTTGCTGGGTGTTCCATGTTTTGCTCCTGTGTTGTGCCCCACCGTACCACACGGCGGGGCTCGTGTCAAGGGGTTTTCTCAGATCTCTTCTTGGTGTTGGTCGATCACGACCCACTTTCGATCTTCGCTGTCCCAGCGTCCGCAGCGTTTCAGCGACCAGTGGATGTCCGAACGATCGGCACCAACGAGTTTCGCGATCTCTTCGATTGTTGCGCAGTAGGCACACACCTTGTCTTCGTCCCACTTGGCAACTGCGATGTAGCGAGCGATTTCGTCCATTTTCGTCTCCTGTGTTGGGCTCGTCAGCACCCGCAGAACGGGTGGACGGGGCTTTCGCCCCGTTTCGCCCTAGTGCGTGTGCTTCGCCACCCACTCGGTGGGCGGAACCAGCTCGTCGCCGTCTGTCGTGAGCAGAACGCCCGCTTCGGCTACGACCCGCTGGAGGGCGAGGCGACCGGACATCCGGAACCGGCCTTCCCAGCCCTTCGTCCTGGTGTTCCACCACGGCTTCTCCTCGAGGCCGTTGGCAACGAGCAGGGCGCGGAACTTGTCGATGTCGATCCGGTCCTTCCCGACCAGGCACTCGCCAGCGATCGTTTGTGCCAGCCAGTCCCAGCAGGAGCGCTGCGCGGCCTTGCGTTTGGTGCCTGCGGCGACCGCGCGTTCGGCGTAGCGTGTCTTGTAGGCGACTTGCACGCACGAGTTGCGCTTTGCGTTGTCCTCTGCAACTTCGGCGTCGATCTGCACTTCTTGGTTGTGGTCTTCCATCTTCGTTGCTCCGTTTCTGGCCGGGCTGCTGGTTGCCGCCCCGTCGCCACCCGCAACCGTACCACGCCGCGAGGTCGTTGTCAAGGCATGGCGACGTTGCGCACGACGCATGGCTGGTTGGCACGTTGCTTGCCTATCGCGATGTTGCGCAACACGCAAGCGCCGTGCCACAACAGCTTCGCCATGCGCGACACGCAGGGCAAGGTTGCGTTCCGCGCATGCTTCGAACTCCCCCCGACGCTCCGTTGTGCATTGCACAACGGAGCGGGACCCGCGCTCGACGCAAAATGTTTTTCAATTTGCGTATGCGGTAGTCTCAAGTTAACAAGTCCTCGCGCGTCGCTTGATAGTCTTCCCGTACGTCGATTCCCCCTACTTGACGCACGCCCCCCGCGCGTGGTATAATGAAGCATACAGTGGAGGTCCCAATGCCAGTTCCGACGCAATATGTAGGCCCTCACGACGACAAAATAGGCGATCTCCTTCCTGGTAATTTCGGTTGGTTACCATTGGATTCGGCTGGGAAGCCATCCGGGCCAGCTACTTTAGCCTTCCCCGGTATACAAACGGCGGTGGCGAGGGTGTTCGCCTCATTCCAGCCGAACCTGAATATAGATGCGCTGGTTACGCCAGCTGGCGGCCCGCTAAACGACAAAATGAATGCCAATTCGGATAGGTTGTATATACCCGCAAGGCCGAATGAGCCAACGGCACCCCCAACTCTGGCTAGCATTTCGCCTGCGACGGCGGTAATCGGCGGGGCGGATTTGGTACTTACGTGCACGGGGACTAATTTTTCGCCGACGTGCAAAATCATATTCAACGGCGGAGAAGAGCCGACAACATTCATAAGCCCAACCAGTGTGACGACAGTCGTAAAGCCAAGTCTAGCTTCTACGCCTGGCGCATACCCCGTAGTCGTGCGGACGGAATTGGGCGAGACAGCACCCCAGAGCTTCACATTCACAGCGGCAGAGTAGAACCTAGCAAAGGAGTAATAGCATGGCGGCAGGCGGACAAGTTAGAGGAGCGGCGACGACGAATAACATGAATCCGCCTGTTACGGCGGAGCAGCAACCGGTGGAAGAGCCATTCACTGTGGCGGAAATCCACGCTATTGCCGGTGATCTCGGAGTGGGCGAAGTCGGCTGGGTGAAGCTGGACGAGAACGGAACACCCACCGGAGCGGCGGTCAAAGAAATGCCGAAGGATGGCGGCAGTTATGCGCGCGTCGTCGGAGCGAAGGCAGCCTCGGCAGAAGAAGCCCTGACACCATCTGGGGCACCCATCACGAAGCACATGAACCCAGACCCGCATGTGCCGGATTTGCACGAAATCGCGAAGGCACGGTCGGGTGCTCCTGCGACTCCAACGGCCCCGAAAGCGCCGGTAGCAACCCCGCATTCGGGTACTAAGTGAGGTTTCGGTTAGGACGCTCGGATGGCTGCCTTCCCCGCAACATTTGACTCTGGTCAGCGCGCGGCTCTTCACCCTCCCAGCGCGTCGAGCGTCCACCCTATATTCTGCTATCTTGACACGCCCGCGCGTGCGTGCTATGATAAAGAATGGCAGATGACGACCATATTCCCAACGACTTGGTGGCACTTCCCACCATGCCGTACAAAGAGCGGCCAACCGAACTTCCACTGGACATAGAGGAATGCCGCACTGCGCTTTGGATGGCGAACGGAAACGTCAGCAAAGCGGCTCAGTTGCTAAAGACCACTAGCATTCGGCTCCGCAATTTCGTTAAGAAGTCACCTTACCTATCCGCTGAAATGCAAGAAGCAGCTGATAGGTTAGTTGACATAGCGGAAAGCAACGTTCTAGATGCACTCTTGGATGAGCAAGACCCATCGCGGCGGGACACAATGTCCCGATTCGTGCTAACAAACATAGGGAGGTCCAAAGGGTGGGGGACGGGTGGTGCCCCTTCGCTGAGCCTGAAAAACTCGGCTGGGGGCACCATTATTGTGCAGTGGCAGGACGGGCAGCAATTCGGGGACAGCAACAAGGACATAGAGGGTGAGGTGATAAATGACCCAGGAACAAACGCAAGTTGACGAGAAATATCTCGGGAAAATGCACGACGGGTCCTTAGGGGCTCATCGCGTGCGGGAAAACTTCAATCCGGGCGGTGATCCGGTCGTGAATAAGATCAAGCGGCAGACCGCAGACCTTATCGACCTTTGTGAGCAGCTGCGTAACCAGAGTAACGAGATGAACCGGTTGGTTTCGCTGGCCCAAACCCACTACGAAGACGCGGCGATGTGGGCGGTGAAGGCGGCCACTACTCCTAAATAGGAGGGGGCAATGACTGGTATCGCCATTTCGGTCCTATGGTTCCTCATAGGGCTCATAATTCTGTGTGGCATTGTGTATCTGGCGATCTGGGTGATCGAGCAGTTCATAATGCCGATCCCGCAGAAGGTGAAGCAAGGTGTATGGGTGATAGTTCTGCTACTGGCTCTTATCGCCCTTATAACAGCGCTCGCAGGGGGAGGCGGGGGGTTCCGTAACCCTTTTCATTGATGAAAGTCAATTCCCCCCTCTTCCTGGGGCTCCTCCTCGACCCGGAGACATATGTAAAGGCTGCTAATGGCTGAGGAAGCTGCAGAACCACCCCGGATAACCATCCCTTACACGCCGAGGATACACTTCCGTGCGCTGCACGCTTCTGTAGCCCGCTGGATATTCGTTGTCGCCCACAGGCGCGCGGGGAAAACGGTCGCGCTGTGTAATCAGATTATTCGGAAGGCGCTCGAGAATAAGCGGGCATATCCTCCGCCGCGTTACGCCTATATCGGACCCTCATTCGCGCAGGCGAAAGACCTCGTTTGGGGGTATGCGAAGCACTATACGGAACCCCTACCCAATCGGAAGGTAGTGGAAGGCGACCTCCAGGTTATTCTTTCGAATGGGTCTATGATTAACCTCTACGGAGGAAGTGCGGCCTATGAGCGAATGCGAGGTCTATACTTCGATGGAGTGGTTGCTGACGAGTATCCTCTGCTTAATCCTAGTATGCTCGGTAGTGTCATTCGGCCTTGTCTTGCTGATTATCAAGGATGGGCGGTTATATCTGGCACGTCAAACGGAGACGACCACTTCCACGAATTGAAGAAGCGGGCCGAGAAAGAGCAAGACAACGAAAAGAACAAGTGGGATATATTCAGCATACCGGTGACGCAAACCGATGCGCTGGACCCGGAAGAAGTCCGGGAAATGACGAAAGATATGACGGCGGACGAGTTCGCCCGCGAAATGATGTGTTCATTCGACGCGCCGGTGGAAGGCAGCTTTTACGGCGAAGTGATCAACGACATTTCGGTGGGAACTGGCGGCGCAACTGGGGGTCAAATCACGGGAGTTCCTTATGATCCCAATGCGCTCGTGTTTACCGCCTGGGACCTCGGTATCGACGACGAAATGGCGATCTGGTTCATGCAGTTCTGCGGGAGAGAATTGCACGTCCTCGATTACTACCAGAATACCGGAAAGGGTCTCGAACACTATGTGGCTCAGATCAAGGCAAAACCCTATGCCTACGGTTGTCACATACTCCCTCACGATATTAAACAGCGCGAGCTTGGAACAGGTGTGGCGCGTAAAGAAGTTCTAGAGGGGATGCTTCCAAATATATTTGTGTGCCCGAATCATAAGGTGGAAGATGGGATTAATGCGACACGCGCTCGAATTCGTACGATGTGGTTCGACAAGGTGCGCACAGAAGCAGGCCTTATGGCGCTGCGCAACTACCATCGTGGTCCAAGCGGATTGCCGGCACATAACTGGGCATCTCATGCTGCTGACGCTATGCGAGTTGGCTGTGTGGCGATGAACATGATTCAGCCGATGATTGGTGGAACTAACATCATCGGCATCGGGCAGGGCGCGTTGAAGAGAAATCTCAAGCGGATGGATAATGGGCCGCGCAGGAGAGCGAGATGAACGTCGTAACCCCCACTCCTAATATGGAAGAGGTCCTTCCGCTCGAGCGGCTATTCGATAACGGCGTGGTGGGTTCCGCTTCGGATCGCGGGCCAGTTACGGGCGAGCAAGAAATCGACGAGTATGATGCTGTAATTCGTACGATGATCGACGACTCCAAGTCGTTTGAAGAAGAAGTGTTGGGACCGGATCGCGATGAAAATCTTAACTACTTCTACGGCGAAATACCGGCTACAGAAGGCGAAGGGAAGTCAACGGCAGTCTCGACTGATTTTCGAGATACCGTCATGGCCATTCTCCCCTCCCTTATTAGAATCTTCACATCTTCTGAGCGCGTTGCTAACTGTGTCCCCAATCATCAAGGGCAGGAAGAAGCCGCAAAACAGTGCACAGATTATATCAATTATGTGCTGTGGGAGGATAACCCAGGTTTCCTTATCCTCCACGATATCATTAAGGACGCTCTCCGCTGCAAGACTGGCGTCACGCGATGGTGGACGGACAATTCGCAGACGGTCCAGGAGAAGGAATTCTCCAATGTGACCATCGAGCAAATTCAGATGCTCGTCAGCGAGAATCCGACGGTGGAAGTACTCGAGCATCAGCGTCACCCGTTCATTCCGAATATGCTTGCTACGCTGCGGGTTCGCTACACGGAATCCAAGCCGCTAGTTAAGATTATGTCGGTGCCTCTCGACGAGTTCCGAGTATCCCGGAAGGCTCGTGATGTAGAATGTGCGCCACTTATCGGCCACGACCAGATGGTTCCGATGTCTAACCTGGTGGAAATGGGGTATCCTATTGACGAGATACTTGAGTACTCTAATAGTTCTCCTGATAATTATTCTACTGACCGCCTATTTCGGAATCGTGGATTAGATACTGGGGATATAACGGACGCTCTTGACGTTCGTTACGGGTGCTACTTTATCCGCATCGACAAGGATGGAGATGGCATCGATGAACTCAGAGAAATCCACACGATTGGTGACAACCACCACATCATATATGACGAAATCGTTGAATATGCGAATTTTGCTGTCTGGTGTCCTGATCCTGAGCCTCATACTCTGGTTGGTGATACGCCTGCCGATTTGGTGAAGGATATTCAAGTCATCAAGACGAACATGCTTCGGGGCTCTCTGGACTCTCTCGCGCAGTCCATCTGGCCTCGGACGGTATTCAACCAGACCATCACGAATGCCGATGATGTTCTGAACGACGAAATCGGCGCTCCCATTCGCACCACGGGTTCTCCCACGGATGCCGTGATGTCCATTACGCACCAGTTCGTCGGCCAGCCAGTTTTCGGTATGTTCGAGGTTATGGAGAAGCTCCGGCAGCAACGGACGGGGATTGGAGATGCCTCAAAGGGTCTCGATCCTCGTGCTTTGCAGTCCACGAATGTCACCGGAATTGATGCGATTGTCCAAGGGGCGCAGGAACGCATCGAACTGTGTGCTCGGATACTTGCCGAAACCGGCATGAAGCAGCTTTTCAAGGGTATTCTGCGCGAGATCGTTGCTCACCCCAATCAGGAGCGCACGATTCAGCTTCGAGGCAAGTGGGAGACAGTCAACCCATCTACTTTCGACCCCACCATGCGCATTTCGATTAATCCGACCCTAGGGAAGGGCTCGGATATGACCCGGCTGATGGTTCTGCAGGATGTGAAGCAGACGCAGACGGCCATCATGACCCAATTCGGCGTTGAGAACCCGCTCTGCGGCGTTCAGGAGTTCCGAAATACTCTCACGGACATCTTGGCTATTGCGAATGTCAAAAATGTCGGGCGTTACTACCGCGAGATCGACGAAGCAACTGTTAAGAAGATCGCAGAGACTCCGAAAGAGCCGGATGCCGCGACGCTCCTCGCTCAGTCGGAAATGGAGAAGAACCGCGTCAAGATGGCGACAGAGATTTCGAAGTCTAACTTCGCGGATCGCAAGCTTCGTGTCGACGATGACTTCCGCCGTGACGAAATGATCGTCAAGGGTATTCTGGACGCTGCGAAGATTGAAGCGCAGTTCGCGGTGGATGTCGACGAGGAAGAATTCGAGTCGGAAAATACGCCGATAGCATCGCCCGAAAGGCCGTTGGCACTTCCGCCTTATGCACAGCAATTAATGGGTGGAACACATGGATCAGAACCAGAACCCCCTACACCTATTGCCCCCGACGGGACAGTCTCCCCAAATCAGTGACGCGCAAGCTGATGATAGGGCGGCGGAAGCACAGGTTCTGCTGCAGAACCCAGTTTTCAATTCTGCGGTCAACGACGTATATTCTAGAGCCATAGGAACATTATTAAATGCTGACGTGGGTAGCTTGACAGCTAGCACGGCGCATGCTACTATGAAGGCAGTTCGGGATATCCGTAATCAATTAGAACAATACATCACGGATCACAAGATGCGCGTAAGGCGTCATCAAAAGACACAATAGGGGATATAATGGCAGGCTTGGATGAAGCTGCTGCGGCATTCGATGCCGTAATTAATGCAGAACCTGGCAAATCGGCCGCTAAGCCGCCGAAGCCGGATTCAGGCCCAGCGGAACAGATATTCCGTAATGTCGGCGAGTTAGAAGTCGACGAGGAATCCCCCGAGAAGGGTGGTGGCGACGACGACGACATTGAGGAGCTTCTCTATGGCCGCAAGTCTGAAAAAGCCAAGAAAGATACAGGGGATTCTGAGCGCAGAGACGCAAAAGATCGGAAAGACGACGATTCCGATGAGTCCGATGACGAAGATGAAACCCCCGATGGGGATGACGATGGGGACGAGTCCCCCGATGACGAGCCTGATGACGAAGAAGAAGCCGCCCTTCTTTCGCGGGAAGTAGAGGTCACCGTTGACGGTGAACCCGCCAAAGTAACCATCAAAGAGGCGCTCGAGGGTTACGTACGGACCCAGACATTCCACCAGCGGATGAATCAGCTTGACGAGGCGAAGAAGATCGTTCGTCGGGCTGCCGGTGATGCTGTTCAGAACTATGAATACTCGATGACCATTGCTAAGCAGATGGAAGAGCACATGAAAGCGCTCATTCCACCTGAGCCCAACTGGGACGATGAGTTCAAGAAGGACCCAGTTCACGCGCGGGAGATGCAACGGTATTACGAGAAGGCCAACTCGTTCAAGGCTGCGATCAAGACGCAGATGGACGATGCGGCCAAGAAGATGAACGAGTCGAACATCAATCAGATGGCGGCCTTCGCTGAGGAGGAGGCTGCTAAATTCGATTCAGCCAATCGAAAACACTGGACGGACCCTAAGAGGAAGGCAAAGGACTTGCAGTCGATGCGCAAGACCGCGCTTTCTACCGGGTTCTCCGAGGAGGAACTGTCGCAAGTGTACGACAGTCGGATGCTTATGGTCCTCCTGAAAGCATCCAAATATGACCGGATGATGGCTGCGAAGCCTAAGCCGGTTGTACGCCATCAGGCGAAGCCGATACCTCCGGGGGCGGGAAGCGCTAAGTCGCGCACGGCCCAGAAGGGAGTTAGCTCGGCAATGAAGCGACTCAATCGCACCGGCAGTCTCGAAGACGCTGCCGTTGTAATGGATCAGATCATTGCAAGAGGATAACTCTCATGCCTATCATCACAGGTGCTTATACCACCTATCAGGCGAAGGGTAACCGCGAAGACCTTTCGAACTCCATCTACAACATCGACCCGTTCGATACACCGATCCTTTCGATGTCTCGCCGGAGGAACGCGAAGAATCGGACATTCGACTGGCAGACCGAAAACCTGCCGAACGTCGATCCGAACAACGCCCAGATCGAAGGTTTCGAGCTCGCGCGTTCGGCGGCCACTCCGACTGTTCGCTTGACGAACGTCGCGCAGATTTCGAAGCGCGATGCCACCGTCTCGGGTTCGCAGGAAGCATCTGACGCCGCTGGCAAGGGCTCCGAAATGGGCCACCAGATGGCGATGGCCTCGAAGATCCTCAAGTCGGACATCGAGACCATTATGTCGTCCAGGCAAGCCCGCGATGACGGTGCCGATCCGGGTACTCCCCGCAAGACCGAAGCCATCTGCCATTGGCTCGGCCGCGCGAAGGATCGTCTCGGTGCAGTCGCCGGTGCCATCGCTCCAGGAACTGTCACTGCTGGCCTTCCGACCCTTGCTACTGATGCATTCGCTGCTGTTGCGGGTGCTTCGCAGGTCGCTCTCACCGAGGCAATGGTCGGCGATGCGATGCAGAAGGCGTACACCAACGGTGCGTCTCCGGACAATTTTATTGTTCCGCCCGCTATCAAACGGACAGTCAGCACTTTCGAAGGTCGCAATATCTCCCAAGTGCTGGTTGGCAAGACGGAAGTGGTGGCAACGGTGGACGTAATCGCCACCGATTTCGGTCGCATCAAGGTGATGCCGTCGAGGTGGATGCCGTCGGATACGGCGTTGATTCTCGACGCTGATTTCTTGGCTACCGCGTTCTTCCGGAACTTCCGGTCGTACCAGATCGCGAAGATCGGCGACGCCGAGACTCGCATGATTCTCGCCGAGTGGGGTGTTGAAATGCGCAATCCGCTCGCGCACATTCTCTTTAACGGCATCAAGCAAGGCGCCGTTATTACCTAGTCTCACGTGGAAGTGGACTCCCACCCTCGAAAGGGGGTGGGTCTTTTTACCATAGGGAGGAAAGTATATGCAACTATCATTGCCGGTGCTTAGCAATGTTGGGATAACAACTGGTGCCCCTGTGGTTGTGGGCGAGGGGGGTTTATACTTATACATCGCTTGCGGTACTTTCGGCGGCGCTACGGTTAAATTACAAATTTTAGGCCCTGATGGTGTCACTTACGTGGACGTTCCCGGTTCGTCTATGACTGTTGGCGGTGGGCTCAATGTACAATTACCATCAGGTTCCACTGTAAGAGGTAGTGTTGCTGCTGGAGCGCCAAGTGCCATATTTGCTTCACTAGGATTCGTCAGCCAATAGGAGAACTACATGCCTTCTAAATCTGCGAAGCAAAGACGAACGATGGCTGCGGCGGCTCATGATCCGAAATTCGCTAAGAAGGTCGGCATCCCGGTGAAGGTTGCCAAGGAGTTCAATCAAGCTGACAAGAAAAAAGCTCGCCGTAAGTAGCTGAATATACTATCTGTACTTGACAGCTGATTAAGGGCGTGCTACTATGGCCGAACGGAAAGTTACGTATCGGGATGACGGCGCTATAAAGCGTACTGCGGTTTGGGAAGATGACGATCCTCTAACGGTCCACATCTACACCGAACAAGACATGACCCAGGTTGTAGAGAACAACAAGGTCATGAGGGAATTACACCCACAGCGTTCTACCAACAAACTGTTGGCGCGTGGAGTGCCAGTTTCCGTCGCGGAGCGATCTTTTCGCGAGCAATGGGACGCCAAGGATTGGGCCAAGTGGCTCGACGACCCAGATAATGCCGCGTTTAGGATTTGGCCGGGACGGGTTGGCAAATGACCGGATTCCTATCCGATAAATGTACCGAAATTCGTGGTTGGTTAGCGATCGGTTCGGATGTTTATCCGGACCCTGTTGTGACCAGCTGGATTCGCATGGCCGAAGAGCAGCTTTCGAATGTTCTTCGTGTCAAGCATATGATCCAGATAGATACTTGCACGCTTATACAGGATCGTGTAAGACTTCCGCTGGACTGGCAGGAGATTCGGTTTGCCCGCATAACTCCAGGAGGAGCTACTCTCCGGTATAATACGCCGGATGATTTTTATAATCCGGAGTGGTCGGATACTCCCGCATCGCCGTTTAACAGCAGGAAGAAGCGTTACACTGTTCTGGGCAATTATATGATAGTGGGTGAAGTAACGCCCACCCCAGGATTGGCCGTCGAACTTACTTACTACCAAGATATTCCCCCGCTGACTGATGATGTCAATAATTGGATCAATGTATACCACACCAGTGTTTATACTTTGAAGATTCTTCACATTGCTTCGCTGTATGCTATCGAGGACGAACGGGGCACCATTTGGGACAAGGAAGTTACTCGGGCTGTTGTTTTGATGAACGATGCCCACAAGATCGACAGGGCTAGCGGTTCTGTGTTGATGCAAGTTCGCCGCAAGACATTTGGGTGACCGAATGGCTGGGCGCAAATATGGTCTAGGGAAGTATGGTGCTAGCACTTACGATCTCAGCCCTGCTGTTCAACCTCCGTGGGAACCAATACCGCCTGGGAGCCTTGTTGAAATATGGGCTCCCATTTCGAGTCCTCCCCCGGGGTTTGATTGTATCCAGCCAGAAGTTCCAAGTGGCGAAGTCTGGAACCCGGTGACAATATAGATGGCTGACACAACCACTCCTAATTTAGGATTGATCAAGCCAGAAGTTGGCCATTCGGACGATACTTGGGGCGCTAAGCTAAACACCAATTGGGATACTTTAGATTCTGCTATTGCTGCTGGTACGCCTCCATCCGGTCCTGCTGGCGGTTCTTTAGTCGGTACTTATCCAAGCCCAACCATTGCTCCCGGTGCTGTTGGACCCACGGAACTTCTTGCAACAGGAGTGGCAGCGGGAAGCTATACCAATACCAATCTAACAGTCGATGCTGATGGTCGTATTACAGCTGCAGCGAATGGTGGTGGCGGTGTTACCGATGGTGATAAGGGTGACATAGTTGTTAGCGGCAGTGGGTCTGTTTGGACGATAGACAATGCTGTCGTTACTTACGCGAAGATGCAAAATGTTTCTGCGGCATCAGTTTTGTTGGGTCGCGGAACAGTCGGTGGAACGGTTGTAAGAGAAATTACGCTCGGCACTAATCTTTCGATGTCCGGAGATACGCTTAACGCCGGAACAGGTGGTGGAAGCGGGTTACCAGATGCCTATACATCGGTGTCGGGCGACACTGGTGCAGCTGCGTCATCGGGCGCAACTAATTTAAAGCTCCGCAGCGCTAATTCGAAATTAGCCATCGCTGTCACTAACAATGACGCGACCCACGGCGACAATGCGCTGTTCACTGTAAATGAAGACCCTGACTTGACTGCTATTGCGGCGCTGACTGGTACTGGAATCCCCGCTCGTACTGCTCCAGATACTTGGGCGCTGCGGTTTATTGCAGGGACTGCCGGGCGGGCTAACGTAGGCTTTGGTGATGGCGTTGGCGGCAATCCGACTGTCGATGTTCCGCTGCAGATGTCGATCACTAATGATGCGTCAGGTTTGAAGTTGTCGGGCGATGTCACGTCACCCGGCAACAACATGGTCTACGGGACCAGCGGCGCTGGCGTGAAGGGTTGGAAGGCAGACCCGGCTGGCGGTGCGCTCGATTCTGATCTGACTGCCATCGCTGCGTTGACGGGTACTGGATTTGCCGTCAGAACTGCACCGGACACCTGGGCGCTGCGAGCAGTAATTGGGCAGAGCGGACAGATCTTCGTCACCAACGATCACGGCGTTGCGGCTGATGCCGTCATCAACATTCTGTATTCCTCGCTGTCATCCATCACCAACGATGCGAACGGAATCTTACTGTCGGGCGATGCCGCAGCGCCCGGTGCTAACAAGGTTTACGGCACTAATGGCTCAGGCGTGAAAGGCTGGAAGGCGGATCCGGCTGGAGGCGGCGCGGGCGGAGCTACTGTTTCGGACACGCCCCCTGGAAGTCCTACCGATGGAATGCTGTGGTGGGAATCAGATACTGGTCAACTATATATCCGCTATAATGACGGCAGTTCTTCACAATGGGTCGCAGCGGCGAAGGCGGCGACCGGCGTATCGAGAGAACTGCTGACGGCGAACCGTGACTATTTTGTTGCTGCATCGGGCGGCAGCGATAGCAATTCTGGGCTTACTGTTGGTGCTCCGTTTGCGACTATTCAGAAGGCACTCGATGTTGTCTACGGGACGCTCGACATCGGCGGCAAGGCTGTCACTATCAAACTGGCTGATGGCACTTACGCGCAGCAATTCGTTCAGGCGTCGCCGCAGGTTGGCGCGGGCGACATCACTATTCAGGGCAATGTTGCCAATCCAGCGCTGGTCATTGTGGCTCCGACTGGCACAACTGCCCGCTTCACAGGTCGCGGCACCAAGGTGGTGCTGCAGGCTTTCGAAATCCGCTCAACATCTGGCTACGGTCTGCGCTCAACCGAAGGCGCGATGGTGGTATTTGCTGGCGACGCGACCAGCGGAATGCGGTTTGGCGCGTGTGGCGTTGGTCAGCTGCAATGCGATCAGGGCGGCATCATCAATACAGGTACACACTATAAGATCGTCGGAACTAGCCCATACCACATTTATCTGACCGGTCTTGGCTGCGTGGTTTCAGGTGGTTGCATTGTTGCCATTTCTGGATCGCCGAATTGGACGCAGGCATATTGTTACAATGAGCAGGGCCGCTACGATGCGCCCAATATGACTTTCAGTGGCACGGCGACCGGGGCTAGGTATTCGGTTGTGCAGAATGGTGTAATTGCTGTAGCGGGCGCTGGTATTACTTATCTACCTGGGAATGCTGCGCACGCAACGCCTACGGCTTCGGGGGGTCAGTACGTCTGATGGCATTTGACTTTCCGAGTTCTCCGACACCTGGACAGGTCTTTAGTGCTTACACCTGGGACGGCGAGAAGTGGGTGTTGGGGTCGGCGACCATCGTCGGCAGCGATGGCTTGTTGCCGCGACGGAGCCAGGGGCTTACGCCACACGAGAAACTGAACCAATATTTTCTGTCGGTCTCAACCATCACTTCCGCGGCTGATGCGCTCACGCTGTTCGACAGCAATGGGGCGTCGAAGCGATTTGCGCCATACAGCGCCACGCTCAACATCGCGACCAGCGGGGTTAACGGCCTCGACACCGGCTCAGAGGCGGCATCGACTTGGTATCACATCTGGGCGATCGGCAAGGCCGACGGAACGGTGTCGGGCCTGCTGTCGGCGAGCCTCACCGCCCCGACGCTGCCGAGTGGCTACACTTACAAGGGCCTGATCGGCGCGGTCTACAACGACGCATCAAGCAACTTCATTGTGTTCGTACAGAATGGCAACAGCGTCTCGCAATTTGAAAGAATTGCGCTAAATGCCGGAAAGGCGACGGCCCACACACCCGTCTCGCTGGCGGCATTTGTTCCGCCGAACGCTCGCGAAGCAGTTCTTGGAGCCGCTGCGTTTTCTAGTGGCGGGATTTTGACAAACGGGATTACTGGCGTCGTTGCAGCCGCTGGCAGTGGCGTAACGCCAGTGTACGGATCGTATCGCTTTGGTGGCACCGCGCAAGTCGCTGATGGCGGTGGAATATACGGATCAATCGGTGCGCTGTTGATGTCGACCCCGCAGCAGGTCAGCTACTATGTCTATGACAGCAGTGTAGGTTTCGGAGGATTGTATATCTACGTCAACGGATGGGTGTTCTGATGAAGTTCGCAATCACGCCGCACGGAATAGGGAACTACGTTGGAGCCCGTGCCGTCGAAGAGGGCTGGGACTTGGTCCCGGGCGAGACGTTCATGGTGGATTTCTGGAGGATCGATCAGGTCCTCGCGGAAGATGAAATGTCGCTGCGACAGGCGACGCCAGCGGAGATCACTAAGATGGCGCAGGAACCTGTGATTGCGGCGCAGCTCTTGGCGGAGAACATCATCGTCACGCAGCCGCTCGCATACGATCCGTTCAACTGGTACTGGGTTGTCGCTGGCAGCACGACAGATGTCTACAGCACCAACGAGGTCAATGACTTTGTGCCGGTCGCTGATCCAGATTACGTTGCCTGGAAGGCCAGCGGCGGGATACCAACGCAGATCGGGACAGAGTTTGATCTCGGTGTGGTGCTTGGAGCATATTATCCGCAGCTGCGCCCGATTCCTGCTGGCGTGCTCGACGGCTACATCGACAAGGTCGCCGTCGTCGCCATCACCGATGAGCAGTTTGCCATCCTGTTCAATCATGAGAATAGGATCAGATCGCAGGAAGGCTTGCCGCTGCTGGGTGTTGGTGCGGCGAAAGCCACGTTCGGTAGGATGATTCGCAGACGGCCGCCTCCAACAGCGGCAGAACTAGCCGAAATGTCAGACGATGGCGATGAGGTCGAAGAAGGAAAGTAAACTATGCCCGACACCGTAACGCCAAAACTGGCTTTAGTAAAGCCTGAGATTGGTGCCTCTTCGAATTCGTGGGGCAACAAGCTTAATTCAAATATGGATAAGCTTGACAACGTGTTGAGCAACACTGCTCAATGGACCCTTACCCTCGGGGACGGGAATCCAGCAAGCATCGCTGGGCCATTTTTCATTACGCGCTACAACAACGCCGGAATTGCCCAGGACAACCCTATTTCGATTAATCGGCAGACCGGCGACATTATTATACCGAATAACGTCACGATAGCCAAGGACATTACTGTAACGGGCAAGATCAAGCCAACAGGTGCCTTAGAAGGTACTACGATGGTGATGACTGGCGCTGTTTCAGCAGCCAGCTTCGCAGCTTCCGGGAATGTGTCTGGTGTAAATATACAAGCTTCTGCTACGTTGTCAGGCGTTAGCCTTGCTGTTACTGGTGCCGCTACTATTGGCGGTACGCTTGGCGTCACCGGAACTACCACTTTAGGCGCTGTTAATGCTGGCGCTGCGGCAGTTTCTTCGCTCACTGTTGGTGGTGTTCCTGTTACCGGCGGCGGCACATTGCCGACGCGGAGAGTAATTTCTGCTTCCGGCAATTATACTGTTCCTGCTAGTTGCCGCCGAATTTTTTGTAGAATGATTGGTGGCGGAGGCGGCGGTGGTGGTGGCTCTAGTGACGTATTTGGTAACGCCGGTAGTTCTACTGTATTCCATGATATTTCTGCTGTTGGTGGCGGCGGAGGCGGTGCTGTTAGCACTAACTCCAATGGCGGCGGAGATGGTGGAACTGGTGGCTCAAATGGTGGTACAGCTATATACATTCACCGGATGAATGGCAACGGTGGTGCTGCTGGCGGTCAATTACTTAACTTGCGTCAAGGTGGTGGAGCCGGTGGAGCGGGGCCTTGGGGCGGCGCTGGTAAGGGCGTTCAGCAAGGCGGCGTTGTTGGGCAGTCAGCTACTGCCAATTCGGGTGCTGGCGGCGGCGGAACTTCTAACGTGACTTCTAGCGGAGGCGGTGGCGGCGCTGGCGAATACGTCGAATTTCAAATGAATGTCTCAGGGGGTCAGGTTTACACTGTTACCATTGGCAATGGCGGAACAGGTGGTGGTGGAACAGGCGGTTCTGGCGTTGTTCTAATCGAAGAGCTTTACTGATGATTGGTGTAAACTTCCCACCGGGTGTAACAACCCTCCTAGCGAAGTCCGCCAAGATAGCAAACTGGCGGGACAGCAACCTTGTGCGCTGGGACGATGGCACCACATTGAAGCCTTGCGGCGGTTGGGAGCAGATCGTTTACCCCACGGCATTCGCCTCTCGCTGCCGGGCAATGCATCGGTGGGTCGCGACATCTGGCATTCTGTACACCGCTTATTTGTGCGAGCAGCATGTTTACATCGATACAGGCGGCACGCTTCTGGATATTACTCCTGCGGGCGGAATTCCCCCTGTCGGCGGTGTCGAAGCTGGTTACGGCGAATTGGACTATGGGGAAGACACCTACGGAACTCCCCGGCCTGGCATTTCGACCCTGCAGAAATTCTCCCCCGCTTGGTCCATCAACAATTGGGGCGAAGACCTGCTGGTTATGACCAGCTACGATGGCCGCCTGCTTATCTGGTCGCCGACGACTCCAGCGACGCCGCTTGTAGCAGTAACCGGTGCTCCTATCAACAATCGTCAATTCGTGGTTACTCCCGAGCACCACGTCATGCTGTTCCAGATGGCGGGCAACTTTGCCGACTATGGGTGGTGCAGCGAAGAGGATATCAACGATTGGGACTTTGCCGATCCGTTGAACACAGCCGGAATGTACACGGTTGATCCGTTCTCTCCAATCGTAGCCGCTCATTCTTCCTCCCTGGGCATTTCGGTTCACACTCCGGCGATGAGCTTCTTTGTCGAATGGATCGGTCTGCCTTACGTGTACCGATACAAGCCGATCGGAAAGATACCAATTCCGATCAGCGCGGCTTCGATGTCGTCGATCCCGGAGGGAATTGTATGGATTTCATCGGAGGGGTTCTGGCTATACAATGGCTCGATGGCGGATATTATGCCGTGCCCCATCTGGGATCTCATCTCGGAGAACATGGATTTCCAGCGGACCGTGCAAGCATCGCACTCCGTGAACATGCTCGTCAGGGGCGAAATATGGTGGTTCTGGGTAGACAAGAGCCTTGGTACGGAGGCTACTCGTTATGCGGCGCTGGATTACCGTGCTAAGCCACTCATCTGGATGTCCGGCTATTTGTCCAGAACGTGTGGCAATACATACGGCAATGACCAATACCCGATGATGTCGGATGGCGTCAAGGTGTGGAAGCACGAGACAGGGTTCAACTACCCCGAGGCTCGTTATCTGCCGTATTTGGAGTCACAAACCCTAAACGCTATGGATGGCGAGAGGATGAATACGATCACGAAATTGCTACCGGAAGTGGCAGGGGATCGGACCGCCCTAGCATTTCGGCTGGCGATGATAAATGATCGCACCGTTATATCTAATGAGAAGTACTCGCCGCAACGAACGATAAACGAATACGGGTGGGTCGACATCCGAGAGACAGCGCGCGATGTTCGCTTGCGCATCGATATGATTAAGAATACAGATTGGAGCACGGTAGGCCCCATTTTGTTTGACATCAAGCCACGGGGAAAGAAGTTGCCATGAGAAAGCCTACTTTCGCCGACCAGGAAATGAATCGGTTTTTCACCGATTGGCAGAGCGAAATAGATAGGATTAAACGGGATAGCTTGAGCGCTATCACGGCGAATAGGGCAGTGCTTCTATACTCACCAAGCAAGAAAGTATATGAAATAAAAGTGAATGACTCGGGCGTGATAAGTGCAACTCTGGTGTCTACTGGATGATAATTACGGACCCAAAGATGGCGCACAAGATGGAGCGTGCTCTGTTGCACGGGGGCGGTTGCTATACTTTGGATGACATCGACAAGGGACTTATGACTGGCGAAATGCAAGGCCACGTGTTCGGTAAGAGTTGGGCTATTACGCGGGTACACCAATGGCCGCGAAAGAAATCGGTTGATGTTTTGTGTGTCGTTGGTGAAATTAAGGACATGCTCATGCTGGAGCAGGTGGTTTGTCAATTCGCTAAAGATCAGAATGCCGACATGCTAACGGCGACGGGTCGCGACGGTTGGTGGGGTATTCACACCCCCGGCTGGCAGAAGGCAGGAACGCTCTATTCCAAGGATTTAAAGCCATGAGCGGTGGAAAACCAGCACAAGCTTCGGAAGTAAAGCAAACTCAACTCCCTGCTTGGGTAGAAGCGGGAGGTAAAGAGAACTACGAGCTTGCTAAGCAAATATCAGGGCAGCCCCTGCAGCAATACGGGGGTCAAACCGTTGCTGGCACATCGGGGATGACCCAATCAGCCTGGGACAAGCTTGTGGCCAGCATCGGTGGCGAAGATCCGCTATACAATGAAGCCACTGCCGCTCTGCGAAATGCTACCGGTGAGCTTGACATCAACAAGTTCTTAAATCCGTATCGCGGGGAGGTCGAAGCCAATGCCATCCGGAATGCTAATGAATCTTTGGACAGGAATCTGCTCGGTGTTACGGATTCGGCTAGAGCGGCGAGAGCCTTTGGAGGATCACGTCACGGAATTGAGAGCGCGGTTACGCGCGCCGAAGGCACAAAGAAAATCGGCGACCTCTCAGCACAGCTTCGATCTGCAGGATTCGACACCGCAACCCAAACTGCTCTCGCGGACCGTGGGAAATGGCTACCAGCCGCAACAGGTCTGCTTTCAGCCGCTGGACAAAAGCAAAGTTCCAGACTTGCTGACGTAACGGCACTGTTGGGCGCGGGCGGCCAAGAGCAGGCGCAACGCCAGAAGGTGCTGGATGCGGAGCGAGCGAAGTTCGAAGAGGCACGGAACTACCCCGTCGAACAGCTGAACCTTCGGCTGGCTGCTTTGGGCATGTCGCCTTATGGTAAGACCGAAATTGGCAACAAGACCAGCACAGCAGAGCAGTTGCCAACGGATTGGGCTACACTTCTGCTGGGCGGTGCGAAGGCAGCACCAGGGCTTATGGGTATCTTCTCGGATAGGGAAGCCAAGACGGATATTAAGAAGATTGGGAAGGACCCGCTGGCTGGTATTCCGATTTACGCTTACCGCTACAAAGGCGATCCTAAGACGTATCCGAAAGTAATCGGCCCAATGGCGCAGGATATTGAGAAGAAGTATCCGAGCGCCGTTAAGAAGGTAGGCAAGCACAGGGTTGTTGACATCAACAACCTTATGGAGGTTCTGTCATGAGTGATTTCGACCGTCGCTTAGTCGACAGAATGCGAGACATTCTCGGCCGCGATCCGACGCCATCCGAACTTGAGGCCGGTGCGCGAACTGGCCCCGAGATCACTGCGATGGACATTATGCGCCAGCGGCAGGCATTGGCGCGCGGATTATCTATCAACCGGGCTCCGGAGGGCTTGCCGCCATCGATTGTGCCCATCGATAATACCCAATTCGATCGACACCTTCCTAGGCAAGCGGATAGCCCCATTCCGGGGGTATCGCTGTCCTACAATCCCATGCTTCCCACATCGATTCCGGCGGCGATGCCAGCGGCTCCGCCGAGGCCAACACTTCCGGACGAAATGCCACCGGCACCGGTCCCTTATGCTTTCCCGCCTCCGCCAACTTCTGATTCGATCCCCGCGCCTGTTCCGCCTGAGGTAGTCGAAAAGACCATGGCTGAAAAAGCAGCCGAAGCGTTGACTAAGAAGGGCGGCGACAATGATTTTACTAAAGGATTGGACGATATATCTAAGGGGATCACTCCAAGAGTTAATCCGGCTGTTGCTGCGGAGGCTGCCAGGATTTCGCCTACGGCAGTAGACCCGACTGCCGGGCTTGCGGCACAAGCTGCACAAACAATGATGGCCCAATTGTTGCAGAAGCGAAATAGAGGTCTTACTCTAACACGCGGACCTTACGGATGAACATTGCCGAATTGATCGCCGCCTTACAGGCGGGGCAAGACCCAAGCACGGCTATTCCGGGCGCATTCGCTGCTGCCCCAACGGGAGTAGCAGAAGGTGCTATCCCGCATCTGCAGTCTGGATCATTCCCGTTTCCGCCAGCTGCTCCTGCTGAACCACCGGCTCCACAAGCACAGGCCCAAGCCCCGACAGCCCCTCCAGGGCCTCCTGTGGGGGTTCCGTCTCCGGTAACTAACCCACAGCCTCCGGGGACGGTTCCCACGGTTACGCAATCGCCGCCTGATTTGGCGAACATGTATATCGAATTGATGAAGCAGAACCAGAACGCCCGATCGTTGGACTCGGGGCTTTCGCTGATTGCTGCTGGCCTTTCGCCTTACCAGGCTTCTCGCACCGCTCTGATCGGTCTTGCCGGTCAGGAAGAGAAAGGCAAGATGGGGCTGTCCGCTGCGGATATTATCAATTTCCAGAAGCAAAATACAGAAATGCAACAACGTGCGCTGCGTCAGAAACTTCTACCAGCGCTGGCGAAGGAGCACAGGCTTACACCGGAAACCATCGCTGCTCTGGAAGCATCTGGCAAGCTCGACGAAGTATTGCAGAACTTCGCAACCAAGGGCCTTACGCACGTCAAGGATGACGCCACCGGCGACACTATATTCTTCAATAGGCACGGCGAAGAAGTAACAAGGGCTAAGGGCGGATTGAAGCCCACCGATGATCAGCGAGAACTGGATAAATATAACGCGGGCCGTCCGCCTGAGCAACAGTTGGATATGAAGCAGTGGTTGTCTACTGTGAAGCGCGCAGAGCCCGCCGCGACCGACTTGGCTCTGAGAGATACAATCAATGCTGAGCGCAAAGCTAAAGGTTTGGAGCCTATCACAACGGAGGAATTCCTCACCAAATACAAGCATCCGAAGACGGAAATCAACGTGTCTGCGGATGGTACTAACTTCCCGAAATTACCCGAAGGGGAGGATTACATTCGGAACCCTGATGGTAAGGTCAGAATCTTTGAGGACGGCAAGCCGAGGACGCACGTGCTTAGCAAGAAAGTTGAGGCTGGTATTCAGCACACGGAAGAGCAGACAGCCGCATTGCAGCAGAAAGAAATTGAGCGGCAGAAGAAGGAGAACAAGGCTCGAGTTGCTGCCACCATTTCGTCTACCGCAGTTGGTGCTGCTGTCGATAAGGCATTAGTAAATGCTGACGCTCCTGGGGCATCTGGGGTTGGATCGCGGGTAGCAAGGACACTTCTGCCATTGGGCGGTATGTCCTGGGATACCTTGGATGCTAATCTGAAAACTATCACTTCCCAGGCGACTGTTACGGCTTTGAACGAAATGCGCGCAGCTTCACAAAGCGGGGCTGCTCTGGGTAACGTTTCGGACTTTGAGAACAAAATGCTCGCGGCTACAATCGCCGACGTTACGCCCTTCCAGAGCACGGCTCAGTTGAAGGAGTCCCTCATTCGGCTCAAGGCACAAATGATGGTGATGGCCGAAAATAAGTACGAGAACGAAGGCGACGCAGCTAGATACCAGAAGGACTTGAAGGAAAGAATCGCCGAATTGACTGCAGATCAAGCGAAAGCTGCTCCTGCTAAGCGCGGCGTTAAGGTGCGAGAAGTTCCTAAGGAGTGACCAATGGCTGACGATACCAGAGAATTTGAAGTTTTCGTCGGCGACAAGAAGTATAAGGTCGAAGCCGCTAACATGGCTCAGGCTGCGAGGGATGCTCAGGAGTTCCATCAACAGCAGCTGAATGCTACTCGTATTCAGGAGGGGAATGCGGCACCCGAATGGGCGAAGCCGTTTATGGCGGCGGGCGATCTAGCGATGTCAGCTTCTGAGGCGATGGGTGTTCCCCAGGTTATGGATCGCATTATGGGCACCGACATTACGTCGGAAGCTAAGTCGTATGCAAATCGAGCGGGGCTAGCCGGAACAGCTGCAAATCTACTTACTGCATCCAGACTTCCTACTGCGGTACCTAAGATTGCCAGCGTATTGGGCGGTGGACCAATGGCGCGCGGCGCTATAAACCCGGTGCTGTCGGCCCTGGAGGGCGGTGCTGTCGGCGGGACGCAGGCGGCGCTACGCGACCAGCCCGTTGGCGAGGGCGTCGGGGTGGGAGCAGCGGGCGGCGGGATCGGTGGAGCAGTTATGGGAGTATTACGCCCGGCTGTGAACAAAGCTAGCAAGGTTATTCGGGGAATTGACGATACTATTCCAGATGTCGGCGGAACGGTCTTGCCCAAGAACCCGACACTGGCAGCCCGTGTAAGTGTCGCTAATAACGTCGCGGAATCGAAAGCTCAAACCGGCGGGCCGTTGGCCTATCAGGATAATATTCGGAATGCCATGGAGGGGATTCTACGGAAACATTCGGACAAGGTGTCCCCCGAAATTAGGCCATTGATACAGAAGGTAGTAAGCGAAGACCCAGCTACTAAGTTAACTCGTAGTTTGGGCGATATGGCCTCGGATAAAGTAGCGCTGGCCGCTAGTTCTATCGGTGGGGGATTTGCTCATCCCGCTGCAGCTATTCTCGCCCCTGCGGCGTTGGCAGCAACCGGGGCTACTCTGAAACGAGCATCGGTCGGTGGAACTCGAGCGGATGTCGAAGACTTACGCCGCGCTGTTACGGGCACGCCGAAATACCAGGGGGTGCTGTCTGCGAGACGCTCCAATCAGCTTGTGAAAGCTGGCCGTCAGGGGTTGATCGAAGAACACGATGAGTGACGCTTACCGAAGTAAGCGAATACTGCTTGGGCTATTGACTCTTTATTTTGCAGAGCCAGCGTTGTCCTATGATCTAGCCTTGTGCCCCATACATCAATATAAAGACAGCTATCCGCTGTCTGCCCATGTCGATGCATTCGATCCTCAATTTGAGAGCGGTCGTCTAACGAATAGCTATTTTCTGCAAAGATCATTGTGCTGCAACGGTCTGCGGGGTCTTGTCCGCCCAGAAGTGTGTGCCCGTACTTTCCCGCTCGGGACTGTATTAGAATAACTCGACAGCTGGGGTCGTTGTTGAACGTGTCCTTGGTGCGCTGTATTTCGTGACCTTCCATCCCGCCACTTATGTGCACGGGGTTGTATTCGGCTAGGGCTCGGTGGAGCAGGCTAAGGGTGTAGCGGTGAACATACGGCACGATCACCTTACCCGGCACTTCCGCCACTATATCTTTCACTAGGGTAAACCGCGGATTCTCTTCCGGGGGTACCAATTCTTCTACTTTGCCATTCTCCCGAATAATGAACCCAGATTGGATTTGGGCCAGCTTTATGTATTTGGTGATGAAGGCATCCACGGCCACATTTTCGGATTCGTTAATCCAAAGGATAAAGTCATCCTCCATGGACTTATACATGGCCGCCAGCTTGGGGGTTAGAGTATACTCCCTGGAAGTGTACATCTTGGGCGGCAGGTCGGTCCAATCTTTCTTGGACGCCCGGAATATGAACTTCTCGATGTACCCGGCAAGGATCTCCTCATTCTGAGCGCCAATCACTTTCTTGCCCTTGAATCCGCCCATCCGGCAGAAAGTAGTCTTGAATGGGTAGTATTTCATATTAATCGCGCCGATAGCGCGCATCTGAGCCCAAAGGTCATGTGGTCCTTGTACGACTGGCTTCCCGGACAATATGCGGCGATATTTAAACATACTGATAAGGTCGAGCACAGCTTTGGTTTGTAGGGTATTGTGCCCTTTGATTTGTACTGACTCGTCGACCGCCAACATACAGTTCCTACCAGTGGTGAACTCGCGCAC